>JGI24662J20072_1000009_pt1 | contig 169762 bp, 70 predicted proteins | sample MalvirmetaMSP146_FD_20072 | JGI IMG/M metagenome (IMG submission 20072) | reverse complement strand
GCCACACCGAAGGCGAAGCGCAGCGGAGAGGGGCAGGCGCCGGTCTTTTTGCCTCGCGAGGAATGACCCGCAGGGTCAGGGGAAAAAGATCGGTGACAACCTTTGTGGACGGGACGACAGCTGCGACCAGCATGTCATGCAACTCAGACAAAAGGTGAAGTGCGGTGGCCGCGAAGGAAGGTGGGTGAACTGCCGACAGCCGAGAGCGCCGAAGCGTCCCTTGCACAGTCACGCCTGATCTCTCGATACACACCACGACGTATCGCAACGCGACACCGGCCCGCATTCAGTTCCTCGGTCGAGTCCCCTGGGGCTTTAAGCAGAAAGTGATCTGACAGGCTGGAAAAGATGAAACGCCGGAGCAAAGACACACGCATCTTTTCCCGACAGCTTCAATCCTGGCCGCGTTGCGAACTTCGAGGATGTCCCGTATGGCATCACGAAACGGAGTAACGACGCATGCGGCTCGGAAGATCAGGTTGAAGCTCGGGCCCGCTCCAATCCCGACACGTGTCGGCATATGTGAAGAGGATAGGCAGTTGGACGGCGCAACACCTAATGTGGTCACCGAGGATGGCCTGCGCGATTTGCTCTCAGATGGCTATCTTATCGAGGTGATCTGCAACCAGACTGCCGAGAAGCGCCACAACAGTTGGTATGGCTCCTGGGTCGTGCACGCGGTGACGACGGATGGTCAGGACGCGAAGATGCTTGTCACAAGCCGCAGCGTCTTCAAGTTGCGCGAGTTCAAGACGATCGTCGGATTGGTCAGTTTCCTGGCCGACATGGGGTGCCTTTCGGCGAATATCCCACTGACGGCCGAGCGACGTGAGCGTCAGGATGTCTCTGGATGTCCCGCGACAGCGACCAACTAGAAATGTTCATCCACAACCACGGCAGTCTAGCAGACGAAATCCCGCAGAACTTCGCACCTCTGCGAACTCCTAGAGCGAACCGCACAGGGCACTCTGACTGATGTCATGGTAGAACCGGGGCCTAAGCCCCGATCCTCTTGATGCGGATCCCGAGCTTGCGGGCCTTGTCGACGATGTTCTCGGTGATGCCCGAGCCGGGGGTGGCGATCAGACCCTGGGGCATGGTCTCGAGCATCTTGTCATTGCGCTTGAAGGGAGCGGCCTTGCCGTGGCTCTTCCAGTCGGGCTTGAAGACCACCTGGGTGACACCTCGGGTATCTGCCCAGCGGGCCGCAATCATTTCGGCGCCCTTGGGCGTACCGCCGTGCAGGAGCACCATGTCGGGGTATTTCGCAAGGGTGGCGTCGAGGACGGACCAGATCAGATCGTAGGCGTGATAGTCGCCACCAGAAAACGCAATCCGCGTACCTTCGGGGCAGTGCACCTCGGTCTCCTTGCGGCGCTTGGCCGACAGATATGCCCGGCTGTCCACCACGGCGGAGGTCAGGCCGCGATGCGAGACCTTGGAGCCGGTGCGGGGCAGCCAGGGCGAACCCGTGGCGGCCGAGAAGTGGTCCACAGCGAGATCGCGCATCTGTTCGAAAGCGTCGCGATGGTCCCAGAGCTTGAGACCGATCATCTGGAGGCGCTCGAGCTCGACCGAGGCGACCTCGGAGCCGTCCTGGATGGACAGACTTTCCCGGACCTCGAATTCATTGTCGTCGAGAAGCTTCTGGATATGGGTCAGCCGGCGATGGAAGATCGAGGTGAGCGACCAGAGCATCTCTTCGAGATTGTCTTCCAACTGGCTGCCGGTGAGAAGGCCGATGGTGGTGTCAAAGAGCGTCGCCATGGCGAGTTCGACCTCATCGGGTTGGGGCAGGGGGCGATGATCGGTCTCGCCGGGCCCGGGCGTTGCGCCATGAAGCGCAAGGTGGTCGAGGATGGCAGAGGTCACGCCGGTCTCCTCTTGGATGTCTGTCTGATGGGGCATTGTCTGGTTCCTCTGATTGATCTGACCCGATTTGGATGGGGCGATAACAGGACCGGCGGCGACCGGGCCGCATCCGGCAGGATCGGAGCGCAGCGGAGAATTTGACCCGGGCCGGAAAATTGTTCCCGCGAGGAATGAGCCGACGCGGCCACGCGGCGGGACAGGGGAATTTTCTGGTGCGGGGCGCATTGCTGCCCGGGCGAGGGGCACTCAGCCCCGACCCGCTGGTCCATCGCTCCCCTTATCCAAACGGGATCAGATCGAACCTGCGGAACCTTTGCCCCGTCAGCTTTCACGAGAGGAGGCTGGCGCTTACCCGTCCCCGATCTCCAGTCCTTGCGCCTTCATGGACTCTAACAGCGACCGGCGCAGCGCATCCTTGCCGAAAGCCTGCAGATCGTCGTTGAAATCGCCCATCTTCGGCACGAGGTCACCACAGGCAATTCCAAGCGATTCCAGTTGGTTACGCATTCTCATGGATGCGTTGCGGCCAGCTTCGTCATTGTCCCGCGCGATCCAGATACGCTTGATCCACGGCGGCGGAATAAAAAGGCCAAGATGGGTGGCGGTGAGACAGGAGGCGAGGTCGAACTCGGGGAGAGCGGTGCCGACCGAAAGGGTATTCTCGAGACCTTCACCGACGATGAGATCGGAGCGGCCCATGCCGGACCAGAAGCGGATGGCATGGCCATGCAGCCGACCGAGGATCCGTTTCGGGTTTTCGATCGCGGCCAAGCCGCCATTGGACGGGTCGAGATAGGTGCGCCCGCATCCGGTGATCTGGCCCCGATTGTCGGTGATCTTTGCGAGCAGGGCAGGGGCCTCTTGCGGCAGATCGGAAACGTCCACGTCCCGCCGCAGGAAGACCCGCGGATGATAGCGGAGCGCGGGACCGAGGCGCGTGATGCCGCGCCCCTGCAGATAGCTGGCGGCCAATGTGCCGAGGACCGGCTTGCCAGCGGCAAAGAGCTTCCGCGCCCGCGCGATGCGTTTGCCAGACGCTGCCTCCGGGCGCTCAGTCCGTTGGGTGTCTCGAGGTACGGCAGGGCAGGGGGCTTCGCCCAGGAAGGAACGGGCCTCGCTCAGCGTATCCTTGAGCGTGACCGACCCAAGCCGCTCCTGCAGCAGGTCGATCAGATCGCCATATTCACCCGTCGCGAAATCCTGCCAGGACCCGGCCTTGCGCCCGCCTTCCGCCTGCAGCCGGATCGCGAGGCTCTTCCCCTTGGCCCCCGAGGTGTCGCCGATCTGCCAATAGTTACCCTGCTTGCGCCCCTCGGGGAAATACTGACGGCAGAAACTCTCGGCACGGTCTGCCAAATCGGCCGAGAGGTCCGCGATGCTGCGCCGCGCGCTCATGCGGCAGCATCCGCGGCGCTGGCGCCAACCGGATGCTCGGCAAGAACCCGTGCCAGCACTTCGGTGCCATCCACCGGGATGAACACGCGCGTCTTCCACTGGATCACCTCGGTGAAGCAGCCCATGGCTTTCAAACCGGGCAGGACCGCACCGGACGCGCCGGTCAGCTCACACCTCGGCTGCCCCATGACGAGCGACCTGCGCAGCTGGTAACCGCCGAGGAGGTTCAGGGTCGTCCTGGCGTCCATCACGGCCGCCAGCACCTCCTCCGGCGACATCTCGATCTGGCAGTCGAGCCCAAGGCGCGCATAGACATTGAGAAGCTGCTCGTGGCTGACCAGACGGCCGATGGCGCGCTCCCCGTCCTCGGTCTGCAGCCGATAGATGCGCATGTTGTCAGCGGGGAGCCGATCCCAGATCGGCAGGAGAAGCCCGCAGATCAGCGTGATCTTCGAGGTGGTGAACTCCGACACGGCGTCAACCTCGGCCTGCCAGAGCTGCTCAAACATCGCGTCATCGACCTCCTCCCAGTGCGAGGTCGAGAATTCGCTGGCCGCAAGAATCTCGGTGCCCATGGGCCGCAGCAGTCTTACCCGCAGGATCGGAACACCATCCTCATCCATGAAGGCCGGCGCCTTGACCATCAGTGCCGCGCGCTTGGACGACTTGTTCCAGCAGAGCGTCGCGCCCTCCGTGTTTGCGCAGATCGATTTGACCCGGGGCAGGGTGAGCGGATCGTTGCGATCGGTGCGCTCCACGGTCAGGGCGGTTGCCGTCGCGCCCGTCGTCTCATGCTCGAAGATGACCTTGCGGTCCACGATCTCGAACTTCTCCGCGCGCAGGGTCTCAAGGCCGACGTCCAGCGTGCCAGCCTGGCGTGCGTCCTCGATGATGGCGGAGAGAAAACCACCGAAGGCCTCGAAGATCGCGTCCTGCATGTCGATGCGGAGCGCGAGGCAGCGGTTCAGGAACTGCTGGATCGGAGGCAGGTTCTCCTTCATCGTGCCGTCCGCCTCGTCGAGCGTCAGCCCGGTCATCTCCTGAAACTTGGCGTAAGAGCAGGCTTCGATCTTGCGCGCCCGCAGTTTGTAGAAGAACTGCCGCAGCGCCGCCCGTGCATAGGGGCTCTCGAGGTTGTCCTCGGCGCGGAACATGTTCTGCCCGCCGGTCTCGCGTTGCCCCTTGGTGATGGCACCCAGCGTGTCGAGACGCCGCGCGATGGTGGAGAGAAACCGCTTCTCGCCCTTCACATTGGTCGCCACCGGCCGAAACAGCGGCGGCTGGGCCTGGTTGGTACGATTGGTGCGCCCCAACCCCTGGATCGCATTGTCGGCCTTCCAGCCGGGCTCCAGCAGATAATGCACCCGGAGGCGCTGGTTCTTGGCGCCGAGATCCGCGTGGTAGCTGCGCCCCGTGCCACCGGCATCGGAGAAGATTAGGATGCGCTTGGCATCATCCATGAAGGCTTGGGTTTCGCCAAGGTTCGAAGACGCCGGGCGGTTTTCGACCTTGAGCCGTCCTTCCCGCGTTTTCACGATGCGCCGCTTGCGCCCCGTGACCTCGGCCACCGCATCACCTCCGAAATGCCAGAGGATCTGATCGAGCGCGCCCTGCACCGGGGCGAGGGCCCCAAGATGTTCGACCAGATCGTCCCGCCGCCGCTCCGCCTCGCGGCAGATGATCGGGTTGCCGTCGCCATTGAGGGCCGGACGCGAGCGCAGATCGCCGTTCTCGTCGGTGTAGGGTTCAAACAGCTGCGTCGGGAAGGAATGCATCAGGTAGTCCATGATGTTTTCGCGCGGCGTAAAATCGACCTGAAGATCGTCCCATTCCGAGGGCGGGATATCCTCGAGACGCCGTTCCATCACCGCCTCGCTGGTCGAAACCACCTGAATGACCGCCGAATGACCCGCCGCGAGATCCGCCTCGATCGAGCGGATCAGCGAGGGGCATTTCATGGCGGTGATGAGATGGTTGAAGAAGCGCTGCTTGTTGCTCTCAAAGGCCGAGCGCGCGGCGGATTTCGCCTGGGCGTTCAGCGTGCCAGTCTCTGAAGAAATGCCCGAGGCCTGGAGGGCTGCCTCAAGGTTGGTGTGGATGATCTGATACGCATCGGCATAGCTGTCGTAGATCGCGATCTGTGCGGGTGAGAGCTCATGCACCAGCATTTCATATTCGACCCCGGCGTAAGATAGGGACCGCGCGAGATAGAGCCCGAGCGCCTTCAGATCGCGCGAGATCATCTCCATGGCAGCGATGCCCCCGGCTTCCATCGCGGCGACAAACTCTGCCCGTGTAACGAAGGGGAAATCCCCTGTGCCCCAGAGACCTAGACGCGAGGCATAGGCGAGATTGCCGACGACCGTGGCACCGGTCGCCGAGACATAGAGTACGCGGGCATCTGGCACGGCATTCTGCAGCGTGAGGCCGGCGAGACCTTGCTGCGAGGCCTTCTTGTCGCCGCGGTCGGACTTTTCACCGGCGGCATTCGCCATGGCATGGCTCTCATCGAAAGCGATGACCCCTTCGAACCCCTCGCCGAGCCACGATGTCACCTGGTCGAGGCGGGAGGCTTTGCCGTCCCGCTCGGCCGAGCGCAGGGTCGCGTAGGTGACGAAAAGGATACCCTCGGGCAGGCGGATGTCGCTCCCCTGGCGGAATTTCGAGAGCGGCACGATGTCGCTTTCGCGGCCCCCGAGCGCCATCCAGTCGCGGCGCGCATCCTCGATAAGCTTGTCGCTCTTCGAGACCCAAACAGCCCGACGGCGCCCCTGTAGCCAATTGTCGAGGATGATGCCCGCGACCTGCCGCCCCTTGCCGCAGCCGGTGCCATCGCCCAGGAACCAGCCCTTGCGCAGACGGAAGGCACCTTCGTCACCCTCAGACGCGGCCATGAGCTGGCCTTCGATCTCGCCGCGCTTGAACCAGCCCTTGAGATGCGTCTCGTGGGCATTGCCCGCATAGATGACGCTCTCAAGCTGTGGCGCGGAAAGGCGGCCTTCCGCGACGAGGGATTTCGGGAGGCAGGGCCGATAAGTCGGCACGGGCGGCGGGACCGAGGCCATGGCGGCGGATTGCACCAGTGCTGTCGGATGCTCCGCCGCGCCGTCGATCAGGATCGCCTGCAGGTCATAGGCCTCGTAGACCGTGTCCTGCAACGCGCCGCCCGGTTCGCTCCAGGCTTTTGGCAGATAGGCGAGGGCGGTGGTTTCGACATCATCGAAGGGATGCCGGGCGCGTTCCTCGGCGAGGGCACGGGTTTCCTGGCGTGCGGCATTGCGGAGGGCCTGCAGGTTGGTGCGGGTCGGACGGGATGGGACAGACAGGGACGAACTGGTAGGGCAGGGCGGGGGGCTGCGGCGCTCGGGGCAATGGGCAAGCAGCGATGTCAGGAGATCGGCAGGGTTCGCGCAGATCGGATGATAGGCGGCCTCGATGTCAGCCGGTGCGGTCTTCTCTCCGCCGCCGTCGCGCTTGTCGATCACAGTTAGTCGCGTGTCGATCATGGTGCCATGCCGCGCGAAGACCTTGCCGTCGATGGCGGCGGAAAACACGACTTCGGCACTCGCGGCGATCCGCTGGAACGTCGACTGGAAGCTCTTCGTAGATGGACGGAAGCTCTCGCCCGTAATGACGACAAGACGCCCGCCAGGTGCCAGGCGCGCTAGGGCGGACAACACATGCTGACTGGTCGCCTGCCGGAACCGGCCTTCAACATGGTTCGCGGCGGAAAATGGCGGGTTCATTACCACGACCGAGGGCGTGAGTGACCGATTCAGCCGGTCGTCGATCGAAGCGGCGTCATGATCCCAGACAACGGCCTCGGGAAACAGCTGCCCGAGCAAGGCATGGCGGGTCTCGGCAAGCTCGTTGAGCGCCAGACGTGCACCCGCAATCCGGGCGAAAATCGCGAGCATCCCGGTGCCGGCCGAGGGCTCGAGTACCAGGTCGTCGCCCCGAAACCCGGCCGCCTGCGCGAGAATGGCCGCAAGGGGCAGGGGAGTCGAGAATTGTTGCAGACGCACGCTGTCTTCAGAACGCCGCGTGTGAGACGGAGCCAGACCGGCGAGACATTCGATCATTGTGAGGAAAGCTTGCGGCGAGGCCGCCTGGCGCTGCATCAGCGCGCCGTAGCGGGCAAGCATCAGGATCTGGGCAACCTCGGCGGCCTCGTAGGCGTCTTTCCAGACCCAGGCGCCGCTCGTGTCGCTGGCGCCGAAGGCCTCCTCCATCGCGGCGCGGAGGGCGGCGGCGTCGATGGACCTGCCTACTTCGAACTGGGGTACAAGGGTTTTCGCAGCCTGCATTAGGTGTTCGGCGAAACCAGCGGCCCCGGGCGGGGCAGGTGCTTCAGACTCGGTTACAAGTTGGACGGAATGGGGGTGAGCGTTCATCGGCAATCTCCAGGGTTGAGGGTTGGCCCCGAGCCCCGTGCGCACTCTCTCACCCGGGAGGGGTCACCCCTCCCGCCCTGCCTCTCGCTCTTTCATGGCTAAGCCTGACGACGGCGCAGGCACTTGCAGACTTAATCTAGCGGGGTGGGCCACTACGAGACCTTTGCGCGGTCAAGGTCCAGAGGATATCCTCAGACCAACCGCCCGCCCGTCGCGAAATGCCGCTGCGGCGAGACGGGGGGCGGCGGCATCTCCAATTGGACGCACATCGATATCGCGCGCCCGAAGTTCTTCGAGTAGCGCCGTGTCGGTCCGATTGCCTGTCGCCAGAACTAGCGAATCCGCCGCAATGTCGGTCTCTTCACCAGTCAGCAGAGAGGTGCAGCGTGCGCCCGCGTTCGACCAGCGTAAGATCGCGCTCTCGGTGACAAAGGTCACCCCCAGCCGGGCAAGCGTTTGACGGGCGCTGAAATCCGTTGCGCTGCGCACCAACTCGCGAGCGATCATGGCGTCAGGGGTGATGATGGTTACCTCGTGCCCCGCCTCGGCCAGATGCCAGGCGGTGCCAATTCCCTTCCACTGGCCACCCTCATCGAGGATCAACACGCGATTTCCCAGGCGGGCAGCGCGGCCCATGACATCTTCGGTCGACCAGACATTGCCCGCCTGAAGTCCGGGCAACTCGGGCACCTGGGGCATGGCCTTTTGAAATCCGGTGCCGGGGGGCAGAGAGCCGGTGGCAAGGATCACGACATCGGCACTGACATTCGCGATATCGTCCGCATCCATGTAGCAGTTGAAGCGGGTCTCGACGCCCAACTTGGTCAGTTGCCGCTCATACCATGCGATCAGATCGGTGATCTGGGCGCGGCGCGGTTGCAGCCCGGCCAGACGGAACTGGCCACCCAGTTCTGGTGCTGCCTCAGCCAGGATCACCCGATGTCCGCTTTCGGCGGCCACGCGCGCAGCCTCCAGGCCAGCAGGACCGCCACCGGCCACCAAGACGGATTTTGGCGCAGGGGAGGGGGCGAAGCGATCTCCGCCCCACTCGAATTCATGGCCCACAGACGGATTGATCAGGCAGGAGATGTAATAATCTCGCCCACGTCGGCCCCAGCATTGCTGATTGCACGACAGACAGCCGCGGATGTCCTCGGTCCGGCCTTCGGCCGCCTTGTCGACCATATGCGGATCGGCGATCTGCCCGCGCACGATGGAGACGAGATCCGCCTGACCGGCTCCAAGCACGGCATTGGCATTCTCGGGCGTTCGGATATTGGCTTCGGCGGTCACGCGGGCACTCAGCCCCGCCTGTTTCAGACGCTCCGCCAGATCGGCGCCCAGGTTCTCAGGGTACTGGAAACTGGGGATGATCTTCTGGAAATCCACATAGCTGCCCGCCCCGACGGTGACGTAATCCATCAGCCCTTCTGCGTCGTGCAGGGAGACAATTTCGACCATCTCGTCGCGGGTCGGAAAGATACCGGTGGTTGGGTCATCCGAAACGGCCAGCCCGACAATGAAACGGTCGCCACAGGCGTCGCGCACCCTGCGCAGGATTTCACGCGAGAGCCGTGTGCGGTTCTCAAGGCTGCCGCCCCATTCGTCGTCGCGCTGGTTTGAGAAGGGTGTCCAGAACTGATCGAGAAGGCAATGGTAAGCGGCCCAGATTTCCACACCGTCGAACCCGGATTTCTGGCAGCGGATCGCGGCCTGGACAAAGCCGTCGATGGTTTCTTCGATCTCGGCCACGGACATGGCGCGGCTGCCATCGTTGTCGTGATAGCTTGGCCCCCCTGAGGGGGACCAGTTCGCGTGCCAGCTGTTGTCCCAGTCGCCGTGTGCACCAACATGGTAAAGCTGCTGGATCATCACCGCGCCCTCGGCCTGGCAGGCCTCGGTGATGCGTGCAAAAGGCGCGATCACATCGTCGCTGGAATGGCGGAAGTTGCCGCGGGTCAGCACGGCGGCGGCATGAACCGGCATTGGCTCGACGACGATCATCGCCGCGCCGCCTTTGGCGCGTTCGAGATAGTACCCCAAATGTCTGTCCCCAGGCAGGCCATGCTCAGCCATATTGGTGGTATGGGCGCCGAACACGATGCGGTTGCGCAGGGTTTTGTGGCGCAGCGTGAGTGGATTGAAAACGTGCTTGAGGCTCATTCTTTGGCCTCCAGCCCGTCCAGGCCATCGCGCAGGGCTTCGCGCATCCCGCTTTCCTCCAAAGATTGGCGCAGGCGCTGGTTAAAGCCGCCCGGCGTGTTCAAGGCCTCGACGACTATTCCAGCAGGTGTCTTGGCGAGGCTTGAAGCCACCAGATGGCGCAAGAAACCGTCTCCCCGCTCCGGTTCCGTCACGCGGGCTGCCAGCCAAGCGGTTGTGTCTTCAATCAGCCGCGCGACCGGTGAGAGGACGGCCTGGGCGCTGATATAGGCCGCCATCTCAGAATCATTTTCGATCATGTAGACAGTGTTGGCCGGCGTGGCGAGAGAGCGGACCAGATCGCCGTCACCTTGCACGAGCACCCGCGAGCCTCCGGATGCGATGCCGGGGAAGGGGAGCATGATCGCCGAGGCCTGCGCCGGGGCAACGATAGCCGCGACGTCCGCCAGCGAAGCGCCCCCCATCAGCGAAATCACCTGTTGGTCTGTGCGGAACGACAGGTCTCGCAGGATGTTGGGAGCCGCCTCAGCCATGAGCGCCACGAGGATGATGTCACTCCGATCGATCACCTCCTGGTTGGAGGTAACGGTGACGTTGTCGAATTCTTCGGCCAGCGCGTACGCGTGCCGCGCGCTGCGCTCGGACAGGGTGATCTGATGCCCATCCTCTGCGATACCCCGGACAACCGCCGACGCGATCGTTCCCGTTCCGATGATCCCGATCCGCATTACTTCGCCCCCCACGTATCTGACAGCCGATAACCCTCCGGCCAGGGGTCGGACGGGTCCAGCATGTGCTGGTGAATACCGGTGATCCAGCTGCGTCCCGAGATTTCCGGGACGATGGCCGCGCGATCACCTGCTTTGGTCTCTTTGATGATGGTCCCTGAGAAGGTCGACCCGATCACCGAACGCGCGGTCAGTCGGTCTCCTGTCTTCATCACGCCGCGCGCGTGCAGCAGAGCCATCCGCGCCGACAGCGCGGTGCCGGTCGGCGACCGGTCGACCTTGCCGGGCTGGATTGCCACCGCAGCGCCAGTTTCAAGGCCTTCCGCGCTTTCGACAAGCGGTCCCGCGAACAAGCAGAACGAGATATGACGCCAATCCGGGTTCTCGGGATGGGTGAAGCCCAGTTGGTCATTGGCTGCATTGGTGATGCGGACACCAAGTTTGGCGATGTCACGTGCCTCGGATTCAGTCAGCGAAAACCCCAGCGAGGCCGCATCGACGACCACGAAGCTGTCACCGCCATAGGCCGTGTCGACGGTCAGGGTGCCTAGGCCTTCGACCTCCAGCTTCTGGTCAAGTTCGGCGGCGAAGGAGGGGACGTTCTGGACGTGGATGCGTTCGGCCTTGCCGTTCCGGCATTCTGCCCGCACACGCACCAGCCCGCCGGGGGCTTCCAGCACCATGTGAGTTTCCGGCTCCTGCATCGGTACCAGACCCGCATCCAGCAGCACGGTCGATACGCAGATCGAATTCGATCCGGACATTGGCGGCGTGTCCTCGGGTTCCATAATGATCCAAGCAGCCTGTGCCTCGGGATGTTTCGGCGGTACCAGAAGGTTGACGTGCCGGAAGACGCCACCGCGCGGTTCGTTCAACACGAAATTGCGCAAGGTCTGGTCGCGCGCGATCCATCGGCTCTGCTCCCAGACCGTGTCGCCGGGCGGCGGCAGGACGCCGCCGACGATCACGTCGCCGACCTCGCCCTCGGCATGGGCGGAGATCACATGGATGGTCTTGGTCGAGCGCATGTCAGATGTCCTTCATCAAACGCAGTGCGTCGTAGATGGCCGCGTGGGTGTTGCGGGCGCTGACCGCGTCACCGATGCGGAAGAGTTGGAAGCTGCCTTCCTCGTTGCGCGTTACGGCCTGCGGACGCCCTTCGATCAAGGCGTTATGGTCGACAGCGCCGCTATTGGAGGACAGGGGCTTCAGCTCAAAGTAGAGATCGTCTAGCGGCAGGGTGCCATAGTTCACAACGATCTGGTCGTAGGTCTTCTGGCTGGTAAAACTACTGTAGTCCGTCCCGATCGTGGCCTTGAGACGGTTGCCATCCTTTTCCACGGCCTTCAGGCGACGGGTCACTGTGAAGGTCACGTCCTTATCTTGCAGGGCGCGCATATAAGGCACCAGATTCATCGCCATAATGTCAGGGGCAAAGGTCCGGTCAGGGGTCATGACCTCGACCTTCGCACCCGCGTTTGCCGCAATCTCTGCGGCCATGAGACCGGGATGATCGCCGCTTTCGTCATAGATCAGCACGTCCTGGCCGGGCTTCACATCCCCCGAGATCAGGTCCCAGGCCGAGACCACGAGAGGCAGCTCGGCGCGATCCTCGAACAGACCGGTGTTGGGCAGCCCGCCGGTGGCGACAATCACCACGTCGGGGTTCAGGTCGGTCACGTCGCCAGCTTCGGCCCAGGTGTTGAACCGGAACTCGACGTCGCGGGCCGCACATTGCGCCATCCGCCAGTCGATGATCGAGATCATCTCGCGCCGGCGTGGGTTCTGCGCCGTCAGGCGGACCTGCCCACCAGGATCGGGCTGGACCTCGAAGACCGTGACGTGGTGACCGCGCGCGGCGGCGACCCGAGCAGCCTCCAGCCCGGCTGGACCGGCACCGATGATGACCACGCGCCTACGGGTCGCGGCCGGTGCGATCTCGTGCGGCATCGTCAATTCGCGCCCGGTGGCGGCGTTGTGGATGCAAAGCGCCTCTCCGGCGGCGTAGATGCGGTCGAGGCAGTAGGTGGCGCCGACGCAGGGGCGGATGTCGTCCTCGCGCCCTTCAACGATCTTCTTGACGATATGCGGATCGGCCATGTGGGCGCGGGTCATTCCGACCATGTCGAGCAAACCCGCCGCAACCGCGTGCCGGGCTGTTGCCACATCGGGGATCTTAGCGGCGTGGAAGGTCGGCATCCCGGTCGCCTTCTTCACCTCGCCTGCGAAATCCAGATGCGGGGCGTTCTTCATGCCCTGGACCGGGATCACGTCGGTCATCGCCGGATCGGTGTGAATGCGCCCTCGGATCACGTTTAGGAAATCGACCATGCCGCAATTCGCCAAGCGCTTGGATATCTCGATACCTTCCTCTGGCGTGATCCCGCCCGCTTCGGCCTCGTCCGCCGTGTAACGTAGGCCGACGATGAAATCGTTGCCCACCCGCTTGCGAATGCCGGCGAGCACGTCCATCAGCAGCTTCATGCGGCTGTCGAGGCTTTGCCCGCCATAGGGCCCGTCCAGATCGTTGGTCAGGGGTGACCAGAACTGGTCAAGCAGATGACCGTAGACCTGCAATTCGATCCCGTCCATTCCGCCCGCCTTCATCCGCTCGGTCGCGCCGGCAAAGTCGGAGATGATGCGCTCGATATCCCAGTCCTCCGCGCGCTTAGGGAAGGCGCGGTGCGCGGGTTCGCGGTGCATGGTGGACGACACCGACGGGAGCCATGCGCCTTTGTCCCAGCGGGTTCGCCGACCCAGATGCGTCAGTTGGATCATCACAGCGCAGCCGTGATCATGGCAGGCATCTGTCAGCTGTTTAATCCACGGCACCACCTCGTCCTTGTAGGCGAGGATATTGTTGAACACCGGCGGGCTGTCCTTGGACACCGCCGCCGAGCCGGCCGTCATGGCCAATGCCACCCCTGCCTTGGCGCGCTCCGCATGATAGGCGGCATAGCGCTCTTTCGGCATCCCGTCTTCGGGATAGGCCGGTTCATGGCTGGTGGTCATGATCCGGTTCCGGAGCGTCAGGTGTTTGAGTTGATAGGGTTGAAGAAGGGGATCGTTGGACATGGGCGGGCCTCCTTGGCAGATAGCGTCTGTATCTCCAAAATGTTCATATATGTCAAGTATAGGTTCATGTCTGTATATTTTTCTTGTGACCAACCCCCAGACGGGCTAATGTCGCCGCCATGACAACAAAGACAGACATGCTCGCATCCGACGAAAAGACCACGGGCTGGCGCGGGTCGCGCGAGGTCTGGATGGACGCCGCGAGACAGGCGCTGATCTCTTCAGGCGTCGATGCAGTGAAGATCCAGCCGCTGGCGGGTCAGCTGCAGATTGCGCGCACCAGCTTCTATTGGTTCTTCAAGGACCGGAATGCGCTCTTGGATGCGCTGCTGGAAGAGTGGGATGCCAAGAACACCGGCGCCTTCGTCGAGGCCTGCGGCGCCTATGCGGAGACTATTTCCGAGGCTGTCCTAAATCTGATTGCAGTATTCCACGATGAGGCGCTCTTCGAGCCGCAACTCGATTTTGCGATACGCGGATGGGCGCACAAGTCCGACGTGGCCGCGGCACGGGTTCACGAGGCTGACGAGGCGCGGCTCGAGGCAATCCGGGAAATGTTTTTGCGCTTCGGGTTCGCCGAGGATGAGGCGGATGTCCGGGCGCGGACCGTCTACCTGACCCAGATTGGCTACATCGCAATGCAGGTATCCGAGGCCACGGCCGTACGGATGGCGCGGGCACCCGGCTATGTGAAGACTTTTTGCGGGCAGGCGCCGAGCCCGAGTGAAATGGCGCGGTTTTACGCGCGCCTAAAATTCGACCCCGTTGCAAGCAACTGAGAACAGGACGTCGCCATGACCATTCGCCAGATCACCTACGATGACACGATCGAACATGTATCTTGGCCGGACGCCGTGGCGGCCCTTAGGGAGGGGCACCGATTGCCGCCCGCACAGGTCGCCGACATGTTTCTCGGGCCAGGGAACGCGACTCTGTTGAGCCGGGGCGCCTGGATCGAAGGTTTGGGATCTGGGGTGAAGTCCGTCACGGTATTCGACGATAACCCGCGGCAGGGCTTGCCGACGATCCAGGGTGGGATGCTGGTGTTCGAGCCGAAGAACGGATGCCTTGAAGCGGTCATCGAAGGTCGGTTGGTGACCGAAATCAAGACGGCAGCAGATTCCGTTCTCGGAGCCACCTACCTCGCGCGGCCCGACAGTCGGCATCTTCTAATCGTCGGAGGAGGCACCGTCGCGCGCAGCTTGATCAAGGCCTATACTGCCGTATTTCCGAGTCTCAAGCGCGTCTCAATCTGGACACGGCGCCAAGAACAGGCGCGCGCCGTCGCCGCCGAATGGCCGTCCGGAGCATTCACTGTCAAAGCGGCCCCCGATCTTGCCGAGGCGGCAGGGCAGGCGGACATCATCAGCTGCGCGACCATGGCTCGGGAACCGGTGCTTCGCGGCGCGTGGATACATCCCGGAACCCATGTGGATCTGATCGGCGCCTACAAGGCGGACATGCGCGAGGCGGATGACGATCTGATCTCCCGAGCGTCCCTTTACGTCGACAGCCGCGAGACAACCATCCATCACATTGGCGAGTTGATGATGCCGATCGCGAGCGGGGCAATCTCCGAGGCAAGCGTCATCGGCGACTTGTACGATCTTGCAATGGACGGCGCTTCGGCGCGCAGGAGCCCAGACGAGATCACGGTCTACAAGAACGGCGGTGGCGCTCACCTCGATCTGATGACGGCGCGCTACATCTCGAGTCTTGTGTCCAATACTTGAACGCCCTGCACGACCACCGGGTCTTGAGGTATTTTTTACCTATTATGGTTTTCAAAAGGAAAAAGGCGGCATCCGGGAGGAAATGGATGCCGCCGTTTAGCTCAGATCGGCTCAGGGAGGAGGAGAGAACCGATCATATTCGAGACATAGTGGTCATGCTGCGACCGCACAATAGCTGTGCCATGTTGATTCCGCATTGCAGCAATTCTGATCCGCTTGGGCTCTGCGCAAAAGTGTGGTCATTTCCAGCCCGTCCAGGCCTCTAAGGGAGTGCATGCGCTTGAGCGGCAGCGGACTGACGTGTTTGACCCGGCGACGGTATGGGCACCGCCTCCCGCGCTTCGGGCAAACAACCCGTTTCATAGTCGCCGACGAACCCCCAGCAGGCGTCTACTTCCTCGCCATCCCGCTCGATGACATAGCCGTAAACCCGTCCGCCGAGATAGGCGTCGTAGCTGACGATCTCGGCGCGCAGGATGTCTTCAGCCTTATCGCGCAGCGCTCTGGTGACGCGCTTCACGCCGAACTCTTTTCGGACCGCCTCGAGCGTCACATAGACGTAGCCGACCTGGCCGGAATCCCACGGGCAGTGGAAACCGATCGTGTTCATGGCGAGGCCGGAATGGTCGTAGAGGAACACGGGCAGAAGGACCGCCTTGCGTTCAGCGCGGTCGCGCAGCTGGTCCGTCGAGAGATCACTTTGATCCGAAACCTCGGCAAGATCGCGCAGGAACGCCTCGGGGCTGTCGAACTGATGGCTGTCGCCCAGCCGATAGCGCCGATGCCAACAGATCAGCGTACCGAGGTTGGACCACTCCCGTGGGCTCTCAGTATCGGGGTCGTGGTGGATCTTGATGGTGTAGCCTGGGTAGGCCTCTTCGTAGATAGGGTCTTGCATGTCGATATCCTTTCTTGAAACGCAATCGACCCGCCGAGCCGGTTTTGGCGCGAACGGGTCGATTGGGACGTGGTCAGATGGTTGGTGAGTTTGCCGCCCGGCGGATCAGGCGGCAGCGCGGTTCCGGCGATGCTGAACGTGCTCGGCCGAGACTTTCAGGAGCCAATCCTCGAAACCGAGAATGGTTTGGTGAGTGGCAACTGCCTCGATCCAGACGGCGCGTGGATCGCTGCCAATCTGCGTCGGGTCGTTGTCGATCCGCCCATTGGCCATCCACGACTCCGGCTGAATGCGGCCTAACCAGTCGGCCAGCGACGGGATACGTCCCTGGCAGTCCTCGCGCACATGCTGCTCGCCAATCCAGCGGATCGGAACGACCCGACCCGCGCTGTTGATCAGGCTGCGCCCGAACAGCCGCTCGGCTTCGAAAATCCCAAGGGTATGATGCCGATGTGCTCGGTGGGTGAAAATCGCGAGGTGCTCTTTGGATGAGTCGAACCAGTCATGCACGAACTGATAGTCATCTGGCACACCGCCAAATTTTTGGGCCGAGCTTTCGGCGTGATGGAGGGGGTGTGCCATGTCAGAGCCCCTCATGTTCGGTGGTGTTGGCCTCGATGTAACGGTTCGAATGGCTGACATCAATCTTATCGGTCTCGAGCGCCCAGGTCAGCTCGCCATAGCCCCCCTCGTTGTTTTCAAAGCCGGGGCTGAGCGCATAGGCGAAGTCCCAGCCGAAGTCTTCGACGCGCCGCCGCATCTCTTCCGAAAGCGTGATTGTATCGGGCGTTACGCTAACGTCTTCGACATTGCCGGAATCGCCGTAGCCTTCGTATTGCACCTCGATTTTCGTCACGCCGAGGGCGCGCAATTCGGTGAGAAGGGCAGTACGGGTGATCACCCGCTCCTCCGCCGCGCGTTTTTGCGCTTCCAGCATTTGCGCGTAGAAATCATTCACTTGTGTCATGTCTTTCGTCCTTTTGAACGGGGAAGGGTAGGGCGACCGCCAATCTGGCCGCCCGAGAGTTTCCTGTGACGGTCTTCAGGCCGCTGCGACGTCGGGCTTCTCGGCGGTACGATCGACGAGGTTGAAATAGAGATTTTCGGTCGCGCGCTTGAACCCCGGCGGCTTGCGCGGGGCGAGGCAGCGCACCGAGGCGCTGCAGCTCTCGCCATGCTCCATCGCGAACTGCGTCACCTGGTCGATCAGGTCGTCCATGCCAGCGGCCTGGATGCGTTTTTCGGGGTAGCTCGCCATCATCTGGAACTGCGTGACGACAAAGGCGCCGTCACGATGTGCGGGATAGAGGGTAATCTGGTAGTCGAGTGTCTTGGCCATCTCTGGTCTCCTTCGGCGGGCAGAACGCGGGCGTCGCGCCCCTTGGAACCCGTCAGCACGATAGGACCGCCCTTTGTGCAAGGACGGTCCGAGGTGATCTTGGTGATGAGGGGCGTCAGTATTCCGACAGCAGAAGCAGGGTCAGAACCCGGCGCGTCTGTTCCGGATCTGAGGGCTCAGACGAGCCGTATTGATAGTCGACGTCATAGAGGTCGATCTTGAACCAGACCGTGGTGCCGTCGAAATCAATGACGCCCATTTCGTGCCAGCCTTGGGGGTCGCTGTCACCGTTGAACGCGTCAAACGAAGCGACGCGGCGGGTAAGAGCAAGCTTGGCGTCCGGCTCAAGCGCTGCAACGCCGGGCGTCATGACAAACTGGCCCTTTGGTGCATCCGCGACGGGGGTTGTACTGAGGATGGAGCGGCGAAAGGCGTCATTCTGAGCGGCGATCAGTGCGGCTTCCTTGACGGGATCGAGATCGAGTGTGGTGGTCATGAGAAGTCTCCGGGACGGGCCAGCCAATACGACACCGGCTGCTTAAAACCCGTCAGCGGGAAAGGGCCGCCCTCTGCGCGAGGACGGCCCATAGGTCAGTCAATGTTCAGATCGGCGCCAGAGCCTCAGGCGGCATCACCGCTGAGAAAGGCGGGCAAGGCGTCTGGCTCATCGTCCGAGGCTGAAATGGTCTCCTCACCGGACTCGTCTTCGCCCAAAGCGGTTTCCGCCGCATCAATGGGAAGATCGAGGCCACCATCCGACGCACCGGCGAACAACATCCCATCGGGCAACCAGCGGGTCGTTTTAGCAACCGTTGCGGCGTCGAACCCTTCCGTCTCGCTCGAAGTTTCCGCGAACGCCCGCTCCATCGCGGCCGCGATATCGCCCTTGCGCTCGCGATTGCGATCCTCGGCGTAGTCGTCGCCGATGAGCTTGCGCGCCGTGGCCACCGCATGCCCTTTGTTGACCCGACCCCAGTAGTTTTGCGCGGTCGGACGCCAGCAGGCCGCCACATCGACGTCAAGCCGCGCGCCAATCTCCTCGATGATCAGAGAGGGGCGATTGTCGGAGGAGAGCTGCGGCTTGACCGCCAGACCCGTCGCCCAGGCGAAAAGCGCCTGCTTGTCGGCAATGGGCAGCGCCGACATGGCCTTGAAGTCCTCGGGCTTCTCCAGCTTCATCCAGTCCGTGGCAAGGTCCTGTTTCAGCGCCTCGAGCATCTTCTGGGCGACGGTATCGGCATGCAGCACCTCGCGATTTTGCGCCTGGAAGGGACGGATCGAGATGTCGAGCGCCTCGTTGTTGTAGGACCGCCCCAGAGCTTGCTCGCAGAGCGCATAGAGCATCGCATCGAACGCCACTTCGAAATCCGCCGCCAGATGCGCCCGCAGGATGTGCTGCCGCGTCGCCCGCAGATCGTCGGCGAGGCTTGCCGAAATCCCATCCGCCTTGCGCAAAGTCGCGGCCGGATCCGAGGTCGGCACCGGCGACGACGAGGTCGGCGGGGTCACATGCGGTCGGGCAGGGGAGGGGGTGCCATCCGCATCTGCGGCGGGCACGTCGGACTCCGGCGCCGCAGGAATATCCTCGGGCCGCACCAGACCCTTCTCGACCCGCAGCGCCCCATCATGGCCGATGGTCAGAACCACGCCCGCAATGGCGCGATCTGCATCCGCGTAAGGCTGCCGCTCACGCTGCAGGGTCTCGATTTCGCGCAGGCGCGGTTCGATTGCGTAATATTCTTCGGTCTCGGCGTCAGTCCAATCCTCGCCGTCATTCTGTGCCGCCAGTTCTTCCTCACGCGCGATGAGACGTTCCTCCTCGGCGAGCAGGTCCGGATCGGGTTCGATATCCTGCGGATAAACCCGCCCGAAACTGCGAAATGCGCCGTAGTCCACCGAGAGATGCACTTCGACCCATTTCCACGTCGCTTCGAAAGGTTTGGCCGCGGCTTGCAGCTTCTCGATGGCGAGGCGCTCCAGGAGCTCGGGGTTTTCCATATGGGCGCTGGCACGGTCGTCGAAGAGATCGCGCAGCAGGACACCGCCTCCCGCCTCATATGCCTCGATACCGACAAAACGCCCAAGGCCCGAGTTCGCCGAATGCGCCGTCTCGGTCAGCTGGCGTTTGATGCTTTGCGGATGGATGTGATAGCCGCCCTTCACCGCGTTCCAAACCGCGAGCTGGCGATCATGGTCGTCTGTCAGCGTGAAGGCCATCACGCATTCGAGAGTCAGGTCGCCCGCGCGGAACTGCTCGATGATCTCGGGGGCGACACGGGCGAGTTTCAACCGGCGGCGCACCAGGTCGACCGAGACGCCAAACTTCAGCGCGATCTCGTCTTCACTTCGCCCCTCGGCGATCATCTTGTCGAAAGCTTCGAACTGGTCGGCGGGATGCATCGCCGCGCGCTGGAGGTTTTCTGTTGCGGAGGTGAGGACGGCGTTGCGCTCATCTTCGACGAGGCAGGGCACCGGGTGATCGGCAGGAATGGCGCCATCTTCAGCGAGCTGTTTCAGCGCCTTGAGGCGGCGACCTCCGGCATCGACCGCAAAACGTGTCTCAGACAGCGCATGAACCACCAGGTTCTGCTTGATGCCCGTCTCGCGAATGCTGGCAAGAAGTTCGGCGTCGTCGCTGGCGCTCGCGGCTACCTTGCGGACGTTGAGAGCACTCGGCTCCAGCTGGTCGAGCGGGATCATTCGGATGTCGGCGGCGCCGTCAGGCGCGGCCGATCCGGATGCTTCGGTCTTCTTGGAGGTGGTGAGTTTCGGGCGGGTGGCGGTCTTGGCCATGGTCAGGGTCCTTGTCACGCCGGACCCGGATGAGACTCTCTCTATCCTTTCAAGCCCGGCACCCGGGCTTCCCTTTCTTGAGCTCTTGCCGGTCGAGAATAGTCGCGTTGGTTCAAATCCGAAGTGACAATTGTTCATGAAAACTCAATGCTGCACGAAGGACCCCCATTGGGACGCTGCTACCCTCGCTTGAATTTCCAGGCACAGAAACCGGTTGCCAAGTAGCGTGAAACCAAGATGCATGTACGCGAATTTGTGGGGCGGTCGAGTCCCGCGCCTTAAAAATCAATCGCAATATCAAGCGCTATTTCTGATTCGACCATGCTTCAATCAGTACTAGCGCTTCATCATGAGCGCAAAGCTAAAGTAGATAGAAGCGATTAAACCCACGAAAGCCAATACAGTGGTGACCGCAAGCGGGACCGAATAGGAACCTGTTTGGGTATATAGAAGCCCTCCTACCCAAGGAGCTATCAGCCCAGCGAGGCCATATGAGAAGATCATTTTACCATAGACCCTCCCAATCTGCGAGATGCCGTATTCACGCCCGATCAATACAGGTATCAGCGACGCCGAGCCACCAAAGCACAGTCCAACAAATACGGTCGCTACGCAAACGATCAAGAAGCTGTCCGAACGTATCATCAATAACGCAGCGACCGTAAGCAAGCAGACAAAAAACAACGCACTTCTGCCTTGAACCCAATCGACAAACCTGCCACCAAAAATGGATCCTATTATGTATCCTAAATTCAACAAGCCCGCGCCTAGCCCAAGAAGCCTACTTGGAACGCCAATTTCTTCCAAAATACCGGATATATGCGAGATAGTTAACAGCCCGGCAAAGCAAATTGCGAAGAAACAGTAGGACAAAATCGCAAAGCGAAGCGTAAAGACTTCAGAGCCAGTAGGCTCTTGAATTTCTTCTGTAGGCGTCAGAGAAGAGCCATCAATTTTAGAAACAACAAAAACTCCGAGCAGAAGTATTCCGAAACCGATGACAAGAAATGATGTCGCTGGAGAACTGTGCAGAATCGCCCGTGCAAAAACGCTAGAAATAAGGATCCCAGACAAGGCAAAACACGACACTATGACACCAATCGCTAGGGAACGATTTCGCTCTTTTGCGAATTGAGCCATTTCAAGCGCGAACCCGTACCCCAAGCCTGAGCCGGTCCCAAAAGCCATGCCATAGCCAATAATAAGCGACGTCAATGTTGGCCAAAAGCCAAACAGAAAGTGCCCGCCACCAGCCAGTGAAAAACAAAGCAAAGCAGTGCCGCGTAAGGTCAATCTCGTTGATACTGCCTTTTGTAGCATCATTCCCAGCATGAAACACGCCAGTGCCAATGACGGAGCCAAGCTTAACTCAGCCCGGCTCAGCCCGAGATCCCTTTCCATCGGTAACAGGAACAAGCTCCACGCATACATTACACCCATGCAGCTGTTAGTAAGACAGCCAATCAGCACTGGGGGAGAAAGCAGACCTACTCCCAGCGCGTCATTTCCGTCACCTCTGCCAATCATTGTCTACACCTTGATCCTCTCGTTCTTTGGGTCCAAGAAAGGTGAGAGTGACGCAGTTGCCTTGTAACGTTCACAGGCGATCTCAATCTCGAATCCACCGGCATTGATGAAGTCGCGAGTGACACCGTCGGCGTTATAGATGTATCCCATGCCCATCGATCGATCGAGCCTGTGCCCATATCCACCAGAGGAAATAGATCCGATTATCCTACCTTCCTTGTAGATTGGCTCTTCGTGATAGAGCATCTTTCGACATCCGTCGGGCAGTTGGAATTGTACAAGCCGCTTTGTAGGCACACCGGCGTCTCGCGCACGCAAGAGAGCATCGCGGCCGACAAATTCAGCTTTATTATAGTCCACGGCAAACGAGAGCCCCGCCTGGATCGGAGTGTCTTCTTCGCCAATGTCATGCCCCCAGTGCCGATAACCTTTTTCTACCCGAAGGCTGTTGAGCGCAAAGAACCCCGCATGGCTAAGACCAAATTCCTGACCGGCCTCGACGATCTTGTCGAAGACATGCATCGCGAAATCCGCAGGGATATAGAGTTCCCACCCAAGCTCGCCGACAAAGGTCAGCCGACTCGCCCTGACGGTCGCATATCCGACGGCAATCTCCTGACTCGTCCCGAACGGGAAGGCGGCATTCGACAGGTCGGCACCGGAAACCTTCTCAAGAAGCGCACGGGATTTGGGCCCCATAATCGCTAGCATCGGTAGGCCGGGCGTAACATCGGTGACAACGACAGCCGCATCGTCGGGAATGTGGCGGCTCAACCACGACAGATCGCGTCTCTGGCTGGCGGCTATGGTGACGACTAGATAGGCTGTTTCTGAAAGCCGGGTGATCGTGACATCCGCCTCGATACCCCCGCGCGGGTTGAGCCACTGGGTGTAGACGACCTTGCCCATAGCAACATCAACATTTCCCGCTGACACGTTGTTGAGAATGCGGCAAGCGTCTCGGCCCTCGACCCGGAATTTCACATAGCAACTCTGGTCGAAAACGGTCACGGCTGATTGCGTGTCCAAACATTCAGCGCGCGCGTCTTCGAACCAGCTTTGCGGGCCGAAGGAATAGCCGATCTCAGTCGAGCGGCCATCGCGCGCGAAAAAGCCCGGCCGCTCATATCCGGCAGCTTCGGTCATCGAGGCCCCGAGAGCGACAAGGCGGTCGTGAAACGGGCTTTGGCGCACATTGCGCGCGGTTTCATATTGCTGGTAAGGCCAATGCATCTTGTAGAGCAAGCCCAACGTTTCCTTGGTCCGGTCGAAGAGATAGCTCTTGTTCGACTGCCAGGAATGCATGCGGCGCACGTCGACATCTGCCAGCTCCATCGGCGGGTGACCGTCGTTGATCCAATCCGCCAGCGCCTTGCCGACGCCACCGGACGACAGGATGCCGACCGAGTTGAACCCGCAGGCGCAGAACAACCCCTCAACTTCGGGCGTCTCGCCCAGAAGGTAGCGGTCATCGGGCGTGAAGCTTTCGGGGCCGTTGAAGAACAGCTGGATACCCGCGTTAGCCAGCGCCGGCACACGTTTGACGGCCATGTCTAGAATCGGTTCGAAATGATCGAAATCCTCGGGCAGGCTGTCGAAGCAGAAGTCCTCGGGGATGCCGTTGTGCCCCCAGGGTTTCGCTTCGGGCTCGAAGCATCCCAGCAGCAGCTTGCCAGCGTCTTCCTTGTAATAGGAACACTCGTCGGCGACGAACAGCACCGGCAGTTCGCGGGGCAGATCGGGCATCTGCTCGGTCACGATGTAGAAATGCTCAGCCGCGTGGAGCGGCAGGGAGACGCCGCTTTGCGCCGCGAATTCCCGCGACCACATGCCACCCGCGATGACGACGCGGTCGGCGCGGATCTCGCCATCGGCGAGTTTCACGCCCCGCACCTTTCCGTTCTCGACGATCAGGCGCTCGACCGGGGTCTGTTCGAAAATCCGCGCGCCGCGCATACGCGCGCCTTTGGCCATCGCCATCGTCACGTCGGCGGGATTGACCTGCCCGTCATTGGGCATCCAGATGCCGCCGACGATGTCGCCGACTTCGACCAGCGGCCAGCGTTCGCGGATTTCGCCGGCGGAGACGACGTCGGCCTCGAGCCCGAAATTTCGGGCCATGGACACGCCACGTTTCAGTTCCTCGAAGCGCGCGTCATGCGTGGCAAGGCGCAGCGCGCCGTTTTGCTTGAAGCCCGTCGCCTGCCCCGTTTCCGCCTCCAGATCGCGAAACAGCTCGCCGGTGTATTGGGCAAGCTCTGTCATGTTTCGCGTCGCGCGGAGCTGCGTCACTAGTCCAGCCGCATGCCAGGTCGTGCCGCTCGTGAGCTGCTTGCGCTCGCACAACACGACATCGGTAATCCCCAGCTTGGTCAGGTGATATGCGATGGAGCAGCCCGCAACGCCGCCGCCAACGATAACCACATCTGCCGTGTTTGGAATGCCCATAAATGTAGCTCCTGTCTTTCAAGCACCCAGATAGGTGTCGATTATTTTCCGATTTTCATGCATTTCCGCGGGGACACCGGACCAGACGAAATGGCCGCCATCCATCAGATGCAGCCGGTCCGCATGGTTGGCCACCCGGGCGATATTCTCTTCGACCACGACGATCGTCATCCCTGTCGCGCGCAATTCGTCGATGGCCGCATAGATCTGGTCGATCACCACCGGCGCCAGGCCGAGCGAAGGCTCGTCCAGCACCAGCAGGCGGCAATCCCCCATCATCAGGCCGCGGCCGATGCCCAGCATCCGGCGCTCACCTCCCGACAGGGAGCTGGCGATCTGCTCCGCGCGCTGTTCGAGCTTGGGAAAGAGCGCGAAGACCTTGTCTAGTTGCGCCTGGGACCTTGCATCCGACCGATTGGAATAGCCGCCGACCAGCAGGTTTTCGAGAATGGTCATGTTCTTGTAGACCAGATCGCCCTGCGGCACATGGGCCAGCCCCATCCGCGCGATTTTCTCCGGCGTCAGCCCGAGGATGGATCGACCGTTCAGCGCGATGCTGCCCTGGGTCCTGGGCAACAGGCCCGATATCGCGCGCAGCAGCGTCGTCTTGCCATGACCGTTCGGGCCGACAATGCCGATCAGTTCGCCTTTCGCGACCGTCAGGTCGATCCCGTTCAGGATCGACCCCGTGCCGTAACCGGCGTGACAATCCTTGACTTCAAGAAGTGGCATTTCCGACCTCCTCCGCCTGTGCTCCCTTGCGGCTGTCGGCAGCGCCGGACACACCGAGGAAGACATCCACGACCTCGGGATTGTCGGCGAGACTGCCCGCCGCCCCTTCGTGCAGTTTCGCACCGTGGTGCAGGATCATGATCCGGTCCGCAAAGGCTGTCATGAAGCTCATCACGTGTTCGATCACGACGATGGTGGTCCCGTGAAAATCCCGAAGCTGTCTGAAGACCGCCGCGCAGGTCTCGATTTCGGCCGGATTGAGCCCGCCGACCGGTTCGTCCAGCAGCAGCAGTTTGGGATGGCTCACGATGGCGCATCCGATCATCAACAGCTTCAGCTGCAAGACCGGCAAGGCGCCCGCCATCACATCCGCATAGTCCGTCAGACCGGTCAGCTCGAGCACCTCGGCCGCGCGGATTTCGGACCTGCGGTCATAGCTCAACCCGGGCACGAGCCGCTTTTCACTGCCGAAATAGGCGCAGGTCTTCAGATTGTCGGCGACCGTCTGCGAGTTGAAGACGGCGTTCAGCTGGAAGGTGCGGCTAATGCCGAGATGACAGATCGCCGAGGCGCCGAGCCCGGTGATATCGGCGCCCTCGAACAGGATCTGTCCGGCGGTCGGAGGGGTCACCCCGGACAAGAGATCAAACAGCGTGGTCTTGCCGGCGCCGTTCGGACCGCCGATGCCGAGCACCTCGCCGCGGTCGACATGAAAGCTGAGATCGTTCGTCGCCTTCATGGCCCCGTAGGCCTTGGTCAGGCCGCGCACCTCGAGCAGATGTTGCGGTGATTGGGTCACGTTTCAGCCCTCCTTCCTGGGGCTCAAGGCCCAGTTCCTGAGTGACGCGAAACCGCCCATCAGGCCCTCCGGCAATGTGAGCAGGATGATCGAAAGAACGGCCGCATAGGCGGTGTTGCGCCATGCCGCGAGGTCGCGGAAGCCCTCGTCGACAAGCGCCAGCACGATCGTGCCGACCACCGGGCCCCAGATGGTGCCGCGGCCGCCGACGACCATCATCGACAGCAGGAACAGCAAGGTGGGCAATTCGAGAACCTGCGGCCCGAACGTGCCGATCACCCCGGCATAGACGCCTCCGCACAGGCCGGTGAACACTCCGGAGACGGCAAAGACGATGGCCTGGTATTTCCGGATCTCGATGCCGCGCGACGCGGCGCAGACCTCGTTGTCGCGCATCGCCTTGAAGGCCTGCCCATAGGGGCTGTAGACGACCATGATCGCGACCAGTATCGACAGCGCGAGCATGACGAGCGACAGGTAGAAATTGCCAAGCGGCGCATTGCTGTATCCAAGCAGCTCGCGAAACCCGAAATCGCCGAAACGCGACAGGCCACGGGCACCGCCGGAGAAGGAATAACAAACCGATTGGGTCTGCCGGAAACAGGCCACATCGGTCACCAGAAGCTGATAGACCGTCATGGCGATGGCGAGCGTGACCACGACGACATAGGCGCCGCGCAGCCGGAACGTGGCGAAGGCCATGACGAGGCTCATCAGCAGCCCCGCCAGAGCCGCCACCGGCAGGGTCCACCACAGCGACATGCCGAAATAGAGACCCATGAGCGCGGTCGCATAGCCGCCCACCGCGAACAGCGCCATATGGCCGATCGACAGGATGCCGGCGACGCCGAAGACCAGGTTCCACTGCGACACGACGGCCGCCCACAGGATGAACAGGGTGATCTGCCCCAGAACGTAGCGGCTCAGCCCCAGCGCGGGCAAAAGGCTCAGGACGCCGACAAAGAGAAGAAGGATCAGAAGATCGCGGGATTTCATAGAACGCATGGGTCAGTTCCTCTCCAGTTCCTGGCGCCCGAAGAGACCGGTCGGCCGGTAGACCAGCACAAGCACCACGACGAGAAGCGACACGGGAAACCCCCATTTCACACCGAGCGTGTACTGCACGGTGGTTTCCAGACCGGCGAGCGCGAATGACGCGGCCAGCGCGCCGGGAATGCTGCCGAGCCCGCCCAGGACGCAAACGATCAGCGCCTTGAGCAGCGGATCGAACCCGGCACCGGGATAGACGGTCGTCGAGCTTGTCAGCAGCACGCCGGAGGCGCCCGAGATGATCCCGGCGAGGACCATCACCTGAAGGATGACCGCCTGCACCGGCACGCCGTTCAGCCGCGCCGCGGTGATGTCCTGCGAGACGGCCCGGATGAGCCGGCCGAGATTGGTCTTGTGCACGACGAGTTGCAGCAGCAGCACCATGAGCGCGCTGCAACAGACGACCAGCAGGGTCTGGTGCCCGATGGACAGCGCGCCGAGGTCGAACCGACCCTCGACCTGAAACGGTTGCCGCAGGATCTTGGCGCCGATCAGGTTGTTGATGAGATCGACCACGATGGTGCTGAACGCCATGGTGAGGATGATGATCCGCAGATCGAAATTCGCCTTGCCGAAGATCCACCGGACCTGCGAGAAGTAGAGCAGAAGGCCGCCGGCCGCGCCCGCGATCATGCCGCACAGAAGCCCCGTCCACCAGGGCAGGCCCAGCCCGGTCACGACGGCCACCGAGCCATAGGCCCCGATGACGATCATGGCGCCATGCGCGAGGTTCAGCATCGAAATGCTCCCCCATAGCAGCGCCAGCGAGACCGAGCTCGCGGCATAGATCGCGCCCAACGCAATCGTGCTGGTCAAAATTCCAGTCAGAAGCTCCATCGCCTGGCTCCAGTTTTTCCTTGGTAGTTTTGCACTCGGGGCTCCGGCAGAGCCCCGAGGCGCGACGTCATGCGTCTTGCTCAGGTGAACCAGGGCGGGGTTTCGAACGCGACCTCGTTATAGGGTTCGGGGAAGATCAGTTTCTTCGGCACGGCCGCGGCCGGGTCCTTGATCTGGTAGAGCAGATGCGGCATGGCCAGCGATGCATCCGGCGAGATGGTCGGATATGGCAGGGCCGCGTTGAACTCCTTGGCATAGCGCAGGGTGCCGAAGGGTGCGCGGAACGAGAAGCGGCGCAGGTTGTCGGCGATCTTGCGGTTCTGCTCGTAGTCGCCCGGCTCCCCGGTTCCGCCGGCCAGAGCGGCCGCAATCGCGTAGTGGTACATCTCGGAATAGGTCGATGCACCCGGGTCGGCTTCGGCGGTCTCCCCGAACCTGGCCCAATAGGCGTCGCGGAACGCATTGCCGATCTCGTCGGGCAGGATGCCGATGACCGATGACGACATGACACCCCGGGCGGCCTCGCCCGCGATCTCCGAGAAGGCTTTGAGCAACGGCCCATACTGCATGTAGACAAGGCTGTTGGTCGGGTTCTCGGCGAACTGGATCTGGAATTGCGCCAGATCCGCAGGGAAGAAATGGGTGTTCGCGATCACGGCAGGCTGTTCGGCGCGCACCTTGTTGAGGACGGCGCCCCATTCGGTGGTCGGAACGGGAACGATCTCTTCGAACGAGACTTCGAAGCCGTATTGCGGCGCGGTTTCCCGGATCGCGTTCGAGATCACCGTGGAATAGGGAAGCGAGCCCGTGACGAGCGCGATCTTGTTGTTGTCGGGCTTCCAGAGCCCCTGGTCGCGCAGCGAGGCCAGCATCACCGGCAGGCCCACGCCGTAGTAGTATTCCGCGGGGTCCGCCATGAAGATGCCCGTGTAGCGCTCGGGATCGCTCTGGAAGGCTTCATGGTGCCCGATGGACGTGTTGTAGTGAATGTAGATGATCCCCGCATCCGCGATGGGATCGTATTCCGCCTGGTTGGCGCCGACATTGTAGCCGTTGATGATGGCGTGCGACCCATAGCGGTCGATCAGCAGCCGCGCGGCGGCGCTGACCTCCTCGGCGGTCTGGTTCTTGCTGTCGAGCGTCGTCGGCTCCAGCATCTTGCCGAGGATCCCGCCGGCGGCGTTGATCTCCTCGCAGGCCATCTCCAGGCCGTTCTTGTGTTCGATGCCGTCGACCGCCAGCGGACCGGTGAGCGATGCCATCTGGCCGATCGGGATGGTTCCCGATTGCTGGGCGTTGGCCTCGTTGACAGAGGCCAGAAGCCCCGCCCCGAAAGCGGTTCCGGCACCCGTTGCCAGGAACTTGCGGCGCGTGCTGAGCACAGCCGGTGAGTTAAATTTCTTTTCCATGGTCTGGTTTCCCTGTTGGCAATTTTTCTTTGTTCACGCACGCAGTCGCGCCGTGTGGTTTTTGGTGGATTTCCCGATGAGACCGGCACCCCAGGGCATGGGGCGCCGGGTATTCGCTAGGCGGCGCGCAGGCGCGCCGTTTCCGCTTCGTCCAGTGTCATGGTCTCGGGATCGATCACGACACCGTATGCGTCCCGAGCCTTCTCGATGGACACATACCCGTCCAGGACGTCGTCCAGGACCTTCTGGGCAGGCCGCTCGCGCGGGTCGCCCCAGCCGCCGCCGCCGGTGCTTTCGAACTGGAACACCTCGTCGTAGTCGAACGGGTGGCTGGACAGCAGCGGGCTGCGCCAGTCGCCGTTCTCGGTCAGGCCGCCGATCACGATCTCGCGCCCGTCCGGATAGAGATGCTTGGAGCGCTGCACGTCGCTGCGCAGACCGCCGTTCACGCCGGGGCTGCCTTCGCGGGTCCGCGAGGTTTCCATGTTCATCTCGCCCTCGCACAGGAAGCGGACCTTGAAATTCGCTCCCAGGCCGCCGCGGAACTTGCCGGCACCGGCGCTGTCGGGCCGCAATTCGAAGGCTTCGTACTCGATCGGGAACAAGAGCTCCGCCGTTTCGGCCATCATGTTCATGCAGTTGCCGAGCGGGTCCATCGTGACACTCATCCCGTCGTTATAGGGCGTGCCACCCCAGCCACCGGCCGGCAGATCCGAGAACACGTTCGCGTTGCCGTGCTCGTCCTTGGTGGAGGAAACGAACCAGTTGCATTCCGAACAGGTCGAGCCGGTGACGCGGTCGGGGATCGCCTGGGCCAGCGCCTGCCAGATCGCACTGGTGATCTTGGACGAGGTCAGCGTGGTACACCCGATCGTCGGCGCGGGCCATTGCGGGTTCAGCCAGGTTCCTTCGGGAATATCGAGCGTGATCGGCACGAACATCCCGGCATTCGACGGCGCATGCGGCGCAAGGAAGAACTGAAGCGAGTAATAGGCCGCCGAGGCCGTATTGGCGTAGGGCGAGTTGATCGAGCCCTTGCAGGTCGGGTCCGACCCGTTGAAGTCGACATGGATGTTCGACCCCTTGACGGTCAGCTGCACCGCGACCTTGACCGGATCGGGCGAGAAGCCGTCGGTATCGGCGAAATCCTCGGCGTAATAGACACCGTCGGGGATCTCTTCGATCGACTTGCGGATGATGCGTTCGGTATAGCCGATCAACTCCTTCATCGCGGCCTTCACCGTCGTCAGCCCATACCGCCGCGCGGCGCGCTGCAGTTCCTGCTCGGCGGCCCGCAACGCACCGAGATGCGCCTGAAGGTCGCCTTCGATAAAGAAGGGCGTCCGCGTGTTGTTCATGATGATCGCCAGGAAATCGGGATTGATTTCGTAGTTCTCATAGAGCTTGATCGGCGGGATGCGCAGCCCTTCGGCGGCCACGTGGGTCGAGAACGACATCCCCCCCGCGGCACCGCCACCCAGGTCCATCCAGTGACCGCGGCTCACCGCGAAGCCAAGCACTTCCTCTTCGTAGAAGACCGGCATGATGAAGGTGATATCGTTGGTATGCGTGCCGCCCTGATAGGGATCGTTCAGCGCATAGATATCGCCCGGTTTCATCGTCTCGATGGGATACTTCCGGGCCGCGGCGTCGGCGCTGTACTGCATCGCCGCCAAGTGGACCGGGCAGTTCGCGGCCTGTGCCAGAAGGCGAAGCTCGGGGTCGTAGACCGCATTCGAAAAGTCGAGGATATCGGCCAGGATCGGCGAGAACGAGGTGCGTTGCATGATCGTGGACATGCGGTTGCACGCATATTCGAACGTGTTGCGCAGCACTTCGAAAGTGACGGCGTCGACGTCGCCGAAGCGTCCTTTGGTTTCGGTAGACATGGTTGTTCTCCTCAATTCCCGATGGTGACGACAAGGTTGCCGCTTTTGTCGACTTCGCCGGAGCAGTTCGGCGGGATGACAGCGATCGAGTCGAGATATTCGACAACGGCGGGGCCCTGCATGCGCGCGCCGGGCGCGATGTTCTTGCCGTCGTAAAGTTCGGTGTCGTGCCAGGTGCCATCGAAATAGACCGGCCGGGTGGCGTGGCTTTCGACAGACTGCTGACCGCTGAAATCGTAGACCGGCGGTTCTTTCATCTTGCCGACCGCGGTGACGCTGAGGGACACGAAGGCGATCTCGAAGGCTTCGTTCGATACCCCGTATTCCTTTTCATGCGCGGCGTGGAACGCGTTGGCAATCTGCGGAATATGCGCGTCGGTCAGCTCACCCGAGGGGATATCCGTCTCCACCTCGTATGTCTGGCCCACATAGCGCATCTGTGCGGTGCGGCGCAGCTCCATGTTGTCGTCGGAGATGCCGTCCGCGGCGAGACGCGCGCGCGCATCCGCTTCGATCCGGTCGTAGAGCCGGTTCAGATCGGCCACCTTGACATCGCTGAGCGCCGCGTAGTGGAAAGTTTCGATATCGTGGCGCATGTCCATGGCCGTGGCGCCGAAGGCCGAGGCCACACCGGCCGCGCCCGGGATCACCACTTGCGGGATGCTCATCGCCTGGGCCACGAAACAGGCATGCATCGGCCCCGCACCGCCAAAGCTGGCGAGAACGAAGTCGCGCGGATCGCGGGCCCTGGCAACGACCACGCCCTTTACCGCCTGCGCCATGGTTTCGCAGGAAATCTTGATCATGCCGTCGGCCGTTTCCAGACGCGACAACCCGATTTTCTCGGCCAGGCGATCGATGGCAGCTTCGGCCGCCGCCTTGTCCAGTTCGAACTTGTCGCTGAGCGAGGGGTTCAGGCGTCCGAGAACGAGGTTCGCGTCCGTGATCGTCGGCTCGGTTCCGCCCCGGCCGTAGCAGGCAGGGCCAGGTGTCGAGCCCGCCGATTGGGGTCCCATCCGCAGCGATCCGCCCTCATCGACCCAACCGATGGAGCCGCCACCGGCGCCGACGGAGTGGATGTCGAGCATCGGCACGGCAACCGGAACTTCCCATTCCAGCTCATGGTCGCGGGTGATGAGACCCTCGCCCTTCTCGACGATGGACACGTCGAAGCTGGTGCCGCCGACATCCGTATGGATGATGTTTTCGAAACCGGCATGGCTGGACAGGTAGGAAGCATAGGCCACCCCGCCTGCCGGCCCGGATTCGATCAGCTCCTCGGGACGCAGCTTGGCGTTTTGCGCGCCCATGACGCCGCCGTTGCTCTTGAGGATGAGCAGCTTTCCGGTGAAGCCCCGCTCGGCCAGAACCTCGGACAGACGGTCGAAGTAATGCGTCATGATCGGCATGAGGCAGGCGCGGATCGCGGTCGTCGTGAACCGGCCGTGCTCGCGGAACACCGGGCGGGTGTCCGACGACATGACGACATGCACGCCGGGTGCCTCTTCGAGGATGATGTCGCGCATCTTTCTCTCATGCGCGTCGTTTGCATAGGAGTTGATGAAGCCGACCCCGACCGAGCCATAGCCGCGCGCCTTGATCTCGCGCGCGATCGCCCGCGCGGCGTCTTCCTGGAGTTCCCGGCGCACTTCTCCCTTGGCTGACATGCGTTCGTCGATGGTGAAGCGATGGCGACGGCGGATCAGCGGCTCGGGCTTGGTCTGATACGGGTCGTAGAGCGCCTTGCGGTGCTGACGCCCGATCTCGATCGTGTCCCGGAACCCTTCGGTCGTGACGAAGGCCGCATCGGGGTAATCGCGTTCGATCAGCGAATTGGTCGCTGTTGTCGTTCCGTGCATCAGAAACGAGATCTGGTCGAACGGAATGCCCGCGGTCTCAATCGACTGAAGGACGCCGCGCGAGCGATCATCCTTCGTGGTCAGGACCTTAGCGGTCTTGTAAGACCCATCCTCTTCGTTCCATGCAAAGAAGTCGGTGAACGTCCCACCAACATCAATTCCGACGCGCCACATGCGTTTCTCCCTGTTTGTGAAATTTCGTGATCGTATGTTCACTTTACTGTCACTCATGTGTCAAGTTTTTATTTTCGTAAATTTTCCGCCCTATTTTTTGGCATGATTTCTGAACTGAGATCGCTGGACGCGCCTCAGACGCGGGTTTCGGCCCATGCAAAGCCGATCCCGGAAACTGCGGGTAAAAAGGCACGGAAACGATCACGCGGGGACACTGGTCACGACGCCACCGCCCGTTCGGCGCGACACCAGACGGCGGACACCGAACGCGGCAGGCGTTTGGGAAACCGGGGGCCGCTCGGTCGGGCTGCTGACCCGAAGAAGGGTCGGATCAGTAAGACGGTGGCGAGATCGCCCAGATGATCACCGTCTCCTCGTCGCTTTCATTGGCATAGCGATGCGGGATCGAGCTTTCGAAGGCGAAACTGTCACCGGACGACAGGGAGATTTCCTTGCCGTCGAGCCAAAGCGTGAGTTTGCCCGACGCGACGAATCCCGCCTCTTCGCCCTTGTGGCTGTAATCTTCCTTGCCGCTGAAGGAATGCGGACGGAACGTGCAGCGCAACAATTCGATGCCGCGTGCCAGGTTTGGCGACAGAAGCTCGTCACATATGCCGCTCTCGAATTCCAGGCGCCGCCGCCGGTCGCGGCGCACGACGAACTCACGGAATTCATCGTCATCCTCGGCCGGGGAGGGAAAGAACCACGAGATGTTCACGCCAAGCGCACGGCTGATCGAATGCAGGGCCTTGATCGAGGGCGAAGAGATTCCGCGTTCGATCTGACTGAGATAGCCCTTGGACAGACCGGTGGCATCTGAAAGCTCGCTCAACGTGACGTTGCTTGCGCGTCTCAGATCCTTGATCTCCTGACCGACCAGCGCCCCGGCTTCCAGAACCTCACCCAAATCCTGAATTGGCTCGGCCTGAATGGGGCCGCGAAGCGCTGTGGATCTCGCCAGTGAGGGTGTCTTCTTGTTCATGGAGCCGGTACTTTCCATTGGTCGTGGACAGGTATGATGGCCCGGTTCCGGCGCAGGCGGCAATAGAAAATGAACTTTCGATAGAGAATTTTTATTTTTGTGATCGTCGCTGTCACACCCCCCTTCCCTGCTGCGGTTCCCTCGAAGCGTCTGGCATTCCTCATCTATCCCCGCGCGGTCGGCTTATACCGTTAGTGAACTTTTATACTTGATTTTTCACTTTTAGAAACTCATGGTGCGAAAAATCAGGTCCGCAGGATCAAAAGGAGATGCCACGAGAATGAAGGTCCTAGTCCCGGTCAAACGAGTGATCGACTACAATGTGAAGGTCCGTGTGAAGGCGGATGGCACGGGTGTCGATCTTGCGAATGTGAAGATGTCGATGAACCCGTTCGACGAGATCGCGGTCGAGGCGGCGATGCGTCTGAAGGAGGCGGGCAGGGCCGATGAGGTGGTGGCCGTTTCCATCGGCACCAGGCAGGCGCAGGAGACGCTGCGCACGGCGCTCGCGATGGGCGCGGACCGGGCGATCCTGGTGGTGGCCGCCGACGACGTGCACCAGGATATCGAGCCGCTTGCCGTGGCCAGGATCCTGAAGGCCATCGTGGACGAGGAGCAGCCGGGGCTGGTCATTGCCGGAAAGCAGGCCATCGACAACGACATGAACGCCACCGGCCAGATGCTGTCGGCGCTGCTGGGCTGGAGCCAGGCGACCTTTGCCAGCGCCGTGGATATCGACGGCGATGCCGCCGTGGTCACCCGCGAGGTCGATGGCGGTCTGCAGACCATCAAGGTGAAGATGCCCACCATCGTCACCGTGGACCTGCGCCTCAACGAGCCGCGCTATGCGTCGCTGCCCAACATCATGAAGGCCAAGAAGAAGCCGCTCGACGAGAAGACCGCCGATGACTACGGCGTCGATGTCTCGCCGCGCCTCAGGATCGTCAAGACCACCGAGCCGCAAACGCGCAAGGCGGGTGAAATCGTCGGGTCCGTCGACGAGCTGGTGGTGAAACTCAAAGAAGCGGGAGCACTCTGATGGCTGTTCTTCTCCTCGGTGAAGTGACCGATGGCGAGCTGGCGATGGACGCCACCGCCAAGGCCGTATCGGCGGCGCAATCCCTGGGCGAGGTGACGGTGCTTTGTGTCGGCGCCGCGGCCGGTGCCGCCGGTGCCGCCGCCGCGACGATCGACGGGGTGGCCCGGGTTCTGGTGGCCGAAGATGCCTCGCTGGGTCACCGCCTGGCCGAACCCACCGCCGCGCTGATCGTGTCGCTGGCGGGCGCTTACGAGCACATCGTGGCCCCCGCCACGACGGATGCCAAGAACGTCATGCCGCGCGTTGCCGCGCTGCTGGATGCGATGGTGATCTCGGATGTCTCGGGCGTGGTCTCGCCCGACACGTTCGAGCGCCCGATCTATGCCGGCAACGCGATCCAGACGGTGCAGTCGACGGATGCGAAAAAGGTCATCACCTTCCGCAGCTCGGCCTTCGAGGCCGCCGGGACCGGCGGTTCCGCCCCTGTTGAAGCTGTCGCGGCACCGGCCGTCTCCGGCCTTTCCGAATGGGTCGAAGACAAGGTCGCCGCCTCCGACCGCCCCGGGCTCACCTCGGCGGGCATCGTCGTGTCCGGTGGGCGCGGCGTGGGTTCGGAAGAGGACTTTGCCCTGATCGAGAAACTGGCCGACAAGCTGGGCGCCGCCGTTGGCGCCAGCCGCGCGGCGGTTGACTCGGGCTTTGCCCCGAATGACTGGCAGGTGGGTCAGACCGGTAAGGTCGTCGCCCCCGAGCTGTATATTGCCGTCGGCATCTCCGGCGCGATCCAGCACCTCGCCGGGATGAAGGACTCCAAGATCATCGTCGCGATCAACAAGGACGAAGAGGCCCCGATCTTCCAGGTCGCCGATTACGGTCTTGTTGCCGACCTGTTCGATGCTGTGCCGATGATGATCGAGAAGCTGACATGAGCGCCCGGAGCATCGACGGAAAGGCTTTCGCCGCAACCGTTCGCTCCCGGGTGGCGGAACAGGTTGCCGCCCTTGCCGCCCATGGCCAGCCGGGACTGGCCGTGGTTCTCGTCGGCGCGGACCCCGCGAGCGAGGTCTATGTGCGTTCGAAGGGCAAGATGACCGTCGAGGTCGGAATGAAGTCGGTCGAACACAGGCTGCCGGCCGACGTGTCCGAGGCCGATCTGCTTGGGCTCCTCGCCGAACTGAACAGGGACGAAACCATTCACGGGATCCTGGTGCAGCTTCCGCTTCCCGCACATCTCGACGAGAATCAGGTGATCAACGCGATCGACCCCGCGAAAGATGTGGACGGGTTTCATATCTCCAACGTCGGTCTGCTGGGGACGGGCCAAAAAAGCATGGTCCCCTGCACCCCGCTTGGTTGCCTGATGATGCTACGCGATTACCACGGCAGCCTGTCTGGGCTTGATGCCGTCGTGATCGGCCGCTCAAACATAGTCGGCAAGCCCATGGCGCAGCTGTTGCTCAAGGACAGCTGTACCGTGACAATCGCACATTCGCGAACGAAGAACATCGAGACGGTGGTCAAGCGTGCCGACATAGTGGTGGTCGCCGTGGGCCGCCCGGAGATGGTGAAGGGTGACTGGATCAAACCAGGCACTACGGTAATCGACGTGGGCATCAACCGTATCGACGCCCCCGGGAAGGGTGAGGGCAAGGCACGCCTCGTGGGCGATTGCCACTTTGACAGCTGCGCAGAGGTGGCTGGTGCCATTACGCCGGTGCCGGGCGGCGTCGGTCCGATGACCATCGCCTGCCTTCTGGCCAACACGCTCAATGCCTTCTGCGACCAGAAGGGGCTGCCCAGACCACGCGATCTCGCGGTCTGAGCGCTGTGATTGATAGGAAAGAACAAAACTCATGACCTACGTCCTTACTGTCCACTGCACCTCGAAGCGGGGTATCGTGGCCGCCGTGTCCGGTTTCCTCGCCGAGCAGGGATGCAATATCACTGACGCGTCACAATTCGACGATGCCGAAACCGGAAGCTTCTTTGCCCGGATCAGTTTTGTCCCGGAAACCGGCACAGGGCTTGACGCCTTGCGAGAAGGGTTCGGCCCGATCGGCGAGGCCTTCGGCATGCAATGGGGCATCCACGACACCGCAGACCGCATGAAAGTCTTGATCATGGTCTCGAACTTCGGCCATTGCCTGAACGATCTTCTCTACCGCTGGCGCATCGGAGCCCTCCCGATCGAAATTGTCGGTGTCGTCTCGAACCACATGACCTACCAGAAAGTGGTGGTGAACCACGATCTGCCTTTTCATCACATCAAGGTCACAAAAAACAACAAGCCCGAAGCTGAAGCACAGCTTTTGCAGGTTGTTGAAGATTCCGGTGCTGAACTGGTCGTCCTTGCGCGGTACATGCAAATCCTATCCGACAGCCTTTGCCAGAAAATGTCTGGTCGGATCATCAACATCCACCATTCGTTCCTGCCCAGCTTCAAGGGGGCTAACCCCTATAGACAAGCCTTTGAACGCGGAGTGAAACTGATCGGAGCAACGTCGCATTACGTGACCGCCGAATTGGATGAAGGCCCGATCATCGAGCAAGACACGATTCGCGTAACTCATGCGCAATCGCCCGACGACTATGTCTCGCTAGGCCGTGATGTAGAAAGCCAGGTGCTTGCACGCGCGGTTCATGCCCACATTCACCGTCGAGCGTTCCTAAACGGCGACAAGACGGTGGTCTTTCCTGCCTCTCCTGGAACCTACGCAAGTGAGAGAATGGGTTAAGGCCAGAACCAGCACGTCAACGTCCCCTTCACGACCTCTGATTCCTAAAGAACGCAACGATGCGGTCGGGGAACAGAGCGTTCACTGTTCATGCAAAAAAAGGGTCATCAAAATGCTTAACTCTGAAATCTCCACCCGCCGCGATGACGCCATCTCTCGGGGTGTCGGCATGCAGACGCAGGTCTATGTCGAACGCGCCTCCGGGGCCGAGGTCTGGGACGTCGAAGGCAAGCGTTATATCGACTTCGCCGCCGGGATCGCCGTGGTCAACACCGGCCATTGCCATCCCAAGGTGATGGAGGCCGTGCGCCGCCAGACGGAATCTTTCACCCATACCTGCCATCAGGTGCTGCCTTACGAGAACTACATCCGGCTGGCCGAACGGCTGAACGACAAGGTGCCGGGCGACTTTGACAAGAAGACCGTCTTTGTCACCACCGGGGCCGAGGCCGTCGAAAACGCCATCAAGGTCGCCCGCGCCGCGACCGGCCGGAATGCCATCATCGCCTTTGGCGGCGGCTTCCACGGCCGGACCTTCATGGGGATGAGCCTGACGGGCAAGGTCGCGCCCTATAAAAAAGGCTTTGGGGCGATGATGCCTGACGTCTTCCACGTGCCCTTCCCGGTGGATCTGCATGGTGTGTCCACCGCCGACGCGCTGGCCGGGATCGAAAAGCTGTTCAAGGCCGATCTGGACCCAGAGCGTGTGGCCGCAATCATTCTGGAACCCGTGCAGGGCGAAGGCGGCTTCTATCCCGCCCCCGCCGATCTGATGCGCGGGCTGCGCAGCCTCTGCGACGCCCATGGCATCTTGCTGATTGCGGATGAGGTTCAGACCGGGTTTGCCCGGACCGGAACGCTCTTTGCGATGGAGGGGTATGACGTCGCCGCCGATATCACCACTATGGCCAAGGGTCTGGCCGGGGGTCTGCCGCTGGCCGCGCTGACCGGCCGGGCCGAGATCATGGACGCCGCCGCCCCTGGCGGACTGGGCGGAACCTATGGCGGTAACCCTCTGGGGATCGCCGCGGCCCATGCGGTTCTGGATGTCATCGAAGAAGAAGACCTGTGCAACCGCGCCAATGAATTGGGATCGCGCCTGAAACAGCGACTAAATGCGATCCGGTCGCGGGTGCCGGAAATGGTCGACGTGCGCGGCCCCGGCTTCATGATCGCGGCGGAATTCAACACCGCCGAGGGCAAGGCCCCGAACCCCGAGATGACCAATGCCATCCGGGCCGAGGCCCTGTCCCGCGGGCTCGTCCTGCTGACCTGCGGTGTCTATGGCAACGTGATCCGTTTCCTTGCGCCGCTGACCATCCCCGACGCCATCTTTGCTGAGGCGCTGGACATTCTCGAGGCCTCGATCGACGCCGTGAAAGGAGCCTGAGATGAAGGATATGATGAGCCTGTCGCTGAAGGACCCGAGCCTTCTGGAAACCCGCGCCTATGTGAACGGTGCTTGGATCGAGGGAGAGTCTCGCTTTGATGTCTTCGATCCGGCCACCGGGCAGCTTGTGGCGTCGGTCGCGGATCTGGATGTGGGTGCGACAGCGCGGGCGGTGGATGCCGCCCATGCTGCCGGGCACAACTGGGCCGCGATGACCGGCAAGGAACGCGCCGCGATCCTGCGCCGCTGGAACGATCTGATGATCGAGAACGCGGACGATCTGGCGACGATCCTGACCGCCGAGATGGGCAAACCCTGGGCCGAGGCGCGGGGCGAGATCCTTTATGGGGCCTCTTTCATTGAATGGTTCGCGGAAGAGGCCAAGCGGATCTATGGCGATGTCATTCCCGGCCACCAGCGCGACAAGCGGATCATGGTGCTGAAACAGCCCGTCGGCGTTGTCGGGTCGATCACGCCCTGGAACTTCCCCAATGCGATGATCGCACGCAAGGTCGGCCCGGCCCTGGCCGCAGGCTGCACCTTTGTTGCCCGTCCGGCCGAACTGACGCCTTTGTCGGCGCTGGCCATGGCGGTGCTGGGCGAACGCGCGGGCATTCCGGCGGGCGTGTTCAACGTCATCCCCTCCACCGATGCCTCGGGCGTGGGCAAGGAACTCTGCTCCAACCCCAAGGTGCGCAAGATCACCTTCACCGGGTCGACCCGCGTCGGCAAGATCCTGATGGAACAGGCCGCCGGCACCATCAAGAAGATGTCGCTGGAGCTGGGCGGCAACGCGCCTTTCATCGTCTTTGACGACGCCGATCTGGACGCCGCGGTCGAAGGCGCGATGATCGCCAAGTTCCGCAACAACGGCCAGACCTGCGTCTGTGCCAATCGGATCTATGTGCAGTCCGGCATCTACGATGCCTTTGCCGAAAAGCTGAAAGAGGCGGTGCGCCAATTGCATGTCGGCAACGGTTTTGACGACGGCGTGACCACCGGGCCGCTGATCAATGAAGCCGCTGTTGCCAAAGTCGAATCGCATATCGCCGATGCCCTAGAAAAAGGGGCCGAGGTGACGACCGGCGGCAACCGGTCCAACACCGGCGGCACCTTCTTTGCGCCGACGGTGCTGAAGGGCGTGACCCGCGACATGTTGGTCTGCCACGAGGAAACATTTGGCCCGCTTGCGGCCTTGGTGCGCTTCGAGACCGAAGCCGAAGTCATCGACATGGCCAATGACAGCGAATTCGGCCTTGCGTCCTACTTCTACGCCAACGACCTCTCCCGCGTCTGGCGCGTGGCCGAGGCGCTGGAATCGGGCATGGTCGGTGTGAACACCGGTCTGATCTCGACCGAGGTGGCACCCTTTGGCGGCATCAAGCAGTCCGGCCTGGGCCGCGAAGGATCGAAGTACGGAATCGAGGACTTCGTGGAGCTGAAAAACTTCTGTTTGGGCGGGATCTCCTGATCCGCCTAATCTCTGGGGCGGTGGTCCTCCTGCCGTCGTCCCAAACCCCTTCCCCATTCCCGGAAACTCAACACATGTCCTCCGACCATTCTTTTTTAAATGACGTGAACCAAATGTTCTCGGACGCCGCACAGCTGATGTCCATGGAGGAGGGTCTGGCGAATAAAATCAACGTCTGCAACGCCTCTTATATTACCCGGTTCGGCGTACGGCTGCGCGGGAAGATGTACACATTCGAGGGGTGGCGTTCGGTGCATTCGAACCACCCAAGCCCCGCCAAAGGCGGCATTCGCTATGCGCCCTATGCCGATCTCGATGAGGTCGAAGCGCTGGCCGCTTTGATGACCTACAAATGCGCGCTGATGGACATCCCCTTTGGCGGCTCAAAGGGTGCGCTGAAAATCGACCCCTCGGAATGGGAACCCCATGAGCTTGAGCGGATCACCCGCCGCTTTGCGCAAGAGCTCGCACGCCACGACTTCCTTAGTCCCAGCCAAAACGTCCCCGCGCCCGATGTCGGCACCAATGAGACAACGATGATCTGGATCGCCGACGAATACCGCCGGATGAAGTCCGGCGATATCAACGCGCTCGCCTGCGTCACCGGAAAGCCGCTGGCCATGGGTGGCATTGAGGGGCGGATCGAGGCAACGGGACGTGGGGTGCAATATAGCATTCAGGAATTCTTCCGCCATCCCCAGGACCTGGCCCGCACGGGGCTCCCCGATGGACTTTCGGGTCGCACGGTGGTGATCCAAGGCCTTGGCAACGTGGGGTATCACGCGGCCAAATTCCTCAGTCTTGAGGATGGCTGCCGCATCATCGCGGTGATCGAACGCGATGGCGTCGTCCGCAATCCCGACGGCCTCGATATCGACGCTCTCAAGGCGCATGTCACGGCCACGGGGGGCGTGGCGGGCTTTGCCGGCGGGACACATGACGCAGACGGCAAAGCCGCACTGACAGACGCCTGCGATATCCTGATCCCCGCCGCGCTCGAAAGCGTCATAACCAAAGACAATGCGCCTAATGTAAAGGCGCGCCTGATTGTTGAGGCGGCCAATGGCCCGATCACTTATGCCGCCAACACAATCCTGCGCGATCGTGGCATCGTGATTATCCCCGATCTCTTCGCCAACGCAGGCGGTGTCACGGTAAGCTATTTCGAGTGGGTCAAGAATCTGACCCACATCCCCTTTGGCCTTATGGAACGGCGTCGTGACGAACGCGGTCACAGGGTGCTGACCCAATCGATCGAACACATGACAGGCCGCAGCTTTCCTGCCGAAACAGCACAAGAACTTATGAGCGGAGCGCGAGAAATTGACCTAGTTCGCTCCGGGCTCGACGACAAGATCCGGTCTGCCTACTCCGAGATGTCGATGCTTTGGAACAGCAATCCTGAAATCCCCGACCTGCGCACTGCGGCCTACGTCATTGCCGTAAGGCGGCTTGCAGAGATCTACAAGGCACTTGGAATATGACACTTAGAAAGACGAACCCGCCACGGATCGTCATCGTCGGTGCAGGGGCTGCGGGACTAAACCTGGCCACCAGGCTAAGCCGATCGCTCGGCAGGAAAAAGGCCGCCGAAATCACGCTTGTCGACGAAAACCTGACCCACATGTGGAAACCCTCGCTGCATGAATATTCTGTCGGAACAAAGGGAAGCGACGAGGAAATCAGCCTGCTCGAGCATTCGCACCGAAATCGCTACAATTTCCGCCTTGGGCGGTTCGCGGGCATCGACCGGGACCGGTGCATGGTGCAGCTTGATCCTGTCAACGATCTGCACAACCGACCTCTCGCGCCGCTCCGATCCCTGCCCTACGATATCTTGGTGCTGGCCATCGGCAGCCGCTCGAACGACTTCGGGACACCAGGGATCAAAGAACATTGCCTGATGCTCGACACGCCAACTCAGGCGAAACGGCTACAATCTGAGCTACTCAACCTGTTCCTGCGGCTCGAAACAGGTGCCTTGGGCAAAGACCACAGTACGATCAATATCAATATCGTCGGCGGCGGGGCAACCGGTGTGGAGCTGGCCGCGGAGCTGCGCGAAGCAACCGAGCAGCTTGCGCATAACGGTATAGACCGCCTGAGAGATCCCGGAATTGTTCACATTCGCATCATCGAAGCGGCCCCAAGAGTTCTTGCTGCCCTTCCGGAAAAGGTTTCGAAGAAAGTCACACGACATCTTGGTGAACTTTCGGTGACCGTTTCGGTCAATGCGCGCGTCCAGCATGTGACCTCGCAAGAAGTTCACCTAGCTGACGGAACGATTCTTCCAACAACCCTGACAATCTGGGCAGCCGGCATCAGAGCACCCGAGGTCGTCGGCACGCTTTCGACGCTTGAAACCGGTAGCCTTGGCCGGCTGAAGGTACGCCCTACCCTGCAATCGACACATGACGAAAAGATTTATGTGATTGGCGATTGTGCCGAATGCGTCTGGCCCGAGAAGGACGCATTTCTGCCCCCCCGTGCACAGGTCGCAACCCAGCAAGCCGAGTTTCTTGAGGCGCAACTCACCGCGCATGTTGCCGGTAAGCCCCTGCGGAATTTCCACTATATTGATCGCGGCTCATTGGTGGCGATCAGTCAGGAAGGGGCGGTTGCGGCTCTCATGGGAAAGGCAATCGGAACCGTTACCTTCGAAGGCTGGCTCGCACGGCGCGCCTATAAATACCTGCATTTTCAGCACTTGAGTTCTGTGCAGGGCTGGTTTCGCGCGGTCGTTCTGACTGCCTTGGGCAAGGCGATGAGACGCGTCAGACCTCGGCTCAAATTGCACTGACCAGTGCTCATCATCAAGCACATATCGGAATAAGGGTGCTCACAAGCAAAATAAATTTTTGGCTTCAAGGGTGTCACAACTGCTTTTCTTACCAACCCCAAATTTCCCCGTAGAATTCGTCCTCTACAACCTCCCTGTGGACGACCAACTGGCGGCACCGGTATGGCCGGTGCCGCCCTTTTCCGAAAGCACGATTGAACGGCCCATAATGTTAGCGAGACGGATCATCCCGTGACCTGCGTATCGGCAGGCATCCCATTCCGGCAACCTCGCGCCGTTCCAAGAATTCTTCTCCGCACCTCCGAATGTAACATATATCGCGTGGCGGTATTTCGCGCATCGTGCCCGTTTCGCGGGTATGAACCTGCGGGACCGTGTAGCACTGAACATCCAGGAATTGAGACGCGCCCGCGGCCTCAGCCAGGAGGAGCTTGCTCATCGGGCGGACGTAAGCCGCGGCCATATGGGCAAGGTCGAGAACGCCAAGTTCGCGGCCTCCCTCGACCTTCTCGAACGCATCGCCAAGGCGCTGAACGTCGACCCAGAAAAGCTCTTCACAAAACGCTAGCCAGCATTTGCCAGCCCCTGATGCGTCCTGAAGCGGAACGTCTCAAGAGGTAGTCAAATGGAGTGCTGTAAGTTCAATGGGCAATAAGAAGACAGGCTGGCCTTTCCAAGACGGGTTTCTGAACGACGGTGTGCAGGAGATCCACCTTTTCACCGATTACCGTTGGAATGATGGTTCGGTGAGCCGCCGCTGGCATGTCGATCCAGAACGCTTTGATGCTTGCCTTGCCGAGCTGCGCCCGCTTTCTCTGAAGACTTCGGGCGGGCTGGATCAGTAGGAAAACCACTCCGAGTGGCCCATGTTGCCCTCATAGTCGCCGTATTCGACCATGATGCTGCGGGAGTAGAAGTGCCGGAGACCTCCGCTGGTCGGGTAAGCAATCTCTTGTCCACTTTCCGAGATAAATGTCGCGGGCCAGGGCGTGTGGGACCCGTATACCCGCTGGATGTAGCGGCAGGTCCGGTTCTCGCGATCGCAGGAGCGGATCGACCAGTCCCACTGACGTGGCTCGTCGCGCGGCTCGTAGGAGCGTCCGGTGAACCAGATCACATGGGTGCGGTTCAGCCATTCGTATTCGGGCAGAGTGGTGTCGAGCTCGCCCTCTCCCCCGGGCCCACCCAGCTCGACCGGCACATGGGCGAACGTGCAGACCCCGAAGGGTGGCAAACTCGGCCAGGGTGTGATCCGACGGATCATCGTGCGATAGGCCCGCGCGCAGACGGCACTTGGGGGGAAACCTCCGGCCAAGCAGAGCATGATGGCGCAGTCTATGTCATAGGCCTGCGCCTTCTCCGGCGCCCCTAGGATCGACATCACCCCCATCACCGCTGCCATTGCCTGTCGTTTCATCTCGCCCTCCCGCAAAAGTTGCGGCAACTATCGTGCAATATGAATTTTTCTGCAATATGTCGTATTGACTCCATATGACTTTATGGCCTTAGTGTCGTGAAGTAGAAGGGCTCTCGTGGGGAGAGTCCGAACATGCCGATAGCGCGCAACCAGATCCTGATCACCATCGATGGTGTCAAAGACTTGTCCGAGAAGGGCATCGCGTTCCGCTGCCGGTATGAACTCGTGGGGTTCACGGACGATGGCAAGCCGCGCTACCAGTGCATCTACCTGCGCGAGGGTGAGCCGGAAGCCATTCTGGTCTCGACCCGGATCACCCCGCACGGACCAGAGCCGCGGTATTTCAACATATGGCCGGGGCTCTTCAAACATCATCTCGAGTTCGGTGACGGGCGCGATCTGCGCTTTGGTCCTGACTATAGCATCACCCTCGAAGAGCGCCGCTGACGTCATCGCCTTCGGCCGAGATGGCACCGCCCGGACCTCCGGCTGGACCTTCCACGGTGAGCGGCCCGCCTGGGCGGGGCTGGGTGAAGGCGCTGAGGACAATGTCGTTTTGACCTCGCTGGATGCCACACCGCCTTCCGGTCGCGACAACATTCTCGCGCTGATCCGTGCCACCGCCGAGCGCCATGCGGGCAATCACGCCTTGAGCCAAGTTGGGCTGAGTGCGGACGACTGGCAAGTCCTGTTCCACGCCCTGGTCGAGGCGGAAAGCAGCTACAATCCGACCGCCGTCAGCCCCAAGGACGCCTACGGCCTGGGCCAGCTGATGCCGGACACGGCCCGCGCCCTCGGGGTCGATCCGCGCGATCCGTCCCAGAACCTCGATGGCGCCGCGCGCTATCTGCTCGCACAACTTGCCACATTCAAGGATATCGACCTGGCCCTCGCGGCCTATAATGCAGGGCCGCATCGGGTCGTCGAATATTCCGGCATTCCACCCTTCGCCGAGACCCGCGACTACATCGCGCGCATCCACCGGATTCGGTCCCGGCTGGCAGGCACACCTGTTTCCACGCCGAACACTCGCGTCGCGGACCGGGTTCCAGTCCGCGCGCCGGTCCTCATCGAACTTCAGTAAAACAAGGGAACTTCGCATGCTCAGACATCGCCTCAGCCGCCTCTTGCCCGCGGCCACAACCCTGGCGGCTTTCGCAACGCCCGTCCTCGCGCAAGACTTGTCACCGATCCAGACCATGCTGGAAACCGTCGAGGCCGCGCTGACCGGTCCGATCGGAATCGCGGTCGCCACGCTCGCGGTCATCGGCACCGGTTTCATGTGCATGATGGGGCGGCTGAACTGGGGCTGGTTCGCCTCGGTCATCATCGGGATCGTGCTGATCTTCTCGGCCGGCACCATCGTCGACGGCTTCTCCTGAGGTTGGAGAATAGAGTTGGCAGAACGATCCCCCCTCTTTCTGGGCCTCGCCCGTCCGCCCAAGTATCTGGGCTTGCCCGTAGGATACCTCGTGGTGCTGGCGACCGGGGTTGTTCTGCCGTTCATCTGGACGAAGTCGATGGTCTTTTTCCTGATCGGCCTTGTCGCCTATCCGATCCTCTGGTTCGTCGCCGACCGGGAGCCGCATTTCTTCGAGGTCCTGCGCGTCTCCTATGGCTCGGTGCGCCCGACGAAGAACCGGGCCCTGCATGGAGGCGACAGCTTTGGCGCTTGATGCGGGCACTCTTTCCACTCACGGAACGGCACTCCTTCAAGCGGGCGGCGGGGAGTTCGCGCGGGAGAGCTATCTCGCGGAGCACCTGCCGTATTTTGCGCTCGCGGATGATGATGTCATGGTCCTGCGCGAGGGCGATCTGATGGCGACCCTGCGCCTTGATGGTCTGAACCCGATGACCAGTGTCGATGCCCGGCTCGATGCGCTCAAACGTGCGGTTGCGGCCATCGTCGCCCAGACCGGCAACGCCTTCGGCTTCTACATCCACCGCATCTCAGTCCCGCAGGATCTCGGGATGCGCCCTATCGAGGGAGACAGCTTCGCCGCCGCGATCGACACGCGCTGGCAGGCCCATGTCAAAGACCTCCGCCCGGCCAAGCGCCAACTCTATCTCAGCGTCATCCGGCGGCCCGACATTTCGGCGCGCATTCCGCTCCTGCGGGCGCTGGCCCGCAAAGCCTGGGTCAAGGATCGTGCGACCCGCCTGCAGGAGCTGAACGAGGTCATGGGCTTCTTCGAAGTGGCGCTTGCCTCGGCCAATCCCGTGCGGCTCACAAAGTCCGGCGGCGAATGGCTGGGCTATCTCAACACGCTGAACGCCGGCAGCTTCTCCCCCATCGCCTTCGGGCAAAGCGCCCTGCCTCTGTCGCACACCCTCAGCAACTGCCGAGCCACCTTCGACGGCGACGTCGTCACCCTGACCGATGCCGTGACCGGTCAGGTCAAGTATGGCGCGCTCTTTTCGATGAAGATCTATCCGGCATTGACCGATGTCACGCTGCTCGACGCCCTCGACCTGCCGCTCGACATCGTGCTGACCAACTCCTTCAGCCCGATCCCGAACAACATCATGGCCGAACGCATCCAGCGGATCATCCGGCAGATGCAGGCTTCCGACGATGCCGCCGTCTCCCTGCGGGAACAGCTGGGACAAGCCGCCGATGATCAGGAGGCGGGCCGCATCGCCTTCGGCGATCATCACCTCTCCATCGCCGTCTATGCGCCGGACCGCGACACGCTCGAACGGGCAGCCGCCCAGGTCAAGCGCGTGGGCCAGGAGATCATGTCCGTCATCGTGCGTGAGAACATGGCGCTGAAAGCCACCTACTTCGCGCAGTCGCCCGGCAACTTCAGCTACCGGGCACGCAAAACACCGATTTCCTCGATCAATTTCGCCGACTTCGCGGCCCTCCATGGCAGCGTCGAGGGACGCGGACCCGACCAGTCGCCCTGGGGCCAGACGATCTCGGTCCTGCCCACGGTTGGCACCTCGGGTTATCGGTTCAATTTCCACGAGGCGGGCAGTTCTGGCAAGGAACCGACTGTCGGCCATACGCTTGTGTTGGGCCGTACCGGCACCGGCAAGACGCTCACCACCGCCTTTCTCGCAGCCCAAGCGCAGCGGGTCGGCGCGCGGCTCTTCTTCTTCGACAAAGATCGCGGCCTCGAAATGGCCGTGCGTGCTCTTGGCGGCCGCTATAACGAAATCCGAGCTGGCGTTCCCTCCGGCTTGAACCCTCTCGATACCGAAATCGATGAACGGGGCCGCGCCTGGCTTTCGGACTGGCTATCGACCCTTCTTTCCCGCGGCGGAACCCTCACGGGCGAGCAGTCAAGACACATCCAGAGCGCGGTCTCGCAAAATGCCCATGCGGAAGGCTCTCTCAGACGCTTCGCGAGTTTCGAGACCCTGTTTCAGTCGCTCGATGACGATGGCGAGCTACAGTCCCGCGTTGCTGAATGGGCCCCGGGCGGGCGCTATGGATGGGTTTTCGACGAGCCGGAACAGGGCGCCGGGCTTGAACTCGCCTCCGACATCATCGGCTTCGACATGACCGAAATCCTCGACATGACCACCGAAAGGATGGCGGTGCTCTCCTACATCTTCCGCCAGATCGAACGCGTGGTCGAGGATCGCCGCCCGACGATCATCGTCCTCGACGAGGCCTGGAAGCTACTCGACGATCCGTATTTTGGAGCGCGGCTGGAGAACTGGCTGGTGACGCTGCGCAAAATGAACTGCGTCGTGATCATGATGACGCAATATCCGAGCCAGCTGCGGGAGTCCCGCGTCGGCAAGACGATCGTCGAGACGGTCCCGACCCAGATCCTCTTCCCCAACGACCGTGCCACCATCTCGGATTACGACTTCCTGCGCGTGAACGCCAAGGAGGCCGCCCTCCTTGTTCAGCCCACCATCGGCCAGCGCATCGCGCTTGTCCGCTCGGCGGGCGACAGCGTCTTCGTCGATGCGGACCTTTCGGCCCTCGGCACCCTCCTTCCCATCCTTGGTGGCGGCGCCACTGGCGAGGCCCGCGTGCCTGCCGATTGGCGCACCAACCCCGATTTCTGGAGACATGTGATATGAGTTTGAAAACCCTCCTCGCGCTTTGCGCCGCCGCGGGCGTTCTCTCGGCTTGCGAAACCTACACCGAACAGACCTCGCCCTGTTTCGGACGCAATGGCGAGCCGCAGGTGACCCGGTCCGCCCTGTCCTTCTCGATCATGGGCGCACCAGTTCAGGAGGTTGCAAAGCCTGACTGCAGCTTCGAGCCCCTGCCCCGTCCGGAATGAGCCGCGCCGCGATCATATCCGCCGGGCTCTGCCTCGGCCTCGGTGCCCTGCCCGCGCATGCCCAGGGCGTGCCGACGCAGGACAATTCTGCGATCGGCCGCGCCTTTGCGCGGGTGACGGCGCTGGCCGAGGATCTGGGCGTCCAGCAGGACAAGGATCGGACCGAATCCACGCTGGCCGATGTTCAGGCCGACCAGTTGCGCGTCCTCGAGGAGATGACCGCCGCCATCACCGGACCCGGCTTTGACATCCGCGCGCTCGAGGGCAATGCGGATTTCGGGGTGGCGGCAGTCTATCCCAATACCGATCCAAGCCCGATGAACAACCGCCTCTTCGGCGAGGGCCGCGAGACGGTCGAGATGATGATCGTCGAAGTTGCGAGCGAATTCGCAGGCGCCCCCGGTGTGGCCCGCGCGGGTCTCTCGGCCACCCAGTGGCGCTGCCTCTTCCAGGCCCTGATCAAGCAGGAAAGCCGCTTCAATGTCGCCGCCGAAAGCCCGGTCGGGGCCTATGGCCTGACCCAGCTCATGCCCGGCACGGCGTCCGACCTCGGCGTCGACCGCTATGACGTGAAGGACAACCTCCGGGGCGGCGCGCGCTATATCACCACGCAGCTGGGCCGCTTCGGCAACATCCCCCATGCGCTCGCAGCCTATAACGCAGGGCCAGGCCGGGTGATCGAATATGGCGGCGTGCCGCCCTTTGCCGAGACCCAAGGCTATGTCCGCAACATCTCGAAGTTCTACAACGAATACCTCGCCGTGGTGGGCGGTGCCGACGCGCTCGGCACGCTCTCGCCTTCGGACTTTGCGCTGGCCGAGTATGCCAGCATCTCAGAGGCCGGTGTCTATTACGCCGCCGACAGCTCGGCCACGACCGAACAGGTCATCAACCGCCTGCGCGCGATCATCCTGCAGATCGATGCCCAGCCCAATGCCAAGGCGGCCTGGGAGCTCAACACCTACGCCAAGGCCGAAATCGGTCGCATCCTCAATCTTCGCGTCCGGCTGATGGCCGCCAATCAGCAGCGCGAGGCGGCATACGCGCAACACCTCGTCGCCGACCGGCTGGCCGAGCGCGATTTCATGCAGATGGGAGTTCCCGAATGAGACAGCTTCTCTTGACCGTGGCTACGGTCACCACATTCGGGCTTCCTTTGCCCGCCTCGGCCCAAGGCGTGCCGACCTTTGATGGATCACAGCTTGGTCAGCTTGTGGCCCAGCTAGAACACATGACCGAAGATCTGAACGTCCAAATGCAACAGCTCGCCACAATGCGGTTGGAGCTTGAGACGCAAATTCGCCAGTTCGAAAATCTCGAGCTACAGCTTACCTCCCTCATCGAGGGTAGCGGTCTTGGCGAACTCTTCGCTACTGTCGAAGAATTCCGCGCGCTGCGCGGCAAACTCGTCGCCCCCCTCAACACCGCGCAATCGCTGGCCAGCGGCGATTTCCTGAGCGGCTTCAATCCCGGCGCGGAACTCTCGGCCTCGGTCGAGCGCGTGCTGTCGGGCAGCGGCTTCACCTCGGAACGCCTGGGGACACTCTCAAGCTCCGAGCAACCCGCCGACAACCGCATCGCCGCCTCGGCCGGGGCCAGTGCTATGCTCTCGGTCGCCGCGCAGGAAAGCCATGAAGAAGCAGGTCAGAGCCTCGAACGGCTGGAAGTGATGGTTGGCAAGATTGACGATCAGGACGGGCTGAAAGCCGCCGTCGATCTCAACACCCGCGTCACCGCCGAGCTCGGCATCATCCTGACCCAGATCTGGCGGCTGGAAGCGGCGCAAGGCGTCAGCGCCGGCCAGCTTGGCGTTGTCGATGCCGCGACCCTCGCGGATGAGCGCAAGTTCCGTTCTATGGCGGTGGACCCATGAGGAAGTCCATGACCCACAAGTTGGCTTCAGTTCGGGCGCTTGGTCTCGCAGCACTTATCCTGGCTGCCCTGGCCTGTGCCGTGATGGCCCAGACCCCGAGCACAGATCCGTCCGGGGACACGCCCTTCAGCTCGATGGCGATCGCGCGGGACGAGGCCGACGACTGCCGCGTCCCGAAACCGCCCGCGGACCTCGCCGAAACCGCTTACCTGCGCAACGGCTACCGCGCGATCCTGCGCATCCTGATCGCCGAGGAAGCGCTCACCTCGGAAACCTGCACCTGCCTGCTGGGCAACTTCACCTGGGATCAGGCGCTCACCGCCCTGCCCCGGTTCCAGACCTCGAACAATCCGCGTCTGCCGTTCAAGGTGCTCGATCTCTACGCGCAAGCCGACGCGCTAGAGGCGCAAATTGTGGAGGCTTGTGCCGAGTAGATGGGCGTTATTCGCGACATCCTGAGCCAGGTCGACACCGCGGTGGATACCGTGGCGCAGGACGGCTTTGTCTCCTCGGCGGGTGCCGTCGGCGACGTGATCTCGGCAGGAGCCGCGCTCCTTGTAGTGCTGCTCGGGATCAACGCGGTGATGCAACTCCGCCCCCTGCCCTTCGGCACCGGCTTTGCCTTCGGCATGAAGGTCGCGCTCGTGGGGATCTTCGCGCAGAGCTGGGACAATTTCAGCGTGATCTATGACATCGTCACGCAGGTCCCGGACTCCGTCGGCGCCTCCATCCTGGCCCTCACCGGTTCGGGCGACGAAGCTGGCGTCTATGAGAGCCTCGACAACATGGTCGCGCGCATCACCGCCTATGGCGATACGATCGGAGATCGCGCGGGCTGGGTTTTCGGCGCGGTCCTCGGCGCGATCTTCTTCGTCCTCTCCGCCGTCTTCGCCGCCGTCACCGCCGGGATCATCGCCTTCGCCCGTATCGTCTTCGCGTTGATGATCGTCATCGCCCCCTTCATGATCGTGACCTCGCTCTTCAAACCGACCCAATCGCTTTTCGAGGCTTGGACCCGCGCCACCATCGGCTATGCGCTCATGCCGGTTGCCGCCGCGGGCGCCGCGGGCATCATCGTCGCCATCGCCGAGGCCATCGGGGACGCCTCTGCCGATCCTGGCGATGTCGAGACCGTGAGCCTCATCCTGCCCTTTCTCGTCATCCTGATCCTCAGCGCCGGGATCATGGCCTCGGTCCCCTACATCGCCTCCAACCTTACCGGCGTGGTGGGCATTGCCTCGAATGCCATGGGTCTGACCGGCCTCGCCCGGCAGGGCTTCGTGAGCACGCGGGAGTATGGCACTGGCGCGACCTCGCGCCTCGTCACCGGCAAGTCTCCGCACGAGTTGAACCAGATGGCCAACGCGGGTGTGGTGAAGACCGGCGAGTTGATCCGGCAAAGCCCCGGCGCGCTGCTCTCCGCTGCCAAGGCTTTCCGCAAACCCTGATGTGAAAGACGACGACTTTGAAGAAGCTTGTGACCAGTTCCTCCGCGCCCGACCGCGACGCTTTCGAGGCGGATTTCATCTACGGGCCAAGGCGGCGCGAGCGCTTCGCCTGGTTTGTCGCGGCTGCGGGTGTGTTGGTCGGCGTGGCCGGCATGGTCGCGGGTGCGAGCCTCTTTCCGCTCAAGACGACCGAGACCTTCGTGGTCGTGGTCGACAAGGAAACCGGCGAGATGGACCGGGTTGCGGCTGTCCAGGCGCTCACGCTTTCAGAGAGCGATGCCATCATCCAGGCCAATCTCGTTGCATATGTCGATGATCGCGAGACCTATGACCTGACCGATGGCGAGCAACGCATCAACTCTGTGCTTGATCGTTCGGATGGCGATGCCGCTCGCACGTTGCGCGATCTCTGGTCCTCCACCAACGAGGACTACCCGATCACCGTCTATGGGCGCGACGCCAAGATCGAGGTGGTCATCAAGTCCGTGAACCAGATCGAGCGTGGCGTGGCCCAGGTCCGTTTCACCCGCACGCTGCGCCGCCCCCGCGACACGCGCACCGTGACCCGGTCTTACGTGGCCACCGTCGGCTACGACTTCCAACCCGAAACCCGCCAGCGCCTTCAGGACGTCTGGGCCAACCCCTTGGGCTTCGTGGTGACCTCCTACCGCGTCGACGCCGAGACCCTGGAGAACTGACCAAGATGAAATCCCTCCCCGCGCTCCCCACCATGCTTTTCCTAGCGCTTGCCCTTCCTGTTGCCGCCAATGCCGAAGCCACGCCGCAAGGCGGCCCGCTCGATATCCGCATCCGCACCGCCGTCTACAATGAAAACCAGGTCTACCGGATCGAGACCGATCTGAGGCATTCTACCACGATTCATTTCGGGGCGGGCGAGCGGTTTGAGGCGGTGATCGTCGGCGACACCGAGAGCTTCCAGGTCGATCCGATCCCCGAGCTCGGCAATGTGCTGACGATCAAACCGCATGTGGCCAATGCCTCGACCAACATGACGGTGATCACCAACCGGCGCACCTATTCCTTCCACTTGCGCGAGGGCTCGATCCCGAACCGCACCGGCATGTTCTTCGAGGTCCGCTTCCGCTACCCCGACGAGGAACGCCGCGCGGCGAGTGCAACCCAGCCCAAGGGCTTTGAGGCTCCGCGCAACTACAACTACCGCGTCTCGGGAGAAGGGGATTTCCGCCCCAGCCATATCTACGACGACGGGCGCTATACCTATTTCGTCTTCCCGGAGAACGGTCGCCAGCCCGCCCTCTTCAAGGCCGATGACCAAGGCCGTGAGCGCACAGTGAACTGGACGCAGGCAAACAACACCGTTCGAGTGCTCGGAGTGAATACCTACTGGACGCTGCGTATCGGCGACGAGGCGATCTGCGCCTGGCGCGACGCGAGCGCAATCTACGTGAGCAACTGACCATGGCCGATCAAACTCCTCCCGATCTTCAGGACCGCCTCGACCAGTTCAGCCAGCGCGGCAGATCCAAACGCCGGGGCAACAGCCTCGGGGTCGGTGCCCTCGCCGCTGCCCTCGCCTTGGGCGGTGCCGGGGTGGCGTATTTCTTGGCCACTGGCCTTCAGACAAGTGACAGCGCCCTCGAGACTTCCGATGTCGAGACCTTCCAGGACCGCCGCCCAGGCACCGGGGGGCGTTTGGAGTTTCCACCCGATGAGACCGAGCAAAGGGTCAATGACGCGCTGATCGCTGTCGAGGAGGCGCTCGACGTGCCTGCCGCCCCTGCCCCCGAGCCAAGTGCCGAGGTGCTGGCCGAAATCGCTAAGCTCCGCGAGGCCCTTGTCGCCAGCCAGGCCGCGCGCAATTCGGCGATCCAATCCGCCGTTGCGGACCTGCGCGAGGCCTTCGACGAGCAGAAGGTCGCGCTCGAAGCCACATTGGCCGAAAAGGAGGCCGAGCTGGCCAACCTGCAACGCCAGACCGAGGCCCGCATCGAAGGTCTGCAGGCCATGCTCGACGCCGAGCGGGCGCAGCGCGAGGGGCTCGAGGCTGAGCTCGACCGCGAAGGGCTGATCGCCGATCAACGCCTGCTCGAAGAACGCCGCCGCCAGGAAGAGGAGCAGCGTCTGCGCGAGGCCGAGCGGGTTGCCGAGGAGCTTCTGACCGCGCAGATCAAATCCCCCGCCGTGGTCTATGCCGACGGTCCGCGGGGTGGCCAAAGTGGCGCGGCGGTCGCCGATCCTGCTGCCGCCGGCACTGGCGGGCCGGTCCTGTCAGGAAACGAGCAATTCCTGCAGAGTGCGCGGCCGCTCGAGGTGCAGGAGGCCGCCCGCCTCACCCATCCTGAACGCACGTTGACCCAAGGGTCCGTCATCCAGGCGGCACTCCAGACCGCCATCAACAGCGATTTGCCGGGTTCTGTTGTCGCGGTCGTCTCCGAGCCGGTTCCGGCGTTTTCCGGGGACCGGATCCTGATTCCCCGAGGCTCCCGCCTTTTTGGCCAATACCGCTCCGGCATCGAGATGCATCAGAAGCGCATCCTGATCCTCTGGACCCGCGTCCTCACCCCGGACGGGACCTCGATGGAAATCGCCGCTGTAGGCGGGGACCAGCTCGGCCGTTCGGGCCTCACCGGCCTCGTCGACACCAAGTTCGCCGAACGCTTCGGCGGCGCGGCGCTGATTTCCGTGATCGGAGCGGCCCCTGCCGTGGCGGCGGAGAGTGCCAACAATGAAACCACCAGCATCGTTCTGGGCGATGTTGGCAGCGACCTTCAGGACGCGGTCGGGTCCGTCATCGCCGACCAGGTGTCGATCGCGCCCACGATCTATGTCGATCAGGGCGCCTCGGTCACCGTGCTCGTGGACCGGGATGTGGTAATCTATTGACCAAGACAGAAAGCCCAGCCTCCTACCTTGAGCGCTATCTCGACCCGTTCCGCGACCTTCTGCTGCGTGACGACGTGGTCGAGATCGCGATCAACCCGGATGGCAAGGTCTGGCTCGAGGTCGCGGGCGACGCCACCATGCGCCACAAAGGCCAGACTGTGGATTGCAACACCGCCCTCAACATGGCCCAGACCATCGTTGGCGATGCCAAGGCCCGCGTCTCTGAAAAGAACCCGCTCGTCTCCGGCAAGGTGGAATATGCCGGTCGTCCCCTCCGGGTCCAGGTCGCCGTTCCGCCCGCCATCGATCGCGGTGCCTCGATCACCATCCGCCTCTTCGCCTCGGGCAGCGTCCGGGACTACACACCCACCTATCTCTTCGGCAAGGCCGTCTCGCTCGATGCGCTCCGGGCCGAGAAGATGAAGAACATTGCCAGTCTCGCCGAAGAGAACCTCGAAGCCGCGCTGCAAACCCTGGTCGAGGCGCGGCTCAACGTCCTGATCAGCGGCGGCACTTCGACCGGCAAGACCACTTTCGCCCGCCACCTTCTGACCCACGTCAGCGAGCACGAACGGCTGATCACCATTGAGGACGCTTTTGAGCTGTTCCCGGGCCAACCCAACACCGTCGCCCTCTTGGCCGACCGCGGTGCCGGCTCACAACGCAGCGCCAACGCCCTCCTGCAGGCCTCCCTCCGCATGCGCCCTGACCGGATCATCGTCGGCGAGCTCCGCGGGGCCGAGGCCCTGACCTATCTCGAAGCAATCAACACCGGCCATGGCGGGTCGGTCTCGACGATCCACGCCGAAACCGCGGAACTGGCCATCGACCGGCTGGCGATCATGGTTCTCCAAGCTGGCACACCGCTGACTTTCGCCGAGGTGCGGGAATACATCCGGAAATCCATCGATGTGATCGTCCAGCTCGGGCGGGCGGACGGGAAGCGGGGGATTACGGAGTTCTATTTGCCGACGAATGAGAGCGGAGATCTTTAAGTAGAAAGCCTCGGAGGAAATGGTCTTACAAAATATGGCCTTCGACTCTTCTATGTTTTGAAGACATAGGCCCTATGCCATCCGAGAAACACTTGATGTTTAGCGTTCAATTTTATGGGCGTTTCAAAACGGAGCTGCGCGCACGCCAAGCTGCTTAAGAGCTTCGAGAAGACCGGAACACCATTCAGGTCGAAGGTCACCAGTCCACTGTCGAATGCAGCGTCCCAAAGAGCCGAAAGAAGTAGGCCGTTGTGAACGTCAAGTCGCTCGCTGTCATTGTCGCAGTCTCGCCATGGTTTTATATGAGAGGCACGAAGAACGGGCTTGTCGGCAATCCCAGTCAGAGGGCATCGCCCCCGCCAGTATTTGATCAGACGCTCACGGAAGATGTTCTGGCCGACACGCTGGACCACAAGGCGCTCCGCCTCTGTCGTCGTCGGTAAGTCTTTTGTTCGGTGAAGAAACTCCTGAAGTGGTGCGTCGGGAAGGCTTGCGGCAAGATCGTAAACTCTTGGCATTACGCCATAAAGTAGTGCCAGCGAGGAAAACCGGAACCGTGCGAGGCCTGGTCCTGCGGTATCGGACGCCTCAATCCCGATCTCTGCGATGACCTCGGCGTGATCCAGGGCGAGGAGCCACGCACCGGAAGTGTCCCGTGCGAGCCAGATCGATCCCTGCGCGGTCGTCGAACTGTACCGCTGCCAGCCATCGATTTCGCCATGGGGGCGCCGGAAGCCGTTCTGGTAGGTGACTTTGTCGCATTCCTGACGGGTCACGAAGGATTGGGGCGTCTCGATCATCAAAAGTCCATAGCAAACAATCTGGCTTCAGGTGGGGTTGATGACAGTTTCAGCCGTACCGAGTGATGATCTGCGGTGATTTGCGATGGGGCGGTAGTTGTCGTTACAATATACTGGAATGGAGGGGGGCTTGTCTTCTCTTCCAGGCCCAGCGCGAAATCAAAGAGATTTGAGTAGATGCCAGCGTCGAGGTCTGCTTCGCGGGGACTGTCGTGGATAAGGAACGACGGTAGGTCCGCCTTTCCGTTCACAGAAAGGATCATGGCGGCGAGGTCGAAAGCAACGATCTTGAACGACTCTACTGCCGCCGTTGAAAGGCCCGCGCCACGATCTAGCAATATCTCGGGATGCAGACCGTTACCGTCGAGTTTCACTTTCCCAGTACAGCCATTGGGCATCAGAGTCGCGACAAGTTGTCGAAAGAGTGTTTCCAGATCACCTATCGCTGCCGCGGCGCGCTCGCGCTCAAGGCCCATCTTTTGTCGTTGACCTTCAAGCATTCTGTCAACGCCGGCTAAGCGTTGAACTATTCGGGCGCGATCACCTAACTGGCGGTCGAACCAGTTAGCTTCTCTCACCAAGTCCTGCGCGTGATTGATAGCTTTGTTGGCGTCTGAGGCTTGCCGCTCGAGTTGCGCGAAAGAATCTTCAATTTTGGAAATTTCACCATCCAGACGCGAGATTTCCTGATCGAGGTTTTCAATTTCTACGGGCAGTGCCAGTCTTTGACGATCTAGCTCAGCGACATGTCGCTCGGTCCGCTCAATCCGGCCTTTTACCTCGTCAAGGTTGCACCGTTCCAGAGACACCCCGCACCCATTGGCCTTCACCTCATCGATGCTGACATGGCAAATTGCGCAACGGACAATAACGCCAGTTTCAAGTCTCGCTTGCTCGGTTCCTTGTTCGGCACGAGCAGCAGAAATCTGACTCGGAAGGCTGTTCAATAGGGCCTTCTTCTCCGCCCTTTCGTCGCTTCTTTTGTTTCGTTCGGACTGCAGAAGGTTTCGTTTGCCGCGCAGAGCGTCGCTGGGGCGACCACTCTTGGAGTGTTCGGTGCCCAGGGCCTTCGCCAGCACTTCATTCGCCTTGTCGATCAACTCCTTGCGCACGATCTCTTCCGTCGGATCACGGTCCTTGGAGTAAGAAAGGCGTTCACAGAGTTCGTCGAATCTTTGGCTTTGGAACCAGTCGAGATGGCCGAGCTTTTCACGTAGACCGTCGCGCTCGCGCGTATGTGCTCTCGCCCCCTTCGTGGCTTGAACCTCGTCCGCTGAGAGCGCCCCGATAGCCAGACGCACGACAGTCAGCCTTGTCTCTAGAGAAAGTTCCTGAGCAGGTGATCCCGAACCGGACCGCTTGGATCTCCAGTCGAAGACGTCGTCCAGACGGCATTCCTGATCGCGGGTGAGCCAGGCCAGCAGGACGTCCCAGACTTGTTCTGCCTTCAAGTTGTCCGGAACCTGATCTCGATACCGGGCACAAAATATGTCGGAGATCACCGGCGCTATCGTTGGAGGTTCAGTACCGACCAGAAGCTGGTCAAATGTCTCCTCGATCCGCTCTGCGCGGGTGGCGCGAGACGGCAGGTTCATGCCAATCGGACGGGTGACCACCCAACACTCGCCATCAATGATGACTTCGGCGCCAACAAAGCCATTCGGCAATTTTTGCTGCATGAGCGGGCGCTGTTCGTCGTTGGCGAAGGTGCGCTCGCCCAAGCAATACCGGATCAAACGGCAGAAGGTCGTCTTGCCGCTGCCATGAGGGGTGGCACCGGTTTCGTTCATCGACAGATCGGGCGACCAGATGATGTTGACGCCGCGCCGAAGCTCAATATCGCGCAGCAAGGTCTGAGGATCGCGCCAGAGCGCCAACCGTCGAACCCACAGGCGGGGCCCTTGTTGCCCTTCGGGCAGATTGAATTCAATCTCGGATGGCTGAAACAGATCAGGCTGCAAGGCGACCCTCCCTGATGAACGGAAGGATTACGGCCGACACCTGCGAGAGCCCGTGATCCAGGTCCACAGCTTCCAGCCTCGACCATGCGAAGATTGCGCGGCCGACGGCAGGATCGCTTGCATTCAGGGTCGATCGATCAAGCCTCGAACCCGCGCTCCAGTGTGTGCCGTCGGATGAAACATCCAACACGGCGGAGGAAACAAGTTCATTGAAGGCCGCGCCCCAGGCCGCGTTCGTTGGCGGAACGAGTTGGGTAGCGCCCGTCGAGTGCGCCATAAGACGTTGCCACTCTCGGCGATCCGTTTCCGACAGGAAGCCATCAAGCAGGCCTGGCTGAAGGCAGGCGAGCGCAGCAAGACGGACGCGACGGGCATCGGAAGGCCCTGGCAGAATACCCACCATCGCCCGAAGCTGTGCCCGGACTCTGTCTCGCTCATTGATACCCTGAGGCCACGCCCACATTGCGTCCTCATACTGGTTGAGCGGGGACAGCGCGAATTGTTGAGCGACGGCCGTTGCTCTGTCAGCCATACCGAGAGCGGCAAACGTGCCATCCTGCGCCATCCGGTCCCAGGCTTCGAGGACGAGGCGGCGGGTGCGGTATTCGCCGTGTTGGCGGATTTCCTTTTCCTTCAGGACGCGGAAGGTCTCCGAGGGGTAGTCGGGGCCCTTCACGTCGGCGGGGTCGAGGATGTAGCGCAGCTCGTCGCGGGTCAGGCCGTAAGCGCGGGCGTAGAAGGCGTCGAGATCGGCGCGCAGCAGCGCGCGGCGGTCCTCGTCCCAGGCGAAGGGCGGGCCGTCATGGCCCAGATCGCGGGCGAAGGGGGCGAGGCTGTGCGACGTGTAGGTGAGTTCCAGCACCTTCGGGGTGATGAATGCGAGGCGCCGTTCGGTGTAGAATTCGGGCGGGAGGATGGGGAGTTGCTTCCACATTTCTACCGTTAGGTGGGTGCCGCCAACCTTTTGCCGAGCCACGAAATCCAGTGCGATGGCTGATGAATTTGCAAGGAAGGCTGCCGCAGATGGGGCGCTGCTGCCCACATGCATGAGGCGAAGCGTGTGGCCAACGCCGGTCCAAGGGACAATTGACGAAATTACGGTGCGCTCATTCGTTGCGTTAGTAATGTCGCGCCACCCCATCAGCCAGCTTCTGGTCCAACCCTTGGCTGAAACACGCCTTTTGACCTCTAGTTCATCCACCCAATAGCGCGAAACCACCTCATTGTTTGGCTCAGCCTTATATTCTGGGGAGTAATCAACAGGAGTTGCGTCCTCGAGTGTGTATCCGGACCAACGGTGGTCGAAATGATGCACCATCTTCGCTTCATATAGCGGAACGTACTTATCGACTTCAGGAGATGCAGAGGACCAGCTCAAACCGCTAAAGGAAAAGCCGTCCTTGCTGAGTTGCTCTGCTGTCATAAAAATAGGCGAGTCATCGGCCATGTCGAAAAGCTTCGTTGCATAGTCGAAAGACCATGGATCCGTCTTGGATTTCCCTTCCTCTTTAACGAGCGCGGGTGCATGCGAATAAATCTTTGCAGTTAATACTGCGTCTGACCTAGATCGAAAAACAGGAGCTGTCTTCGTGTTCGGGTTTATTGCTGCAATCTCGGCAGGCAGTAGGGTGAAATTTCGCTCCAGTTCCGCGAGCTGCGATGGATCAGTCAAGAAGAATGCGAACTTCGCAATAGGCTCGTCACGGCCAACGGTCAAAAGCGCAAACTTCGTCCGACTGTCAATCGCTGGAAATATCCCAGCACGGTTCTCGAAATCTATCAATCTTGCCAACCGCTGCGCATCGACAAGATATGCGAAAAAGGGTGCAGTCGTTCCATCTGTTGCGACACCAGTGGGAACGATCACCCCGGCGCGCTGCTTGGCAAGATTGGCGAATAGCTCGGCGAACAGCGCATAGGTGTTCACGTCGCCGCGCCCGGTAAGGTCAAAGCGCCCGCCGTCTTTGCCGGCCAGGCGGGCGAACTCGCTCGTAGCCTCCGCCTCGCGTTTTGCGGCAATGAACGCATCGAATAGTGCGCGGTCAACCGTGCCCTGCGCGGCGTTCTCGAGCGCTTTGACTAGCCGGTCGCGCGCAGCCTTGTTGGGGGCATTAGCGATCTCGGGCGAGCGGGAGGCAAAGAATTCCTGCTCCTGCAGCTTGATCCGCTCCCACGGCGGGTTGCCCAACACCACATCAAAACCGCCGCGCTGCATCACATCGGGGAACTCCAGCGGCCAGTGAAAGGCGCAGGCGCGGCGAGCGGCCTTGGGCGCGTCCGTCATCGCCTGCCGCATCTTGCCCTGATTGAGGGCCAGCCACAGCTCCTCGGTCGTCGGCACGGTGCGGGCGGATGCCCCCGCCGGTGCGCCCCCCACCTTGGGCAGCAGGAAGGCCGCCACATAGAGGTCCGCCGCCGCCTTGGCGCGGACGAAGGTCTGCCCCTTGCGCAGTTCCTTGAACCGCTTGGCCTTGGCGCCGATCTGCTCGACCGTATTCTCGGGCAGGTCGCGGAAGCCCGAGAAATCCAGCGCCAGAGGTTTCATCGCGGGCATCGACGCCTGACCGGTGCCGAAGTCGAACCCGCCTTGCCCCGCCGTCGCATCGCGATTGGCCTTGAGGTAATATTTCGCGGTTTCCTTGTCGTCGCCGGTCAGCGGCTTGTAGGCGGCGTCGGGGATGCCGTCCTCCAGCACCTGCAGGTCGAACACCCCCAGCAGCGCATCGCCGCAGCGGATCTGCGCGTCGAAGAAGCCAAGGGGAAGGCCGGGGTCCACCGTCTCGATCCAGAGCGCGACCTTGGTCAGCTCCACCGCCATCGGGTTGCGATCCACCCCGTGGATGCAGCAGCGCGCGACATCGCGCAGCGCATGGCGGAAATCGGCCAGCGAGGGGGTGCCTTCGGCGCGGATGCGCGCGAGCCGCGTGGCGATGCGGCGGGCGGCGGCCAGCAGGAAGTGGCCCGAGCCGCAGGCAGGGTCGATGACCGAGAGTTTCAGGAGCGCCTTGGCGGGATCGTCCGACTCGGCCTCGGTCTTGTCGAGCGCGGGATCGAGCGCGGTGTCGAGCAGCGCCTGAACGAGGCTGTCGGGCGTGTAGTAGGAGCCGGTGGTCTTGCGCTGGTTGCCCTTCTGCTCGGCCGCTTCGGAGGCGAAGACCAGTGTCTTGCCGTCGTCGCCCAGCTGCGGCTGCAGTTCGAGGAGGGATTCGTAGACCGAGCCCAGTTCCTCAGTCTCCATCGCGCGCCAGTTGACCGGGACCATGCCGGTCTTGTCGGCGAGCCAGGAGAGGCGATAGAGCGCCTCCATGAAGGCGCGGTTGCGCAGGCGGGCGGTTTCCAGATGGGGTAGCCTGTCCTCGGCAAACAGGCCGCCGAGAGCGGGCAGCGCAAGGGCTGGCTGGCCATGCGTGAGGGCGCGGAAGACGATCTTCACCCCCTCGTAGCGGTCATGGTGCTTGTCCCATGTTGCGGCGCGGTAGCATTGCTTGCGCAGCGATTGGAGCGAATAGCCCTGGGCGTAGAGGGCGCGGGCCTCTGGTTTGGCCTTTTCCGGGTGAAGGAGGTTCCGGTCCTCGGCCACCATGAGGAAGATCAGGCGGTAGACGAGGCGCAGGAGTTCGTTGAACCATTCGGTCAGGTTCACTTCGCCGGACTGGAGTTTCGCTGCGAGGTCGGGGTTGGCCTCGAGGAAGCCAGAGCCGAGCAGTTTGAGGGCCAGCTGGACCTGACCGGCCAAGCGATCACGCGCGGCTTCGCCCTCCTTGGAGCCGGCATCGCGCCAGCGTTCGAGAGGGCAATCGGTGGCGGGGGCGTCTGCCGCGCCGAAGCGGGTGCGGTGGATCAGGAGCCAGAGCACCGCAAACGACGCGATGTCCTCGTTGGTGAACATCTGCGCCAGATCGGCCTCGATATAGGCCGGACGGGTCAGCGAGGCATTGTCGCGCATGAGGCGCAACTGCATCCCGTTGGTCACGATGCCCCAGAGGGCTTCGTCCCGATCATTCAGGTGGTCCTGAAGGGCAAAGGCCGGGGAGCGAGACCTGTCCGTCGAGAGCGTCGGGCTGCGACGGTCAAGCAACTCGGACGGCGGCACGACGACGACAGGGACACGGTCGGATGCGATCAGGGCGATCGGTGCGGCTGCCGCCGCGAGATCGGTGTACCCGAAGGTTTCCCTGAAGAAATCGGCGATGAAACGCGCGGTAGCGGCGGCCGAGGGGTGCTCGATCTTCGCAAAGGCGTCGAAATGCGATTGGCCTACGCGGAAGGCGGTGGCGATTTCCTCGCGGATTTGTAGGCCTTTGCGAACCCCGTATTCCTCGGGGGATTGCTCGGGTGCCTGGCGCTGATCGATCTTTGCGATCATTGCAGGCGCGATCAGGTTGCCTTCGAGGCTCAGCGACGGCCACGCGGACATATCGGTAATTGGTTTTCGGGCCATGATTACACCTCCCCCGGAACAAGAACGAAGAGGCCGATGACGTCTGGGGGAATGATCGGCTCCACACTGACACGCGACGCGGAACCGGCGGCAGCACGAAGACGGGCGTGGTCTTCAACCAGCTCCGCGGCACGCTTTTGCACGAAATCGGCAATTGGACCGCCCAGCAGGTCGGGAAGGGCTGCCTTCGCCGAATTGATCATCCGATCGCGGGCGACAGGCGCGAGATCAGCAGTCGCGGGAGAGGCAAGCAGCGCGCGCGCCTCGCTGCCAGAGGCGATCACCGTATTGCTGTCGAGGGCAACGAGGGCGGCTTCCTCTGCCAGCAGAAGGCGCTCGCGCCGTGCATGAACCGTGAGCTTGTAACGAATACGCAAGAGCGCGACACGCGTCATCTGAGTGACAGCGGCACTCGGCCAGGCCCCGACACGACCGACGCCCAGATCCGGCAGCGCTTCGGTGTCGAGAGAGGCTTCAAGCAGGCTTTCTGCCAGGGACGATGTCAGTGGATGGGTTCTGGTCAGAAGTGAAGCGCCTGAGGGCACCGGTTCTTGCGTGGCCAGTTTCAGAGAGCCCTTCAGCCCGCGCTGCTCCAGCTTTTCCTTGAGGCTATCTTGAAGAGCATGCACGTGGGCGAACTGCAGCGATTTCTTCTTCTCGAGAGGCACCCCAAACCGAGACATCGCGCGCTCGAGGAATTCGAGCGTTTCCGCTGGCGATCCAAGCAGGGACTTTACCTTGTCCCATTCAGGAGCGACTTCACTAGGCTTCATGGCGTTTTGTGCAAACCGGGCGCGTGACCGCTTTTCGTTCTCGCTAGCATCGCGCCAGCGGGTCTCCATCACCTGGATGCCGTCGCCGAGTTGCAGGTCCAGCGTCAGCTGCTTGTGGCTGCCACCGCCACGGCGAAGCATCATTGCCGCCATCAGCGCATCGGTGACCGGTCCCCGCTCGTCGGGGAGAGGCACAGTCACGCCCGTCGCCTTGCGGATTTCCTCGGCTTTGCGAAGAATGACATCCAAGACGGCACCGTCGATGGCGCTGTCGGGCGAAAACATCATGATCGAGCGAACGAGTTCGGCGGGTTGCCCGAAACGATCCACGCGACCTTCGCGCTGTTGATGGCGCGTCGGATTCCAGGAAAGGTCGTAGTGGATCACGGTGTCGAACAGCTGTTGAAGGTTGATCCCCTCCGACAGGCAGTCCGTAGCGACAAGGATGCGCTGATCTGTGGCGGCACTTTCTTCCGCCGCCATTTCCGCTACGCGATCCCGACGTTCGTCCGGCGTCAGTTCACCCGTCACGGCCTGCACATTCAGCTTGGGGAAGGCTTTACGAAGCCCTTCCTTCACATGATCGGCCGTGGCGAGGTAGCGGCAGAAGACGACGGGGTTAGCGCCGTCTTTGATCAAGGGTTTGAGGGCCTTGATGAGGGCGTTCAGTTTGGGATCTTCGGCCGTCAGAAGTTCGCCGGCCTTGTCGAGCAGCCCTTGGAGAGCGGGGTCATTTGAAAAGACGGTGTTTGGCTCGATGTCCACGGCGTCTTCGTCATCGCCATCTTCGTCGTAGATCTGCGGCTCGAGGCGGTCGTCTTCATTGGAAGCCCGGTTTCGCAACGCGCTCATTGCGGCTGCGGGTGACGATCCGACGCAGCGCATCAGTGCCAGAGTGCCCCAGAAGGCCAGGCGCCGATCCTTCTGCGCGTCTCCGGCCCGAGACACGACCGAGAAGCAGTAATCAAGGACGGCTTCCTGGAAGGCCCGATGCTCATCGCTCAGGCGATACGAGTATTCGGTGGTCTCGTGCTTGGGGAACGAGCGGTTCTCATCCCAGTCGCCCTCCACCAGGTCGACGCGCCGCCGCTGAACAAAGTGCCTGACAAGGCGCTCGCGGTATTTCTGGTTGTCAAAGTTGACGGTCCCGAACTCCGTGTCGATTAGCGATAGAAGCCGAGCGAACGCATCTTCATCCCCGGAGTGCGGCGTGGCTGTCAGCAGGATCAACCGACGCTCAGGATCGCGCGCAAGGCCTTGAAGCAGGTCGAAACGCTGCTGCTTTCCCTTGTGCGTCCCTACACAGGCATGTGCTTCATCGACGATAACGAAATCCGGGCAGGCCCTGGCGAACCCATCCCGGCGTTTCTCGGCCTTGATGTAGTCAAGGCTGACCACCGTGAACGGATAGGCATCGAAAAGAGTCTGCGCCAATGGGAGGTTACGCTCCAGACGTGCCGCAGTCCCGGAGGTGACGGCAACGGCATCGATCCCGAAGCGATCCTTCAGTTCTGTGATCCACTGGTCCACGAGGTGCGGAGGGCAGAGAACCGAAAACGCATCGACCTCTCCGCGATCCATCAGTTCGCGCAGGATCAGACCCGCTTCGATGGTCTTGCCGATGCCAACGTCGTCGGCAATTAACAGACGCGGGACCTGAAGTCGAAGGGCCATGAGAAGCGGGACGAGCTGGTACGTCCGAGGTTCGAACGCGAGCTGTGCGGCGGATCGGAAGGGACCTGCCCCTCGGCGGAGGGTCAGTCGCAACGCGTCGGCAAGAAGGGCCGCCTTGGACTGCACTGTCGTGCGCGCATCGTCAGGCAGCTCGAAACGAGCGGCTTCTACCGGTGAAAGCTCGAGATCCGGAGCAAGAACCAAGATGTCGTTTTCATTGCCCGAGAGGGGGCGCAGGGCGAGCAGGCCCTCGCCGGGTGTCGGCATGGCAACCCATTCACGGCCGCGCGCTCTGACAAGATCTCCAGGAGTAAAATTCACTGTCATATCAACCTTCAAAATTCTTCATGAAGCCATCCGGCAGTCCTTCCGACGGAGCCGAAGGCAATCCGAAAACGACCCAGCCCTTGTTCATCGCGTCTGCCTCAGCCTCCGCTGTCAGGTCAGCGGTCGTCGCGGCAACCGCGAAAGCGCGCCAAACGAACTCAAATTCGCGTCCACCAAAGCTCGCGGGCATCGTATCGACTTGAGGAATGCCTGCTGCGCTGAATGCCTCAAGCCATGGTGATGCCACCGTTCCAGCGGTCGGCTTCGCCGCAAGGGAAATTGTGCCGCGTGCAAGATCGATCAGGAATTGCGCCACTTCCGGGCTCGAGCGGTCGATCAGCTCATGGTCCGGTTGGTTGAAGTAGGACAGCAGGCAACGGTAGCAGCCGCGAACACAGCTTCCGTCTTTCTTCTCCTGCAACAGATCCGCATCACCCGCCGCAATCGCAGCATCCACATTCTCGAAGTGCATCAGACCCAGTGCGGTCTTCGCCACCTCGTTGATAGCCTTTCCGTCATCAATCAGGCGCGTGAGCACGCCGGCGCCGCCTTCCGTTGCCTCGTAGGCAAGGATTGCGCGACGGTTGTCTCTCGCGGGCAGCGGTTCACCGAGGATTTCGCCTTCTTCCAACTGGAAAACCACTTCGATTCCGCGCAGCAACGCATGCTGAACCGTCGCGATTGTTTCGGGCTCATATTGCTCCGGCTTTTCGAAGCGGAACAACAGGGCGTTCTTTCTGTCGCGGACAATCGGGACAATGCGAACCGGCTTGACCACGTCCGGCGGGACGTCCGTGTCGCTGTCCTCGTCGTCGGATTTCGCCCAGTATCCGGACCTCGGATCGATGTGGAAACCGAAGACAGTCTGGTCCTTTCGTCGCTTCAAGCCCTTGTTCAGTCGGCTGATCTCCGCGCTGTTGGCGTATTGCAGGGCCAAGAGGGAAGTCTCGCCACAGACGAATTTGGCGTTGGTCACCTGGACCTGCCCATCCTTCTTCGGCCAGGAGAAGACGGTCTGGATGTCAAAGCCCTGCCGAACGCGCTCTTCATCGTTCGCCGTGATGCGCTCAGTCGGGGCCGCCTCGACGTTGTCGATGCGCAGAGTCTTCTTGATGGGGACTTCACCCGCCATGTGGTTGTTGCACCCATGGCAGCGCTCGACCTCGCCCTCGTGTGATGCGCCACAGTTGGAGCAGATGTAGATATCTTTGGTCGCCAATTCCGATCCGTCGCCCTGACGCACCTCGGGCGGCAGTTTGGCTTTCATGACCCGGTAGGCGCGGCCCTCATGATAAATCAGACTGCGCGGGCCGAATTCGGAAATGGCCAGGAAGCGGGCTCTGGACAGGAATGACCCCGTCTTACCTTCGCCAGGAACAAACGCGTAGAGTGGCAGGCGCGGGAAGTTGTACCCGGGCAGGAAGCCCTCTGTTGCCAGATACCGATACGAATAGAAATCGGAGCCATTCGAGGCTTTGCCTTGTTCGAGGATGGCGATCTGATCCTGGGCCTGCATTTGCGCGGCCTTGATCTTGCGCCGGTCGGCTCCCGAGAGCCCTGTAATCTCCGAACGCTTGTTCGCCTCGGCCAATTGCGTCCTGGCAGAGCTATAAAGCTCGCGCCAACGGTCGAAGGCGCGGTCAAACTCCTTGGGGGCATTCATGGCCGTGTGAAGAACGAACTCGTCTGGATCATCCATCCAAATCGGGGTTTGCCCTCCGTCGGACGCCAGAATCTGCTTCAAGACACGCGCCATCGGCCCCCGTGCCTGCGAAACCAGAGCGGGTTTCGAGATGACCGCCAGAACGTCCTCCTTCAGCGGGAATTTATCCCCGTGAAGGTCCAAAATCTCCGGGATATCGGGAGAAAGCGCCAGTTTCGCTTCCGCCAGCCACACCGCGTGCAGGTGCGATCGAACCAGCTCTTCATTCGTGATGTCGAGTGCCGGCGGCCGCACAACGCCGGCCACCATATCGTTGCGCCGTTCAAAGAAATATTGGTCATGCGGAGACCCCGAGGCGCAGTAGGTCACGACAACCGCGGCCTGACCCGAGCGACCGGCACGGCCAGCGCGCTGCGCGTAATTCGCCGGCGTAGGCGGTACATTGCGCAGGTAGACGGCGTTCAAGGCGGAAATATCAACGCCGAGTTCCATAGTCGGAGAGCAGAACAGGGCGGGCAGGAACCGATCGGACTCGCCCGTTGCCCGGATTTCCGTTCGGTACTCCGAGGTCGCGAGATGCTCCATATCGTCCTGCTCGAAACGGAACCGCCATTCTCGCCATTCCCGCTGCTTCTGTGAGACCTGAGCCGTGTGCTCGCGTCCCTCCAGCCCCCAGTAGGAACTGCGCCCATCGCCAAGATCACTGGCAATCGCGGTGTAAAGGTCGTGGAAATATCGGTTGCCTCGATGGGTTTCATCATCGAGGGCCGGTCCAGGCACAAGCCGAACCGCAGATGGAGACAGGCGCCAGCCTGTCACATCACTGTCGAGTTCGACAGGCACAAGCAGTCCTTCGTCGCTCAGGAAGGCAAGCATCCCTTCCATGAACTCGTAGTATTCATCCTTGTTCAGCTTCGTGCCAAGAACGGACTTCCGGTTCACGAGCCGCGCAATCCGCGAATTGGGACCTGCCCGGAGAAGCGTTTGTTCTTCACGCAGCGTGACGACGTTCTTGCTGCCCGCGCGCAGGACAAGTGAGGACCGCGCTCGTGGATTTTCCTTTTGGTCAATTGCCCAAGGTGCCTGAAGCAGCATTCGGGACTTCTGGGCCACGCCATCGAGGACAGTCAGGTCCAAGGCTTCGGTCTGAACAGCCAGGCCCTCGAGCATCGCGGACAAAATCGCCTTTAGAATTGCCTGCCGCTGTTCGAGGCTGAGGTCTCCCAGCGCTGGATGGATGGCCATGAAGCGCTCGCGATCTTCAGAGATTTCCTCGAGGCCGAGGAAATTCACGTCGATCAGGTTCAGGACAGACAAGCTGGGGTTGGTGAAGCGCCAACCGCGACGCAGGTCCGTCCAGACACGATGGGCGAGTACCTTTGCGAGCGACCGCTGGGCATCTTCACGAATGATGGCACCAGCATTCGAATCCAGCAGCCAATGCTGGCGCGCCTCTTTGTTGGCGGCAGTAAAGCCCAGCGCCTTCACCACCTGCAGGCCGAACTCGTCTTCTGCGAGCCCACCTGAGCCGGCAGCAATGACCGCGCGAAGTATGGCTCCGCGCAACAGGCTTACGAACAGGAAGTCATTGAAATGGCCAGACTGCAGGGCTGCATCCTGACGGTTATCCGTGAACCCCAAAAGCTTCCGCTTCGTCTCGGGTACGCCGCTGCCAGGTTTGTTCATCCACTCCAGGGCGCTGGCGACCAGCAAGGTTGTTGCCGAGCTTCGCCCTTCGCCGGAGAGCCCCGCCAGCTTGCTGCGCTCACGCATCCCCTGCGTCGGTTCGTCATGGCAGCACAGGCAGAATGCGAACTTACCTGGGATGAACCAGAAATCGTTTCCGCCCGCTCCGTGGCGCCCATCAGCACCGACGACGTAGGACACCGGCATACGCTTCTTGCGATACCCTCTCAGCCGTTCAATGCCGTTTTTCTCTTCTCGCCAGCTTTCGGGGTAACCCTCAAGCTCGCCTGTGAACTGGAAGTCAGTATCGCCCGGCGTAACCGGACAGAGATACCCCGCGACCTCGTCTTCTTCAGTGTCGAGCGGCGTGTCGTCGATGCTTCGGGGCAGAAAGCGCAAGCTCCCATCATCGTCGACCTTGGTCACGACATGGTACTCTTGGCCACAGTTTCGGCAGAACCGCGTGGGGTAGAGGCGGTTTCCAGGGGCTTCGGGGTCCTCGAGCTGTCCTTCAAGAAGGATCCGACGCGGCCTGGCCGTGAGCGTCGTAAAGACTTCACCGGCACCGGAGATGAACCGGTGGAGTTTGAAGGCGAGAAAGGCTCCGTCCTTCGTGCCGCCGCGCTCATGCTCCGGCAGGCTTACCCGGGTCAGGAATCTTTCGAGATAGTCTCGGCAGGTTTCTGCATCGACCGCACTGGTCAGAGAAAGCTTTTCGACGGCCTCTTCGAAAGGGATCGGCTTCTTCCTGCGAAGCTCAAGCCCATCGTCCAATCCGAGTTCGAGTTCGGCCCACACCGAGAGCGGATGGCGCTTCAGGGTTTCGTCATCGAGCGCGTCCGGCAAAGGCTGCGTCAGGACCGTCTTCAAAGTGCCAAGGACGTGCTCGGTCTTCAGGGCGTCATCGGTCGCGCGCTGCAGTGACTCGTCGATGACCGCGTCCGGGCCAATGTCGGTGCCAAATAGACGCGACGCTACCTTCGCAACAGCAATTGCGCGGCTCTCGTCCGATCCCTCGGAGGCCATTGTTGCCGAGGTCCCGATGCAGATTGGTTCTTTGTCAGGCGAGCACCTGTCCCGCAGGCGCCGAACGAGGACCGCGACATCGGCACCTTGGCGCCCGCGATAGGTATGGAGTTCGTCGAGAATGATGAACTCGAGACCGGACGCGTTCGAGACGACTTTCGAGTCCAGGTCGTCCTGACGCGTCAGAAGCAGTTCCGCCATCATGTAGTTCGTTAGGAGAACATCGGGCGGATTAGCCGCGATGCGCTCCCGTTCTTCACGGCTTTCCTGACCGGTGTAACGTTTGACCACCGGCTTGAGCTCATCGGGCAAACCGGAACCGGCGATGAACTTGTCGATCTCCTTCATCTGGCTGTTTGCCAGAGCGTTCATGGGGTAAACAATGATTGCCGTTGTGCGCCGCGGCTTTCCTGCGCGCCGCGCGCGGATGATCGAGTCGACAACCGGCACGAAGAAGCACAGGGATTTCCCCGAACCCGTGCCGGTAGTGACGACATAGCTCTTTCCTTGCTTCGCCTTCGCGATCGCCTCGGCTTGGTGCCGGTGAAAGCGAAGAGGCGTGGTGCCAAACCGGAAAACCTTGCCCGTGCCGTCGTCGAGGTCACCCGTGGCGACGAGTTCATCGACCGTCGGCCCCGCCATGAAGCGTGGGTTCAGAGACAAGAGGGCATCCGGCCAGAATTTTCCGGCGTCGTACTGGGCATCGATCCCGGATTTCAGGTCGGGTGCCCGAATTGCGCTGAATGAACGCGAAAAGTGCTCGTAAGAAGCTATTAATTGTTGATCAAATTCAAATGCTTTCATCAGAAACCTTCGCTACCAGTGCTTGTTATAGCTTTCGAGAATACAAGCAGTCAGTGCAAGAGGTTGTCGCTTGTTCGAAGAGCATCGCTGTACGAACATTAAACGTTTTCCAGAGCCACAAAACCCAGAACGATCAATTTCCGTCGCATCCCACTAAGGTCAATCAGAGGACATCTGCTTGTTACCTTTTGGAGGTGCCGTGGGAAAATGCCGATCAATGGTTACCCACCCAACAACTCCTCGATGAAATCCTCCTGCCGGTCGAGTGCCGCCTCCCATTCCTTCGGCACGGCGGCTTCCCGCTCGAGCGTCTCAGGCTCAGGCTCAGGTTGGCCGCGCCCGGCCTCCATCGCCATCACGCTCATCGCGCGCGCTTCGCGGCGCTGCGAACGGTCCCGGACCGGTGCGCGTTCGGCTGGTTTCGCCTGCTCGTCTCCACCAGTCTCATCTCCACCATCCCCACCCCATGGCCCCACGCCTTGGACGCTAGGCGGGTACGGGAATGGCTTGCCCTCCTGACGGGCCAACATGTCCTTGAAGAACGGATCGTCGTAATACTTGATCCGGCTCGCCTTGATCGGGTGTTGGGGCGAGGCGAGGATGATCACCTCGTCGGGGTCCATAAGGCGCGCTTCGGTCTCTGAAAGCAGCGGCCGTTCTTCCAGCCGCGCCGAGGTCGAGGTAGCTCCTAGGAAACCCTTGTTGCGACCGTACATGCGGGTCACGGCCTCGCGGGTCGTGCTGCCGACGGCGGCGGAAACCTCCTTCACAGTGCGCTGGTCGCGCGGGGTGATGTAGAGCTTAAGCCCTGCACCATTCTCGAGGCTCTCGCGGCCTTCGGGTCCGTAGATCCGGTCGAGAGAGGCCAGCGACTGCGCGATCATCGCGACGCGGCCGCCATAGCTTGCCAAGGAATGGATCGCGCGTTCGAGATAGGGCATCGCCCCCATCTGCTGGAATTCGTCGATCATCATCATGACGGGCCAAGGCTCATCCGGACCCGGCTCGTTCAGGCGGATCGAGGCGATGAGATCGGCAAACATCAGGCGCAGGAGCGGCGCCAGCGTCGCGATGTGATCCTCGGAGACCGCGATGTAGAGCGACTGCGGGGTCTTCCTGAACGTCGAGAAATCAAAGTCGCTTGCCTCGGTCGCCGAGCGCACCGCCGGGTTGTCCCACTGCTTGAGGCCCGCGGTCATCAGCGCCTGGATGTTCGAGGTCAAGAGCCGCGACGAGGCAGAGGCGGCGTTGGTCCAGAGCTCGCGCAGGATGTCTTCCTCGGCCTCGTCGGCATAGGTCTTGTACTGGGCGTTCTTGTATTCGCCCCCGGCCACGATCTGATTGACCGCGCCGAGGTTCGGCGTGCCGCGCTGGATTGCCAGCAAGCAGGCCGCGACGAAAATCGACTTGCCGGCCTCGGAGAAGGTGTCGAGCGTCTTGTTATCCTTGTCGAGGAAGAGGTCAGCAAGGATCGAGACCTCGGTGAAGCGCTGCGCGAAGCTCGGGGCCTTGGCGATCCGTGCGAGCGGGTTATAGCGATGCGTGGCATTGGCCCAATCGAAGGGGCTGAAGCGATAGACCTCGTCGCCGTTCAGCGCCCGAAGCCGCGCGGTCTTCTCGAAGTTCTCGCCCTTCACGTCGAGCACCACGACCGAGCCCGCAAAGCTCAGAAGGTTCGGGATCACGAAGCCGACGCCCTTACCGGCGCGGGTCGGCGCCACCATCATCACATGGGGGATGGTGGTCGAGGAGATGAACTCCGCCTTGGAGGTCGGGGCGCCAAGCTTGCCGCAGACGAAACCCTTGCCGGGGGTTTGCAGCATGTCGTTCTTTTTCAGCTCCGCCTTGGTCTGCCAGTGCGCCGAGCCGTAGTCATCGCGCTCCTTCTTCCAGGTCCAGGCGAGCGCCAGCGCGCCGAGGCCGATGGCTCCAAAACCGACGGCACCGAAGCCCACCTTGAAGGCTTCGGGGTGAGCCGCACGCGAGGCCGCGCTCGCCTTCCAGAGCGCCAACATGTCGAAACTGCCAAACCCGGTTTTCAAAGCGAGGGTCAGGTAGAAGGCAGCAACGATGGTGCCGATAACGGCACCGCAGATCACACCGAAGAGGAGTGCGGCCCAGAGGGGAAGTGTCTTGGTCATGGTGGTCATCTCCCCCTTAGAATTCCATCTCGTCATCGAGACCGCGGTCGCGGCCGAGCTCCCGGCCGAGTTCCTGCGCCTCCTGCTGGCCGCGCAGTCGCGCGACCTCGGTCGCCTTGTCCTGCTGCAACCCGGCGGCGCGGTCGGTGAACACCTGATCACCCGTTTCCTCGAAGGTCATTTCAAGGAACTCCTGCGTGACGGTGATCTGGTCGAGCTTGCTCGGCAGGGCGGCATCGAGCACCACGTAGTTTCCGCGGCGAAGCTCGGCCAAGCCTTCCTCACCCAATTCCTTGAAGAGTTCGGATTGCAGGGTCCGCTCAACAGTCTCTTCCTGTTCCTCGGTAAGCTTGCCGCCCCGCAACATGTCGGCCAACTCCTGCAGGTAGGGATTGGGTGTCCGGTCGTCGTCGATAAGCGGCAGCGACGCCTCTTCCTCGTCGGCTAGTGTTTTGCCGATCTCGACACCCAGTTCCTTCGCGCGTTCCATCAGCGCGTCCATCACGCCGTCGACCTTTTCGAGCGCGGCATCGAGTTGGTCGTCAGTGGCCGTCGCCACGCTGAGCCCATCCTTCGCCAGCACCGCGTTCATGTCGCGCTCGACCCAGTCCTGCGCCATGCCGTAGTTCCGCGTGCCACCCGCCGCAATCCGGGCCACCAGCTCTTCGCTGTCCATTCCGGCCTCTTCGGCGCGCTCGAGCACGTCGCGCAACCCGTCGTCCTTGCCGGATTGCAGTGCCGCGATCAGTACCTCGCTGCCCGCCCCCGGCGGATAGGGTTCCTCGAGCTGCTTGCCGAAGCGCGCGCGTAAGTCAGGGTCCGGCACCATCTGCGACAGATCCGCGATGATCGGCGCGGCCTTGGCCTCGAAGGCGGCACGCTCGACCGGGTCCAGTTCTTCGGCTTTGAGCCTCAGCGCCTCGATCGTGCGCTCGGAATAGTCGATCGCATCACCGACGGTCTTGATGTCCTTCATGTCTATCTCTCCTTCGGTGAAGTTCCACGGCGTGCCCGAGCCAAGCCCGTCCGCCATGCCGCGTACGGCGCGCGCCATATGACGCTGGTCCATCCGGTCCAGCAGATCGGCGAGGGTCTTGTAGTCCTTGGCGAAGCCCACGACCTGCGCCTGCGCGATGGTGGATTCCTGGGCCGTCAGGGCGATCTCGCGCGGCAGGCGGGCCTCTTTCTTGGCGCGGTAAATCTCCTCGATCCCGGCGGGCTTCTCGAAAATGCCGCGCTCGAGCCGGGTCGAAGCGTCGAGCATCACGCCGTAGCCTTCCGCGATCTCGGCCTGCTTCTCACGCATCAGCTGAGGCGACATCACGCCTTCGGCCCAACACGAAAACCAGGTGCCCTTCTCGACGCCGCGGTTGTTCAGGATGATATGGGCATGCTTGTGCGCCCGGTCGTCATGGACCGCGAGGACGTAGTCCCATTGATCGCCGTATGCGCCGCTCTCGAAGAAATGCTCCGTCCAGTCCATTGCGATGTCGCGGACCTGGTCGACCGTCACGTCGGTCGGGAACGAGAGCAGCATGTGCGAGGTGAAGCCGAGCTTGGTCGAGCCGCGCCAGGTCCCGGCCCAGTCCTCGATGATGTCCTCTTTCTGATCCTCAGAAAGCACCGCCGCATCGGTCAGCGCGTTGGTCATCGTCGAGTAGGTATAGACCGCCTTGTCGTTGATGTAGGAGATCTGCGCCCCGAGCGAGGCGCGCGTCTTGCAGCCTCCAGCCCGGATCCGCTTGAACACCGCCGCCCGGCTCTGACCTGACGCAGCCTTCAGCGCGTTGCGTGCCGACATGGATCCGGCACGCGCGAAACTCCGCCCCTGCCGACGCCCCGCCAGCCGCGCGTCGATCCGCGCCGCGGCCTGGCCCCGGATGCGCTCATCCTCCCAGAGCCGGCCCATGACCGAGGCGTAGAGGGCGAGCGGGTCAGCCATTCCTGACGAGCCTCAATCTACGCTCGAGCGTGCGCGGGCCGTCCTCCAGAACGTCGCTCTCCGCCCCCTGCCCTTCTTCCTTTTGCGGCCACTCCTGATGACGCAACGCCTGCACCGCATCCTTCATCCGGCCCATCTCACGACTCATGGACTGCGCCAGATCGAGCAGTTCGATCAGCACCGCGCGCTCCGCCTCCGAGACCTCCAGCCGACCGCGATGCACCGCCTTGGCGACGTCCAGTCCGGCGTCGCTCACATCCTTCGCCTGGCGCCATGCGGCGCAAAATTCCGCGACCAGATCACGGGGTACATCGAGGAACCCGCACCGCCCGCGCAGCACTGCATTCAGCGCCTGCGACCGGTTGGCATAGCCCCGCGCGCGCCACTCCGCGTCGAAGGCATCGAGCTCGGATCGGCTTGCGCGGAACGCCACCGTCTCGCTCGGATCGCGCACTGCGATGCCCTCGCCCGCCTCCTCTTTCGCGAGCCGGTTCACATGGCGCGGAGAGATGCCAAACGCCGCCGCCAGGTCCTTCGCGCTTTCGCCCGCCGCGAACCGCCGTGCGACTTCGATGCGCTGCTCAAGCTTCAGGTTTTTCGCTGGCCTCGGCACGGGTCAGACCCCTCGGACAAAATGTGCAAACATTGGCCATATCCTGCCAACGTCTTCTTTCTCTCCTTCGCTTATAATTCAATACATCACATTGCGCAATAATACGTTTTGCATAATGTGTATTTTTGCGCAGCATGGTGGCGCGTTCGCGGCTCTGGAATCGCAGGTTTTGAGCTGGTGCGATGCGCGCGATTGTTCGGGACTCGAACGCGCGGCGCGGGCGCAGGTCCGGGGCGCAGCGAGCGAGAACGCGCAAACCCAGAGCCGTCGAGCCAGTCACGGATCGGGCGCCAGGAACGCGAAAACGGCCCGCACGAAATGGCGCGGATCGTGCCGTTTGAGGGCGTCACGAAGCTGGTATGAAACGGCATCAGACCCCTGCGGACCCGAAGACCCGCAGGGGTGTCTGGGTCAGTGACCCAGCCCCCGAACGCGCAGGTCGTCGTAGCGACTGCGGGCGATCAGAGCCTCGGTCTCGAGGCTGTCGAGGGTCTCGGGATGGGCATCGTCATCAAAGGCGGCAAGGTAGGCATCAAGGGCCATGTCGGCTTGCAGTTCGGCGAGGTCGATGGATTGTTCGAGTGTCATGGTGTGATCCTTTCCGTTGATCGTCGTTGGACGGATCGTGGAAAAGACCGGGGTCGAACGGACTGCACCCGGCACGGGGCGGAATGAAATGGAGCACGCCGGGGGCGGGTTTGTTGTGAGCGTTGCCCTTGGCAGCGCTCAAGGCGCAGCCGTCCAGAAACCTGCCCCCGGCGTTGCTGACCGTTCGGCCCCGGTCTAGCGATCTGAGAGGCCAACAGGTCGACGGAAAGGCGCGCAGCGGAGACACGGGCGCGAAACAGTGCCCCCAGACTCATGACGTCGATTTGCGATTTCGTTGCCTGCGGCACAGGGTGAGTTCGGCGCCCCTGGGAGCTTCGCCAAGACGACCCAGGCGCGGGTTGCTCGACCGACGGAAGGGGTGCGCTTGTCTCGCTCAGCGGGCCGCCAGTTCTTCCTGCGGACATTCGGTTCCGCCTCGGGTTTGCGCGATGCACGTTGCCACTGAACAGAAAGATCGAAGCCGCAACTGCGACATATCCCGTCTGACTAACCGCCTCTGCGTCCGCGTCCGAAATATGCCGCATCCTTCGGACAAGGGTTTCGGACCCGAACCGCCGTCGTTCCCCGGAACGAGAAAAAGCCAGACCGCCGGAGCGGTCTGGCCCTTGGCTTAGGCGGCGTCTTTCGGGCCCCAGGGGATGATGGCTTGCAAGGACAGATCGTCCTGGTTCGCGGCCTTGCCGAGGTTGGCGTTGAAGCTGTGATCGCGGATGGTCAGCGTGTAGTAGTCGGCGCCGGTCTCCTTGTTCTGCTTCTTCCAGATGCCGCCGCACTCGACCAGCTTGCCGCGGGGCGAGCGGCCAAGGACACGGTGCGTGGGGGCCATCGGGTTCGCGCTTGCGACGGGTTCGACCGTGATGTCGAGGTCGAAGGTCAGGGTCGAGATGGAGCCGACGCCTTTGGCGGTTTCGATGTCGGCGCTGGTGAATTTGATGCAGTTCGTGGTCATTGCTCTTCTCCTTGTTTGCGTTGCAATGATGGTCACCTTGCAGCTGGCCAAGGCCCGGCCACACCGAAGGCGAAGCGTGAGCGGAGAGGGGCAGGCGCCGGTCTTTTTGGTGCGCGAGGAATGACCCGCAGGGTCAGGGGAAAAAGATCGGCGACAACCTTTGTGGACGGGACGACAGCTGCGACCAGCATGTCATGCAACTCAGACAAAGGGAGAAGAGCGGTGGCCGCGAAGGAAACCCAGGTGAACAGCCGATGAAATTGCCGGGGGCGGTATCTTTTCTGCCCTCTCACCCCGAGCCGCAGCCGGACGGGTTCGCGCTTTGCCGAGCCTTGCCTAACTTGGCGCGACCTCGCGCATTCCTGGCGAGTTGGTTGAGTGTGGTGTCATCTGGTTGAACGGTTTCAAGCAGACCGGCGAGGCATCTGCACTGGGCGCGGTTCATCCCGATTTCGAACCAACCTTCTACGGCAGCCCAATCCTTTGCGATTTTCGCATCGCGTCCATCACCGGCCCTCTGCCAGCTTCGGCCAGAGCGATCCAGCGGTCGTCTGCCCTCCTTTGCGGTCAAGGAGGGCAGACCAGCATGTCCGGCAAAGCGAGGAGTAGCACCGGCTGACACGGGAGAAACGAGACCATTGAGGCGACCCGCCCCGCCCCAGCGACCGTTACCGAATGGCCGAGATGAAGCGTTGCCACGACCATGCGACGGCTGGTCGGGCTGGCTCCGGAGGAGACGGCACGGCCAGCGGTACGTCGCAGGGAGAGGCAGCGTTTCAGCTCGGGGAGGGCGGCTGCGCGCAGCCGACCGAGTAGGGCGCGGTCCTGACCAAAGGGCAGGAGGGGCCAATAGCACTAAAACCTAAGGTTTGCGCATCACAAAACCCTAAATACCGTTCGACACATACACCTAAATCATGTACGACGCTAAAACCTAAATCTCGAACGGAGCCGAATAATTATGCCGAGTGCCGCAGAGAAGCTTGCAAGCTCCTTGGAAGAGCTCGAGACACTACAGTCTGGTGGTTCGATTGCCCTGCGCTCCAAAGACATGTCACGCACTCACCGCGAACGGCTGCTGAAGGCAGGCTTCCTGAAGGAAGTCATGAAGGGCTGGTACATCCCATCACGCCCCGATGAAAACGCTGGTGAGAGCACTGCTTGGTACACATCGTTTTGGGGGTTCTGCGCACAATACCTGTCAGATCGGTTTGGTGATGACTGGTCTCTGTCTCCTGAACAGTCCCTCATCATACATGCTGGAAACACGACAGTTCCTGCTCAGCTATTGGTAAGAGCGGTCAAGGGCGGAAACTCTAAGACCGATCTGCCCCACAACACGTCGCTTTTTGAGACGCGCGCAACGATCGCGTCAGATGAGGCGCTCGAAATCGTCGACAATTTACGCCTATTTTCCGTCGAGGATGCCCTAATCCTCGTTCCCGAGGTCTTCTTCCAAAACCATCCGACAGAAGCGCGCACTGTGCTTGCTATGATGCCTGATGCCTCACGGCTTCTTGAAAAGTTGTTGGACGGGGGGCACACGCGAGCGGCCGGCAGGCTTGCTGGTGCTTTTAGAAGCATCGGGTCCGAAAAGGTCGCAGACGAAATTCTTGCGGCGATGAAAGCCGCTTCGCATGACGTTCGCGAGATCAACCCCTTTGAGCAGTCGATTCTTGTGCCAAACGCCGGGCGGATCACCTCGCCCCACGTGCATCGCATCCGCTTGAAGTGGGAGAGCATGCGCGACGATGTTATTGATCTCTTTCCAAAGGCCCAACCCATCACCAATGACATCGACGCCTATCTCAAGCAGATCGACGAAATCTATGTCACGGATGCGTATCATTCTCTCTCCATTGAGGGCTATCGTGTCTCGCCGGAACTGATTGACAAAGTGCGTTCGGGGACCTGGAACCCAGAAACAGATGAGCAAGACCGAGCGCTGAAAGACGCCCTTGCAGCGCGTGGATATTGGGAAGCATTTCAGAGAGTGAAGGAAAGCATTCGGGCAGTTCTGGAAGGTGCTGACGCGGGTGAGGTTGTTGAGCGCGATCTGAGTGATTGGTATCGCAACCTATTCGCACCGTCTGTCACAGCGGGCATCCTGAAGGCCTCTCAACTTGCAGGCTTCCGATCGTCCCCTGTGTACATTCGGCAATCCCAGCATGTCCCAATGAGTCCTGAGGCAGTTCGAGACTGCATGCCGGTCTTCTTCGACCTACTCAAGGCGGAAGATGACCCGACTGTTCGGATCGTCCTTGGACATTTCATCTTCGTATTTATCCATCCATTCCTGGACGGGAACGGTCGAATAGCGCGCTTTCTGATGAACGTCATGATGGCCGCTGCCGGGCAACCATGGACAGTCATCAAGCTCGAACAGCGCGCGGCTTACATGGCCGCTTTAGAGACAGCGAGCGTGAAGGAAGATATTCGACCTTTTGCAGCTTTTCTGGCCGAGACAAGGGCAGCGCAATGACAAATAAATATGTTCTGGTCATGGGAAGCGCCAATGACGCCGAACGCCAGCCATTCAAGTTCTACATTTGAGCGAGGCCGACGATGAGAAACACTCATTCTGCAGCTACCGTTAAGACGCCAAGCCTGATCGACATCGCTGAGTTGCGCGTCTAGCTCATGCCAGTAACCCTAACCCCAATACGGCAGAAAGATTGTTGGTCGGGCTCCACTTGGACGATTGAGGACGAGGACCAGCTTGCTGAGCTCCTGGCCCGCGTCGCAATAGGTCAGTCGCGAACAGTGGAGCGCATATTGCGCGCCACAGGCGATATGCCCGCGCGCTATCCCAAAGGCGGTTTCGAAGGTGCTCGAAAGCTTTTGACCGTCGGCACTGGCGACAAGACCTACCATCGGGATGGTTGGGTTTTTCAGGTCATTGCGTGGATCGCCGCTCACCGTTTCGACGATGAGGCTCTCATACGGGCTCCACAGATGATTAAAGCGGACAAAGGGTTGGATGGCCTCATTATTGAATTCGACAGCGACGGCATCGCCCGTGTTGTCATCTGCGAAGAGAAGGCGACCAAGAACCCTCGAAACCAAGTTAAATCAAAGGTCTGGCCGGAGTTTGAGCAGTTTGAAACAGGCGGACGAGACAACGAACTTATTGCGTCGGTAACTTCGCTACTTGAGGTATCCAGAGACCCAGACCCCGACGGGACTGTTGCCGATATTCTATGGAATGAAAAACGGGCATACCGCGTGGCGGTGACCGTTGGTGGCAAATATGCATCGGCAAAGGGACGCAAGGGCTTGTTCAAAGGGTATGAGAAGTCTGTACTGGGTGACGTAGCACGCCGGCGCGCCGAAACCTTAGTTTTGGAAGACGTTCGCGACTGGATAGATTGTGTAGCGGAGAAAGCACTCGTCAAGATCGACAGTGCCGAGGCGGCAGCCAATGTATGATCCCGCAACGTCCGAACTCATCAGGTCCACCCCAGACTTGCCCGACCTGGACCGCGAAGGTTTGCCTGACCGACTTGCACGTGCTTTCGCCGAGATCGTATCGGCAAGGGTACTGCTTCGCGAGAGTGAAAATGGGGAAGAGCTTCTCGAGGACACAATTCGATTTGCACGCCGGTTGGCGCAGACCAATGAAGCATTGGTAGCCATTAATCCCGATAGAGAAAACCGGGCAGCGGCAGGCTTTGTTGCCGCAACGGCTTATCATTTGGTTCATCAAGCGATCGCTCTACGGGACTCGGACCAGCCAGTTTCATTTGTATCGCCGAATGCGATCAGTCCGGATGTTTCGGCAATGCTCCTGTTCTTGGTAGCCGGGGCATCGGCTGATGCTGCTGAGGTGGCAGACTCTATCCGCATCCCGAGCGGCGATTGGCTGCAGTCGGAACTGATTCTTCACTTGATCATGCTCGCAAAAGGACAAGTTGGTCGTATTCGGAATCGAAAGCGACCGCCCCAAGACCGACTCGTCTCGGGTACCGGTGGCGAGCGAGCCAATGCAGCGCTCTACTATCGACTCTTGCGAGGTGTGCGAGCCTTGGCCTTCGTGCTGCAAGGACGTCGAGTGAGGGGGATGGTCGATCCAATTGCAGTCTTCTCTGAAGTAAAGTCGCTCGCCGCCGGCGCATCAGATCTGGAGGATACATTCCCCGAAGGGGCAATCGCTGTCTTTCCCGGACCGTTCCATTTGGCCAGTCTCTTGATCGCTGCAGGCTCTGCCCTGATGGAAAGCGCCGTCGTCAACCTACCGCCTCCAGATGGCGTACCTGAGGATCGTTGGACCGAGGCCATGAAAACGGTTGCCGAGACGCGCCCGTATCTGTGGCGTAATCACAAGGACGCCGTCGCCCAAGGGTACCTCAAGATTGGCACATCTGCTGCGATAGGGTTCCCCACTGGAGCCGGGAAGTCGACGACCGCACAACTCAAAATTCATGCAACTTTGTTATCTGGGCGCAAGGCGGTATTCCTAGCTCCTACGCACGCTCTCGTTGATCAGACAGCACGGGACCTGCGCGGTGCATTTCCGCGGGCAACCGTTCGCGGTGAACGTATGGACGAATTCGGGTTTTCTGGGGATAGCGACGAGTTGCCGGACGTCATGGTGATGACTCCAGAAGCCTGTCTCCTTACCAGTCATATGGAACCAGAGCGGTTTGATGACGTCGGTCTTTTGATCTTCGATGAATGTCATCTGATTCATCCGAGCACTGACGGAGACCGGAGAGCAATCGACGCGATGCTATGCATCTTGGGGTTTACCCGCGTTGTACCGGACGCCGATATCGTCCTGATGTCGGCTATGATGAAGAACACATATGAACTGAGCGGTTGGCTGGCGGAGCTGACAGGTAGAAACTCTCTTGCTCTCGACAATGCATGGAAACCAACCCGGCAACTAAGGGGATGCGTCGTTTACGATGAAAAGAGACTTGCTGACCTGCGAAAACTCTTGCGGAATGCTCGCGCAAAAAGCTCCACTGCGGGGGTTCCTGCTGCGGTAAAGCGCAAGCTGACGGCAAAACCAAACGCGTTCTTCAGCGTGAAGCAGACATGGGCGTCACAGGTTCGCCGCGACTATGCTCTTGTACCACTCTTGAACGAAACACTTCAGCTTTCGACAAACAAGTTCTGGAAAGTGACGCCCAACTCCGGTGTCGTTGCATCTTCAGTCGCTGCTGCAGCCGCTGGAGCAGGGCTACGAACTCTCGTCTTTTCTCAATCCATACCGAATGCCTTTTCTATATCAGAAAAGGCTGGGGCAGCACTTGATGAGTGTAGTGTCGAACTGACTGAAACTGAGCAGCGTCTGTATGAGATTTCCGTCGATGAAATGGGTGGTGCTGATCAGCTGTACTTGACTCTAGTGGATGGAAAATTGGCATCCCAGGCTGCGACCCACCATGGACAATTGCTTCCTGAGGAGCGCCAATTGGTGGAGGCACTGTACAAGCGCCAGGGTACGTTGGCGGTGCTCGCAGCAACCCCGACGCTCGGCCAGGGTATGAACTTGCCTGCGGACCTGGTCATCATTGCGGAGGACAGCCAGTTCGACGCATCTTCCGGTCGGAAGGACCTTTTGAATCCAGAGGACCTGCTGAACGCAGCCGGCCGTGCCGGGCGGGCCGGTGAAAGCGCAACCGGTATCGTTCTAGTCATTCCAGGCCAGGTCGTTGGCCTGGACGATGCAGAGAACAGGATCGGTTCAAGATGGAGTAGGCTGCGAGACATATTTGGGCAAACCGATCAGTGTTTGGTATTGGACGATCCATTCACGGCCCTGATGGACCGCATCCACGACAGCGCAACAGACATAGGTGACCTGGAGCGCTACGTCGTCGCGCGCTTGGCTGAAACTGATCAAGGCGACGATGGAAAAGTGGACATACGACTTGGCCTCGCTAGGAGCTTCGCGGCTTATCGTAAACGTCAAGATGCGGATGAAGACTGGGTTGAGAGCAGAACCTACGCAGCCCTTTCACTGCTGAAGAGTGATGACGGAGACTTGCCCGTCGAGCAGCTGTCTTTGCGCAACACTGCATCCATGTTGGGGTTGCCGGAGGATATCCTGGACGACATGTCAAAGGCGCTCGACATGCACGGTTTTCGAAACTTCGAAACAGTCGACAGCCTGTGCGATTGGGTCTTTGAGTGGCTGATGGTTAAACCGCAATACCTCGTTCGCTTGGTTAAGTTGGAAACCCTAGAGTATCTCTTCGGAACGGAAATCAAGAAGCTCAAAGATGATCGTTCCCGTGCATCCTTTTCTCTTCCGAAGCTTCGCGCAGCCTTGCAGGACTGGATGAACGGCGCACCTCTCATGCAAATTCAGAAGCGGCTTTCAGACAAAACACGCGACAAAAAACGTTCTACCAGTGCCCGAAAATTCGTGATTAGGCTTGTTCCTGATCTCGCCCATCTCATGGGGGCGCCGCTTCAAATCCTTCAGGGTCATGTCAACGTGCATTCCGAGGAAAAGACGGAACCGTGTACAGCGATGGCGTTCGCCAATCGTTGCGTGAGGCGGGGATTTTCAAATGCTGAGATGGCCTCGTTTGGATCACTTATGTGGTCAGCCAAATGGTCGCGGCGTGAAGTCCATCGACAATTCGCAGATATCGTACCCTATCTCAAACCGCCTGCGGTCGGTGAATCTCAAGAGGCATTGGAAGCACGCGTGGAGTCCGCTTCTGAAAGCGAACTAAATAATCGAGATCTGGACGACCTCATCTAACCAGCAAGATTGGACGGCTCGACAACTTCCAGCTCCGGCAGATCCCGCAGGCTCTGCAGATCGAAGGTCACCAGGAAGGTCTCCGTGGTTACGAAGGTATGCGGCGCGCCCGGCCGCGGCGAGCGCGGTCCGCTGGCGATCAGGTCCTTGTAGCGCAGCCGGGCCAACAGGTCGCGGCTGACCTCCTTGCCGAAGATGTCGGCCAGGCCCGCCCGGTCGATCGGCTGATGATAGGCGATGGCGCAAAGTACACCCATCTCCATCTCGGTGAAGGTCAACGACTGCTCGCCAAGATCGGCCGCCGCCTTGATCGCGTCCGCGAACTGCGTCCTCGTTCGGAACATCCAACCGCCGGCCACCTGCGCGAGTTCGTAGGGACGACCGGTCAGCTCGGCCTGGATGTCGTCGATCACCATCTCGACCGAGGCTCCCTGCCCCACCACGCGGGCCAGCTCGTCGCGGCCGACCGGCGACGCACTGGCGAAGAGCACCGCCTCGACCCGACCCATCCATTCGCGCCAGCGGAGCTCCTGCGGCAGGTCATCCAGATCCCGGTCAAAGACGGCGTCGCTCTCCTCTGCCAGCTTCCGCTTCCTGGTCGGGGTAGTCATGATCCGATCCCGTAGAGCCGGAAACTCGGTCGCCCGGTCAGTTCCTGCGCAACGCCCAGCTCGACCAGCCGGTCGCACAGCCGCCGCGCCGCGCGGTCCGTCATGGAGATCGACGTCCCCCGGACGCGCGGCGACAGCATCGACGCCGGGGCGACAGCATCCTCGGTCAGAAACAGCTCGACCGCTGCGTCTGACCCTTTCGCCCGCAACTTTGGCGCGACGGACCGAAGCGCTTCCGCACGGCGGGCGAGGTCCCGCGCCAGTCGGACCGTCTCTTCGACGGACTCGAGGATCCGCACCTCGACCGCCAGATCGGCCCCCTGCGCTTCTGCGGTCAGGTCGCGCAGAACCGCCTTTGTCAAACGCTGCGCAGTCACGGGCAGCACCGCCTTCCAGTTCAGCGCCCGTGCAAGGACGACGTCCGAGAGCAGGCAGGCGGTGCGCTCTGCCCGGTCGTCGGCTTCGAGAACGGCGCGCAGGGCTGCGACGCAACCCGCCAGCGGCCCGTGGGTCCTAGCACGCTCCAATCCCACATCAAGCCAGACGCCCAACTCGCCCGCGAAGTCGGCACCGACCAGGTCGGCAATCTCACCCGTCCCGCCTGCCCGCAGCCGCACTGCGGCGCGCCAGAACGCCAGAAGATCGCCGTCGGGCCCCCGCGCCTCCCCTGGCGGCGTCAGGTGATAGGCGTCGCGGATATCCGCCTCCCGTGCCAACCGGCTTTCCAATTTCGAGCTTGCCGTCGCTGCACTCAGCGCCAACCGGTTGCCGAGCAGCCTTACTGGCACACTATGACGCTGATCGGAAATCAGTTGGTCGAGTACAATCAGCACCGCCCCCGACCGAAAGGCCACAGTTTCAAGGGTTTCGGCACGACCGGAAGTGACCCAGCCCGGCAGCTGCGGTAGATTGGTGCGGTCGTTGGAGATGACTGTGGACTGATATGTCATGCGACAAGACTATCCCAAGGCGGCGCTTTCGTCCACAATATGATGTGCAAACCGCCCCACCCTGCGGCTCTCGGCTATGTCCAATAAGTTTGCATTATCGGTCATGCAAAGATATGCTCCGCGACATGTCAGAAAACACCGAGAAATCGAGCTCAGAGGCGGTAAACGGGCCTTCGATCAACGAGGACAACGAGAGAGATGCTGGGCCGAGTGAGGCTCTCACACTCCCTTCCCATGTCGCCGGGTCCGGCGCCCTCGACCGGCTGATCGACACCGCCCGCGACTATGCGCGCGCCGCTGCGTCGGATAACACATTGAAGGCTTATGCGAAGGACTGGGCGCATTTCGCGCGCTGGTGCCGGATGAAGGGTGCGGAATTGCTGCCGCCCTCCCCAGAGATGATTGGGCTCTATCTCGCCGATCTGGCAGCGGGATCAGGCCCCTCCCCTGCCCTGTCGGTCTCGACAATCGACCGGCGCCTGTCGGGCCTCGCCTGGAACTACGCTCAGCGGGGGTTCACCCTCGATCGCAAGAACCGGCACATCGCGACAGTGCTCGCCGGGATCAAGCGCAAGCACGCGCGTCCACCAGTGCAGAAAGAAGCCATCCTAGCAGAGGACATCCTCGCGATGGTGGCCACCCTGCCCTACGATCTGCGCGGGCTGCGAGATCGGGCAATCCTTCTCCTTGGATACGCCGGCGGACTCCGCCGCTCGGAAATCGTGAGCCTCGATGTACATAAAGATGACACGCCAGATTCCGGCGGATGGATTGAGATCTTGGAGAAAGGCGCCCTCCTGACCCTCAACGCCAAGACCGGTTGGCGCGAAGTCGAGATCGGCCGCGGCTCCAAGGATCAGACCTGCCCCGTGCATGCACTGGAGCAATGGCTGCACTTCGCGAAGATCAACTTCGGCCCGGTCTTCGTCGGAACCTCGCGTGATGGCAAACGCGCCCTCGATACACGGCTCAACGACAGGCATGTCGCGCGCCTGATAAAGCGTACGGTCATGGACGCAGGCATCCGATCCGAGCTGCCCGAGAAAGAACGACTGGCTCTGTTCTCGGGTCATTCTCTGCGTGCCGGTCTGGCGAGTTCAGCCGAAGTCGACGAACGCTATGTCCAGAAACAGCTCGGGCACGCCTCGGCCGAGATGACCCGCCGTTACCAGCGCCGTCGCGACCGGTTCCGCGTGAACCTGACCAAGGCCGCCGGTCTCTGATCCCCTGCCCCATCACGCTGCCTGCCCGCTGAGCCTGCCATAGAAGCTGCGCTCGAGATGCAGCTCTCCTGCCCCGGCCTTCTCGACCATGCCGCGCAGATAGCCGCCCGGCGACGAAACTTCGCCTGCGCAATGCTTCTCGAAGACAAGGGCCAGCGCCGCTGTCGCCACCTGTTTGCCAAGACGGTCCTGGGCCACATTCCAGGCATGCTCGGATACCCCGATCATCGGCCTGAGTTGACCAGCAACCCGGTGCAGATCGCCCCAATCCTTCAGGAACCCGCCCATATTGCGCGCCCAGGACGCGAATTCAGGACAGGCTTGCATCACAGTCGGCAGATCCAGCGCTGCGCGCTTCTTGCGCACCTCGGCAACCCACTCTTCCAGCTCCCTATCAACCTGATCTTCGGGCTGAGCATTAGGCACCACGGCCGCGATTTCCTCACTTTCTGAGGAATTACGAGTTACAGGATTAAGTTGGTTTGTAATTAGTATATGAGGGTCAGAAATGACCTCCCTGGGGTTCATTTCTTGAGTCTTCTCAGAAACTTGTCCCTTGATTTCGTGCGTGTTTTCCACAGGCTGAACAACCTCAGTTGCCTTGAGATAGGCCGCCTCGATGCGCTCCTGAAGCTCCTTGAACCAGGTCAGCAGTCGGGCAAGCTGTTCGGAAGCTTCATGACGGTGCGGAAGCCGGTCCAAAAGCTCCTCGAAAAGGCCTGTGAATTGCGTCCAGGGCCCTCGCAGCGCGCCGCTGACGGCGGCCTCGATCCGAGCGCGGATCATACGGCGTGCCACCGTGATCTGGCGCTTCAGGCGCTGACAGAGCTCGCGCTCGGCCTGCAAATCGGCATGGAGCTCCTCGAACTCCTCGACACGCGCCGATAGCGGCGACAGATCGAAGCCGTAGGCCTCGACGATGCGCCCCTCGGCGTCCCTGCGGCCCCAACGCTTTCCGTTCGGGCTGTCCTGGAAGGAGATCACGCCGATCTCGGCGAGACGCCGTGCATGGCGCTTGAGCGCGGAGAGCGAGAACCCCGTCTGCTCCATCAGATAAGCGTTTGACGCCCAAACGATCGGCCGCTGCCCCTCCTCCCAGTCCTGGGCTTGGGTAAAGGCTCCGAGCGTGTCGAGAAGCATCATGTCTCCGGCCTTGAGGCCAATGTAGGCCCCCACCCGTTTCAGAGCCACGAATGCACGCGTTTTGGGTATACCTACCTGTTCACCGGCTTGGGCAAGCTGCTCTGCAATGCCAAGACCCGGTGTCGGCTTGCGCCAACCTGAGGGCTGTCCTGCGATGGGCAAACCTCTCTTGTGCTGAGACGTGGCCGCCTCAGTTGCTCCTGAAGGAGCGTCCCTAAATTTTTCCATGCTTTGTCAGCAGACAAAGAAATCCCGTTCGCTCAGAAGCGTTTTCTCTTGTGCGGCGATTCGCTGGCTGCTAGATTCTAGGTGTCTAATCTAAGAATTGCGTTCTACGCAGCAGCCCTCGAAGCTTCGGTTTCGGGGGTTTTCTTTGTTTACCTTTCCTCCTTTCTGCTCGGCCTCACTTGCCATCCTCCGAGTTTACATCAGTAAATTCGGCATAGGATCTCTTGATGATGTCCTCGAGATTGGCCTCAAGCCAATTTGCGAAGTCGGCACTTGTGCCTGACTTCTTCACCGAAAGAGACACGCTTCCTCGGCCCGCTTTGATGACAACGCCGTCCATCGGCGCAATCTCACGAGGACCGCTGGACACTTTCGTACCGCGTTTGCTCGCTTCCCTGATGAGCGCGTCCAACCGTTCATCAGACGTCAACGTGGCGCTGATCTTGGTCAGAAGGTCGAGCGCGACTTTTTCTGTGAGTTTCCGTTCGAGGAATAGCTCGGCCAGGTCTGTCCACCGCGGCCGACCAGATTTAGGTGCCGCACCTATCAAGTCGCCCACTCGGGTTGGGACATTCTGCGTCACCTTGGTCAAGTGCGAATGCCCCGAGGCGGAAAGGTTCAAAACCTGGCGCACGGTCGCACTCTCGTGGCCTGCGGCTTGAATGGCCTCGGCAAAACGCGCCTTCTCGTAGAACGAGAGGTTACGACGCGCCGCATTTTCCAGCCCCTTGGCCAACAAAGCCGTGGCATCGTCGATATCTTGAACGTTGGCCCGGACCTTGATGCCAAGCTCTCGGCACGCCTTCAAACGGCGGCGGCCATAGATCGCTTCGAAGCGCCCCTCTGCGGATTTTGAACGGCGCACTAGAATCGGCACCTGCTGACCGCCTTCGCGGATACTGCTCTTGAGCGCCTCGAATCCCTCGTCGTCATCTTCGGCGTTTACAGCTGTAAACTCGTCCAGCCGGTCCCTTGGCCCCCAATCATCGATCAAGCTGGGGTCGATCTCGCGGATAGACGCAAGTGACCCCTGAAGTGCACCCAACGCAGGAGCACTTGTCTTGGGGGGCCTTTCGGTCGAAGTGCTACTGGATCGCGCGATGGTATTGGCGATACCCGACATATCCCGAAGGGACTTCCTGGCCATTACTTACGCCCCCATGATTGGTGGATCATCACTTCGACCTCGTGACCGACAGCATCCATCGAACCCTTTGCGCGGTCATAGGTCGCTCGGGTCATCTCCGAGCGCACAACTTCGTAGATGGATTGCTTGAGCATAGTCGCATCACTGATTGCCGTGCTCTTGAGAGCGGTCGCCGACATGACGCGATCCTGAAAAAGAGCTCGCATAAACGAGGTCAGTTGCTGAGAGGGAACATCTGTCGGCTCATCCCGGGTGATCAGGAACTTGAAGTGATCATACTGCAGCGTCGCACCAGCATCTTCGATCACCCCCATATAGGCGCCAGCGAGTTCCAGGAACTGCGCAGTCGACGAAACGTCTAACATCGAGGGCGTTAAAGGCACGATCAGTGAACTCGCCGCAGCCATTCCGGCGATGGTCAAGAAACCCAGCTGGGGCGGGCTATCCATCAAGACCAGGTCAAAATCGTCCTCGACCTGTGACAATGCATTGCGGATGCGCGTGAAGAACGGTTGGTCAGGGTTCGAGTGGACAGCAGATTCGGTCTCAAACTCCGACAACATGAGACGCGACGGCGCGATCGAAAGGCCCGGGAAGTAAGTAGGAACGACGACGTCGGCCATACTGACGGGATCGTCGTATCGGATCGCGTCGTAGACTGTAAGCCCATCAAACTCGATCTCTGGGCTAATACCGCACATGGATGTCAGCGACCCTTGAGGATCCAGGTCGACGACCAGAACGCGGTAGCCGCGAAGCGCAAAATAATGCGCAAGATGGATGCTCGTGGTGCTCTTGCTCGAACCGCCCTTGAAGTTCATCAGCTGCCAGACTTGCAGTTTCTCATCACCAGACCGGCGCGGCAGGTAGCGCCCTTTCTTACGTGATGACTTCTCAAGGATCTCGCGCGCATTCCAAATCTCCTGCGCAGTGTAGAACCGCCGCCCACCACGTACATCCTCGGGCTCCGGTATCGTCCCTTCCGAATGCAGCTTTCGCATGAACTGACCAGAGACTCCGAGGAGATCAGCCGCTTCCGGTGCAGAAAAAGATCGTAGCGTCTTGGTGCTATCTGGGGCAAAAGCGGAAAGAAGATGCTCCCGGATGGCAGCATTCAATCGCTCGGAAATATCGGTCGCGAGCGCTGAAGGCTTCTCGTTTGCCAGAGGTGTCACAGGAATCATCTAGTTGCCCCAAATTCGAAAATGTGGCCTTTTTCGCGCCACTTGGGGATAAAAGCCGTGATTCACGGCGCTAAGTCAAGATTTTTCCTCTATATAGTGTCTAATGGGGCTGAAAGCGACTATATCCGCTGATCGGCTCGCGCCTGCGTTTACAGCTGTAAACGTGCTGGCAGAGGTGAACCCCTGCCAGCAGGCCAGTCACGCGGCGTCTTTCGGCCCCCAGGGGATGACGGCCTGCAGGGACAGATCGTCCTGGTTCGCGGCCTTGCCGAGATTGGCGTTGAAGCCGTGGTCGCGGATGGTCAGCGTGTAGTAGTCGGCGCCGGTCTCCTTGTTCTGCTTCTTCCAGATGCCACCGCACTCGACCAGCTTGCCGCGCGGGGAGCGGCCGAGGACGCGGTGCGTGGGGGCCATCGGGTTCGCGCTCGCGACGGGTTCGACCGTGATGTCGAGGTCGAAGGTCAGGGTCGAGATGGAGCCGACGCCCTTGGCGGTTTCGATGTCGGCACTGGTGAATTTGATGCAGTTCGTGGTCATTGCTCTTCTCCTTGTTTGCGTTGCAATGATGGTCACCTTGCAGCTGGCCAAGACCCGGCCACACCGAAGGCGAAGCGCAGCGGAGAGGGGCAGGCGCCGGTCTTTTTGCCTCGCGAGGAATGACCCGCAGGGTCAGGGGAAAAAGATCGGTGACAACCTTTGTGGACGGGACGACAGCTGCGACCAGCATGTCATGCAACTCAGACAAAAGGTGAAGTGCGGTGGCCGCGAAGGAAGGTGGGTGAACTGCCGACAGCCGAGAGCGCCGAAGCGTCCCTTGCACAGTCACGCCTGATCTCTCGATACACACCACGACGTATCGCAACGCGACACCGGCCCGCATTCAGTTCCTCGGTCGAGTCCCCTGGGGCTTTAAGCAGAAAGTGATCTGACAGGCTGGAAAAGATGAAACGCCGGAGCAAAGACACACGCATCTTTTCCCGACAGCTTCAATCCTGGCCGCGTTGCGAACTTCGAGGATGTCCCGTATGGCATCACGAAACGGAGTAACGACGCATGCGGCTCGGAAGATCAGGTTGAAGCTCGGGCCCGCTCCAATCCCGACACGTGTCGGCATATGTGAAGAGGATAGGCAGTTGGACGGCGCAACACCTAATGTGGTCACCGAGGATGGCCTGCGCGATTTGCTCTCAGATGGCTATCTTATCGAGGTGATCTGCAACCAGACTGCCGAGAAGCGCCACAACAGTTGGTATGGCTCCTGGGTCGTGCACGCGGTGACGACGGATGGTCAGGACGCGAAGATGCTTGTCACAAGCCGCAGCGTCTTCAAGTTGCGCGAGTTCAAGACGATCGTCGGATTGGTCAGTTTCCTGGCCGACATGGGGTGCCTTTCGGCGAATATCCCACTGACGGCCGAGCGACGTGAGCGTCAGGATGTCTCTGGATGTCCCGCGACAGCGACCAACTAGAAATGTTCATCCACAACCACGGCAGTCTAGCAGACGAAATCCCGCAGAACTTCGCACCTCTGCGAACTCCTAGAGCGAACCGCACAGGGCACTCTGACTGATGTCATGGTAGAACCGGGGCCTAAGCCCCGATCCTCTTGATGCGGATCCCGAGCTTGCGGGCCTTGTCGACGATGTTCTCGGTGATGCCCGAGCCGGGGGTGGCGATCAGACCCTGGGGCATGGTCTCGAGCATCTTGTCATTGCGCTTGAAGGGAGCGGCCTTGCCGTGGCTCTTCCAGTCGGGCTTGAAGACCACCTGGGTGACACCTCGGGTATCTGCCCAGCGGGCCGCAATCATTTCGGCGCCCTTGGGCGTACCGCCGTGCAGGAGCACCATGTCGGGGTATTTCGCAAGGGTGGCGTCGAGGACGGACCAGATCAGATCGTAGGCGTGATAGTCGCCACCAGAAAACGCAATCCGCGTACCTTCGGGGCAGTGCACCTCGGTCTCCTTGCGGCGCTTGGCCGACAGATATGCCCGGCTGTCCACCACGGCGGAGGTCAGGCCGCGATGCGAGACCTTGGAGCCGGTGCGGGGCAGCCAGGGCGAACCCGTGGCGGCCGAGAAGTGGTCCACAGCGAGATCGCGCATCTGTTCGAAAGCGTCGCGATGGTCCCAGAGCTTGAGACCGATCATCTGGAGGCGCTCGAGCTCGACCGAGGCGACCTCGGAGCCGTCCTGGATGGACAGACTTTCCCGGACCTCGAATTCATTGTCGTCGAGAAGCTTCTGGATATGGGTCAGCCGGCGATGGAAGATCGAGGTGAGCGACCAGAGCATCTCTTCGAGATTGTCTTCCAACTGGCTGCCGGTGAGAAGGCCGATGGTGGTGTCAAAGAGCGTCGCCATGGCGAGTTCGACCTCATCGGGTTGGGGCAGGGGGCGATGATCGGTCTCGCCGGGCCCGGGCGTTGCGCCATGAAGCGCAAGGTGGTCGAGGATGGCAGAGGTCACGCCGGTCTCCTCTTGGATGTCTGTCTGATGGGGCATTGTCTGGTTCCTCTGATTGATCTGACCCGATTTGGATGGGGCGATAACAGGACCGGCGGCGACCGGGCCGCATCCGGCAGGATCGGAGCGCAGCGGAGAATTTGACCCGGGCCGGAAAATTGTTCCCGCGAGGAATGAGCCGACGCGGCCACGCGGCGGGACAGGGGAATTTTCTGGTGCGGGGCGCATTGCTGCCCGGGCGAGGGGCACTCAGCCCCGACCCGCTGGTCCATCGCTCCCCTTATCCAAACGGGATCAGATCGAACCTGCGGAACCTTTGCCCCGTCAGCTTTCACGAGAGGAGGCTGGCGCTTACCCGTCCCCGATCTCCAGTCCTTGCGCCTTCATGGACTCTAACAGCGACCGGCGCAGCGCATCCTTGCCGAAAGCCTGCAGATCGTCGTTGAAATCGCCCATCTTCGGCACGAGGTCACCACAGGCAATTCCAAGCGATTCCAGTTGGTTACGCATTCTCATGGATGCGTTGCGGCCAGCTTCGTCATTGTCCCGCGCGATCCAGATACGCTTGATCCACGGCGGCGGAATAAAAAGGCCAAGATGGGTGGCGGTGAGACAGGAGGCGAGGTCGAACTCGGGGAGAGCGGTGCCGACCGAAAGGGTATTCTCGAGACCTTCACCGACGATGAGATCGGAGCGGCCCATGCCGGACCAGAAGCGGATGGCATGGCCATGCAGCCGACCGAGGATCCGTTTCGGGTTTTCGATCGCGGCCAAGCCGCCATTGGACGGGTCGAGATAGGTGCGCCCGCATCCGGTGATCTGGCCCCGATTGTCGGTGATCTTTGCGAGCAGGGCAGGGGCCTCTTGCGGCAGATCGGAAACGTCCACGTCCCGCCGCAGGAAGACCCGCGGATGATAGCGGAGCGCGGGACCGAGGCGCGTGATGCCGCGCCCCTGCAGATAGCTGGCGGCCAATGTGCCGAGGACCGGCTTGCCAGCGGCAAAGAGCTTCCGCGCCCGCGCGATGCGTTTGCCAGACGCTGCCTCCGGGCGCTCAGTCCGTTGGGTGTCTCGAGGTACGGCAGGGCAGGGGGCTTCGCCCAGGAAGGAACGGGCCTCGCTCAGCGTATCCTTGAGCGTGACCGACCCAAGCCGCTCCTGCAGCAGGTCGATCAGATCGCCATATTCACCCGTCGCGAAATCCTGCCAGGACCCGGCCTTGCGCCCGCCTTCCGCCTGCAGCCGGATCGCGAGGCTCTTCCCCTTGGCCCCCGAGGTGTCGCCGATCTGCCAATAGTTACCCTGCTTGCGCCCCTCGGGGAAATACTGACGGCAGAAACTCTCGGCACGGTCTGCCAAATCGGCCGAGAGGTCCGCGATGCTGCGCCGCGCGCTCATGCGGCAGCATCCGCGGCGCTGGCGCCAACCGGATGCTCGGCAAGAACCCGTGCCAGCACTTCGGTGCCATCCACCGGGATGAACACGCGCGTCTTCCACTGGATCACCTCGGTGAAGCAGCCCATGGCTTTCAAACCGGGCAGGACCGCACCGGACGCGCCGGTCAGCTCACACCTCGGCTGCCCCATGACGAGCGACCTGCGCAGCTGGTAACCGCCGAGGAGGTTCAGGGTCGTCCTGGCGTCCATCACGGCCGCCAGCACCTCCTCCGGCGACATCTCGATCTGGCAGTCGAGCCCAAGGCGCGCATAGACATTGAGAAGCTGCTCGTGGCTGACCAGACGGCCGATGGCGCGCTCCCCGTCCTCGGTCTGCAGCCGATAGATGCGCATGTTGTCAGCGGGGAGCCGATCCCAGATCGGCAGGAGAAGCCCGCAGATCAGCGTGATCTTCGAGGTGGTGAACTCCGACACGGCGTCAACCTCGGCCTGCCAGAGCTGCTCAAACATCGCGTCATCGACCTCCTCCCAGTGCGAGGTCGAGAATTCGCTGGCCGCAAGAATCTCGGTGCCCATGGGCCGCAGCAGTCTTACCCGCAGGATCGGAACACCATCCTCATCCATGAAGGCCGGCGCCTTGACCATCAGTGCCGCGCGCTTGGACGACTTGTTCCAGCAGAGCGTCGCGCCCTCCGTGTTTGCGCAGATCGATTTGACCCGGGGCAGGGTGAGCGGATCGTTGCGATCGGTGCGCTCCACGGTCAGGGCGGTTGCCGTCGCGCCCGTCGTCTCATGCTCGAAGATGACCTTGCGGTCCACGATCTCGAACTTCTCCGCGCGCAGGGTCTCAAGGCCGACGTCCAGCGTGCCAGCCTGGCGTGCGTCCTCGATGATGGCGGAGAGAAAACCACCGAAGGCCTCGAAGATCGCGTCCTGCATGTCGATGCGGAGCGCGAGGCAGCGGTTCAGGAACTGCTGGATCGGAGGCAGGTTCTCCTTCATCGTGCCGTCCGCCTCGTCGAGCGTCAGCCCGGTCATCTCCTGAAACTTGGCGTAAGAGCAGGCTTCGATCTTGCGCGCCCGCAGTTTGTAGAAGAACTGCCGCAGCGCCGCCCGTGCATAGGGGCTCTCGAGGTTGTCCTCGGCGCGGAACATGTTCTGCCCGCCGGTCTCGCGTTGCCCCTTGGTGATGGCACCCAGCGTGTCGAGACGCCGCGCGATGGTGGAGAGAAACCGCTTCTCGCCCTTCACATTGGTCGCCACCGGCCGAAACAGCGGCGGCTGGGCCTGGTTGGTACGATTGGTGCGCCCCAACCCCTGGATCGCATTGTCGGCCTTCCAGCCGGGCTCCAGCAGATAATGCACCCGGAGGCGCTGGTTCTTGGCGCCGAGATCCGCGTGGTAGCTGCGCCCCGTGCCACCGGCATCGGAGAAGATTAGGATGCGCTTGGCATCATCCATGAAGGCTTGGGTTTCGCCAAGGTTCGAAGACGCCGGGCGGTTTTCGACCTTGAGCCGTCCTTCCCGCGTTTTCACGATGCGCCGCTTGCGCCCCGTGACCTCGGCCACCGCATCACCTCCGAAATGCCAGAGGATCTGATCGAGCGCGCCCTGCACCGGGGCGAGGGCCCCAAGATGTTCGACCAGATCGTCCCGCCGCCGCTCCGCCTCGCGGCAGATGATCGGGTTGCCGTCGCCATTGAGGGCCGGACGCGAGCGCAGATCGCCGTTCTCGTCGGTGTAGGGTTCAAACAGCTGCGTCGGGAAGGAATGCATCAGGTAGTCCATGATGTTTTCGCGCGGCGTAAAATCGACCTGAAGATCGTCCCATTCCGAGGGCGGGATATCCTCGAGACGCCGTTCCATCACCGCCTCGCTGGTCGAAACCACCTGAATGACCGCCGAATGACCCGCCGCGAGATCCGCCTCGATCGAGCGGATCAGCGAGGGGCATTTCATGGCGGTGATGAGATGGTTGAAGAAGCGCTGCTTGTTGCTCTCAAAGGCCGAGCGCGCGGCGGATTTCGCCTGGGCGTTCAGCGTGCCAGTCTCTGAAGAAATGCCCGAGGCCTGGAGGGCTGCCTCAAGGTTGGTGTGGATGATCTGATACGCATCGGCATAGCTGTCGTAGATCGCGATCTGTGCGGGTGAGAGCTCATGCACCAGCATTTCATATTCGACCCCGGCGTAAGATAGGGACCGCGCGAGATAGAGCCCGAGCGCCTTCAGATCGCGCGAGATCATCTCCATGGCAGCGATGCCCCCGGCTTCCATCGCGGCGACAAACTCTGCCCGTGTAACGAAGGGGAAATCCCCTGTGCCCCAGAGACCTAGACGCGAGGCATAGGCGAGATTGCCGACGACCGTGGCACCGGTCGCCGAGACATAGAGTACGCGGGCATCTGGCACGGCATTCTGCAGCGTGAGGCCGGCGAGACCTTGCTGCGAGGCCTTCTTGTCGCCGCGGTCGGACTTTTCACCGGCGGCATTCGCCATGGCATGGCTCTCATCGAAAGCGATGACCCCTTCGAACCCCTCGCCGAGCCACGATGTCACCTGGTCGAGGCGGGAGGCTTTGCCGTCCCGCTCGGCCGAGCGCAGGGTCGCGTAGGTGACGAAAAGGATACCCTCGGGCAGGCGGATGTCGCTCCCCTGGCGGAATTTCGAGAGCGGCACGATGTCGCTTTCGCGGCCCCCGAGCGCCATCCAGTCGCGGCGCGCATCCTCGATAAGCTTGTCGCTCTTCGAGACCCAAACAGCCCGACGGCGCCCCTGTAGCCAATTGTCGAGGATGATGCCCGCGACCTGCCGCCCCTTGCCGCAGCCGGTGCCATCGCCCAGGAACCAGCCCTTGCGCAGACGGAAGGCACCTTCGTCACCCTCAGACGCGGCCATGAGCTGGCCTTCGATCTCGCCGCGCTTGAACCAGCCCTTGAGATGCGTCTCGTGGGCATTGCCCGCATAGATGACGCTCTCAAGCTGTGGCGCGGAAAGGCGGCCTTCCGCGACGAGGGATTTCGGGAGGCAGGGCCGATAAGTCGGCACGGGCGGCGGGACCGAGGCCATGGCGGCGGATTGCACCAGTGCTGTCGGATGCTCCGCCGCGCCGTCGATCAGGATCGCCTGCAGGTCATAGGCCTCGTAGACCGTGTCCTGCAACGCGCCGCCCGGTTCGCTCCAGGCTTTTGGCAGATAGGCGAGGGCGGTGGTTTCGACATCATCGAAGGGATGCCGGGCGCGTTCCTCGGCGAGGGCACGGGTTTCCTGGCGTGCGGCATTGCGGAGGGCCTGCAGGTTGGTGCGGGTCGGACGGGATGGGACAGACAGGGACGAACTGGTAGGGCAGGGCGGGGGGCTGCGGCGCTCGGGGCAATGGGCAAGCAGCGATGTCAGGAGATCGGCAGGGTTCGCGCAGATCGGATGATAGGCGGCCTCGATGTCAGCCGGTGCGGTCTTCTCTCCGCCGCCGTCGCGCTTGTCGATCACAGTTAGTCGCGTGTCGATCATGGTGCCATGCCGCGCGAAGACCTTGCCGTCGATGGCGGCGGAAAACACGACTTCGGCACTCGCGGCGATCCGCTGGAACGTCGACTGGAAGCTCTTCGTAGATGGACGGAAGCTCTCGCCCGTAATGACGACAAGACGCCCGCCAGGTGCCAGGCGCGCTAGGGCGGACAACACATGCTGACTGGTCGCCTGCCGGAACCGGCCTTCAACATGGTTCGCGGCGGAAAATGGCGGGTTCATTACCACGACCGAGGGCGTGAGTGACCGATTCAGCCGGTCGTCGATCGAAGCGGCGTCATGATCCCAGACAACGGCCTCGGGAAACAGCTGCCCGAGCAAGGCATGGCGGGTCTCGGCAAGCTCGTTGAGCGCCAGACGTGCACCCGCAATCCGGGCGAAAATCGCGAGCATCCCGGTGCCGGCCGAGGGCTCGAGTACCAGGTCGTCGCCCCGAAACCCGGCCGCCTGCGCGAGAATGGCCGCAAGGGGCAGGGGAGTCGAGAATTGTTGCAGACGCACGCTGTCTTCAGAACGCCGCGTGTGAGACGGAGCCAGACCGGCGAGACATTCGATCATTGTGAGGAAAGCTTGCGGCGAGGCCGCCTGGCGCTGCATCAGCGCGCCGTAGCGGGCAAGCATCAGGATCTGGGCAACCTCGGCGGCCTCGTAGGCGTCTTTCCAGACCCAGGCGCCGCTCGTGTCGCTGGCGCCGAAGGCCTCCTCCATCGCGGCGCGGAGGGCGGCGGCGTCGATGGACCTGCCTACTTCGAACTGGGGTACAAGGGTTTTCGCAGCCTGCATTAGGTGTTCGGCGAAACCAGCGGCCCCGGGCGGGGCAGGTGCTTCAGACTCGGTTACAAGTTGGACGGAATGGGGGTGAGCGTTCATCGGCAATCTCCAGGGTTGAGGGTTGGCCCCGAGCCCCGTGCGCACTCTCTCACCCGGGAGGGGTCACCCCTCCCGCCCTGCCTCTCGCTCTTTCATGGCTAAGCCTGACGACGGCGCAGGCACTTGCAGACTTAATCTAGCGGGGTGGGCCACTACGAGACCTTTGCGCGGTCAAGGTCCAGAGGATATCCTCAGACCAACCGCCCGCCCGTCGCGAAATGCCGCTGCGGCGAGACGGGGGGCGGCGGCATCTCCAATTGGACGCACATCGATATCGCGCGCCCGAAGTTCTTCGAGTAGCGCCGTGTCGGTCCGATTGCCTGTCGCCAGAACTAGCGAATCCGCCGCAATGTCGGTCTCTTCACCAGTCAGCAGAGAGGTGCAGCGTGCGCCCGCGTTCGACCAGCGTAAGATCGCGCTCTCGGTGACAAAGGTCACCCCCAGCCGGGCAAGCGTTTGACGGGCGCTGAAATCCGTTGCGCTGCGCACCAACTCGCGAGCGATCATGGCGTCAGGGGTGATGATGGTTACCTCGTGCCCCGCCTCGGCCAGATGCCAGGCGGTGCCAATTCCCTTCCACTGGCCACCCTCATCGAGGATCAACACGCGATTTCCCAGGCGGGCAGCGCGGCCCATGACATCTTCGGTCGACCAGACATTGCCCGCCTGAAGTCCGGGCAACTCGGGCACCTGGGGCATGGCCTTTTGAAATCCGGTGCCGGGGGGCAGAGAGCCGGTGGCAAGGATCACGACATCGGCACTGACATTCGCGATATCGTCCGCATCCATGTAGCAGTTGAAGCGGGTCTCGACGCCCAACTTGGTCAGTTGCCGCTCATACCATGCGATCAGATCGGTGATCTGGGCGCGGCGCGGTTGCAGCCCGGCCAGACGGAACTGGCCACCCAGTTCTGGTGCTGCCTCAGCCAGGATCACCCGATGTCCGCTTTCGGCGGCCACGCGCGCAGCCTCCAGGCCAGCAGGACCGCCACCGGCCACCAAGACGGATTTTGGCGCAGGGGAGGGGGCGAAGCGATCTCCGCCCCACTCGAATTCATGGCCCACAGACGGATTGATCAGGCAGGAGATGTAATAATCTCGCCCACGTCGGCCCCAGCATTGCTGATTGCACGACAGACAGCCGCGGATGTCCTCGGTCCGGCCTTCGGCCGCCTTGTCGACCATATGCGGATCGGCGATCTGCCCGCGCACGATGGAGACGAGATCCGCCTGACCGGCTCCAAGCACGGCATTGGCATTCTCGGGCGTTCGGATATTGGCTTCGGCGGTCACGCGGGCACTCAGCCCCGCCTGTTTCAGACGCTCCGCCAGATCGGCGCCCAGGTTCTCAGGGTACTGGAAACTGGGGATGATCTTCTGGAAATCCACATAGCTGCCCGCCCCGACGGTGACGTAATCCATCAGCCCTTCTGCGTCGTGCAGGGAGACAATTTCGACCATCTCGTCGCGGGTCGGAAAGATACCGGTGGTTGGGTCATCCGAAACGGCCAGCCCGACAATGAAACGGTCGCCACAGGCGTCGCGCACCCTGCGCAGGATTTCACGCGAGAGCCGTGTGCGGTTCTCAAGGCTGCCGCCCCATTCGTCGTCGCGCTGGTTTGAGAAGGGTGTCCAGAACTGATCGAGAAGGCAATGGTAAGCGGCCCAGATTTCCACACCGTCGAACCCGGATTTCTGGCAGCGGATCGCGGCCTGGACAAAGCCGTCGATGGTTTCTTCGATCTCGGCCACGGACATGGCGCGGCTGCCATCGTTGTCGTGATAGCTTGGCCCCCCTGAGGGGGACCAGTTCGCGTGCCAGCTGTTGTCCCAGTCGCCGTGTGCACCAACATGGTAAAGCTGCTGGATCATCACCGCGCCCTCGGCCTGGCAGGCCTCGGTGATGCGTGCAAAAGGCGCGATCACATCGTCGCTGGAATGGCGGAAGTTGCCGCGGGTCAGCACGGCGGCGGCATGAACCGGCATTGGCTCGACGACGATCATCGCCGCGCCGCCTTTGGCGCGTTCGAGATAGTACCCCAAATGTCTGTCCCCAGGCAGGCCATGCTCAGCCATATTGGTGGTATGGGCGCCGAACACGATGCGGTTGCGCAGGGTTTTGTGGCGCAGCGTGAGTGGATTGAAAACGTGCTTGAGGCTCATTCTTTGGCCTCCAGCCCGTCCAGGCCATCGCGCAGGGCTTCGCGCATCCCGCTTTCCTCCAAAGATTGGCGCAGGCGCTGGTTAAAGCCGCCCGGCGTGTTCAAGGCCTCGACGACTATTCCAGCAGGTGTCTTGGCGAGGCTTGAAGCCACCAGATGGCGCAAGAAACCGTCTCCCCGCTCCGGTTCCGTCACGCGGGCTGCCAGCCAAGCGGTTGTGTCTTCAATCAGCCGCGCGACCGGTGAGAGGACGGCCTGGGCGCTGATATAGGCCGCCATCTCAGAATCATTTTCGATCATGTAGACAGTGTTGGCCGGCGTGGCGAGAGAGCGGACCAGATCGCCGTCACCTTGCACGAGCACCCGCGAGCCTCCGGATGCGATGCCGGGGAAGGGGAGCATGATCGCCGAGGCCTGCGCCGGGGCAACGATAGCCGCGACGTCCGCCAGCGAAGCGCCCCCCATCAGCGAAATCACCTGTTGGTCTGTGCGGAACGACAGGTCTCGCAGGATGTTGGGAGCCGCCTCAGCCATGAGCGCCACGAGGATGATGTCACTCCGATCGATCACCTCCTGGTTGGAGGTAACGGTGACGTTGTCGAATTCTTCGGCCAGCGCGTACGCGTGCCGCGCGCTGCGCTCGGACAGGGTGATCTGATGCCCATCCTCTGCGATACCCCGGACAACCGCCGACGCGATCGTTCCCGTTCCGATGATCCCGATCCGCATTACTTCGCCCCCCACGTATCTGACAGCCGATAACCCTCCGGCCAGGGGTCGGACGGGTCCAGCATGTGCTGGTGAATACCGGTGATCCAGCTGCGTCCCGAGATTTCCGGGACGATGGCCGCGCGATCACCTGCTTTGGTCTCTTTGATGATGGTCCCTGAGAAGGTCGACCCGATCACCGAACGCGCGGTCAGTCGGTCTCCTGTCTTCATCACGCCGCGCGCGTGCAGCAGAGCCATCCGCGCCGACAGCGCGGTGCCGGTCGGCGACCGGTCGACCTTGCCGGGCTGGATTGCCACCGCAGCGCCAGTTTCAAGGCCTTCCGCGCTTTCGACAAGCGGTCCCGCGAACAAGCAGAACGAGATATGACGCCAATCCGGGTTCTCGGGATGGGTGAAGCCCAGTTGGTCATTGGCTGCATTGGTGATGCGGACACCAAGTTTGGCGATGTCACGTGCCTCGGATTCAGTCAGCGAAAACCCCAGCGAGGCCGCATCGACGACCACGAAGCTGTCACCGCCATAGGCCGTGTCGACGGTCAGGGTGCCTAGGCCTTCGACCTCCAGCTTCTGGTCAAGTTCGGCGGCGAAGGAGGGGACGTTCTGGACGTGGATGCGTTCGGCCTTGCCGTTCCGGCATTCTGCCCGCACACGCACCAGCCCGCCGGGGGCTTCCAGCACCATGTGAGTTTCCGGCTCCTGCATCGGTACCAGACCCGCATCCAGCAGCACGGTCGATACGCAGATCGAATTCGATCCGGACATTGGCGGCGTGTCCTCGGGTTCCATAATGATCCAAGCAGCCTGTGCCTCGGGATGTTTCGGCGGTACCAGAAGGTTGACGTGCCGGAAGACGCCACCGCGCGGTTCGTTCAACACGAAATTGCGCAAGGTCTGGTCGCGCGCGATCCATCGGCTCTGCTCCCAGACCGTGTCGCCGGGCGGCGGCAGGACGCCGCCGACGATCACGTCGCCGACCTCGCCCTCGGCATGGGCGGAGATCACATGGATGGTCTTGGTCGAGCGCATGTCAGATGTCCTTCATCAAACGCAGTGCGTCGTAGATGGCCGCGTGGGTGTTGCGGGCGCTGACCGCGTCACCGATGCGGAAGAGTTGGAAGCTGCCTTCCTCGTTGCGCGTTACGGCCTGCGGACGCCCTTCGATCAAGGCGTTATGGTCGACAGCGCCGCTATTGGAGGACAGGGGCTTCAGCTCAAAGTAGAGATCGTCTAGCGGCAGGGTGCCATAGTTCACAACGATCTGGTCGTAGGTCTTCTGGCTGGTAAAACTACTGTAGTCCGTCCCGATCGTGGCCTTGAGACGGTTGCCATCCTTTTCCACGGCCTTCAGGCGACGGGTCACTGTGAAGGTCACGTCCTTATCTTGCAGGGCGCGCATATAAGGCACCAGATTCATCGCCATAATGTCAGGGGCAAAGGTCCGGTCAGGGGTCATGACCTCGACCTTCGCACCCGCGTTTGCCGCAATCTCTGCGGCCATGAGACCGGGATGATCGCCGCTTTCGTCATAGATCAGCACGTCCTGGCCGGGCTTCACATCCCCCGAGATCAGGTCCCAGGCCGAGACCACGAGAGGCAGCTCGGCGCGATCCTCGAACAGACCGGTGTTGGGCAGCCCGCCGGTGGCGACAATCACCACGTCGGGGTTCAGGTCGGTCACGTCGCCAGCTTCGGCCCAGGTGTTGAACCGGAACTCGACGTCGCGGGCCGCACATTGCGCCATCCGCCAGTCGATGATCGAGATCATCTCGCGCCGGCGTGGGTTCTGCGCCGTCAGGCGGACCTGCCCACCAGGATCGGGCTGGACCTCGAAGACCGTGACGTGGTGACCGCGCGCGGCGGCGACCCGAGCAGCCTCCAGCCCGGCTGGACCGGCACCGATGATGACCACGCGCCTACGGGTCGCGGCCGGTGCGATCTCGTGCGGCATCGTCAATTCGCGCCCGGTGGCGGCGTTGTGGATGCAAAGCGCCTCTCCGGCGGCGTAGATGCGGTCGAGGCAGTAGGTGGCGCCGACGCAGGGGCGGATGTCGTCCTCGCGCCCTTCAACGATCTTCTTGACGATATGCGGATCGGCCATGTGGGCGCGGGTCATTCCGACCATGTCGAGCAAACCCGCCGCAACCGCGTGCCGGGCTGTTGCCACATCGGGGATCTTAGCGGCGTGGAAGGTCGGCATCCCGGTCGCCTTCTTCACCTCGCCTGCGAAATCCAGATGCGGGGCGTTCTTCATGCCCTGGACCGGGATCACGTCGGTCATCGCCGGATCGGTGTGAATGCGCCCTCGGATCACGTTTAGGAAATCGACCATGCCGCAATTCGCCAAGCGCTTGGATATCTCGATACCTTCCTCTGGCGTGATCCCGCCCGCTTCGGCCTCGTCCGCCGTGTAACGTAGGCCGACGATGAAATCGTTGCCCACCCGCTTGCGAATGCCGGCGAGCACGTCCATCAGCAGCTTCATGCGGCTGTCGAGGCTTTGCCCGCCATAGGGCCCGTCCAGATCGTTGGTCAGGGGTGACCAGAACTGGTCAAGCAGATGACCGTAGACCTGCAATTCGATCCCGTCCATTCCGCCCGCCTTCATCCGCTCGGTCGCGCCGGCAAAGTCGGAGATGATGCGCTCGATATCCCAGTCCTCCGCGCGCTTAGGGAAGGCGCGGTGCGCGGGTTCGCGGTGCATGGTGGACGACACCGACGGGAGCCATGCGCCTTTGTCCCAGCGGGTTCGCCGACCCAGATGCGTCAGTTGGATCATCACAGCGCAGCCGTGATCATGGCAGGCATCTGTCAGCTGTTTAATCCACGGCACCACCTCGTCCTTGTAGGCGAGGATATTGTTGAACACCGGCGGGCTGTCCTTGGACACCGCCGCCGAGCCGGCCGTCATGGCCAATGCCACCCCTGCCTTGGCGCGCTCCGCATGATAGGCGGCATAGCGCTCTTTCGGCATCCCGTCTTCGGGATAGGCCGGTTCATGGCTGGTGGTCATGATCCGGTTCCGGAGCGTCAGGTGTTTGAGTTGATAGGGTTGAAGAAGGGGATCGTTGGACATGGGCGGGCCTCCTTGGCAGATAGCGTCTGTATCTCCAAAATGTTCATATATGTCAAGTATAGGTTCATGTCTGTATATTTTTCTTGTGACCAACCCCCAGACGGGCTAATGTCGCCGCCATGACAACAAAGACAGACATGCTCGCATCCGACGAAAAGACCACGGGCTGGCGCGGGTCGCGCGAGGTCTGGATGGACGCCGCGAGACAGGCGCTGATCTCTTCAGGCGTCGATGCAGTGAAGATCCAGCCGCTGGCGGGTCAGCTGCAGATTGCGCGCACCAGCTTCTATTGGTTCTTCAAGGACCGGAATGCGCTCTTGGATGCGCTGCTGGAAGAGTGGGATGCCAAGAACACCGGCGCCTTCGTCGAGGCCTGCGGCGCCTATGCGGAGACTATTTCCGAGGCTGTCCTAAATCTGATTGCAGTATTCCACGATGAGGCGCTCTTCGAGCCGCAACTCGATTTTGCGATACGCGGATGGGCGCACAAGTCCGACGTGGCCGCGGCACGGGTTCACGAGGCTGACGAGGCGCGGCTCGAGGCAATCCGGGAAATGTTTTTGCGCTTCGGGTTCGCCGAGGATGAGGCGGATGTCCGGGCGCGGACCGTCTACCTGACCCAGATTGGCTACATCGCAATGCAGGTATCCGAGGCCACGGCCGTACGGATGGCGCGGGCACCCGGCTATGTGAAGACTTTTTGCGGGCAGGCGCCGAGCCCGAGTGAAATGGCGCGGTTTTACGCGCGCCTAAAATTCGACCCCGTTGCAAGCAACTGAGAACAGGACGTCGCCATGACCATTCGCCAGATCACCTACGATGACACGATCGAACATGTATCTTGGCCGGACGCCGTGGCGGCCCTTAGGGAGGGGCACCGATTGCCGCCCGCACAGGTCGCCGACATGTTTCTCGGGCCAGGGAACGCGACTCTGTTGAGCCGGGGCGCCTGGATCGAAGGTTTGGGATCTGGGGTGAAGTCCGTCACGGTATTCGACGATAACCCGCGGCAGGGCTTGCCGACGATCCAGGGTGGGATGCTGGTGTTCGAGCCGAAGAACGGATGCCTTGAAGCGGTCATCGAAGGTCGGTTGGTGACCGAAATCAAGACGGCAGCAGATTCCGTTCTCGGAGCCACCTACCTCGCGCGGCCCGACAGTCGGCATCTTCTAATCGTCGGAGGAGGCACCGTCGCGCGCAGCTTGATCAAGGCCTATACTGCCGTATTTCCGAGTCTCAAGCGCGTCTCAATCTGGACACGGCGCCAAGAACAGGCGCGCGCCGTCGCCGCCGAATGGCCGTCCGGAGCATTCACTGTCAAAGCGGCCCCCGATCTTGCCGAGGCGGCAGGGCAGGCGGACATCATCAGCTGCGCGACCATGGCTCGGGAACCGGTGCTTCGCGGCGCGTGGATACATCCCGGAACCCATGTGGATCTGATCGGCGCCTACAAGGCGGACATGCGCGAGGCGGATGACGATCTGATCTCCCGAGCGTCCCTTTACGTCGACAGCCGCGAGACAACCATCCATCACATTGGCGAGTTGATGATGCCGATCGCGAGCGGGGCAATCTCCGAGGCAAGCGTCATCGGCGACTTGTACGATCTTGCAATGGACGGCGCTTCGGCGCGCAGGAGCCCAGACGAGATCACGGTCTACAAGAACGGCGGTGGCGCTCACCTCGATCTGATGACGGCGCGCTACATCTCGAGTCTTGTGTCCAATACTTGAACGCCCTGCACGACCACCGGGTCTTGAGGTATTTTTTACCTATTATGGTTTTCAAAAGGAAAAAGGCGGCATCCGGGAGGAAATGGATGCCGCCGTTTAGCTCAGATCGGCTCAGGGAGGAGGAGAGAACCGATCATATTCGAGACATAGTGGTCATGCTGCGACCGCACAATAGCTGTGCCATGTTGATTCCGCATTGCAGCAATTCTGATCCGCTTGGGCTCTGCGCAAAAGTGTGGTCATTTCCAGCCCGTCCAGGCCTCTAAGGGAGTGCATGCGCTTGAGCGGCAGCGGACTGACGTGTTTGACCCGGCGACGGTATGGGCACCGCCTCCCGCGCTTCGGGCAAACAACCCGTTTCATAGTCGCCGACGAACCCCCAGCAGGCGTCTACTTCCTCGCCATCCCGCTCGATGACATAGCCGTAAACCCGTCCGCCGAGATAGGCGTCGTAGCTGACGATCTCGGCGCGCAGGATGTCTTCAGCCTTATCGCGCAGCGCTCTGGTGACGCGCTTCACGCCGAACTCTTTTCGGACCGCCTCGAGCGTCACATAGACGTAGCCGACCTGGCCGGAATCCCACGGGCAGTGGAAACCGATCGTGTTCATGGCGAGGCCGGAATGGTCGTAGAGGAACACGGGCAGAAGGACCGCCTTGCGTTCAGCGCGGTCGCGCAGCTGGTCCGTCGAGAGATCACTTTGATCCGAAACCTCGGCAAGATCGCGCAGGAACGCCTCGGGGCTGTCGAACTGATGGCTGTCGCCCAGCCGATAGCGCCGATGCCAACAGATCAGCGTACCGAGGTTGGACCACTCCCGTGGGCTCTCAGTATCGGGGTCGTGGTGGATCTTGATGGTGTAGCCTGGGTAGGCCTCTTCGTAGATAGGGTCTTGCATGTCGATATCCTTTCTTGAAACGCAATCGACCCGCCGAGCCGGTTTTGGCGCGAACGGGTCGATTGGGACGTGGTCAGATGGTTGGTGAGTTTGCCGCCCGGCGGATCAGGCGGCAGCGCGGTTCCGGCGATGCTGAACGTGCTCGGCCGAGACTTTCAGGAGCCAATCCTCGAAACCGAGAATGGTTTGGTGAGTGGCAACTGCCTCGATCCAGACGGCGCGTGGATCGCTGCCAATCTGCGTCGGGTCGTTGTCGATCCGCCCATTGGCCATCCACGACTCCGGCTGAATGCGGCCTAACCAGTCGGCCAGCGACGGGATACGTCCCTGGCAGTCCTCGCGCACATGCTGCTCGCCAATCCAGCGGATCGGAACGACCCGACCCGCGCTGTTGATCAGGCTGCGCCCGAACAGCCGCTCGGCTTCGAAAATCCCAAGGGTATGATGCCGATGTGCTCGGTGGGTGAAAATCGCGAGGTGCTCTTTGGATGAGTCGAACCAGTCATGCACGAACTGATAGTCATCTGGCACACCGCCAAATTTTTGGGCCGAGCTTTCGGCGTGATGGAGGGGGTGTGCCATGTCAGAGCCCCTCATGTTCGGTGGTGTTGGCCTCGATGTAACGGTTCGAATGGCTGACATCAATCTTATCGGTCTCGAGCGCCCAGGTCAGCTCGCCATAGCCCCCCTCGTTGTTTTCAAAGCCGGGGCTGAGCGCATAGGCGAAGTCCCAGCCGAAGTCTTCGACGCGCCGCCGCATCTCTTCCGAAAGCGTGATTGTATCGGGCGTTACGCTAACGTCTTCGACATTGCCGGAATCGCCGTAGCCTTCGTATTGCACCTCGATTTTCGTCACGCCGAGGGCGCGCAATTCGGTGAGAAGGGCAGTACGGGTGATCACCCGCTCCTCCGCCGCGCGTTTTTGCGCTTCCAGCATTTGCGCGTAGAAATCATTCACTTGTGTCATGTCTTTCGTCCTTTTGAACGGGGAAGGGTAGGGCGACCGCCAATCTGGCCGCCCGAGAGTTTCCTGTGACGGTCTTCAGGCCGCTGCGACGTCGGGCTTCTCGGCGGTACGATCGACGAGGTTGAAATAGAGATTTTCGGTCGCGCGCTTGAACCCCGGCGGCTTGCGCGGGGCGAGGCAGCGCACCGAGGCGCTGCAGCTCTCGCCATGCTCCATCGCGAACTGCGTCACCTGGTCGATCAGGTCGTCCATGCCAGCGGCCTGGATGCGTTTTTCGGGGTAGCTCGCCATCATCTGGAACTGCGTGACGACAAAGGCGCCGTCACGATGTGCGGGATAGAGGGTAATCTGGTAGTCGAGTGTCTTGGCCATCTCTGGTCTCCTTCGGCGGGCAGAACGCGGGCGTCGCGCCCCTTGGAACCCGTCAGCACGATAGGACCGCCCTTTGTGCAAGGACGGTCCGAGGTGATCTTGGTGATGAGGGGCGTCAGTATTCCGACAGCAGAAGCAGGGTCAGAACCCGGCGCGTCTGTTCCGGATCTGAGGGCTCAGACGAGCCGTATTGATAGTCGACGTCATAGAGGTCGATCTTGAACCAGACCGTGGTGCCGTCGAAATCAATGACGCCCATTTCGTGCCAGCCTTGGGGGTCGCTGTCACCGTTGAACGCGTCAAACGAAGCGACGCGGCGGGTAAGAGCAAGCTTGGCGTCCGGCTCAAGCGCTGCAACGCCGGGCGTCATGACAAACTGGCCCTTTGGTGCATCCGCGACGGGGGTTGTACTGAGGATGGAGCGGCGAAAGGCGTCATTCTGAGCGGCGATCAGTGCGGCTTCCTTGACGGGATCGAGATCGAGTGTGGTGGTCATGAGAAGTCTCCGGGACGGGCCAGCCAATACGACACCGGCTGCTTAAAACCCGTCAGCGGGAAAGGGCCGCCCTCTGCGCGAGGACGGCCCATAGGTCAGTCAATGTTCAGATCGGCGCCAGAGCCTCAGGCGGCATCACCGCTGAGAAAGGCGGGCAAGGCGTCTGGCTCATCGTCCGAGGCTGAAATGGTCTCCTCACCGGACTCGTCTTCGCCCAAAGCGGTTTCCGCCGCATCAATGGGAAGATCGAGGCCACCATCCGACGCACCGGCGAACAACATCCCATCGGGCAACCAGCGGGTCGTTTTAGCAACCGTTGCGGCGTCGAACCCTTCCGTCTCGCTCGAAGTTTCCGCGAACGCCCGCTCCATCGCGGCCGCGATATCGCCCTTGCGCTCGCGATTGCGATCCTCGGCGTAGTCGTCGCCGATGAGCTTGCGCGCCGTGGCCACCGCATGCCCTTTGTTGACCCGACCCCAGTAGTTTTGCGCGGTCGGACGCCAGCAGGCCGCCACATCGACGTCAAGCCGCGCGCCAATCTCCTCGATGATCAGAGAGGGGCGATTGTCGGAGGAGAGCTGCGGCTTGACCGCCAGACCCGTCGCCCAGGCGAAAAGCGCCTGCTTGTCGGCAATGGGCAGCGCCGACATGGCCTTGAAGTCCTCGGGCTTCTCCAGCTTCATCCAGTCCGTGGCAAGGTCCTGTTTCAGCGCCTCGAGCATCTTCTGGGCGACGGTATCGGCATGCAGCACCTCGCGATTTTGCGCCTGGAAGGGACGGATCGAGATGTCGAGCGCCTCGTTGTTGTAGGACCGCCCCAGAGCTTGCTCGCAGAGCGCATAGAGCATCGCATCGAACGCCACTTCGAAATCCGCCGCCAGATGCGCCCGCAGGATGTGCTGCCGCGTCGCCCGCAGATCGTCGGCGAGGCTTGCCGAAATCCCATCCGCCTTGCGCAAAGTCGCGGCCGGATCCGAGGTCGGCACCGGCGACGACGAGGTCGGCGGGGTCACATGCGGTCGGGCAGGGGAGGGGGTGCCATCCGCATCTGCGGCGGGCACGTCGGACTCCGGCGCCGCAGGAATATCCTCGGGCCGCACCAGACCCTTCTCGACCCGCAGCGCCCCATCATGGCCGATGGTCAGAACCACGCCCGCAATGGCGCGATCTGCATCCGCGTAAGGCTGCCGCTCACGCTGCAGGGTCTCGATTTCGCGCAGGCGCGGTTCGATTGCGTAATATTCTTCGGTCTCGGCGTCAGTCCAATCCTCGCCGTCATTCTGTGCCGCCAGTTCTTCCTCACGCGCGATGAGACGTTCCTCCTCGGCGAGCAGGTCCGGATCGGGTTCGATATCCTGCGGATAAACCCGCCCGAAACTGCGAAATGCGCCGTAGTCCACCGAGAGATGCACTTCGACCCATTTCCACGTCGCTTCGAAAGGTTTGGCCGCGGCTTGCAGCTTCTCGATGGCGAGGCGCTCCAGGAGCTCGGGGTTTTCCATATGGGCGCTGGCACGGTCGTCGAAGAGATCGCGCAGCAGGACACCGCCTCCCGCCTCATATGCCTCGATACCGACAAAACGCCCAAGGCCCGAGTTCGCCGAATGCGCCGTCTCGGTCAGCTGGCGTTTGATGCTTTGCGGATGGATGTGATAGCCGCCCTTCACCGCGTTCCAAACCGCGAGCTGGCGATCATGGTCGTCTGTCAGCGTGAAGGCCATCACGCATTCGAGAGTCAGGTCGCCCGCGCGGAACTGCTCGATGATCTCGGGGGCGACACGGGCGAGTTTCAACCGGCGGCGCACCAGGTCGACCGAGACGCCAAACTTCAGCGCGATCTCGTCTTCACTTCGCCCCTCGGCGATCATCTTGTCGAAAGCTTCGAACTGGTCGGCGGGATGCATCGCCGCGCGCTGGAGGTTTTCTGTTGCGGAGGTGAGGACGGCGTTGCGCTCATCTTCGACGAGGCAGGGCACCGGGTGATCGGCAGGAATGGCGCCATCTTCAGCGAGCTGTTTCAGCGCCTTGAGGCGGCGACCTCCGGCATCGACCGCAAAACGTGTCTCAGACAGCGCATGAACCACCAGGTTCTGCTTGATGCCCGTCTCGCGAATGCTGGCAAGAAGTTCGGCGTCGTCGCTGGCGCTCGCGGCTACCTTGCGGACGTTGAGAGCACTCGGCTCCAGCTGGTCGAGCGGGATCATTCGGATGTCGGCGGCGCCGTCAGGCGCGGCCGATCCGGATGCTTCGGTCTTCTTGGAGGTGGTGAGTTTCGGGCGGGTGGCGGTCTTGGCCATGGTCAGGGTCCTTGTCACGCCGGACCCGGATGAGACTCTCTCTATCCTTTCAAGCCCGGCACCCGGGCTTCCCTTTCTTGAGCTCTTGCCGGTCGAGAATAGTCGCGTTGGTTCAAATCCGAAGTGACAATTGTTCATGAAAACTCAATGCTGCACGAAGGACCCCCATTGGGACGCTGCTACCCTCGCTTGAATTTCCAGGCACAGAAACCGGTTGCCAAGTAGCGTGAAACCAAGATGCATGTACGCGAATTTGTGGGGCGGTCGAGTCCCGCGCCTTAAAAATCAATCGCAATATCAAGCGCTATTTCTGATTCGACCATGCTTCAATCAGTACTAGCGCTTCATCATGAGCGCAAAGCTAAAGTAGATAGAAGCGATTAAACCCACGAAAGCCAATACAGTGGTGACCGCAAGCGGGACCGAATAGGAACCTGTTTGGGTATATAGAAGCCCTCCTACCCAAGGAGCTATCAGCCCAGCGAGGCCATATGAGAAGATCATTTTACCATAGACCCTCCCAATCTGCGAGATGCCGTATTCACGCCCGATCAATACAGGTATCAGCGACGCCGAGCCACCAAAGCACAGTCCAACAAATACGGTCGCTACGCAAACGATCAAGAAGCTGTCCGAACGTATCATCAATAACGCAGCGACCGTAAGCAAGCAGACAAAAAACAACGCACTTCTGCCTTGAACCCAATCGACAAACCTGCCACCAAAAATGGATCCTATTATGTATCCTAAATTCAACAAGCCCGCGCCTAGCCCAAGAAGCCTACTTGGAACGCCAATTTCTTCCAAAATACCGGATATATGCGAGATAGTTAACAGCCCGGCAAAGCAAATTGCGAAGAAACAGTAGGACAAAATCGCAAAGCGAAGCGTAAAGACTTCAGAGCCAGTAGGCTCTTGAATTTCTTCTGTAGGCGTCAGAGAAGAGCCATCAATTTTAGAAACAACAAAAACTCCGAGCAGAAGTATTCCGAAACCGATGACAAGAAATGATGTCGCTGGAGAACTGTGCAGAATCGCCCGTGCAAAAACGCTAGAAATAAGGATCCCAGACAAGGCAAAACACGACACTATGACACCAATCGCTAGGGAACGATTTCGCTCTTTTGCGAATTGAGCCATTTCAAGCGCGAACCCGTACCCCAAGCCTGAGCCGGTCCCAAAAGCCATGCCATAGCCAATAATAAGCGACGTCAATGTTGGCCAAAAGCCAAACAGAAAGTGCCCGCCACCAGCCAGTGAAAAACAAAGCAAAGCAGTGCCGCGTAAGGTCAATCTCGTTGATACTGCCTTTTGTAGCATCATTCCCAGCATGAAACACGCCAGTGCCAATGACGGAGCCAAGCTTAACTCAGCCCGGCTCAGCCCGAGATCCCTTTCCATCGGTAACAGGAACAAGCTCCACGCATACATTACACCCATGCAGCTGTTAGTAAGACAGCCAATCAGCACTGGGGGAGAAAGCAGACCTACTCCCAGCGCGTCATTTCCGTCACCTCTGCCAATCATTGTCTACACCTTGATCCTCTCGTTCTTTGGGTCCAAGAAAGGTGAGAGTGACGCAGTTGCCTTGTAACGTTCACAGGCGATCTCAATCTCGAATCCACCGGCATTGATGAAGTCGCGAGTGACACCGTCGGCGTTATAGATGTATCCCATGCCCATCGATCGATCGAGCCTGTGCCCATATCCACCAGAGGAAATAGATCCGATTATCCTACCTTCCTTGTAGATTGGCTCTTCGTGATAGAGCATCTTTCGACATCCGTCGGGCAGTTGGAATTGTACAAGCCGCTTTGTAGGCACACCGGCGTCTCGCGCACGCAAGAGAGCATCGCGGCCGACAAATTCAGCTTTATTATAGTCCACGGCAAACGAGAGCCCCGCCTGGATCGGAGTGTCTTCTTCGCCAATGTCATGCCCCCAGTGCCGATAACCTTTTTCTACCCGAAGGCTGTTGAGCGCAAAGAACCCCGCATGGCTAAGACCAAATTCCTGACCGGCCTCGACGATCTTGTCGAAGACATGCATCGCGAAATCCGCAGGGATATAGAGTTCCCACCCAAGCTCGCCGACAAAGGTCAGCCGACTCGCCCTGACGGTCGCATATCCGACGGCAATCTCCTGACTCGTCCCGAACGGGAAGGCGGCATTCGACAGGTCGGCACCGGAAACCTTCTCAAGAAGCGCACGGGATTTGGGCCCCATAATCGCTAGCATCGGTAGGCCGGGCGTAACATCGGTGACAACGACAGCCGCATCGTCGGGAATGTGGCGGCTCAACCACGACAGATCGCGTCTCTGGCTGGCGGCTATGGTGACGACTAGATAGGCTGTTTCTGAAAGCCGGGTGATCGTGACATCCGCCTCGATACCCCCGCGCGGGTTGAGCCACTGGGTGTAGACGACCTTGCCCATAGCAACATCAACATTTCCCGCTGACACGTTGTTGAGAATGCGGCAAGCGTCTCGGCCCTCGACCCGGAATTTCACATAGCAACTCTGGTCGAAAACGGTCACGGCTGATTGCGTGTCCAAACATTCAGCGCGCGCGTCTTCGAACCAGCTTTGCGGGCCGAAGGAATAGCCGATCTCAGTCGAGCGGCCATCGCGCGCGAAAAAGCCCGGCCGCTCATATCCGGCAGCTTCGGTCATCGAGGCCCCGAGAGCGACAAGGCGGTCGTGAAACGGGCTTTGGCGCACATTGCGCGCGGTTTCATATTGCTGGTAAGGCCAATGCATCTTGTAGAGCAAGCCCAACGTTTCCTTGGTCCGGTCGAAGAGATAGCTCTTGTTCGACTGCCAGGAATGCATGCGGCGCACGTCGACATCTGCCAGCTCCATCGGCGGGTGACCGTCGTTGATCCAATCCGCCAGCGCCTTGCCGACGCCACCGGACGACAGGATGCCGACCGAGTTGAACCCGCAGGCGCAGAACAACCCCTCAACTTCGGGCGTCTCGCCCAGAAGGTAGCGGTCATCGGGCGTGAAGCTTTCGGGGCCGTTGAAGAACAGCTGGATACCCGCGTTAGCCAGCGCCGGCACACGTTTGACGGCCATGTCTAGAATCGGTTCGAAATGATCGAAATCCTCGGGCAGGCTGTCGAAGCAGAAGTCCTCGGGGATGCCGTTGTGCCCCCAGGGTTTCGCTTCGGGCTCGAAGCATCCCAGCAGCAGCTTGCCAGCGTCTTCCTTGTAATAGGAACACTCGTCGGCGACGAACAGCACCGGCAGTTCGCGGGGCAGATCGGGCATCTGCTCGGTCACGATGTAGAAATGCTCAGCCGCGTGGAGCGGCAGGGAGACGCCGCTTTGCGCCGCGAATTCCCGCGACCACATGCCACCCGCGATGACGACGCGGTCGGCGCGGATCTCGCCATCGGCGAGTTTCACGCCCCGCACCTTTCCGTTCTCGACGATCAGGCGCTCGACCGGGGTCTGTTCGAAAATCCGCGCGCCGCGCATACGCGCGCCTTTGGCCATCGCCATCGTCACGTCGGCGGGATTGACCTGCCCGTCATTGGGCATCCAGATGCCGCCGACGATGTCGCCGACTTCGACCAGCGGCCAGCGTTCGCGGATTTCGCCGGCGGAGACGACGTCGGCCTCGAGCCCGAAATTTCGGGCCATGGACACGCCACGTTTCAGTTCCTCGAAGCGCGCGTCATGCGTGGCAAGGCGCAGCGCGCCGTTTTGCTTGAAGCCCGTCGCCTGCCCCGTTTCCGCCTCCAGATCGCGAAACAGCTCGCCGGTGTATTGGGCAAGCTCTGTCATGTTTCGCGTCGCGCGGAGCTGCGTCACTAGTCCAGCCGCATGCCAGGTCGTGCCGCTCGTGAGCTGCTTGCGCTCGCACAACACGACATCGGTAATCCCCAGCTTGGTCAGGTGATATGCGATGGAGCAGCCCGCAACGCCGCCGCCAACGATAACCACATCTGCCGTGTTTGGAATGCCCATAAATGTAGCTCCTGTCTTTCAAGCACCCAGATAGGTGTCGATTATTTTCCGATTTTCATGCATTTCCGCGGGGACACCGGACCAGACGAAATGGCCGCCATCCATCAGATGCAGCCGGTCCGCATGGTTGGCCACCCGGGCGATATTCTCTTCGACCACGACGATCGTCATCCCTGTCGCGCGCAATTCGTCGATGGCCGCATAGATCTGGTCGATCACCACCGGCGCCAGGCCGAGCGAAGGCTCGTCCAGCACCAGCAGGCGGCAATCCCCCATCATCAGGCCGCGGCCGATGCCCAGCATCCGGCGCTCACCTCCCGACAGGGAGCTGGCGATCTGCTCCGCGCGCTGTTCGAGCTTGGGAAAGAGCGCGAAGACCTTGTCTAGTTGCGCCTGGGACCTTGCATCCGACCGATTGGAATAGCCGCCGACCAGCAGGTTTTCGAGAATGGTCATGTTCTTGTAGACCAGATCGCCCTGCGGCACATGGGCCAGCCCCATCCGCGCGATTTTCTCCGGCGTCAGCCCGAGGATGGATCGACCGTTCAGCGCGATGCTGCCCTGGGTCCTGGGCAACAGGCCCGATATCGCGCGCAGCAGCGTCGTCTTGCCATGACCGTTCGGGCCGACAATGCCGATCAGTTCGCCTTTCGCGACCGTCAGGTCGATCCCGTTCAGGATCGACCCCGTGCCGTAACCGGCGTGACAATCCTTGACTTCAAGAAGTGGCATTTCCGACCTCCTCCGCCTGTGCTCCCTTGCGGCTGTCGGCAGCGCCGGACACACCGAGGAAGACATCCACGACCTCGGGATTGTCGGCGAGACTGCCCGCCGCCCCTTCGTGCAGTTTCGCACCGTGGTGCAGGATCATGATCCGGTCCGCAAAGGCTGTCATGAAGCTCATCACGTGTTCGATCACGACGATGGTGGTCCCGTGAAAATCCCGAAGCTGTCTGAAGACCGCCGCGCAGGTCTCGATTTCGGCCGGATTGAGCCCGCCGACCGGTTCGTCCAGCAGCAGCAGTTTGGGATGGCTCACGATGGCGCATCCGATCATCAACAGCTTCAGCTGCAAGACCGGCAAGGCGCCCGCCATCACATCCGCATAGTCCGTCAGACCGGTCAGCTCGAGCACCTCGGCCGCGCGGATTTCGGACCTGCGGTCATAGCTCAACCCGGGCACGAGCCGCTTTTCACTGCCGAAATAGGCGCAGGTCTTCAGATTGTCGGCGACCGTCTGCGAGTTGAAGACGGCGTTCAGCTGGAAGGTGCGGCTAATGCCGAGATGACAGATCGCCGAGGCGCCGAGCCCGGTGATATCGGCGCCCTCGAACAGGATCTGTCCGGCGGTCGGAGGGGTCACCCCGGACAAGAGATCAAACAGCGTGGTCTTGCCGGCGCCGTTCGGACCGCCGATGCCGAGCACCTCGCCGCGGTCGACATGAAAGCTGAGATCGTTCGTCGCCTTCATGGCCCCGTAGGCCTTGGTCAGGCCGCGCACCTCGAGCAGATGTTGCGGTGATTGGGTCACGTTTCAGCCCTCCTTCCTGGGGCTCAAGGCCCAGTTCCTGAGTGACGCGAAACCGCCCATCAGGCCCTCCGGCAATGTGAGCAGGATGATCGAAAGAACGGCCGCATAGGCGGTGTTGCGCCATGCCGCGAGGTCGCGGAAGCCCTCGTCGACAAGCGCCAGCACGATCGTGCCGACCACCGGGCCCCAGATGGTGCCGCGGCCGCCGACGACCATCATCGACAGCAGGAACAGCAAGGTGGGCAATTCGAGAACCTGCGGCCCGAACGTGCCGATCACCCCGGCATAGACGCCTCCGCACAGGCCGGTGAACACTCCGGAGACGGCAAAGACGATGGCCTGGTATTTCCGGATCTCGATGCCGCGCGACGCGGCGCAGACCTCGTTGTCGCGCATCGCCTTGAAGGCCTGCCCATAGGGGCTGTAGACGACCATGATCGCGACCAGTATCGACAGCGCGAGCATGACGAGCGACAGGTAGAAATTGCCAAGCGGCGCATTGCTGTATCCAAGCAGCTCGCGAAACCCGAAATCGCCGAAACGCGACAGGCCACGGGCACCGCCGGAGAAGGAATAACAAACCGATTGGGTCTGCCGGAAACAGGCCACATCGGTCACCAGAAGCTGATAGACCGTCATGGCGATGGCGAGCGTGACCACGACGACATAGGCGCCGCGCAGCCGGAACGTGGCGAAGGCCATGACGAGGCTCATCAGCAGCCCCGCCAGAGCCGCCACCGGCAGGGTCCACCACAGCGACATGCCGAAATAGAGACCCATGAGCGCGGTCGCATAGCCGCCCACCGCGAACAGCGCCATATGGCCGATCGACAGGATGCCGGCGACGCCGAAGACCAGGTTCCACTGCGACACGACGGCCGCCCACAGGATGAACAGGGTGATCTGCCCCAGAACGTAGCGGCTCAGCCCCAGCGCGGGCAAAAGGCTCAGGACGCCGACAAAGAGAAGAAGGATCAGAAGATCGCGGGATTTCATAGAACGCATGGGTCAGTTCCTCTCCAGTTCCTGGCGCCCGAAGAGACCGGTCGGCCGGTAGACCAGCACAAGCACCACGACGAGAAGCGACACGGGAAACCCCCATTTCACACCGAGCGTGTACTGCACGGTGGTTTCCAGACCGGCGAGCGCGAATGACGCGGCCAGCGCGCCGGGAATGCTGCCGAGCCCGCCCAGGACGCAAACGATCAGCGCCTTGAGCAGCGGATCGAACCCGGCACCGGGATAGACGGTCGTCGAGCTTGTCAGCAGCACGCCGGAGGCGCCCGAGATGATCCCGGCGAGGACCATCACCTGAAGGATGACCGCCTGCACCGGCACGCCGTTCAGCCGCGCCGCGGTGATGTCCTGCGAGACGGCCCGGATGAGCCGGCCGAGATTGGTCTTGTGCACGACGAGTTGCAGCAGCAGCACCATGAGCGCGCTGCAACAGACGACCAGCAGGGTCTGGTGCCCGATGGACAGCGCGCCGAGGTCGAACCGACCCTCGACCTGAAACGGTTGCCGCAGGATCTTGGCGCCGATCAGGTTGTTGATGAGATCGACCACGATGGTGCTGAACGCCATGGTGAGGATGATGATCCGCAGATCGAAATTCGCCTTGCCGAAGATCCACCGGACCTGCGAGAAGTAGAGCAGAAGGCCGCCGGCCGCGCCCGCGATCATGCCGCACAGAAGCCCCGTCCACCAGGGCAGGCCCAGCCCGGTCACGACGGCCACCGAGCCATAGGCCCCGATGACGATCATGGCGCCATGCGCGAGGTTCAGCATCGAAATGCTCCCCCATAGCAGCGCCAGCGAGACCGAGCTCGCGGCATAGATCGCGCCCAACGCAATCGTGCTGGTCAAAATTCCAGTCAGAAGCTCCATCGCCTGGCTCCAGTTTTTCCTTGGTAGTTTTGCACTCGGGGCTCCGGCAGAGCCCCGAGGCGCGACGTCATGCGTCTTGCTCAGGTGAACCAGGGCGGGGTTTCGAACGCGACCTCGTTATAGGGTTCGGGGAAGATCAGTTTCTTCGGCACGGCCGCGGCCGGGTCCTTGATCTGGTAGAGCAGATGCGGCATGGCCAGCGATGCATCCGGCGAGATGGTCGGATATGGCAGGGCCGCGTTGAACTCCTTGGCATAGCGCAGGGTGCCGAAGGGTGCGCGGAACGAGAAGCGGCGCAGGTTGTCGGCGATCTTGCGGTTCTGCTCGTAGTCGCCCGGCTCCCCGGTTCCGCCGGCCAGAGCGGCCGCAATCGCGTAGTGGTACATCTCGGAATAGGTCGATGCACCCGGGTCGGCTTCGGCGGTCTCCCCGAACCTGGCCCAATAGGCGTCGCGGAACGCATTGCCGATCTCGTCGGGCAGGATGCCGATGACCGATGACGACATGACACCCCGGGCGGCCTCGCCCGCGATCTCCGAGAAGGCTTTGAGCAACGGCCCATACTGCATGTAGACAAGGCTGTTGGTCGGGTTCTCGGCGAACTGGATCTGGAATTGCGCCAGATCCGCAGGGAAGAAATGGGTGTTCGCGATCACGGCAGGCTGTTCGGCGCGCACCTTGTTGAGGACGGCGCCCCATTCGGTGGTCGGAACGGGAACGATCTCTTCGAACGAGACTTCGAAGCCGTATTGCGGCGCGGTTTCCCGGATCGCGTTCGAGATCACCGTGGAATAGGGAAGCGAGCCCGTGACGAGCGCGATCTTGTTGTTGTCGGGCTTCCAGAGCCCCTGGTCGCGCAGCGAGGCCAGCATCACCGGCAGGCCCACGCCGTAGTAGTATTCCGCGGGGTCCGCCATGAAGATGCCCGTGTAGCGCTCGGGATCGCTCTGGAAGGCTTCATGGTGCCCGATGGACGTGTTGTAGTGAATGTAGATGATCCCCGCATCCGCGATGGGATCGTATTCCGCCTGGTTGGCGCCGACATTGTAGCCGTTGATGATGGCGTGCGACCCATAGCGGTCGATCAGCAGCCGCGCGGCGGCGCTGACCTCCTCGGCGGTCTGGTTCTTGCTGTCGAGCGTCGTCGGCTCCAGCATCTTGCCGAGGATCCCGCCGGCGGCGTTGATCTCCTCGCAGGCCATCTCCAGGCCGTTCTTGTGTTCGATGCCGTCGACCGCCAGCGGACCGGTGAGCGATGCCATCTGGCCGATCGGGATGGTTCCCGATTGCTGGGCGTTGGCCTCGTTGACAGAGGCCAGAAGCCCCGCCCCGAAAGCGGTTCCGGCACCCGTTGCCAGGAACTTGCGGCGCGTGCTGAGCACAGCCGGTGAGTTAAATTTCTTTTCCATGGTCTGGTTTCCCTGTTGGCAATTTTTCTTTGTTCACGCACGCAGTCGCGCCGTGTGGTTTTTGGTGGATTTCCCGATGAGACCGGCACCCCAGGGCATGGGGCGCCGGGTATTCGCTAGGCGGCGCGCAGGCGCGCCGTTTCCGCTTCGTCCAGTGTCATGGTCTCGGGATCGATCACGACACCGTATGCGTCCCGAGCCTTCTCGATGGACACATACCCGTCCAGGACGTCGTCCAGGACCTTCTGGGCAGGCCGCTCGCGCGGGTCGCCCCAGCCGCCGCCGCCGGTGCTTTCGAACTGGAACACCTCGTCGTAGTCGAACGGGTGGCTGGACAGCAGCGGGCTGCGCCAGTCGCCGTTCTCGGTCAGGCCGCCGATCACGATCTCGCGCCCGTCCGGATAGAGATGCTTGGAGCGCTGCACGTCGCTGCGCAGACCGCCGTTCACGCCGGGGCTGCCTTCGCGGGTCCGCGAGGTTTCCATGTTCATCTCGCCCTCGCACAGGAAGCGGACCTTGAAATTCGCTCCCAGGCCGCCGCGGAACTTGCCGGCACCGGCGCTGTCGGGCCGCAATTCGAAGGCTTCGTACTCGATCGGGAACAAGAGCTCCGCCGTTTCGGCCATCATGTTCATGCAGTTGCCGAGCGGGTCCATCGTGACACTCATCCCGTCGTTATAGGGCGTGCCACCCCAGCCACCGGCCGGCAGATCCGAGAACACGTTCGCGTTGCCGTGCTCGTCCTTGGTGGAGGAAACGAACCAGTTGCATTCCGAACAGGTCGAGCCGGTGACGCGGTCGGGGATCGCCTGGGCCAGCGCCTGCCAGATCGCACTGGTGATCTTGGACGAGGTCAGCGTGGTACACCCGATCGTCGGCGCGGGCCATTGCGGGTTCAGCCAGGTTCCTTCGGGAATATCGAGCGTGATCGGCACGAACATCCCGGCATTCGACGGCGCATGCGGCGCAAGGAAGAACTGAAGCGAGTAATAGGCCGCCGAGGCCGTATTGGCGTAGGGCGAGTTGATCGAGCCCTTGCAGGTCGGGTCCGACCCGTTGAAGTCGACATGGATGTTCGACCCCTTGACGGTCAGCTGCACCGCGACCTTGACCGGATCGGGCGAGAAGCCGTCGGTATCGGCGAAATCCTCGGCGTAATAGACACCGTCGGGGATCTCTTCGATCGACTTGCGGATGATGCGTTCGGTATAGCCGATCAACTCCTTCATCGCGGCCTTCACCGTCGTCAGCCCATACCGCCGCGCGGCGCGCTGCAGTTCCTGCTCGGCGGCCCGCAACGCACCGAGATGCGCCTGAAGGTCGCCTTCGATAAAGAAGGGCGTCCGCGTGTTGTTCATGATGATCGCCAGGAAATCGGGATTGATTTCGTAGTTCTCATAGAGCTTGATCGGCGGGATGCGCAGCCCTTCGGCGGCCACGTGGGTCGAGAACGACATCCCCCCCGCGGCACCGCCACCCAGGTCCATCCAGTGACCGCGGCTCACCGCGAAGCCAAGCACTTCCTCTTCGTAGAAGACCGGCATGATGAAGGTGATATCGTTGGTATGCGTGCCGCCCTGATAGGGATCGTTCAGCGCATAGATATCGCCCGGTTTCATCGTCTCGATGGGATACTTCCGGGCCGCGGCGTCGGCGCTGTACTGCATCGCCGCCAAGTGGACCGGGCAGTTCGCGGCCTGTGCCAGAAGGCGAAGCTCGGGGTCGTAGACCGCATTCGAAAAGTCGAGGATATCGGCCAGGATCGGCGAGAACGAGGTGCGTTGCATGATCGTGGACATGCGGTTGCACGCATATTCGAACGTGTTGCGCAGCACTTCGAAAGTGACGGCGTCGACGTCGCCGAAGCGTCCTTTGGTTTCGGTAGACATGGTTGTTCTCCTCAATTCCCGATGGTGACGACAAGGTTGCCGCTTTTGTCGACTTCGCCGGAGCAGTTCGGCGGGATGACAGCGATCGAGTCGAGATATTCGACAACGGCGGGGCCCTGCATGCGCGCGCCGGGCGCGATGTTCTTGCCGTCGTAAAGTTCGGTGTCGTGCCAGGTGCCATCGAAATAGACCGGCCGGGTGGCGTGGCTTTCGACAGACTGCTGACCGCTGAAATCGTAGACCGGCGGTTCTTTCATCTTGCCGACCGCGGTGACGCTGAGGGACACGAAGGCGATCTCGAAGGCTTCGTTCGATACCCCGTATTCCTTTTCATGCGCGGCGTGGAACGCGTTGGCAATCTGCGGAATATGCGCGTCGGTCAGCTCACCCGAGGGGATATCCGTCTCCACCTCGTATGTCTGGCCCACATAGCGCATCTGTGCGGTGCGGCGCAGCTCCATGTTGTCGTCGGAGATGCCGTCCGCGGCGAGACGCGCGCGCGCATCCGCTTCGATCCGGTCGTAGAGCCGGTTCAGATCGGCCACCTTGACATCGCTGAGCGCCGCGTAGTGGAAAGTTTCGATATCGTGGCGCATGTCCATGGCCGTGGCGCCGAAGGCCGAGGCCACACCGGCCGCGCCCGGGATCACCACTTGCGGGATGCTCATCGCCTGGGCCACGAAACAGGCATGCATCGGCCCCGCACCGCCAAAGCTGGCGAGAACGAAGTCGCGCGGATCGCGGGCCCTGGCAACGACCACGCCCTTTACCGCCTGCGCCATGGTTTCGCAGGAAATCTTGATCATGCCGTCGGCCGTTTCCAGACGCGACAACCCGATTTTCTCGGCCAGGCGATCGATGGCAGCTTCGGCCGCCGCCTTGTCCAGTTCGAACTTGTCGCTGAGCGAGGGGTTCAGGCGTCCGAGAACGAGGTTCGCGTCCGTGATCGTCGGCTCGGTTCCGCCCCGGCCGTAGCAGGCAGGGCCAGGTGTCGAGCCCGCCGATTGGGGTCCCATCCGCAGCGATCCGCCCTCATCGACCCAACCGATGGAGCCGCCACCGGCGCCGACGGAGTGGATGTCGAGCATCGGCACGGCAACCGGAACTTCCCATTCCAGCTCATGGTCGCGGGTGATGAGACCCTCGCCCTTCTCGACGATGGACACGTCGAAGCTGGTGCCGCCGACATCCGTATGGATGATGTTTTCGAAACCGGCATGGCTGGACAGGTAGGAAGCATAGGCCACCCCGCCTGCCGGCCCGGATTCGATCAGCTCCTCGGGACGCAGCTTGGCGTTTTGCGCGCCCATGACGCCGCCGTTGCTCTTGAGGATGAGCAGCTTTCCGGTGAAGCCCCGCTCGGCCAGAACCTCGGACAGACGGTCGAAGTAATGCGTCATGATCGGCATGAGGCAGGCGCGGATCGCGGTCGTCGTGAACCGGCCGTGCTCGCGGAACACCGGGCGGGTGTCCGACGACATGACGACATGCACGCCGGGTGCCTCTTCGAGGATGATGTCGCGCATCTTTCTCTCATGCGCGTCGTTTGCATAGGAGTTGATGAAGCCGACCCCGACCGAGCCATAGCCGCGCGCCTTGATCTCGCGCGCGATCGCCCGCGCGGCGTCTTCCTGGAGTTCCCGGCGCACTTCTCCCTTGGCTGACATGCGTTCGTCGATGGTGAAGCGATGGCGACGGCGGATCAGCGGCTCGGGCTTGGTCTGATACGGGTCGTAGAGCGCCTTGCGGTGCTGACGCCCGATCTCGATCGTGTCCCGGAACCCTTCGGTCGTGACGAAGGCCGCATCGGGGTAATCGCGTTCGATCAGCGAATTGGTCGCTGTTGTCGTTCCGTGCATCAGAAACGAGATCTGGTCGAACGGAATGCCCGCGGTCTCAATCGACTGAAGGACGCCGCGCGAGCGATCATCCTTCGTGGTCAGGACCTTAGCGGTCTTGTAAGACCCATCCTCTTCGTTCCATGCAAAGAAGTCGGTGAACGTCCCACCAACATCAATTCCGACGCGCCACATGCGTTTCTCCCTGTTTGTGAAATTTCGTGATCGTATGTTCACTTTACTGTCACTCATGTGTCAAGTTTTTATTTTCGTAAATTTTCCGCCCTATTTTTTGGCATGATTTCTGAACTGAGATCGCTGGACGCGCCTCAGACGCGGGTTTCGGCCCATGCAAAGCCGATCCCGGAAACTGCGGGTAAAAAGGCACGGAAACGATCACGCGGGGACACTGGTCACGACGCCACCGCCCGTTCGGCGCGACACCAGACGGCGGACACCGAACGCGGCAGGCGTTTGGGAAACCGGGGGCCGCTCGGTCGGGCTGCTGACCCGAAGAAGGGTCGGATCAGTAAGACGGTGGCGAGATCGCCCAGATGATCACCGTCTCCTCGTCGCTTTCATTGGCATAGCGATGCGGGATCGAGCTTTCGAAGGCGAAACTGTCACCGGACGACAGGGAGATTTCCTTGCCGTCGAGCCAAAGCGTGAGTTTGCCCGACGCGACGAATCCCGCCTCTTCGCCCTTGTGGCTGTAATCTTCCTTGCCGCTGAAGGAATGCGGACGGAACGTGCAGCGCAACAATTCGATGCCGCGTGCCAGGTTTGGCGACAGAAGCTCGTCACATATGCCGCTCTCGAATTCCAGGCGCCGCCGCCGGTCGCGGCGCACGACGAACTCACGGAATTCATCGTCATCCTCGGCCGGGGAGGGAAAGAACCACGAGATGTTCACGCCAAGCGCACGGCTGATCGAATGCAGGGCCTTGATCGAGGGCGAAGAGATTCCGCGTTCGATCTGACTGAGATAGCCCTTGGACAGACCGGTGGCATCTGAAAGCTCGCTCAACGTGACGTTGCTTGCGCGTCTCAGATCCTTGATCTCCTGACCGACCAGCGCCCCGGCTTCCAGAACCTCACCCAAATCCTGAATTGGCTCGGCCTGAATGGGGCCGCGAAGCGCTGTGGATCTCGCCAGTGAGGGTGTCTTCTTGTTCATGGAGCCGGTACTTTCCATTGGTCGTGGACAGGTATGATGGCCCGGTTCCGGCGCAGGCGGCAATAGAAAATGAACTTTCGATAGAGAATTTTTATTTTTGTGATCGTCGCTGTCACACCCCCCTTCCCTGCTGCGGTTCCCTCGAAGCGTCTGGCATTCCTCATCTATCCCCGCGCGGTCGGCTTATACCGTTAGTGAACTTTTATACTTGATTTTTCACTTTTAGAAACTCATGGTGCGAAAAATCAGGTCCGCAGGATCAAAAGGAGATGCCACGAGAATGAAGGTCCTAGTCCCGGTCAAACGAGTGATCGACTACAATGTGAAGGTCCGTGTGAAGGCGGATGGCACGGGTGTCGATCTTGCGAATGTGAAGATGTCGATGAACCCGTTCGACGAGATCGCGGTCGAGGCGGCGATGCGTCTGAAGGAGGCGGGCAGGGCCGATGAGGTGGTGGCCGTTTCCATCGGCACCAGGCAGGCGCAGGAGACGCTGCGCACGGCGCTCGCGATGGGCGCGGACCGGGCGATCCTGGTGGTGGCCGCCGACGACGTGCACCAGGATATCGAGCCGCTTGCCGTGGCCAGGATCCTGAAGGCCATCGTGGACGAGGAGCAGCCGGGGCTGGTCATTGCCGGAAAGCAGGCCATCGACAACGACATGAACGCCACCGGCCAGATGCTGTCGGCGCTGCTGGGCTGGAGCCAGGCGACCTTTGCCAGCGCCGTGGATATCGACGGCGATGCCGCCGTGGTCACCCGCGAGGTCGATGGCGGTCTGCAGACCATCAAGGTGAAGATGCCCACCATCGTCACCGTGGACCTGCGCCTCAACGAGCCGCGCTATGCGTCGCTGCCCAACATCATGAAGGCCAAGAAGAAGCCGCTCGACGAGAAGACCGCCGATGACTACGGCGTCGATGTCTCGCCGCGCCTCAGGATCGTCAAGACCACCGAGCCGCAAACGCGCAAGGCGGGTGAAATCGTCGGGTCCGTCGACGAGCTGGTGGTGAAACTCAAAGAAGCGGGAGCACTCTGATGGCTGTTCTTCTCCTCGGTGAAGTGACCGATGGCGAGCTGGCGATGGACGCCACCGCCAAGGCCGTATCGGCGGCGCAATCCCTGGGCGAGGTGACGGTGCTTTGTGTCGGCGCCGCGGCCGGTGCCGCCGGTGCCGCCGCCGCGACGATCGACGGGGTGGCCCGGGTTCTGGTGGCCGAAGATGCCTCGCTGGGTCACCGCCTGGCCGAACCCACCGCCGCGCTGATCGTGTCGCTGGCGGGCGCTTACGAGCACATCGTGGCCCCCGCCACGACGGATGCCAAGAACGTCATGCCGCGCGTTGCCGCGCTGCTGGATGCGATGGTGATCTCGGATGTCTCGGGCGTGGTCTCGCCCGACACGTTCGAGCGCCCGATCTATGCCGGCAACGCGATCCAGACGGTGCAGTCGACGGATGCGAAAAAGGTCATCACCTTCCGCAGCTCGGCCTTCGAGGCCGCCGGGACCGGCGGTTCCGCCCCTGTTGAAGCTGTCGCGGCACCGGCCGTCTCCGGCCTTTCCGAATGGGTCGAAGACAAGGTCGCCGCCTCCGACCGCCCCGGGCTCACCTCGGCGGGCATCGTCGTGTCCGGTGGGCGCGGCGTGGGTTCGGAAGAGGACTTTGCCCTGATCGAGAAACTGGCCGACAAGCTGGGCGCCGCCGTTGGCGCCAGCCGCGCGGCGGTTGACTCGGGCTTTGCCCCGAATGACTGGCAGGTGGGTCAGACCGGTAAGGTCGTCGCCCCCGAGCTGTATATTGCCGTCGGCATCTCCGGCGCGATCCAGCACCTCGCCGGGATGAAGGACTCCAAGATCATCGTCGCGATCAACAAGGACGAAGAGGCCCCGATCTTCCAGGTCGCCGATTACGGTCTTGTTGCCGACCTGTTCGATGCTGTGCCGATGATGATCGAGAAGCTGACATGAGCGCCCGGAGCATCGACGGAAAGGCTTTCGCCGCAACCGTTCGCTCCCGGGTGGCGGAACAGGTTGCCGCCCTTGCCGCCCATGGCCAGCCGGGACTGGCCGTGGTTCTCGTCGGCGCGGACCCCGCGAGCGAGGTCTATGTGCGTTCGAAGGGCAAGATGACCGTCGAGGTCGGAATGAAGTCGGTCGAACACAGGCTGCCGGCCGACGTGTCCGAGGCCGATCTGCTTGGGCTCCTCGCCGAACTGAACAGGGACGAAACCATTCACGGGATCCTGGTGCAGCTTCCGCTTCCCGCACATCTCGACGAGAATCAGGTGATCAACGCGATCGACCCCGCGAAAGATGTGGACGGGTTTCATATCTCCAACGTCGGTCTGCTGGGGACGGGCCAAAAAAGCATGGTCCCCTGCACCCCGCTTGGTTGCCTGATGATGCTACGCGATTACCACGGCAGCCTGTCTGGGCTTGATGCCGTCGTGATCGGCCGCTCAAACATAGTCGGCAAGCCCATGGCGCAGCTGTTGCTCAAGGACAGCTGTACCGTGACAATCGCACATTCGCGAACGAAGAACATCGAGACGGTGGTCAAGCGTGCCGACATAGTGGTGGTCGCCGTGGGCCGCCCGGAGATGGTGAAGGGTGACTGGATCAAACCAGGCACTACGGTAATCGACGTGGGCATCAACCGTATCGACGCCCCCGGGAAGGGTGAGGGCAAGGCACGCCTCGTGGGCGATTGCCACTTTGACAGCTGCGCAGAGGTGGCTGGTGCCATTACGCCGGTGCCGGGCGGCGTCGGTCCGATGACCATCGCCTGCCTTCTGGCCAACACGCTCAATGCCTTCTGCGACCAGAAGGGGCTGCCCAGACCACGCGATCTCGCGGTCTGAGCGCTGTGATTGATAGGAAAGAACAAAACTCATGACCTACGTCCTTACTGTCCACTGCACCTCGAAGCGGGGTATCGTGGCCGCCGTGTCCGGTTTCCTCGCCGAGCAGGGATGCAATATCACTGACGCGTCACAATTCGACGATGCCGAAACCGGAAGCTTCTTTGCCCGGATCAGTTTTGTCCCGGAAACCGGCACAGGGCTTGACGCCTTGCGAGAAGGGTTCGGCCCGATCGGCGAGGCCTTCGGCATGCAATGGGGCATCCACGACACCGCAGACCGCATGAAAGTCTTGATCATGGTCTCGAACTTCGGCCATTGCCTGAACGATCTTCTCTACCGCTGGCGCATCGGAGCCCTCCCGATCGAAATTGTCGGTGTCGTCTCGAACCACATGACCTACCAGAAAGTGGTGGTGAACCACGATCTGCCTTTTCATCACATCAAGGTCACAAAAAACAACAAGCCCGAAGCTGAAGCACAGCTTTTGCAGGTTGTTGAAGATTCCGGTGCTGAACTGGTCGTCCTTGCGCGGTACATGCAAATCCTATCCGACAGCCTTTGCCAGAAAATGTCTGGTCGGATCATCAACATCCACCATTCGTTCCTGCCCAGCTTCAAGGGGGCTAACCCCTATAGACAAGCCTTTGAACGCGGAGTGAAACTGATCGGAGCAACGTCGCATTACGTGACCGCCGAATTGGATGAAGGCCCGATCATCGAGCAAGACACGATTCGCGTAACTCATGCGCAATCGCCCGACGACTATGTCTCGCTAGGCCGTGATGTAGAAAGCCAGGTGCTTGCACGCGCGGTTCATGCCCACATTCACCGTCGAGCGTTCCTAAACGGCGACAAGACGGTGGTCTTTCCTGCCTCTCCTGGAACCTACGCAAGTGAGAGAATGGGTTAAGGCCAGAACCAGCACGTCAACGTCCCCTTCACGACCTCTGATTCCTAAAGAACGCAACGATGCGGTCGGGGAACAGAGCGTTCACTGTTCATGCAAAAAAAGGGTCATCAAAATGCTTAACTCTGAAATCTCCACCCGCCGCGATGACGCCATCTCTCGGGGTGTCGGCATGCAGACGCAGGTCTATGTCGAACGCGCCTCCGGGGCCGAGGTCTGGGACGTCGAAGGCAAGCGTTATATCGACTTCGCCGCCGGGATCGCCGTGGTCAACACCGGCCATTGCCATCCCAAGGTGATGGAGGCCGTGCGCCGCCAGACGGAATCTTTCACCCATACCTGCCATCAGGTGCTGCCTTACGAGAACTACATCCGGCTGGCCGAACGGCTGAACGACAAGGTGCCGGGCGACTTTGACAAGAAGACCGTCTTTGTCACCACCGGGGCCGAGGCCGTCGAAAACGCCATCAAGGTCGCCCGCGCCGCGACCGGCCGGAATGCCATCATCGCCTTTGGCGGCGGCTTCCACGGCCGGACCTTCATGGGGATGAGCCTGACGGGCAAGGTCGCGCCCTATAAAAAAGGCTTTGGGGCGATGATGCCTGACGTCTTCCACGTGCCCTTCCCGGTGGATCTGCATGGTGTGTCCACCGCCGACGCGCTGGCCGGGATCGAAAAGCTGTTCAAGGCCGATCTGGACCCAGAGCGTGTGGCCGCAATCATTCTGGAACCCGTGCAGGGCGAAGGCGGCTTCTATCCCGCCCCCGCCGATCTGATGCGCGGGCTGCGCAGCCTCTGCGACGCCCATGGCATCTTGCTGATTGCGGATGAGGTTCAGACCGGGTTTGCCCGGACCGGAACGCTCTTTGCGATGGAGGGGTATGACGTCGCCGCCGATATCACCACTATGGCCAAGGGTCTGGCCGGGGGTCTGCCGCTGGCCGCGCTGACCGGCCGGGCCGAGATCATGGACGCCGCCGCCCCTGGCGGACTGGGCGGAACCTATGGCGGTAACCCTCTGGGGATCGCCGCGGCCCATGCGGTTCTGGATGTCATCGAAGAAGAAGACCTGTGCAACCGCGCCAATGAATTGGGATCGCGCCTGAAACAGCGACTAAATGCGATCCGGTCGCGGGTGCCGGAAATGGTCGACGTGCGCGGCCCCGGCTTCATGATCGCGGCGGAATTCAACACCGCCGAGGGCAAGGCCCCGAACCCCGAGATGACCAATGCCATCCGGGCCGAGGCCCTGTCCCGCGGGCTCGTCCTGCTGACCTGCGGTGTCTATGGCAACGTGATCCGTTTCCTTGCGCCGCTGACCATCCCCGACGCCATCTTTGCTGAGGCGCTGGACATTCTCGAGGCCTCGATCGACGCCGTGAAAGGAGCCTGAGATGAAGGATATGATGAGCCTGTCGCTGAAGGACCCGAGCCTTCTGGAAACCCGCGCCTATGTGAACGGTGCTTGGATCGAGGGAGAGTCTCGCTTTGATGTCTTCGATCCGGCCACCGGGCAGCTTGTGGCGTCGGTCGCGGATCTGGATGTGGGTGCGACAGCGCGGGCGGTGGATGCCGCCCATGCTGCCGGGCACAACTGGGCCGCGATGACCGGCAAGGAACGCGCCGCGATCCTGCGCCGCTGGAACGATCTGATGATCGAGAACGCGGACGATCTGGCGACGATCCTGACCGCCGAGATGGGCAAACCCTGGGCCGAGGCGCGGGGCGAGATCCTTTATGGGGCCTCTTTCATTGAATGGTTCGCGGAAGAGGCCAAGCGGATCTATGGCGATGTCATTCCCGGCCACCAGCGCGACAAGCGGATCATGGTGCTGAAACAGCCCGTCGGCGTTGTCGGGTCGATCACGCCCTGGAACTTCCCCAATGCGATGATCGCACGCAAGGTCGGCCCGGCCCTGGCCGCAGGCTGCACCTTTGTTGCCCGTCCGGCCGAACTGACGCCTTTGTCGGCGCTGGCCATGGCGGTGCTGGGCGAACGCGCGGGCATTCCGGCGGGCGTGTTCAACGTCATCCCCTCCACCGATGCCTCGGGCGTGGGCAAGGAACTCTGCTCCAACCCCAAGGTGCGCAAGATCACCTTCACCGGGTCGACCCGCGTCGGCAAGATCCTGATGGAACAGGCCGCCGGCACCATCAAGAAGATGTCGCTGGAGCTGGGCGGCAACGCGCCTTTCATCGTCTTTGACGACGCCGATCTGGACGCCGCGGTCGAAGGCGCGATGATCGCCAAGTTCCGCAACAACGGCCAGACCTGCGTCTGTGCCAATCGGATCTATGTGCAGTCCGGCATCTACGATGCCTTTGCCGAAAAGCTGAAAGAGGCGGTGCGCCAATTGCATGTCGGCAACGGTTTTGACGACGGCGTGACCACCGGGCCGCTGATCAATGAAGCCGCTGTTGCCAAAGTCGAATCGCATATCGCCGATGCCCTAGAAAAAGGGGCCGAGGTGACGACCGGCGGCAACCGGTCCAACACCGGCGGCACCTTCTTTGCGCCGACGGTGCTGAAGGGCGTGACCCGCGACATGTTGGTCTGCCACGAGGAAACATTTGGCCCGCTTGCGGCCTTGGTGCGCTTCGAGACCGAAGCCGAAGTCATCGACATGGCCAATGACAGCGAATTCGGCCTTGCGTCCTACTTCTACGCCAACGACCTCTCCCGCGTCTGGCGCGTGGCCGAGGCGCTGGAATCGGGCATGGTCGGTGTGAACACCGGTCTGATCTCGACCGAGGTGGCACCCTTTGGCGGCATCAAGCAGTCCGGCCTGGGCCGCGAAGGATCGAAGTACGGAATCGAGGACTTCGTGGAGCTGAAAAACTTCTGTTTGGGCGGGATCTCCTGATCCGCCTAATCTCTGGGGCGGTGGTCCTCCTGCCGTCGTCCCAAACCCCTTCCCCATTCCCGGAAACTCAACACATGTCCTCCGACCATTCTTTTTTAAATGACGTGAACCAAATGTTCTCGGACGCCGCACAGCTGATGTCCATGGAGGAGGGTCTGGCGAATAAAATCAACGTCTGCAACGCCTCTTATATTACCCGGTTCGGCGTACGGCTGCGCGGGAAGATGTACACATTCGAGGGGTGGCGTTCGGTGCATTCGAACCACCCAAGCCCCGCCAAAGGCGGCATTCGCTATGCGCCCTATGCCGATCTCGATGAGGTCGAAGCGCTGGCCGCTTTGATGACCTACAAATGCGCGCTGATGGACATCCCCTTTGGCGGCTCAAAGGGTGCGCTGAAAATCGACCCCTCGGAATGGGAACCCCATGAGCTTGAGCGGATCACCCGCCGCTTTGCGCAAGAGCTCGCACGCCACGACTTCCTTAGTCCCAGCCAAAACGTCCCCGCGCCCGATGTCGGCACCAATGAGACAACGATGATCTGGATCGCCGACGAATACCGCCGGATGAAGTCCGGCGATATCAACGCGCTCGCCTGCGTCACCGGAAAGCCGCTGGCCATGGGTGGCATTGAGGGGCGGATCGAGGCAACGGGACGTGGGGTGCAATATAGCATTCAGGAATTCTTCCGCCATCCCCAGGACCTGGCCCGCACGGGGCTCCCCGATGGACTTTCGGGTCGCACGGTGGTGATCCAAGGCCTTGGCAACGTGGGGTATCACGCGGCCAAATTCCTCAGTCTTGAGGATGGCTGCCGCATCATCGCGGTGATCGAACGCGATGGCGTCGTCCGCAATCCCGACGGCCTCGATATCGACGCTCTCAAGGCGCATGTCACGGCCACGGGGGGCGTGGCGGGCTTTGCCGGCGGGACACATGACGCAGACGGCAAAGCCGCACTGACAGACGCCTGCGATATCCTGATCCCCGCCGCGCTCGAAAGCGTCATAACCAAAGACAATGCGCCTAATGTAAAGGCGCGCCTGATTGTTGAGGCGGCCAATGGCCCGATCACTTATGCCGCCAACACAATCCTGCGCGATCGTGGCATCGTGATTATCCCCGATCTCTTCGCCAACGCAGGCGGTGTCACGGTAAGCTATTTCGAGTGGGTCAAGAATCTGACCCACATCCCCTTTGGCCTTATGGAACGGCGTCGTGACGAACGCGGTCACAGGGTGCTGACCCAATCGATCGAACACATGACAGGCCGCAGCTTTCCTGCCGAAACAGCACAAGAACTTATGAGCGGAGCGCGAGAAATTGACCTAGTTCGCTCCGGGCTCGACGACAAGATCCGGTCTGCCTACTCCGAGATGTCGATGCTTTGGAACAGCAATCCTGAAATCCCCGACCTGCGCACTGCGGCCTACGTCATTGCCGTAAGGCGGCTTGCAGAGATCTACAAGGCACTTGGAATATGACACTTAGAAAGACGAACCCGCCACGGATCGTCATCGTCGGTGCAGGGGCTGCGGGACTAAACCTGGCCACCAGGCTAAGCCGATCGCTCGGCAGGAAAAAGGCCGCCGAAATCACGCTTGTCGACGAAAACCTGACCCACATGTGGAAACCCTCGCTGCATGAATATTCTGTCGGAACAAAGGGAAGCGACGAGGAAATCAGCCTGCTCGAGCATTCGCACCGAAATCGCTACAATTTCCGCCTTGGGCGGTTCGCGGGCATCGACCGGGACCGGTGCATGGTGCAGCTTGATCCTGTCAACGATCTGCACAACCGACCTCTCGCGCCGCTCCGATCCCTGCCCTACGATATCTTGGTGCTGGCCATCGGCAGCCGCTCGAACGACTTCGGGACACCAGGGATCAAAGAACATTGCCTGATGCTCGACACGCCAACTCAGGCGAAACGGCTACAATCTGAGCTACTCAACCTGTTCCTGCGGCTCGAAACAGGTGCCTTGGGCAAAGACCACAGTACGATCAATATCAATATCGTCGGCGGCGGGGCAACCGGTGTGGAGCTGGCCGCGGAGCTGCGCGAAGCAACCGAGCAGCTTGCGCATAACGGTATAGACCGCCTGAGAGATCCCGGAATTGTTCACATTCGCATCATCGAAGCGGCCCCAAGAGTTCTTGCTGCCCTTCCGGAAAAGGTTTCGAAGAAAGTCACACGACATCTTGGTGAACTTTCGGTGACCGTTTCGGTCAATGCGCGCGTCCAGCATGTGACCTCGCAAGAAGTTCACCTAGCTGACGGAACGATTCTTCCAACAACCCTGACAATCTGGGCAGCCGGCATCAGAGCACCCGAGGTCGTCGGCACGCTTTCGACGCTTGAAACCGGTAGCCTTGGCCGGCTGAAGGTACGCCCTACCCTGCAATCGACACATGACGAAAAGATTTATGTGATTGGCGATTGTGCCGAATGCGTCTGGCCCGAGAAGGACGCATTTCTGCCCCCCCGTGCACAGGTCGCAACCCAGCAAGCCGAGTTTCTTGAGGCGCAACTCACCGCGCATGTTGCCGGTAAGCCCCTGCGGAATTTCCACTATATTGATCGCGGCTCATTGGTGGCGATCAGTCAGGAAGGGGCGGTTGCGGCTCTCATGGGAAAGGCAATCGGAACCGTTACCTTCGAAGGCTGGCTCGCACGGCGCGCCTATAAATACCTGCATTTTCAGCACTTGAGTTCTGTGCAGGGCTGGTTTCGCGCGGTCGTTCTGACTGCCTTGGGCAAGGCGATGAGACGCGTCAGACCTCGGCTCAAATTGCACTGACCAGTGCTCATCATCAAGCACATATCGGAATAAGGGTGCTCACAAGCAAAATAAATTTTTGGCTTCAAGGGTGTCACAACTGCTTTTCTTACCAACCCCAAATTTCCCCGTAGAATTCGTCCTCTACAACCTCCCTGTGGACGACCAACTGGCGGCACCGGTATGGCCGGTGCCGCCCTTTTCCGAAAGCACGATTGAACGGCCCATAATGTTAGCGAGACGGATCATCCCGTGACCTGCGTATCGGCAGGCATCCCATTCCGGCAACCTCGCGCCGTTCCAAGAATTCTTCTCCGCACCTCCGAATGTAACATATATCGCGTGGCGGTATTTCGCGCATCGTGCCCGTTTCGCGGGTATGAACCTGCGGGACCGTGTAGCACTGAACATCCAGGAATTGAGACGCGCCCGCGGCCTCAGCCAGGAGGAGCTTGCTCATCGGGCGGACGTAAGCCGCGGCCATATGGGCAAGGTCGAGAACGCCAAGTTCGCGGCCTCCCTCGACCTTCTCGAACGCATCGCCAAGGCGCTGAACGTCGACCCAGAAAAGCTCTTCACAAAACGCTAGCCAGCATTTGCCAGCCCCTGATGCGTCCTGAAGCGGAACGTCTCAAGAGGTAGTCAAATGGAGTGCTGTAAGTTCAATGGGCAATAAGAAGACAGGCTGGCCTTTCCAAGACGGGTTTCTGAACGACGGTGTGCAGGAGATCCACCTTTTCACCGATTACCGTTGGAATGATGGTTCGGTGAGCCGCCGCTGGCATGTCGATCCAGAACGCTTTGATGCTTGCCTTGCCGAGCTGCGCCCGCTTTCTCTGAAGACTTCGGGCGGGCTGGATCAGTAGGAAAACCACTCCGAGTGGCCCATGTTGCCCTCATAGTCGCCGTATTCGACCATGATGCTGCGGGAGTAGAAGTGCCGGAGACCTCCGCTGGTCGGGTAAGCAATCTCTTGTCCACTTTCCGAGATAAATGTCGCGGGCCAGGGCGTGTGGGACCCGTATACCCGCTGGATGTAGCGGCAGGTCCGGTTCTCGCGATCGCAGGAGCGGATCGACCAGTCCCACTGACGTGGCTCGTCGCGCGGCTCGTAGGAGCGTCCGGTGAACCAGATCACATGGGTGCGGTTCAGCCATTCGTATTCGGGCAGAGTGGTGTCGAGCTCGCCCTCTCCCCCGGGCCCACCCAGCTCGACCGGCACATGGGCGAACGTGCAGACCCCGAAGGGTGGCAAACTCGGCCAGGGTGTGATCCGACGGATCATCGTGCGATAGGCCCGCGCGCAGACGGCACTTGGGGGGAAACCTCCGGCCAAGCAGAGCATGATGGCGCAGTCTATGTCATAGGCCTGCGCCTTCTCCGGCGCCCCTAGGATCGACATCACCCCCATCACCGCTGCCATTGCCTGTCGTTTCATCTCGCCCTCCCGCAAAAGTTGCGGCAACTATCGTGCAATATGAATTTTTCTGCAATATGTCGTATTGACTCCATATGACTTTATGGCCTTAGTGTCGTGAAGTAGAAGGGCTCTCGTGGGGAGAGTCCGAACATGCCGATAGCGCGCAACCAGATCCTGATCACCATCGATGGTGTCAAAGACTTGTCCGAGAAGGGCATCGCGTTCCGCTGCCGGTATGAACTCGTGGGGTTCACGGACGATGGCAAGCCGCGCTACCAGTGCATCTACCTGCGCGAGGGTGAGCCGGAAGCCATTCTGGTCTCGACCCGGATCACCCCGCACGGACCAGAGCCGCGGTATTTCAACATATGGCCGGGGCTCTTCAAACATCATCTCGAGTTCGGTGACGGGCGCGATCTGCGCTTTGGTCCTGACTATAGCATCACCCTCGAAGAGCGCCGCTGACGTCATCGCCTTCGGCCGAGATGGCACCGCCCGGACCTCCGGCTGGACCTTCCACGGTGAGCGGCCCGCCTGGGCGGGGCTGGGTGAAGGCGCTGAGGACAATGTCGTTTTGACCTCGCTGGATGCCACACCGCCTTCCGGTCGCGACAACATTCTCGCGCTGATCCGTGCCACCGCCGAGCGCCATGCGGGCAATCACGCCTTGAGCCAAGTTGGGCTGAGTGCGGACGACTGGCAAGTCCTGTTCCACGCCCTGGTCGAGGCGGAAAGCAGCTACAATCCGACCGCCGTCAGCCCCAAGGACGCCTACGGCCTGGGCCAGCTGATGCCGGACACGGCCCGCGCCCTCGGGGTCGATCCGCGCGATCCGTCCCAGAACCTCGATGGCGCCGCGCGCTATCTGCTCGCACAACTTGCCACATTCAAGGATATCGACCTGGCCCTCGCGGCCTATAATGCAGGGCCGCATCGGGTCGTCGAATATTCCGGCATTCCACCCTTCGCCGAGACCCGCGACTACATCGCGCGCATCCACCGGATTCGGTCCCGGCTGGCAGGCACACCTGTTTCCACGCCGAACACTCGCGTCGCGGACCGGGTTCCAGTCCGCGCGCCGGTCCTCATCGAACTTCAGTAAAACAAGGGAACTTCGCATGCTCAGACATCGCCTCAGCCGCCTCTTGCCCGCGGCCACAACCCTGGCGGCTTTCGCAACGCCCGTCCTCGCGCAAGACTTGTCACCGATCCAGACCATGCTGGAAACCGTCGAGGCCGCGCTGACCGGTCCGATCGGAATCGCGGTCGCCACGCTCGCGGTCATCGGCACCGGTTTCATGTGCATGATGGGGCGGCTGAACTGGGGCTGGTTCGCCTCGGTCATCATCGGGATCGTGCTGATCTTCTCGGCCGGCACCATCGTCGACGGCTTCTCCTGAGGTTGGAGAATAGAGTTGGCAGAACGATCCCCCCTCTTTCTGGGCCTCGCCCGTCCGCCCAAGTATCTGGGCTTGCCCGTAGGATACCTCGTGGTGCTGGCGACCGGGGTTGTTCTGCCGTTCATCTGGACGAAGTCGATGGTCTTTTTCCTGATCGGCCTTGTCGCCTATCCGATCCTCTGGTTCGTCGCCGACCGGGAGCCGCATTTCTTCGAGGTCCTGCGCGTCTCCTATGGCTCGGTGCGCCCGACGAAGAACCGGGCCCTGCATGGAGGCGACAGCTTTGGCGCTTGATGCGGGCACTCTTTCCACTCACGGAACGGCACTCCTTCAAGCGGGCGGCGGGGAGTTCGCGCGGGAGAGCTATCTCGCGGAGCACCTGCCGTATTTTGCGCTCGCGGATGATGATGTCATGGTCCTGCGCGAGGGCGATCTGATGGCGACCCTGCGCCTTGATGGTCTGAACCCGATGACCAGTGTCGATGCCCGGCTCGATGCGCTCAAACGTGCGGTTGCGGCCATCGTCGCCCAGACCGGCAACGCCTTCGGCTTCTACATCCACCGCATCTCAGTCCCGCAGGATCTCGGGATGCGCCCTATCGAGGGAGACAGCTTCGCCGCCGCGATCGACACGCGCTGGCAGGCCCATGTCAAAGACCTCCGCCCGGCCAAGCGCCAACTCTATCTCAGCGTCATCCGGCGGCCCGACATTTCGGCGCGCATTCCGCTCCTGCGGGCGCTGGCCCGCAAAGCCTGGGTCAAGGATCGTGCGACCCGCCTGCAGGAGCTGAACGAGGTCATGGGCTTCTTCGAAGTGGCGCTTGCCTCGGCCAATCCCGTGCGGCTCACAAAGTCCGGCGGCGAATGGCTGGGCTATCTCAACACGCTGAACGCCGGCAGCTTCTCCCCCATCGCCTTCGGGCAAAGCGCCCTGCCTCTGTCGCACACCCTCAGCAACTGCCGAGCCACCTTCGACGGCGACGTCGTCACCCTGACCGATGCCGTGACCGGTCAGGTCAAGTATGGCGCGCTCTTTTCGATGAAGATCTATCCGGCATTGACCGATGTCACGCTGCTCGACGCCCTCGACCTGCCGCTCGACATCGTGCTGACCAACTCCTTCAGCCCGATCCCGAACAACATCATGGCCGAACGCATCCAGCGGATCATCCGGCAGATGCAGGCTTCCGACGATGCCGCCGTCTCCCTGCGGGAACAGCTGGGACAAGCCGCCGATGATCAGGAGGCGGGCCGCATCGCCTTCGGCGATCATCACCTCTCCATCGCCGTCTATGCGCCGGACCGCGACACGCTCGAACGGGCAGCCGCCCAGGTCAAGCGCGTGGGCCAGGAGATCATGTCCGTCATCGTGCGTGAGAACATGGCGCTGAAAGCCACCTACTTCGCGCAGTCGCCCGGCAACTTCAGCTACCGGGCACGCAAAACACCGATTTCCTCGATCAATTTCGCCGACTTCGCGGCCCTCCATGGCAGCGTCGAGGGACGCGGACCCGACCAGTCGCCCTGGGGCCAGACGATCTCGGTCCTGCCCACGGTTGGCACCTCGGGTTATCGGTTCAATTTCCACGAGGCGGGCAGTTCTGGCAAGGAACCGACTGTCGGCCATACGCTTGTGTTGGGCCGTACCGGCACCGGCAAGACGCTCACCACCGCCTTTCTCGCAGCCCAAGCGCAGCGGGTCGGCGCGCGGCTCTTCTTCTTCGACAAAGATCGCGGCCTCGAAATGGCCGTGCGTGCTCTTGGCGGCCGCTATAACGAAATCCGAGCTGGCGTTCCCTCCGGCTTGAACCCTCTCGATACCGAAATCGATGAACGGGGCCGCGCCTGGCTTTCGGACTGGCTATCGACCCTTCTTTCCCGCGGCGGAACCCTCACGGGCGAGCAGTCAAGACACATCCAGAGCGCGGTCTCGCAAAATGCCCATGCGGAAGGCTCTCTCAGACGCTTCGCGAGTTTCGAGACCCTGTTTCAGTCGCTCGATGACGATGGCGAGCTACAGTCCCGCGTTGCTGAATGGGCCCCGGGCGGGCGCTATGGATGGGTTTTCGACGAGCCGGAACAGGGCGCCGGGCTTGAACTCGCCTCCGACATCATCGGCTTCGACATGACCGAAATCCTCGACATGACCACCGAAAGGATGGCGGTGCTCTCCTACATCTTCCGCCAGATCGAACGCGTGGTCGAGGATCGCCGCCCGACGATCATCGTCCTCGACGAGGCCTGGAAGCTACTCGACGATCCGTATTTTGGAGCGCGGCTGGAGAACTGGCTGGTGACGCTGCGCAAAATGAACTGCGTCGTGATCATGATGACGCAATATCCGAGCCAGCTGCGGGAGTCCCGCGTCGGCAAGACGATCGTCGAGACGGTCCCGACCCAGATCCTCTTCCCCAACGACCGTGCCACCATCTCGGATTACGACTTCCTGCGCGTGAACGCCAAGGAGGCCGCCCTCCTTGTTCAGCCCACCATCGGCCAGCGCATCGCGCTTGTCCGCTCGGCGGGCGACAGCGTCTTCGTCGATGCGGACCTTTCGGCCCTCGGCACCCTCCTTCCCATCCTTGGTGGCGGCGCCACTGGCGAGGCCCGCGTGCCTGCCGATTGGCGCACCAACCCCGATTTCTGGAGACATGTGATATGAGTTTGAAAACCCTCCTCGCGCTTTGCGCCGCCGCGGGCGTTCTCTCGGCTTGCGAAACCTACACCGAACAGACCTCGCCCTGTTTCGGACGCAATGGCGAGCCGCAGGTGACCCGGTCCGCCCTGTCCTTCTCGATCATGGGCGCACCAGTTCAGGAGGTTGCAAAGCCTGACTGCAGCTTCGAGCCCCTGCCCCGTCCGGAATGAGCCGCGCCGCGATCATATCCGCCGGGCTCTGCCTCGGCCTCGGTGCCCTGCCCGCGCATGCCCAGGGCGTGCCGACGCAGGACAATTCTGCGATCGGCCGCGCCTTTGCGCGGGTGACGGCGCTGGCCGAGGATCTGGGCGTCCAGCAGGACAAGGATCGGACCGAATCCACGCTGGCCGATGTTCAGGCCGACCAGTTGCGCGTCCTCGAGGAGATGACCGCCGCCATCACCGGACCCGGCTTTGACATCCGCGCGCTCGAGGGCAATGCGGATTTCGGGGTGGCGGCAGTCTATCCCAATACCGATCCAAGCCCGATGAACAACCGCCTCTTCGGCGAGGGCCGCGAGACGGTCGAGATGATGATCGTCGAAGTTGCGAGCGAATTCGCAGGCGCCCCCGGTGTGGCCCGCGCGGGTCTCTCGGCCACCCAGTGGCGCTGCCTCTTCCAGGCCCTGATCAAGCAGGAAAGCCGCTTCAATGTCGCCGCCGAAAGCCCGGTCGGGGCCTATGGCCTGACCCAGCTCATGCCCGGCACGGCGTCCGACCTCGGCGTCGACCGCTATGACGTGAAGGACAACCTCCGGGGCGGCGCGCGCTATATCACCACGCAGCTGGGCCGCTTCGGCAACATCCCCCATGCGCTCGCAGCCTATAACGCAGGGCCAGGCCGGGTGATCGAATATGGCGGCGTGCCGCCCTTTGCCGAGACCCAAGGCTATGTCCGCAACATCTCGAAGTTCTACAACGAATACCTCGCCGTGGTGGGCGGTGCCGACGCGCTCGGCACGCTCTCGCCTTCGGACTTTGCGCTGGCCGAGTATGCCAGCATCTCAGAGGCCGGTGTCTATTACGCCGCCGACAGCTCGGCCACGACCGAACAGGTCATCAACCGCCTGCGCGCGATCATCCTGCAGATCGATGCCCAGCCCAATGCCAAGGCGGCCTGGGAGCTCAACACCTACGCCAAGGCCGAAATCGGTCGCATCCTCAATCTTCGCGTCCGGCTGATGGCCGCCAATCAGCAGCGCGAGGCGGCATACGCGCAACACCTCGTCGCCGACCGGCTGGCCGAGCGCGATTTCATGCAGATGGGAGTTCCCGAATGAGACAGCTTCTCTTGACCGTGGCTACGGTCACCACATTCGGGCTTCCTTTGCCCGCCTCGGCCCAAGGCGTGCCGACCTTTGATGGATCACAGCTTGGTCAGCTTGTGGCCCAGCTAGAACACATGACCGAAGATCTGAACGTCCAAATGCAACAGCTCGCCACAATGCGGTTGGAGCTTGAGACGCAAATTCGCCAGTTCGAAAATCTCGAGCTACAGCTTACCTCCCTCATCGAGGGTAGCGGTCTTGGCGAACTCTTCGCTACTGTCGAAGAATTCCGCGCGCTGCGCGGCAAACTCGTCGCCCCCCTCAACACCGCGCAATCGCTGGCCAGCGGCGATTTCCTGAGCGGCTTCAATCCCGGCGCGGAACTCTCGGCCTCGGTCGAGCGCGTGCTGTCGGGCAGCGGCTTCACCTCGGAACGCCTGGGGACACTCTCAAGCTCCGAGCAACCCGCCGACAACCGCATCGCCGCCTCGGCCGGGGCCAGTGCTATGCTCTCGGTCGCCGCGCAGGAAAGCCATGAAGAAGCAGGTCAGAGCCTCGAACGGCTGGAAGTGATGGTTGGCAAGATTGACGATCAGGACGGGCTGAAAGCCGCCGTCGATCTCAACACCCGCGTCACCGCCGAGCTCGGCATCATCCTGACCCAGATCTGGCGGCTGGAAGCGGCGCAAGGCGTCAGCGCCGGCCAGCTTGGCGTTGTCGATGCCGCGACCCTCGCGGATGAGCGCAAGTTCCGTTCTATGGCGGTGGACCCATGAGGAAGTCCATGACCCACAAGTTGGCTTCAGTTCGGGCGCTTGGTCTCGCAGCACTTATCCTGGCTGCCCTGGCCTGTGCCGTGATGGCCCAGACCCCGAGCACAGATCCGTCCGGGGACACGCCCTTCAGCTCGATGGCGATCGCGCGGGACGAGGCCGACGACTGCCGCGTCCCGAAACCGCCCGCGGACCTCGCCGAAACCGCTTACCTGCGCAACGGCTACCGCGCGATCCTGCGCATCCTGATCGCCGAGGAAGCGCTCACCTCGGAAACCTGCACCTGCCTGCTGGGCAACTTCACCTGGGATCAGGCGCTCACCGCCCTGCCCCGGTTCCAGACCTCGAACAATCCGCGTCTGCCGTTCAAGGTGCTCGATCTCTACGCGCAAGCCGACGCGCTAGAGGCGCAAATTGTGGAGGCTTGTGCCGAGTAGATGGGCGTTATTCGCGACATCCTGAGCCAGGTCGACACCGCGGTGGATACCGTGGCGCAGGACGGCTTTGTCTCCTCGGCGGGTGCCGTCGGCGACGTGATCTCGGCAGGAGCCGCGCTCCTTGTAGTGCTGCTCGGGATCAACGCGGTGATGCAACTCCGCCCCCTGCCCTTCGGCACCGGCTTTGCCTTCGGCATGAAGGTCGCGCTCGTGGGGATCTTCGCGCAGAGCTGGGACAATTTCAGCGTGATCTATGACATCGTCACGCAGGTCCCGGACTCCGTCGGCGCCTCCATCCTGGCCCTCACCGGTTCGGGCGACGAAGCTGGCGTCTATGAGAGCCTCGACAACATGGTCGCGCGCATCACCGCCTATGGCGATACGATCGGAGATCGCGCGGGCTGGGTTTTCGGCGCGGTCCTCGGCGCGATCTTCTTCGTCCTCTCCGCCGTCTTCGCCGCCGTCACCGCCGGGATCATCGCCTTCGCCCGTATCGTCTTCGCGTTGATGATCGTCATCGCCCCCTTCATGATCGTGACCTCGCTCTTCAAACCGACCCAATCGCTTTTCGAGGCTTGGACCCGCGCCACCATCGGCTATGCGCTCATGCCGGTTGCCGCCGCGGGCGCCGCGGGCATCATCGTCGCCATCGCCGAGGCCATCGGGGACGCCTCTGCCGATCCTGGCGATGTCGAGACCGTGAGCCTCATCCTGCCCTTTCTCGTCATCCTGATCCTCAGCGCCGGGATCATGGCCTCGGTCCCCTACATCGCCTCCAACCTTACCGGCGTGGTGGGCATTGCCTCGAATGCCATGGGTCTGACCGGCCTCGCCCGGCAGGGCTTCGTGAGCACGCGGGAGTATGGCACTGGCGCGACCTCGCGCCTCGTCACCGGCAAGTCTCCGCACGAGTTGAACCAGATGGCCAACGCGGGTGTGGTGAAGACCGGCGAGTTGATCCGGCAAAGCCCCGGCGCGCTGCTCTCCGCTGCCAAGGCTTTCCGCAAACCCTGATGTGAAAGACGACGACTTTGAAGAAGCTTGTGACCAGTTCCTCCGCGCCCGACCGCGACGCTTTCGAGGCGGATTTCATCTACGGGCCAAGGCGGCGCGAGCGCTTCGCCTGGTTTGTCGCGGCTGCGGGTGTGTTGGTCGGCGTGGCCGGCATGGTCGCGGGTGCGAGCCTCTTTCCGCTCAAGACGACCGAGACCTTCGTGGTCGTGGTCGACAAGGAAACCGGCGAGATGGACCGGGTTGCGGCTGTCCAGGCGCTCACGCTTTCAGAGAGCGATGCCATCATCCAGGCCAATCTCGTTGCATATGTCGATGATCGCGAGACCTATGACCTGACCGATGGCGAGCAACGCATCAACTCTGTGCTTGATCGTTCGGATGGCGATGCCGCTCGCACGTTGCGCGATCTCTGGTCCTCCACCAACGAGGACTACCCGATCACCGTCTATGGGCGCGACGCCAAGATCGAGGTGGTCATCAAGTCCGTGAACCAGATCGAGCGTGGCGTGGCCCAGGTCCGTTTCACCCGCACGCTGCGCCGCCCCCGCGACACGCGCACCGTGACCCGGTCTTACGTGGCCACCGTCGGCTACGACTTCCAACCCGAAACCCGCCAGCGCCTTCAGGACGTCTGGGCCAACCCCTTGGGCTTCGTGGTGACCTCCTACCGCGTCGACGCCGAGACCCTGGAGAACTGACCAAGATGAAATCCCTCCCCGCGCTCCCCACCATGCTTTTCCTAGCGCTTGCCCTTCCTGTTGCCGCCAATGCCGAAGCCACGCCGCAAGGCGGCCCGCTCGATATCCGCATCCGCACCGCCGTCTACAATGAAAACCAGGTCTACCGGATCGAGACCGATCTGAGGCATTCTACCACGATTCATTTCGGGGCGGGCGAGCGGTTTGAGGCGGTGATCGTCGGCGACACCGAGAGCTTCCAGGTCGATCCGATCCCCGAGCTCGGCAATGTGCTGACGATCAAACCGCATGTGGCCAATGCCTCGACCAACATGACGGTGATCACCAACCGGCGCACCTATTCCTTCCACTTGCGCGAGGGCTCGATCCCGAACCGCACCGGCATGTTCTTCGAGGTCCGCTTCCGCTACCCCGACGAGGAACGCCGCGCGGCGAGTGCAACCCAGCCCAAGGGCTTTGAGGCTCCGCGCAACTACAACTACCGCGTCTCGGGAGAAGGGGATTTCCGCCCCAGCCATATCTACGACGACGGGCGCTATACCTATTTCGTCTTCCCGGAGAACGGTCGCCAGCCCGCCCTCTTCAAGGCCGATGACCAAGGCCGTGAGCGCACAGTGAACTGGACGCAGGCAAACAACACCGTTCGAGTGCTCGGAGTGAATACCTACTGGACGCTGCGTATCGGCGACGAGGCGATCTGCGCCTGGCGCGACGCGAGCGCAATCTACGTGAGCAACTGACCATGGCCGATCAAACTCCTCCCGATCTTCAGGACCGCCTCGACCAGTTCAGCCAGCGCGGCAGATCCAAACGCCGGGGCAACAGCCTCGGGGTCGGTGCCCTCGCCGCTGCCCTCGCCTTGGGCGGTGCCGGGGTGGCGTATTTCTTGGCCACTGGCCTTCAGACAAGTGACAGCGCCCTCGAGACTTCCGATGTCGAGACCTTCCAGGACCGCCGCCCAGGCACCGGGGGGCGTTTGGAGTTTCCACCCGATGAGACCGAGCAAAGGGTCAATGACGCGCTGATCGCTGTCGAGGAGGCGCTCGACGTGCCTGCCGCCCCTGCCCCCGAGCCAAGTGCCGAGGTGCTGGCCGAAATCGCTAAGCTCCGCGAGGCCCTTGTCGCCAGCCAGGCCGCGCGCAATTCGGCGATCCAATCCGCCGTTGCGGACCTGCGCGAGGCCTTCGACGAGCAGAAGGTCGCGCTCGAAGCCACATTGGCCGAAAAGGAGGCCGAGCTGGCCAACCTGCAACGCCAGACCGAGGCCCGCATCGAAGGTCTGCAGGCCATGCTCGACGCCGAGCGGGCGCAGCGCGAGGGGCTCGAGGCTGAGCTCGACCGCGAAGGGCTGATCGCCGATCAACGCCTGCTCGAAGAACGCCGCCGCCAGGAAGAGGAGCAGCGTCTGCGCGAGGCCGAGCGGGTTGCCGAGGAGCTTCTGACCGCGCAGATCAAATCCCCCGCCGTGGTCTATGCCGACGGTCCGCGGGGTGGCCAAAGTGGCGCGGCGGTCGCCGATCCTGCTGCCGCCGGCACTGGCGGGCCGGTCCTGTCAGGAAACGAGCAATTCCTGCAGAGTGCGCGGCCGCTCGAGGTGCAGGAGGCCGCCCGCCTCACCCATCCTGAACGCACGTTGACCCAAGGGTCCGTCATCCAGGCGGCACTCCAGACCGCCATCAACAGCGATTTGCCGGGTTCTGTTGTCGCGGTCGTCTCCGAGCCGGTTCCGGCGTTTTCCGGGGACCGGATCCTGATTCCCCGAGGCTCCCGCCTTTTTGGCCAATACCGCTCCGGCATCGAGATGCATCAGAAGCGCATCCTGATCCTCTGGACCCGCGTCCTCACCCCGGACGGGACCTCGATGGAAATCGCCGCTGTAGGCGGGGACCAGCTCGGCCGTTCGGGCCTCACCGGCCTCGTCGACACCAAGTTCGCCGAACGCTTCGGCGGCGCGGCGCTGATTTCCGTGATCGGAGCGGCCCCTGCCGTGGCGGCGGAGAGTGCCAACAATGAAACCACCAGCATCGTTCTGGGCGATGTTGGCAGCGACCTTCAGGACGCGGTCGGGTCCGTCATCGCCGACCAGGTGTCGATCGCGCCCACGATCTATGTCGATCAGGGCGCCTCGGTCACCGTGCTCGTGGACCGGGATGTGGTAATCTATTGACCAAGACAGAAAGCCCAGCCTCCTACCTTGAGCGCTATCTCGACCCGTTCCGCGACCTTCTGCTGCGTGACGACGTGGTCGAGATCGCGATCAACCCGGATGGCAAGGTCTGGCTCGAGGTCGCGGGCGACGCCACCATGCGCCACAAAGGCCAGACTGTGGATTGCAACACCGCCCTCAACATGGCCCAGACCATCGTTGGCGATGCCAAGGCCCGCGTCTCTGAAAAGAACCCGCTCGTCTCCGGCAAGGTGGAATATGCCGGTCGTCCCCTCCGGGTCCAGGTCGCCGTTCCGCCCGCCATCGATCGCGGTGCCTCGATCACCATCCGCCTCTTCGCCTCGGGCAGCGTCCGGGACTACACACCCACCTATCTCTTCGGCAAGGCCGTCTCGCTCGATGCGCTCCGGGCCGAGAAGATGAAGAACATTGCCAGTCTCGCCGAAGAGAACCTCGAAGCCGCGCTGCAAACCCTGGTCGAGGCGCGGCTCAACGTCCTGATCAGCGGCGGCACTTCGACCGGCAAGACCACTTTCGCCCGCCACCTTCTGACCCACGTCAGCGAGCACGAACGGCTGATCACCATTGAGGACGCTTTTGAGCTGTTCCCGGGCCAACCCAACACCGTCGCCCTCTTGGCCGACCGCGGTGCCGGCTCACAACGCAGCGCCAACGCCCTCCTGCAGGCCTCCCTCCGCATGCGCCCTGACCGGATCATCGTCGGCGAGCTCCGCGGGGCCGAGGCCCTGACCTATCTCGAAGCAATCAACACCGGCCATGGCGGGTCGGTCTCGACGATCCACGCCGAAACCGCGGAACTGGCCATCGACCGGCTGGCGATCATGGTTCTCCAAGCTGGCACACCGCTGACTTTCGCCGAGGTGCGGGAATACATCCGGAAATCCATCGATGTGATCGTCCAGCTCGGGCGGGCGGACGGGAAGCGGGGGATTACGGAGTTCTATTTGCCGACGAATGAGAGCGGAGATCTTTAAGTAGAAAGCCTCGGAGGAAATGGTCTTACAAAATATGGCCTTCGACTCTTCTATGTTTTGAAGACATAGGCCCTATGCCATCCGAGAAACACTTGATGTTTAGCGTTCAATTTTATGGGCGTTTCAAAACGGAGCTGCGCGCACGCCAAGCTGCTTAAGAGCTTCGAGAAGACCGGAACACCATTCAGGTCGAAGGTCACCAGTCCACTGTCGAATGCAGCGTCCCAAAGAGCCGAAAGAAGTAGGCCGTTGTGAACGTCAAGTCGCTCGCTGTCATTGTCGCAGTCTCGCCATGGTTTTATATGAGAGGCACGAAGAACGGGCTTGTCGGCAATCCCAGTCAGAGGGCATCGCCCCCGCCAGTATTTGATCAGACGCTCACGGAAGATGTTCTGGCCGACACGCTGGACCACAAGGCGCTCCGCCTCTGTCGTCGTCGGTAAGTCTTTTGTTCGGTGAAGAAACTCCTGAAGTGGTGCGTCGGGAAGGCTTGCGGCAAGATCGTAAACTCTTGGCATTACGCCATAAAGTAGTGCCAGCGAGGAAAACCGGAACCGTGCGAGGCCTGGTCCTGCGGTATCGGACGCCTCAATCCCGATCTCTGCGATGACCTCGGCGTGATCCAGGGCGAGGAGCCACGCACCGGAAGTGTCCCGTGCGAGCCAGATCGATCCCTGCGCGGTCGTCGAACTGTACCGCTGCCAGCCATCGATTTCGCCATGGGGGCGCCGGAAGCCGTTCTGGTAGGTGACTTTGTCGCATTCCTGACGGGTCACGAAGGATTGGGGCGTCTCGATCATCAAAAGTCCATAGCAAACAATCTGGCTTCAGGTGGGGTTGATGACAGTTTCAGCCGTACCGAGTGATGATCTGCGGTGATTTGCGATGGGGCGGTAGTTGTCGTTACAATATACTGGAATGGAGGGGGGCTTGTCTTCTCTTCCAGGCCCAGCGCGAAATCAAAGAGATTTGAGTAGATGCCAGCGTCGAGGTCTGCTTCGCGGGGACTGTCGTGGATAAGGAACGACGGTAGGTCCGCCTTTCCGTTCACAGAAAGGATCATGGCGGCGAGGTCGAAAGCAACGATCTTGAACGACTCTACTGCCGCCGTTGAAAGGCCCGCGCCACGATCTAGCAATATCTCGGGATGCAGACCGTTACCGTCGAGTTTCACTTTCCCAGTACAGCCATTGGGCATCAGAGTCGCGACAAGTTGTCGAAAGAGTGTTTCCAGATCACCTATCGCTGCCGCGGCGCGCTCGCGCTCAAGGCCCATCTTTTGTCGTTGACCTTCAAGCATTCTGTCAACGCCGGCTAAGCGTTGAACTATTCGGGCGCGATCACCTAACTGGCGGTCGAACCAGTTAGCTTCTCTCACCAAGTCCTGCGCGTGATTGATAGCTTTGTTGGCGTCTGAGGCTTGCCGCTCGAGTTGCGCGAAAGAATCTTCAATTTTGGAAATTTCACCATCCAGACGCGAGATTTCCTGATCGAGGTTTTCAATTTCTACGGGCAGTGCCAGTCTTTGACGATCTAGCTCAGCGACATGTCGCTCGGTCCGCTCAATCCGGCCTTTTACCTCGTCAAGGTTGCACCGTTCCAGAGACACCCCGCACCCATTGGCCTTCACCTCATCGATGCTGACATGGCAAATTGCGCAACGGACAATAACGCCAGTTTCAAGTCTCGCTTGCTCGGTTCCTTGTTCGGCACGAGCAGCAGAAATCTGACTCGGAAGGCTGTTCAATAGGGCCTTCTTCTCCGCCCTTTCGTCGCTTCTTTTGTTTCGTTCGGACTGCAGAAGGTTTCGTTTGCCGCGCAGAGCGTCGCTGGGGCGACCACTCTTGGAGTGTTCGGTGCCCAGGGCCTTCGCCAGCACTTCATTCGCCTTGTCGATCAACTCCTTGCGCACGATCTCTTCCGTCGGATCACGGTCCTTGGAGTAAGAAAGGCGTTCACAGAGTTCGTCGAATCTTTGGCTTTGGAACCAGTCGAGATGGCCGAGCTTTTCACGTAGACCGTCGCGCTCGCGCGTATGTGCTCTCGCCCCCTTCGTGGCTTGAACCTCGTCCGCTGAGAGCGCCCCGATAGCCAGACGCACGACAGTCAGCCTTGTCTCTAGAGAAAGTTCCTGAGCAGGTGATCCCGAACCGGACCGCTTGGATCTCCAGTCGAAGACGTCGTCCAGACGGCATTCCTGATCGCGGGTGAGCCAGGCCAGCAGGACGTCCCAGACTTGTTCTGCCTTCAAGTTGTCCGGAACCTGATCTCGATACCGGGCACAAAATATGTCGGAGATCACCGGCGCTATCGTTGGAGGTTCAGTACCGACCAGAAGCTGGTCAAATGTCTCCTCGATCCGCTCTGCGCGGGTGGCGCGAGACGGCAGGTTCATGCCAATCGGACGGGTGACCACCCAACACTCGCCATCAATGATGACTTCGGCGCCAACAAAGCCATTCGGCAATTTTTGCTGCATGAGCGGGCGCTGTTCGTCGTTGGCGAAGGTGCGCTCGCCCAAGCAATACCGGATCAAACGGCAGAAGGTCGTCTTGCCGCTGCCATGAGGGGTGGCACCGGTTTCGTTCATCGACAGATCGGGCGACCAGATGATGTTGACGCCGCGCCGAAGCTCAATATCGCGCAGCAAGGTCTGAGGATCGCGCCAGAGCGCCAACCGTCGAACCCACAGGCGGGGCCCTTGTTGCCCTTCGGGCAGATTGAATTCAATCTCGGATGGCTGAAACAGATCAGGCTGCAAGGCGACCCTCCCTGATGAACGGAAGGATTACGGCCGACACCTGCGAGAGCCCGTGATCCAGGTCCACAGCTTCCAGCCTCGACCATGCGAAGATTGCGCGGCCGACGGCAGGATCGCTTGCATTCAGGGTCGATCGATCAAGCCTCGAACCCGCGCTCCAGTGTGTGCCGTCGGATGAAACATCCAACACGGCGGAGGAAACAAGTTCATTGAAGGCCGCGCCCCAGGCCGCGTTCGTTGGCGGAACGAGTTGGGTAGCGCCCGTCGAGTGCGCCATAAGACGTTGCCACTCTCGGCGATCCGTTTCCGACAGGAAGCCATCAAGCAGGCCTGGCTGAAGGCAGGCGAGCGCAGCAAGACGGACGCGACGGGCATCGGAAGGCCCTGGCAGAATACCCACCATCGCCCGAAGCTGTGCCCGGACTCTGTCTCGCTCATTGATACCCTGAGGCCACGCCCACATTGCGTCCTCATACTGGTTGAGCGGGGACAGCGCGAATTGTTGAGCGACGGCCGTTGCTCTGTCAGCCATACCGAGAGCGGCAAACGTGCCATCCTGCGCCATCCGGTCCCAGGCTTCGAGGACGAGGCGGCGGGTGCGGTATTCGCCGTGTTGGCGGATTTCCTTTTCCTTCAGGACGCGGAAGGTCTCCGAGGGGTAGTCGGGGCCCTTCACGTCGGCGGGGTCGAGGATGTAGCGCAGCTCGTCGCGGGTCAGGCCGTAAGCGCGGGCGTAGAAGGCGTCGAGATCGGCGCGCAGCAGCGCGCGGCGGTCCTCGTCCCAGGCGAAGGGCGGGCCGTCATGGCCCAGATCGCGGGCGAAGGGGGCGAGGCTGTGCGACGTGTAGGTGAGTTCCAGCACCTTCGGGGTGATGAATGCGAGGCGCCGTTCGGTGTAGAATTCGGGCGGGAGGATGGGGAGTTGCTTCCACATTTCTACCGTTAGGTGGGTGCCGCCAACCTTTTGCCGAGCCACGAAATCCAGTGCGATGGCTGATGAATTTGCAAGGAAGGCTGCCGCAGATGGGGCGCTGCTGCCCACATGCATGAGGCGAAGCGTGTGGCCAACGCCGGTCCAAGGGACAATTGACGAAATTACGGTGCGCTCATTCGTTGCGTTAGTAATGTCGCGCCACCCCATCAGCCAGCTTCTGGTCCAACCCTTGGCTGAAACACGCCTTTTGACCTCTAGTTCATCCACCCAATAGCGCGAAACCACCTCATTGTTTGGCTCAGCCTTATATTCTGGGGAGTAATCAACAGGAGTTGCGTCCTCGAGTGTGTATCCGGACCAACGGTGGTCGAAATGATGCACCATCTTCGCTTCATATAGCGGAACGTACTTATCGACTTCAGGAGATGCAGAGGACCAGCTCAAACCGCTAAAGGAAAAGCCGTCCTTGCTGAGTTGCTCTGCTGTCATAAAAATAGGCGAGTCATCGGCCATGTCGAAAAGCTTCGTTGCATAGTCGAAAGACCATGGATCCGTCTTGGATTTCCCTTCCTCTTTAACGAGCGCGGGTGCATGCGAATAAATCTTTGCAGTTAATACTGCGTCTGACCTAGATCGAAAAACAGGAGCTGTCTTCGTGTTCGGGTTTATTGCTGCAATCTCGGCAGGCAGTAGGGTGAAATTTCGCTCCAGTTCCGCGAGCTGCGATGGATCAGTCAAGAAGAATGCGAACTTCGCAATAGGCTCGTCACGGCCAACGGTCAAAAGCGCAAACTTCGTCCGACTGTCAATCGCTGGAAATATCCCAGCACGGTTCTCGAAATCTATCAATCTTGCCAACCGCTGCGCATCGACAAGATATGCGAAAAAGGGTGCAGTCGTTCCATCTGTTGCGACACCAGTGGGAACGATCACCCCGGCGCGCTGCTTGGCAAGATTGGCGAATAGCTCGGCGAACAGCGCATAGGTGTTCACGTCGCCGCGCCCGGTAAGGTCAAAGCGCCCGCCGTCTTTGCCGGCCAGGCGGGCGAACTCGCTCGTAGCCTCCGCCTCGCGTTTTGCGGCAATGAACGCATCGAATAGTGCGCGGTCAACCGTGCCCTGCGCGGCGTTCTCGAGCGCTTTGACTAGCCGGTCGCGCGCAGCCTTGTTGGGGGCATTAGCGATCTCGGGCGAGCGGGAGGCAAAGAATTCCTGCTCCTGCAGCTTGATCCGCTCCCACGGCGGGTTGCCCAACACCACATCAAAACCGCCGCGCTGCATCACATCGGGGAACTCCAGCGGCCAGTGAAAGGCGCAGGCGCGGCGAGCGGCCTTGGGCGCGTCCGTCATCGCCTGCCGCATCTTGCCCTGATTGAGGGCCAGCCACAGCTCCTCGGTCGTCGGCACGGTGCGGGCGGATGCCCCCGCCGGTGCGCCCCCCACCTTGGGCAGCAGGAAGGCCGCCACATAGAGGTCCGCCGCCGCCTTGGCGCGGACGAAGGTCTGCCCCTTGCGCAGTTCCTTGAACCGCTTGGCCTTGGCGCCGATCTGCTCGACCGTATTCTCGGGCAGGTCGCGGAAGCCCGAGAAATCCAGCGCCAGAGGTTTCATCGCGGGCATCGACGCCTGACCGGTGCCGAAGTCGAACCCGCCTTGCCCCGCCGTCGCATCGCGATTGGCCTTGAGGTAATATTTCGCGGTTTCCTTGTCGTCGCCGGTCAGCGGCTTGTAGGCGGCGTCGGGGATGCCGTCCTCCAGCACCTGCAGGTCGAACACCCCCAGCAGCGCATCGCCGCAGCGGATCTGCGCGTCGAAGAAGCCAAGGGGAAGGCCGGGGTCCACCGTCTCGATCCAGAGCGCGACCTTGGTCAGCTCCACCGCCATCGGGTTGCGATCCACCCCGTGGATGCAGCAGCGCGCGACATCGCGCAGCGCATGGCGGAAATCGGCCAGCGAGGGGGTGCCTTCGGCGCGGATGCGCGCGAGCCGCGTGGCGATGCGGCGGGCGGCGGCCAGCAGGAAGTGGCCCGAGCCGCAGGCAGGGTCGATGACCGAGAGTTTCAGGAGCGCCTTGGCGGGATCGTCCGACTCGGCCTCGGTCTTGTCGAGCGCGGGATCGAGCGCGGTGTCGAGCAGCGCCTGAACGAGGCTGTCGGGCGTGTAGTAGGAGCCGGTGGTCTTGCGCTGGTTGCCCTTCTGCTCGGCCGCTTCGGAGGCGAAGACCAGTGTCTTGCCGTCGTCGCCCAGCTGCGGCTGCAGTTCGAGGAGGGATTCGTAGACCGAGCCCAGTTCCTCAGTCTCCATCGCGCGCCAGTTGACCGGGACCATGCCGGTCTTGTCGGCGAGCCAGGAGAGGCGATAGAGCGCCTCCATGAAGGCGCGGTTGCGCAGGCGGGCGGTTTCCAGATGGGGTAGCCTGTCCTCGGCAAACAGGCCGCCGAGAGCGGGCAGCGCAAGGGCTGGCTGGCCATGCGTGAGGGCGCGGAAGACGATCTTCACCCCCTCGTAGCGGTCATGGTGCTTGTCCCATGTTGCGGCGCGGTAGCATTGCTTGCGCAGCGATTGGAGCGAATAGCCCTGGGCGTAGAGGGCGCGGGCCTCTGGTTTGGCCTTTTCCGGGTGAAGGAGGTTCCGGTCCTCGGCCACCATGAGGAAGATCAGGCGGTAGACGAGGCGCAGGAGTTCGTTGAACCATTCGGTCAGGTTCACTTCGCCGGACTGGAGTTTCGCTGCGAGGTCGGGGTTGGCCTCGAGGAAGCCAGAGCCGAGCAGTTTGAGGGCCAGCTGGACCTGACCGGCCAAGCGATCACGCGCGGCTTCGCCCTCCTTGGAGCCGGCATCGCGCCAGCGTTCGAGAGGGCAATCGGTGGCGGGGGCGTCTGCCGCGCCGAAGCGGGTGCGGTGGATCAGGAGCCAGAGCACCGCAAACGACGCGATGTCCTCGTTGGTGAACATCTGCGCCAGATCGGCCTCGATATAGGCCGGACGGGTCAGCGAGGCATTGTCGCGCATGAGGCGCAACTGCATCCCGTTGGTCACGATGCCCCAGAGGGCTTCGTCCCGATCATTCAGGTGGTCCTGAAGGGCAAAGGCCGGGGAGCGAGACCTGTCCGTCGAGAGCGTCGGGCTGCGACGGTCAAGCAACTCGGACGGCGGCACGACGACGACAGGGACACGGTCGGATGCGATCAGGGCGATCGGTGCGGCTGCCGCCGCGAGATCGGTGTACCCGAAGGTTTCCCTGAAGAAATCGGCGATGAAACGCGCGGTAGCGGCGGCCGAGGGGTGCTCGATCTTCGCAAAGGCGTCGAAATGCGATTGGCCTACGCGGAAGGCGGTGGCGATTTCCTCGCGGATTTGTAGGCCTTTGCGAACCCCGTATTCCTCGGGGGATTGCTCGGGTGCCTGGCGCTGATCGATCTTTGCGATCATTGCAGGCGCGATCAGGTTGCCTTCGAGGCTCAGCGACGGCCACGCGGACATATCGGTAATTGGTTTTCGGGCCATGATTACACCTCCCCCGGAACAAGAACGAAGAGGCCGATGACGTCTGGGGGAATGATCGGCTCCACACTGACACGCGACGCGGAACCGGCGGCAGCACGAAGACGGGCGTGGTCTTCAACCAGCTCCGCGGCACGCTTTTGCACGAAATCGGCAATTGGACCGCCCAGCAGGTCGGGAAGGGCTGCCTTCGCCGAATTGATCATCCGATCGCGGGCGACAGGCGCGAGATCAGCAGTCGCGGGAGAGGCAAGCAGCGCGCGCGCCTCGCTGCCAGAGGCGATCACCGTATTGCTGTCGAGGGCAACGAGGGCGGCTTCCTCTGCCAGCAGAAGGCGCTCGCGCCGTGCATGAACCGTGAGCTTGTAACGAATACGCAAGAGCGCGACACGCGTCATCTGAGTGACAGCGGCACTCGGCCAGGCCCCGACACGACCGACGCCCAGATCCGGCAGCGCTTCGGTGTCGAGAGAGGCTTCAAGCAGGCTTTCTGCCAGGGACGATGTCAGTGGATGGGTTCTGGTCAGAAGTGAAGCGCCTGAGGGCACCGGTTCTTGCGTGGCCAGTTTCAGAGAGCCCTTCAGCCCGCGCTGCTCCAGCTTTTCCTTGAGGCTATCTTGAAGAGCATGCACGTGGGCGAACTGCAGCGATTTCTTCTTCTCGAGAGGCACCCCAAACCGAGACATCGCGCGCTCGAGGAATTCGAGCGTTTCCGCTGGCGATCCAAGCAGGGACTTTACCTTGTCCCATTCAGGAGCGACTTCACTAGGCTTCATGGCGTTTTGTGCAAACCGGGCGCGTGACCGCTTTTCGTTCTCGCTAGCATCGCGCCAGCGGGTCTCCATCACCTGGATGCCGTCGCCGAGTTGCAGGTCCAGCGTCAGCTGCTTGTGGCTGCCACCGCCACGGCGAAGCATCATTGCCGCCATCAGCGCATCGGTGACCGGTCCCCGCTCGTCGGGGAGAGGCACAGTCACGCCCGTCGCCTTGCGGATTTCCTCGGCTTTGCGAAGAATGACATCCAAGACGGCACCGTCGATGGCGCTGTCGGGCGAAAACATCATGATCGAGCGAACGAGTTCGGCGGGTTGCCCGAAACGATCCACGCGACCTTCGCGCTGTTGATGGCGCGTCGGATTCCAGGAAAGGTCGTAGTGGATCACGGTGTCGAACAGCTGTTGAAGGTTGATCCCCTCCGACAGGCAGTCCGTAGCGACAAGGATGCGCTGATCTGTGGCGGCACTTTCTTCCGCCGCCATTTCCGCTACGCGATCCCGACGTTCGTCCGGCGTCAGTTCACCCGTCACGGCCTGCACATTCAGCTTGGGGAAGGCTTTACGAAGCCCTTCCTTCACATGATCGGCCGTGGCGAGGTAGCGGCAGAAGACGACGGGGTTAGCGCCGTCTTTGATCAAGGGTTTGAGGGCCTTGATGAGGGCGTTCAGTTTGGGATCTTCGGCCGTCAGAAGTTCGCCGGCCTTGTCGAGCAGCCCTTGGAGAGCGGGGTCATTTGAAAAGACGGTGTTTGGCTCGATGTCCACGGCGTCTTCGTCATCGCCATCTTCGTCGTAGATCTGCGGCTCGAGGCGGTCGTCTTCATTGGAAGCCCGGTTTCGCAACGCGCTCATTGCGGCTGCGGGTGACGATCCGACGCAGCGCATCAGTGCCAGAGTGCCCCAGAAGGCCAGGCGCCGATCCTTCTGCGCGTCTCCGGCCCGAGACACGACCGAGAAGCAGTAATCAAGGACGGCTTCCTGGAAGGCCCGATGCTCATCGCTCAGGCGATACGAGTATTCGGTGGTCTCGTGCTTGGGGAACGAGCGGTTCTCATCCCAGTCGCCCTCCACCAGGTCGACGCGCCGCCGCTGAACAAAGTGCCTGACAAGGCGCTCGCGGTATTTCTGGTTGTCAAAGTTGACGGTCCCGAACTCCGTGTCGATTAGCGATAGAAGCCGAGCGAACGCATCTTCATCCCCGGAGTGCGGCGTGGCTGTCAGCAGGATCAACCGACGCTCAGGATCGCGCGCAAGGCCTTGAAGCAGGTCGAAACGCTGCTGCTTTCCCTTGTGCGTCCCTACACAGGCATGTGCTTCATCGACGATAACGAAATCCGGGCAGGCCCTGGCGAACCCATCCCGGCGTTTCTCGGCCTTGATGTAGTCAAGGCTGACCACCGTGAACGGATAGGCATCGAAAAGAGTCTGCGCCAATGGGAGGTTACGCTCCAGACGTGCCGCAGTCCCGGAGGTGACGGCAACGGCATCGATCCCGAAGCGATCCTTCAGTTCTGTGATCCACTGGTCCACGAGGTGCGGAGGGCAGAGAACCGAAAACGCATCGACCTCTCCGCGATCCATCAGTTCGCGCAGGATCAGACCCGCTTCGATGGTCTTGCCGATGCCAACGTCGTCGGCAATTAACAGACGCGGGACCTGAAGTCGAAGGGCCATGAGAAGCGGGACGAGCTGGTACGTCCGAGGTTCGAACGCGAGCTGTGCGGCGGATCGGAAGGGACCTGCCCCTCGGCGGAGGGTCAGTCGCAACGCGTCGGCAAGAAGGGCCGCCTTGGACTGCACTGTCGTGCGCGCATCGTCAGGCAGCTCGAAACGAGCGGCTTCTACCGGTGAAAGCTCGAGATCCGGAGCAAGAACCAAGATGTCGTTTTCATTGCCCGAGAGGGGGCGCAGGGCGAGCAGGCCCTCGCCGGGTGTCGGCATGGCAACCCATTCACGGCCGCGCGCTCTGACAAGATCTCCAGGAGTAAAATTCACTGTCATATCAACCTTCAAAATTCTTCATGAAGCCATCCGGCAGTCCTTCCGACGGAGCCGAAGGCAATCCGAAAACGACCCAGCCCTTGTTCATCGCGTCTGCCTCAGCCTCCGCTGTCAGGTCAGCGGTCGTCGCGGCAACCGCGAAAGCGCGCCAAACGAACTCAAATTCGCGTCCACCAAAGCTCGCGGGCATCGTATCGACTTGAGGAATGCCTGCTGCGCTGAATGCCTCAAGCCATGGTGATGCCACCGTTCCAGCGGTCGGCTTCGCCGCAAGGGAAATTGTGCCGCGTGCAAGATCGATCAGGAATTGCGCCACTTCCGGGCTCGAGCGGTCGATCAGCTCATGGTCCGGTTGGTTGAAGTAGGACAGCAGGCAACGGTAGCAGCCGCGAACACAGCTTCCGTCTTTCTTCTCCTGCAACAGATCCGCATCACCCGCCGCAATCGCAGCATCCACATTCTCGAAGTGCATCAGACCCAGTGCGGTCTTCGCCACCTCGTTGATAGCCTTTCCGTCATCAATCAGGCGCGTGAGCACGCCGGCGCCGCCTTCCGTTGCCTCGTAGGCAAGGATTGCGCGACGGTTGTCTCTCGCGGGCAGCGGTTCACCGAGGATTTCGCCTTCTTCCAACTGGAAAACCACTTCGATTCCGCGCAGCAACGCATGCTGAACCGTCGCGATTGTTTCGGGCTCATATTGCTCCGGCTTTTCGAAGCGGAACAACAGGGCGTTCTTTCTGTCGCGGACAATCGGGACAATGCGAACCGGCTTGACCACGTCCGGCGGGACGTCCGTGTCGCTGTCCTCGTCGTCGGATTTCGCCCAGTATCCGGACCTCGGATCGATGTGGAAACCGAAGACAGTCTGGTCCTTTCGTCGCTTCAAGCCCTTGTTCAGTCGGCTGATCTCCGCGCTGTTGGCGTATTGCAGGGCCAAGAGGGAAGTCTCGCCACAGACGAATTTGGCGTTGGTCACCTGGACCTGCCCATCCTTCTTCGGCCAGGAGAAGACGGTCTGGATGTCAAAGCCCTGCCGAACGCGCTCTTCATCGTTCGCCGTGATGCGCTCAGTCGGGGCCGCCTCGACGTTGTCGATGCGCAGAGTCTTCTTGATGGGGACTTCACCCGCCATGTGGTTGTTGCACCCATGGCAGCGCTCGACCTCGCCCTCGTGTGATGCGCCACAGTTGGAGCAGATGTAGATATCTTTGGTCGCCAATTCCGATCCGTCGCCCTGACGCACCTCGGGCGGCAGTTTGGCTTTCATGACCCGGTAGGCGCGGCCCTCATGATAAATCAGACTGCGCGGGCCGAATTCGGAAATGGCCAGGAAGCGGGCTCTGGACAGGAATGACCCCGTCTTACCTTCGCCAGGAACAAACGCGTAGAGTGGCAGGCGCGGGAAGTTGTACCCGGGCAGGAAGCCCTCTGTTGCCAGATACCGATACGAATAGAAATCGGAGCCATTCGAGGCTTTGCCTTGTTCGAGGATGGCGATCTGATCCTGGGCCTGCATTTGCGCGGCCTTGATCTTGCGCCGGTCGGCTCCCGAGAGCCCTGTAATCTCCGAACGCTTGTTCGCCTCGGCCAATTGCGTCCTGGCAGAGCTATAAAGCTCGCGCCAACGGTCGAAGGCGCGGTCAAACTCCTTGGGGGCATTCATGGCCGTGTGAAGAACGAACTCGTCTGGATCATCCATCCAAATCGGGGTTTGCCCTCCGTCGGACGCCAGAATCTGCTTCAAGACACGCGCCATCGGCCCCCGTGCCTGCGAAACCAGAGCGGGTTTCGAGATGACCGCCAGAACGTCCTCCTTCAGCGGGAATTTATCCCCGTGAAGGTCCAAAATCTCCGGGATATCGGGAGAAAGCGCCAGTTTCGCTTCCGCCAGCCACACCGCGTGCAGGTGCGATCGAACCAGCTCTTCATTCGTGATGTCGAGTGCCGGCGGCCGCACAACGCCGGCCACCATATCGTTGCGCCGTTCAAAGAAATATTGGTCATGCGGAGACCCCGAGGCGCAGTAGGTCACGACAACCGCGGCCTGACCCGAGCGACCGGCACGGCCAGCGCGCTGCGCGTAATTCGCCGGCGTAGGCGGTACATTGCGCAGGTAGACGGCGTTCAAGGCGGAAATATCAACGCCGAGTTCCATAGTCGGAGAGCAGAACAGGGCGGGCAGGAACCGATCGGACTCGCCCGTTGCCCGGATTTCCGTTCGGTACTCCGAGGTCGCGAGATGCTCCATATCGTCCTGCTCGAAACGGAACCGCCATTCTCGCCATTCCCGCTGCTTCTGTGAGACCTGAGCCGTGTGCTCGCGTCCCTCCAGCCCCCAGTAGGAACTGCGCCCATCGCCAAGATCACTGGCAATCGCGGTGTAAAGGTCGTGGAAATATCGGTTGCCTCGATGGGTTTCATCATCGAGGGCCGGTCCAGGCACAAGCCGAACCGCAGATGGAGACAGGCGCCAGCCTGTCACATCACTGTCGAGTTCGACAGGCACAAGCAGTCCTTCGTCGCTCAGGAAGGCAAGCATCCCTTCCATGAACTCGTAGTATTCATCCTTGTTCAGCTTCGTGCCAAGAACGGACTTCCGGTTCACGAGCCGCGCAATCCGCGAATTGGGACCTGCCCGGAGAAGCGTTTGTTCTTCACGCAGCGTGACGACGTTCTTGCTGCCCGCGCGCAGGACAAGTGAGGACCGCGCTCGTGGATTTTCCTTTTGGTCAATTGCCCAAGGTGCCTGAAGCAGCATTCGGGACTTCTGGGCCACGCCATCGAGGACAGTCAGGTCCAAGGCTTCGGTCTGAACAGCCAGGCCCTCGAGCATCGCGGACAAAATCGCCTTTAGAATTGCCTGCCGCTGTTCGAGGCTGAGGTCTCCCAGCGCTGGATGGATGGCCATGAAGCGCTCGCGATCTTCAGAGATTTCCTCGAGGCCGAGGAAATTCACGTCGATCAGGTTCAGGACAGACAAGCTGGGGTTGGTGAAGCGCCAACCGCGACGCAGGTCCGTCCAGACACGATGGGCGAGTACCTTTGCGAGCGACCGCTGGGCATCTTCACGAATGATGGCACCAGCATTCGAATCCAGCAGCCAATGCTGGCGCGCCTCTTTGTTGGCGGCAGTAAAGCCCAGCGCCTTCACCACCTGCAGGCCGAACTCGTCTTCTGCGAGCCCACCTGAGCCGGCAGCAATGACCGCGCGAAGTATGGCTCCGCGCAACAGGCTTACGAACAGGAAGTCATTGAAATGGCCAGACTGCAGGGCTGCATCCTGACGGTTATCCGTGAACCCCAAAAGCTTCCGCTTCGTCTCGGGTACGCCGCTGCCAGGTTTGTTCATCCACTCCAGGGCGCTGGCGACCAGCAAGGTTGTTGCCGAGCTTCGCCCTTCGCCGGAGAGCCCCGCCAGCTTGCTGCGCTCACGCATCCCCTGCGTCGGTTCGTCATGGCAGCACAGGCAGAATGCGAACTTACCTGGGATGAACCAGAAATCGTTTCCGCCCGCTCCGTGGCGCCCATCAGCACCGACGACGTAGGACACCGGCATACGCTTCTTGCGATACCCTCTCAGCCGTTCAATGCCGTTTTTCTCTTCTCGCCAGCTTTCGGGGTAACCCTCAAGCTCGCCTGTGAACTGGAAGTCAGTATCGCCCGGCGTAACCGGACAGAGATACCCCGCGACCTCGTCTTCTTCAGTGTCGAGCGGCGTGTCGTCGATGCTTCGGGGCAGAAAGCGCAAGCTCCCATCATCGTCGACCTTGGTCACGACATGGTACTCTTGGCCACAGTTTCGGCAGAACCGCGTGGGGTAGAGGCGGTTTCCAGGGGCTTCGGGGTCCTCGAGCTGTCCTTCAAGAAGGATCCGACGCGGCCTGGCCGTGAGCGTCGTAAAGACTTCACCGGCACCGGAGATGAACCGGTGGAGTTTGAAGGCGAGAAAGGCTCCGTCCTTCGTGCCGCCGCGCTCATGCTCCGGCAGGCTTACCCGGGTCAGGAATCTTTCGAGATAGTCTCGGCAGGTTTCTGCATCGACCGCACTGGTCAGAGAAAGCTTTTCGACGGCCTCTTCGAAAGGGATCGGCTTCTTCCTGCGAAGCTCAAGCCCATCGTCCAATCCGAGTTCGAGTTCGGCCCACACCGAGAGCGGATGGCGCTTCAGGGTTTCGTCATCGAGCGCGTCCGGCAAAGGCTGCGTCAGGACCGTCTTCAAAGTGCCAAGGACGTGCTCGGTCTTCAGGGCGTCATCGGTCGCGCGCTGCAGTGACTCGTCGATGACCGCGTCCGGGCCAATGTCGGTGCCAAATAGACGCGACGCTACCTTCGCAACAGCAATTGCGCGGCTCTCGTCCGATCCCTCGGAGGCCATTGTTGCCGAGGTCCCGATGCAGATTGGTTCTTTGTCAGGCGAGCACCTGTCCCGCAGGCGCCGAACGAGGACCGCGACATCGGCACCTTGGCGCCCGCGATAGGTATGGAGTTCGTCGAGAATGATGAACTCGAGACCGGACGCGTTCGAGACGACTTTCGAGTCCAGGTCGTCCTGACGCGTCAGAAGCAGTTCCGCCATCATGTAGTTCGTTAGGAGAACATCGGGCGGATTAGCCGCGATGCGCTCCCGTTCTTCACGGCTTTCCTGACCGGTGTAACGTTTGACCACCGGCTTGAGCTCATCGGGCAAACCGGAACCGGCGATGAACTTGTCGATCTCCTTCATCTGGCTGTTTGCCAGAGCGTTCATGGGGTAAACAATGATTGCCGTTGTGCGCCGCGGCTTTCCTGCGCGCCGCGCGCGGATGATCGAGTCGACAACCGGCACGAAGAAGCACAGGGATTTCCCCGAACCCGTGCCGGTAGTGACGACATAGCTCTTTCCTTGCTTCGCCTTCGCGATCGCCTCGGCTTGGTGCCGGTGAAAGCGAAGAGGCGTGGTGCCAAACCGGAAAACCTTGCCCGTGCCGTCGTCGAGGTCACCCGTGGCGACGAGTTCATCGACCGTCGGCCCCGCCATGAAGCGTGGGTTCAGAGACAAGAGGGCATCCGGCCAGAATTTTCCGGCGTCGTACTGGGCATCGATCCCGGATTTCAGGTCGGGTGCCCGAATTGCGCTGAATGAACGCGAAAAGTGCTCGTAAGAAGCTATTAATTGTTGATCAAATTCAAATGCTTTCATCAGAAACCTTCGCTACCAGTGCTTGTTATAGCTTTCGAGAATACAAGCAGTCAGTGCAAGAGGTTGTCGCTTGTTCGAAGAGCATCGCTGTACGAACATTAAACGTTTTCCAGAGCCACAAAACCCAGAACGATCAATTTCCGTCGCATCCCACTAAGGTCAATCAGAGGACATCTGCTTGTTACCTTTTGGAGGTGCCGTGGGAAAATGCCGATCAATGGTTACCCACCCAACAACTCCTCGATGAAATCCTCCTGCCGGTCGAGTGCCGCCTCCCATTCCTTCGGCACGGCGGCTTCCCGCTCGAGCGTCTCAGGCTCAGGCTCAGGTTGGCCGCGCCCGGCCTCCATCGCCATCACGCTCATCGCGCGCGCTTCGCGGCGCTGCGAACGGTCCCGGACCGGTGCGCGTTCGGCTGGTTTCGCCTGCTCGTCTCCACCAGTCTCATCTCCACCATCCCCACCCCATGGCCCCACGCCTTGGACGCTAGGCGGGTACGGGAATGGCTTGCCCTCCTGACGGGCCAACATGTCCTTGAAGAACGGATCGTCGTAATACTTGATCCGGCTCGCCTTGATCGGGTGTTGGGGCGAGGCGAGGATGATCACCTCGTCGGGGTCCATAAGGCGCGCTTCGGTCTCTGAAAGCAGCGGCCGTTCTTCCAGCCGCGCCGAGGTCGAGGTAGCTCCTAGGAAACCCTTGTTGCGACCGTACATGCGGGTCACGGCCTCGCGGGTCGTGCTGCCGACGGCGGCGGAAACCTCCTTCACAGTGCGCTGGTCGCGCGGGGTGATGTAGAGCTTAAGCCCTGCACCATTCTCGAGGCTCTCGCGGCCTTCGGGTCCGTAGATCCGGTCGAGAGAGGCCAGCGACTGCGCGATCATCGCGACGCGGCCGCCATAGCTTGCCAAGGAATGGATCGCGCGTTCGAGATAGGGCATCGCCCCCATCTGCTGGAATTCGTCGATCATCATCATGACGGGCCAAGGCTCATCCGGACCCGGCTCGTTCAGGCGGATCGAGGCGATGAGATCGGCAAACATCAGGCGCAGGAGCGGCGCCAGCGTCGCGATGTGATCCTCGGAGACCGCGATGTAGAGCGACTGCGGGGTCTTCCTGAACGTCGAGAAATCAAAGTCGCTTGCCTCGGTCGCCGAGCGCACCGCCGGGTTGTCCCACTGCTTGAGGCCCGCGGTCATCAGCGCCTGGATGTTCGAGGTCAAGAGCCGCGACGAGGCAGAGGCGGCGTTGGTCCAGAGCTCGCGCAGGATGTCTTCCTCGGCCTCGTCGGCATAGGTCTTGTACTGGGCGTTCTTGTATTCGCCCCCGGCCACGATCTGATTGACCGCGCCGAGGTTCGGCGTGCCGCGCTGGATTGCCAGCAAGCAGGCCGCGACGAAAATCGACTTGCCGGCCTCGGAGAAGGTGTCGAGCGTCTTGTTATCCTTGTCGAGGAAGAGGTCAGCAAGGATCGAGACCTCGGTGAAGCGCTGCGCGAAGCTCGGGGCCTTGGCGATCCGTGCGAGCGGGTTATAGCGATGCGTGGCATTGGCCCAATCGAAGGGGCTGAAGCGATAGACCTCGTCGCCGTTCAGCGCCCGAAGCCGCGCGGTCTTCTCGAAGTTCTCGCCCTTCACGTCGAGCACCACGACCGAGCCCGCAAAGCTCAGAAGGTTCGGGATCACGAAGCCGACGCCCTTACCGGCGCGGGTCGGCGCCACCATCATCACATGGGGGATGGTGGTCGAGGAGATGAACTCCGCCTTGGAGGTCGGGGCGCCAAGCTTGCCGCAGACGAAACCCTTGCCGGGGGTTTGCAGCATGTCGTTCTTTTTCAGCTCCGCCTTGGTCTGCCAGTGCGCCGAGCCGTAGTCATCGCGCTCCTTCTTCCAGGTCCAGGCGAGCGCCAGCGCGCCGAGGCCGATGGCTCCAAAACCGACGGCACCGAAGCCCACCTTGAAGGCTTCGGGGTGAGCCGCACGCGAGGCCGCGCTCGCCTTCCAGAGCGCCAACATGTCGAAACTGCCAAACCCGGTTTTCAAAGCGAGGGTCAGGTAGAAGGCAGCAACGATGGTGCCGATAACGGCACCGCAGATCACACCGAAGAGGAGTGCGGCCCAGAGGGGAAGTGTCTTGGTCATGGTGGTCATCTCCCCCTTAGAATTCCATCTCGTCATCGAGACCGCGGTCGCGGCCGAGCTCCCGGCCGAGTTCCTGCGCCTCCTGCTGGCCGCGCAGTCGCGCGACCTCGGTCGCCTTGTCCTGCTGCAACCCGGCGGCGCGGTCGGTGAACACCTGATCACCCGTTTCCTCGAAGGTCATTTCAAGGAACTCCTGCGTGACGGTGATCTGGTCGAGCTTGCTCGGCAGGGCGGCATCGAGCACCACGTAGTTTCCGCGGCGAAGCTCGGCCAAGCCTTCCTCACCCAATTCCTTGAAGAGTTCGGATTGCAGGGTCCGCTCAACAGTCTCTTCCTGTTCCTCGGTAAGCTTGCCGCCCCGCAACATGTCGGCCAACTCCTGCAGGTAGGGATTGGGTGTCCGGTCGTCGTCGATAAGCGGCAGCGACGCCTCTTCCTCGTCGGCTAGTGTTTTGCCGATCTCGACACCCAGTTCCTTCGCGCGTTCCATCAGCGCGTCCATCACGCCGTCGACCTTTTCGAGCGCGGCATCGAGTTGGTCGTCAGTGGCCGTCGCCACGCTGAGCCCATCCTTCGCCAGCACCGCGTTCATGTCGCGCTCGACCCAGTCCTGCGCCATGCCGTAGTTCCGCGTGCCACCCGCCGCAATCCGGGCCACCAGCTCTTCGCTGTCCATTCCGGCCTCTTCGGCGCGCTCGAGCACGTCGCGCAACCCGTCGTCCTTGCCGGATTGCAGTGCCGCGATCAGTACCTCGCTGCCCGCCCCCGGCGGATAGGGTTCCTCGAGCTGCTTGCCGAAGCGCGCGCGTAAGTCAGGGTCCGGCACCATCTGCGACAGATCCGCGATGATCGGCGCGGCCTTGGCCTCGAAGGCGGCACGCTCGACCGGGTCCAGTTCTTCGGCTTTGAGCCTCAGCGCCTCGATCGTGCGCTCGGAATAGTCGATCGCATCACCGACGGTCTTGATGTCCTTCATGTCTATCTCTCCTTCGGTGAAGTTCCACGGCGTGCCCGAGCCAAGCCCGTCCGCCATGCCGCGTACGGCGCGCGCCATATGACGCTGGTCCATCCGGTCCAGCAGATCGGCGAGGGTCTTGTAGTCCTTGGCGAAGCCCACGACCTGCGCCTGCGCGATGGTGGATTCCTGGGCCGTCAGGGCGATCTCGCGCGGCAGGCGGGCCTCTTTCTTGGCGCGGTAAATCTCCTCGATCCCGGCGGGCTTCTCGAAAATGCCGCGCTCGAGCCGGGTCGAAGCGTCGAGCATCACGCCGTAGCCTTCCGCGATCTCGGCCTGCTTCTCACGCATCAGCTGAGGCGACATCACGCCTTCGGCCCAACACGAAAACCAGGTGCCCTTCTCGACGCCGCGGTTGTTCAGGATGATATGGGCATGCTTGTGCGCCCGGTCGTCATGGACCGCGAGGACGTAGTCCCATTGATCGCCGTATGCGCCGCTCTCGAAGAAATGCTCCGTCCAGTCCATTGCGATGTCGCGGACCTGGTCGACCGTCACGTCGGTCGGGAACGAGAGCAGCATGTGCGAGGTGAAGCCGAGCTTGGTCGAGCCGCGCCAGGTCCCGGCCCAGTCCTCGATGATGTCCTCTTTCTGATCCTCAGAAAGCACCGCCGCATCGGTCAGCGCGTTGGTCATCGTCGAGTAGGTATAGACCGCCTTGTCGTTGATGTAGGAGATCTGCGCCCCGAGCGAGGCGCGCGTCTTGCAGCCTCCAGCCCGGATCCGCTTGAACACCGCCGCCCGGCTCTGACCTGACGCAGCCTTCAGCGCGTTGCGTGCCGACATGGATCCGGCACGCGCGAAACTCCGCCCCTGCCGACGCCCCGCCAGCCGCGCGTCGATCCGCGCCGCGGCCTGGCCCCGGATGCGCTCATCCTCCCAGAGCCGGCCCATGACCGAGGCGTAGAGGGCGAGCGGGTCAGCCATTCCTGACGAGCCTCAATCTACGCTCGAGCGTGCGCGGGCCGTCCTCCAGAACGTCGCTCTCCGCCCCCTGCCCTTCTTCCTTTTGCGGCCACTCCTGATGACGCAACGCCTGCACCGCATCCTTCATCCGGCCCATCTCACGACTCATGGACTGCGCCAGATCGAGCAGTTCGATCAGCACCGCGCGCTCCGCCTCCGAGACCTCCAGCCGACCGCGATGCACCGCCTTGGCGACGTCCAGTCCGGCGTCGCTCACATCCTTCGCCTGGCGCCATGCGGCGCAAAATTCCGCGACCAGATCACGGGGTACATCGAGGAACCCGCACCGCCCGCGCAGCACTGCATTCAGCGCCTGCGACCGGTTGGCATAGCCCCGCGCGCGCCACTCCGCGTCGAAGGCATCGAGCTCGGATCGGCTTGCGCGGAACGCCACCGTCTCGCTCGGATCGCGCACTGCGATGCCCTCGCCCGCCTCCTCTTTCGCGAGCCGGTTCACATGGCGCGGAGAGATGCCAAACGCCGCCGCCAGGTCCTTCGCGCTTTCGCCCGCCGCGAACCGCCGTGCGACTTCGATGCGCTGCTCAAGCTTCAGGTTTTTCGCTGGCCTCGGCACGGGTCAGACCCCTCGGACAAAATGTGCAAACATTGGCCATATCCTGCCAACGTCTTCTTTCTCTCCTTCGCTTATAATTCAATACATCACATTGCGCAATAATACGTTTTGCATAATGTGTATTTTTGCGCAGCATGGTGGCGCGTTCGCGGCTCTGGAATCGCAGGTTTTGAGCTGGTGCGATGCGCGCGATTGTTCGGGACTCGAACGCGCGGCGCGGGCGCAGGTCCGGGGCGCAGCGAGCGAGAACGCGCAAACCCAGAGCCGTCGAGCCAGTCACGGATCGGGCGCCAGGAACGCGAAAACGGCCCGCACGAAATGGCGCGGATCGTGCCGTTTGAGGGCGTCACGAAGCTGGTATGAAACGGCATCAGACCCCTGCGGACCCGAAGACCCGCAGGGGTGTCTGGGTCAGTGACCCAGCCCCCGAACGCGCAGGTCGTCGTAGCGACTGCGGGCGATCAGAGCCTCGGTCTCGAGGCTGTCGAGGGTCTCGGGATGGGCATCGTCATCAAAGGCGGCAAGGTAGGCATCAAGGGCCATGTCGGCTTGCAGTTCGGCGAGGTCGATGGATTGTTCGAGTGTCATGGTGTGATCCTTTCCGTTGATCGTCGTTGGACGGATCGTGGAAAAGACCGGGGTCGAACGGACTGCACCCGGCACGGGGCGGAATGAAATGGAGCACGCCGGGGGCGGGTTTGTTGTGAGCGTTGCCCTTGGCAGCGCTCAAGGCGCAGCCGTCCAGAAACCTGCCCCCGGCGTTGCTGACCGTTCGGCCCCGGTCTAGCGATCTGAGAGGCCAACAGGTCGACGGAAAGGCGCGCAGCGGAGACACGGGCGCGAAACAGTGCCCCCAGACTCATGACGTCGATTTGCGATTTCGTTGCCTGCGGCACAGGGTGAGTTCGGCGCCCCTGGGAGCTTCGCCAAGACGACCCAGGCGCGGGTTGCTCGACCGACGGAAGGGGTGCGCTTGTCTCGCTCAGCGGGCCGCCAGTTCTTCCTGCGGACATTCGGTTCCGCCTCGGGTTTGCGCGATGCACGTTGCCACTGAACAGAAAGATCGAAGCCGCAACTGCGACATATCCCGTCTGACTAACCGCCTCTGCGTCCGCGTCCGAAATATGCCGCATCCTTCGGACAAGGGTTTCGGACCCGAACCGCCGTCGTTCCCCGGAACGAGAAAAAGCCAGACCGCCGGAGCGGTCTGGCCCTTGGCTTAGGCGGCGTCTTTCGGGCCCCAGGGGATGATGGCTTGCAAGGACAGATCGTCCTGGTTCGCGGCCTTGCCGAGGTTGGCGTTGAAGCTGTGATCGCGGATGGTCAGCGTGTAGTAGTCGGCGCCGGTCTCCTTGTTCTGCTTCTTCCAGATGCCGCCGCACTCGACCAGCTTGCCGCGGGGCGAGCGGCCAAGGACACGGTGCGTGGGGGCCATCGGGTTCGCGCTTGCGACGGGTTCGACCGTGATGTCGAGGTCGAAGGTCAGGGTCGAGATGGAGCCGACGCCTTTGGCGGTTTCGATGTCGGCGCTGGTGAATTTGATGCAGTTCGTGGTCATTGCTCTTCTCCTTGTTTGCGTTGCAATGATGGTCACCTTGCAGCTGGCCAAGGCCCGGCCACACCGAAGGCGAAGCGTGAGCGGAGAGGGGCAGGCGCCGGTCTTTTTGGTGCGCGAGGAATGACCCGCAGGGTCAGGGGAAAAAGATCGGCGACAACCTTTGTGGACGGGACGACAGCTGCGACCAGCATGTCATGCAACTCAGACATCGGGAGAAGCGCGGTGGCCGCGAAGGAATGTGGGTGAACAGACGAGAGAGATGCCGCAAGAAGTAGGGATTGTCTTCTCGCCCATCCAAACTTCAAGACTCTTCGAAGACCAAAGCCGTCAGATCACAAATCGATGGCAACGGCAGAGCATTCGCCCATCCTTCCGTGGCATCACA
>JGI24662J20072_1000008_pt1 | contig 178242 bp, 165 predicted proteins | sample MalvirmetaMSP146_FD_20072 | JGI IMG/M metagenome (IMG submission 20072) | reverse complement strand
TAGTCGTAGAAACCCGCTTGGGTCTTCTGGCCGCGACGGTCCATTTCACACAGCGCATCGCGGATCGGGTTTTCGGTCTTGGCCCCTTTGGACCAGCCGATGTCCAGACCGGCCAGATCGGACATCTGGAACGGCCCCATCTTGAAGCCAAAGGCGTTCAGCGCGGCGTCCACATCCCAGGGCATCAAGCCTTGTTGCAGCAGCTTGTTGGCCTGTTTCTGGCGCGCAAACAAAATGCGGTTGCCGACAAAACCGGGGCAAACGCCGACGAGCACAGCGATTTTGTTGATCTTGGCCGCCAGATCCATCGAGGTCGCGACCACGTCATCGGCAGTGTGTTTCGCGCGCACGATTTCGAGCAGTTTCATCACGTTGGCAGGCGAGAAAAAGTGCAGCCCGATCACGTCTTCGGGGCGCTTGGTCATCGCTGCGATTTCGTCGATGTTCAACGCCGAGGTGTTCGTCGCAAGGATCGCGCCGGGTTTCATCACGCGGTCCAGCTCGGTGAAGATCTTGCGCTTCAGCTCCATGTCTTCGAACACGGCTTCGATCACCAGATCACACTCGGCCAAGGCTGCCAGTTCCAGCTTGCCGTCAAAGCGACCCATCCGCGCTTCGACTTCTTCTTGCGGGAAACGGCCCTTATCGGCGCTACGCTGGTAGTTGCCGCGCACGACCTTCAACCCGCGGTCCAGCGCTTCTTGCGTGGTCTCGACGATGGTGACGGGGATGCCCGCGGTGGCAAAGTTCATCGCGATGCCGCCGCCCATCGTACCCGCGCCGATGATGCCTACGGATTTGATCTCGCGCTGTTTGGTGTTGGCGGGCAGGTCCGGGACCTCCCATGCGGCTTTGCCGGCAGCACCGATATAGGCACCAATTTCTGCGTCGGTTGGGGTGTTCATAGTCTTCCTTTCTTCCGGCCCGGTTGGTGGGCCTTATGTGTCCAGACAGGCCGCGCGGATCGCACGGCGGTCAATCTTGTCGGTGGCACCACGGGTCAAAGGACCGTCCTGGCACCACAGTTTTTCGGGTATCTTGAATTTGGCCAGCCGCCCGTCGAGGTGCGCCGCCATGTCGGCTTGCGTCAAAGGCTTGCCATCGCGGGTCTGCACAGAGGCCCCGACGACTTCGCCCAAGCGCGGGTCCGGCACGGAAAATGCGCAAGCCTCGATCACATCGGGATGCGTGTGCAGCGCGCCCTCGACATCCAGACAAGCGATGTTTTCGCCGCCCCGGATGATGATGTTCTTCTTGCGATCAAGGATGGTGATATAGCCTTCGGCGTCGATCACACCCAGATCACCGGTGCGCAGCCAGCCGTCTTGCATCGTCTCTTCGGTGGCTTCCGGCTTGTTGAGGTAGCAGCGCATATTGGCCGGGCTTTTGACGGTAATTTCGCCCAATTCGCCCTGCGGAACATCGTTGCCCTTGTCGTCCAGAAAGCGGATGTCTTGCAGCGGCGGATGCAGCTTGCCTGCGGCGTCGGGGCGTTTGTTGTATTCCTCGCCCACCATGCCGATGCCAAGCGCGTTCGTCTCGGTCATTCCCCAGCCTGTCGCGATATCTGCGGCGGGGAACTGGTTTTTCAACTGCGCCACCTGCGCCGCAGGGCGTTTCGCCCCGCCTGCGCCAAGCCAGGTGAGCGTCGGCAGGGTTTCCCCCATACGCTTTGCGGCTTCCAGCAGGTCGGCAGATTGCGTCGGCACGCCGAGAAAACGGGTCACGCCTTCGCGGTTGATCACGCGCACCGCTTCTTCCGCGTCCCACTTGTGCAACAAGGAAATCTTGGCACCAGCGGGCAGGCTAAGCAGAAACAGCGGATGCGTCGCGGTGACGTGGAACAGCGGCGTAACGATCAACCCCGACGGGCGCGGCGCGGGCGGTGCGCCGGGTTCAGGGGGTGTGACCAGCGGCGCGGCGACGGCTTGTAACAGCCAACTGAACACCGCGCTGAGCGCGCCGCGGTGGGTCTGCACCACCCCTTTCGGCTTGCCCGTCGTGCCAGAGGAATACATCACCGCAAAATCATCGTCCGTGTCCAGATCGACCCCTTCGGGCGGCGTTTCGGCCATGCCCTGCATCAGCGCCGACAGCTTGTGCGGGCCCATTTCCTCGGCATCGCGCACGCCGATCAGACGCAGGCCCAGATCATCCACCAAGGGTTTCATCCGTTCAAAACGGGGACCATCGGCAAAGACCGTCTTGGCCCCGCTGTCTTGCAACGCATAGTCAAGCTCTTCGGTGGTCCACCACGCATTGACGAACACCACCACAGCACCCGCTGACGCGACCGCCAGCGTGAGCATCAGCAGTTCGGGATAGTTGCGCATCGCGATGCCGACACGGTCGCCGGTCTTGATCCCCAGCCTGTCGCGCAGCCCGTTGGCGATGCGGTTCACATCGGCGGTGAACGCATCATAGGTCCAGCGTTCATCCTGATAGACCAGAAACTCTGCCGCACCATTGCCCTGGATTTCGCGGCTTGCCTGGATCAGCCCGCCCAGGGTTTTCGGGATATTCTTGAATGTTTTATAGGTGACGCCACGGATATTACTTTCGGTTACTTCGAACGTCGGGTTCGTTGAAACCACGTGGCGAATGGCTTCTTCGGGGGTCATTGCGGTCATATGCACCCGCCCGCAGACAGCATAGATACAGATAGTGTGGCCATTTCGTCCTCCCTTATCGAGCCTGTTGCCGGACACTCCTCCACGATTGTCCGCGACTCTGATTTCTGCAGCCTAAGCGCTAAAATTCAAACTGCCAATACCGCATGATGGAACGATGTTCCGCAAGCTGACGTTTGACAGGATTTTACGCGCACCAAGGCCCTCCGCACCTGCGGCCCCATATCTCGGCGAAAATTGACCATGAATATAAAGGTAAGGAAAGCCCTACTTTCCCCGAAACCGGGGAAAGCGGCCAATGGCACCTGCGATGTCATTGAAACATCGCGTCACTTGAGGCGCGGCAGATCCCCCGCCGCAGCCGCTTGTGCCGGCGTTCAGGCGCCGACGGTGCCGCAAATCAGCTCGGGGAGCCGCGTGGCAGGGGGCGTATTCCGGCTGCGGAGGCTGCGTACAACGCCATCAATCACCGTCATGCCAACACCGGGCAGATTACCCAGTTGCACAGATTCAAGCATATTTTTGCCGGGCGCATGCTGTGCCTGATCCATCAGGACGAAATCGGCGCATTTGCCGACCTCGATCAATCCGGTGTCCAGCTTGCGTTGCCGTGCGGTGTTGCCGTTGGCAAAGCAAAAGGCGACCTCGGCAGGTACATCGCCAAGCGACGACAGCATCGCAACCATGCGCATGATCCCCAAAGGCTGCACGCCGGACCCAGCCGGACCGTCGGTGCCCAGGATCAGCTGATCAAGCTTGCCCAACTCGCGCGCTGTATTCAGCGTCAGCAAGGCGGCGCGTTCGTTCCCGTTGTGCACGATCTCAAGCGCGGCCTTGCAGCCCTCGCACAGGCAGATGATCTGATCGTCGGGCAGGGCAGAGTGCCCGCCGTTGATATGCCCGACCACGTCCGTTCCGGTTTCAAGCACCATATCCGCATCGATCAACCCTGATCCGGGGATCGACGGGCCGCCGGTGTGGATCGTGCTTTGCATGCCGTATTTGCGTGCCCATCCGACCATCTGCGCGGCGGTCTTGCCGTCCTTGACCGTGCCCAGTCCGACCTCGCCCAGCAGGGTCACGCCGGCCTTGGCCATCTCGGCAAAGTCTTCCTCTACCATGCCCTGTTCGATCACCGGCGCACCCGCGTGAACCTTGACGCCCGAGGGGCGGAAGTTTTCGTACCAACGCTGCGACGCGATCGCCATCGCCTTGAGACCGACGATATCCTTCGGGCGGCCCGGCATATGCACTTCGCCGGCAGAGATCAGCGTGGTCACCCCGCCGTGCAGCGTTGAATCGATCCACCCCAACTGCTGCTGGCGCGGGGTATAGTCGCCCACCACCGGGTGCACATGGCTGTCGATCAACCCCGGTGCCAGCGTCGCGCCATGGGCGTCGACTTCTGTCGTGGCCCCGTCGCAATCCATATCCTTGGCATAGCCCCATTCCGTGATCTTTCCGTCCATCGCGATCAGGCAATCCCCGTCGGCAATGGGGTCTTCCATCTTGCCGGTCAGGATCATCCCGATGTTCCGGATCACGAGTTTTGCAGAGGTGTCTGACATGGGGCACGCCTTTCAAGCAGCATCAGTTTCATTTGAACGCTAACAGAAAAATACGACCGATCAAGATGAAACACTTGACAGATAATCATTCGCATACAAACAATAATACATCCGCAGCCGATAAGGACTTTCCATGGACGCCGCTTCTCTCTCTCGCCCCAGCTTCCCGATCCCCGCCGGTGTCTTTGCCGAAACGGTGACGCAGGTGCAGCATTATACCGACAGCCTGTTCCGCTTCCGCATCACCCGCGACCCGTCCTTCCGCTTCCGGTCGGGGGAGTTCGTGATGATCGGGCTACCCAATGCCGAAAAGCCGGTGTTCCGCGCCTATTCCATCGCGTCGCCGTCGTGGGACGAGGGGGTCGAGTTCTACTCTATCAAGGTGCCGGACGGGCCGCTGACGCAGCACCTGCAAAAGCTCAAGGTCGGTGATACCGTGCTGATGCGCCGCAAGCCGACGGGAACGTTGGTGAATGACGCCTTGCTGCCCGGAAAACGGCTGTGGATGTTCGCCACGGGGACCGGCATCGCGCCTTTCGCGTCGGTCATCCGTGACCCCGAGACGTATGAGAAGTTTGACGACCTGATTCTCTGCCACACCTGTCGCACCGCCAAAGAGCTGACCTATGGCCGTGATCTGGTCGCCAGCCTCAAGGCCGATCCGCTGGTGGGGGAATTGGCGCAAAGGCTGACCCTATACGACACGCTGACCCGCGCGCCGTGGCCGCGCGAAGGGCGGCAAACCGACCTGATGGCGTCGGGCAAGATGTTCCTCGACTTGGACGTGCCGCCGATCTCTCCTGATTCCGACCGCGCGATGATCTGCGGGTCGATGGCCATGTTGAACGACACCAAGGCCGCGCTCGAATCCTTCGGGCTGGTGGAGGGGGCAAATAACCGCCCTGCCGGTTTTGTGGTCGAAAAAGCCTTTGTCGGCTAACGACATGCGAATTGATTTGACACGAAGGCACCCGACGCACTTCTATTCGTATACCAACAAGTTTTACGCCCGCAGCAAAAGGTGACCGGATGAGCTACCTGACCGCGACGACATTGGATCAAGCGTTAACCACATTGGCCGCGGGGCCGGTGTCGATCATCGCGGGGGGGACCGATTGGTTCCCCGCACGCGGCGACCGCCCGGTGACGGGCGACCTGTTGGATATCACCCGCTTGCCAGAGCTGCGCGGCATCAGCCAAACAGACCAAGGCTGGTGTATCGGGGCGGCCACCACATGGACAGACATCATCCGCGCTGATCTGCCCGCCGCTTTCGACGGGCTCAAGCTGGCGGCGCGCGAGGTCGGGTCGATCCAGATCCAGAACGCAGGCACCATCGCGGGGAATCTGTGCAACGCTTCTCCTGCCGCCGACGGGGTGCCGCCGCTACTGACACTGAATGCCGAGGTAGAGCTTTGCAGCGCAAACGGATCGCGGGTGCTGCCCTTGTCGCAGTTCCTGCAAGGCGTGCGCCAGACCGACCGCGCCCAGAACGAGCTTGTCACCGCTATCCACATCCCCGCGCCCCCGGCTGATAGTCACAGCAGCTTTGTCAAACTCGGTGCGCGGAAGTATCTGGTGATCTCGATCTGCATGGTCGCGGTACTCGCAGAGGTCGAGAGCGGCAGGCTCACCGATATCCGCATCGCCATCGGCGCCGCATCACCCGTCGCGCAGCGGCTGACCGCGCTTGAGGATCAGCTTCGCGGTAGCGCCCTTGGCGATGTAGAAAACCGTATGGGCGCGGATCTGAATCAATCGCTAAGCCCCATTACAGATGCCCGCGCCAGTGCCGACTATCGCCTTGGCGCCAGCGTCACTTTGGTCCGCCGCGCTGTGATGCGCGCCTTGAAAGGGGCCCTGTGATGGATAAACCGACCACGACAGAAGTGACCTCTTTCACCCTGAACGGCAGTATTGCGCAGGTTGAACCGCTGCCCGGTGAACGCTTGTCTTACGCGCTGCGCGAGCGGCTGGACCGCAAGGATGTAAAGATCGGCTGCAACGCGGGCGATTGCGGGGCCTGCACTGTGCTGGTCGATGGCGCGCCGGTCTGCGCCTGCCTGATGCCCGTGCAGCAGGCGGTGGGGCGGCAGGTGGAGACGCTGGCAGGGCTGGTGAAAACCGACCACGACGCGCAGGCGTTGATGCAAAGCTTCCAGCACCATCAGGCCGCGCAATGCGGGATTTGCACACCGGGGATGATGGTCTCTGCCGTGGCGTTGTTGCGCGAGGTGCCGCAGCCGAGCGCGGCGCAGGTGCAGGATGCACTTGGCGGCGTGCTGTGTCGCTGTACCGGTTATCGCAAGATCATCGACGCGGTGGTCGGGGCCCATGCTGCCGACGGGCTGACTGTCGCCTCTACCGCGCTTGGCCAGCCTGCACGGCGGCTGGACGGGCAGGCCAAGGTCGACGGGTCAGAGGCGTTTGGCGATGACGTTGCCCCAGCCGGTGCTTTGGTCGCGCGGGTCATCCGCGCGCCCCATGCCTCGGCCGGATTTACCTTCGGCGATCTTGAGGCATGGCGCAGCGCGCAGCCCGGTATCCATTGCATCCTGACCGCACATGACGTGCCCGGCCTCAACGCCTTTGGCGTGATCCCCGGCTTCATCGATCAGCCGGTTTTCGCCGTGAACCACATCCGGTTCCGGGGGGAGGCGGTTGCTTGCGTCGTGGGAGAGGCGGAGGCGATGATCGCCCTTGATCTGGAAAGCTTCCCTGTCCGTTGGTCGCCACAAACTGCGCTTGCCGATACCGATGCCGCGACCGCCCCCGACGCGCCACAGCTGTTCGAGGATCGCAAAGGGAACATCATGTGCGGCGGCTTCGTGCAATGCGGCGATGTGGAGGCCGCGCTCGGCGCCGCCGATGTCACGGTCGAGGCGCAATATACCACCAGTTTTGTCGAACATGGCTATATCGAGCCAGAGGCAGGCTTTGCCCAAGTGATCGACGGGCGCATCCATGTGCACGCTTGCACCCAGGCACCGGGTATGGACCGCGAAGCACTGGCCGCGATCCTTGACCGTCCTATGGCTGACATCCGCATTGTGCCGACGGCGGTCGGGGGCGGTTTCGGATCCAAGATTGACCTGTCGTTGCAGCCCTTCATCGCGCTTGCCGCGCTCAAGACGGCGCGGCCCGTGCGCATGACCTATGCGCGCGCCGAGACGATGCAATCGACCACCAAACGCCACCCCGCGCAGATCACGATCAAGGTCGGGGCCAAGGCGGATGGGACGCTGTCGGGGCTGCGGTTCGACGGGGATTTCAACACCGGTGCTTATGCAAGCTGGGGTCCGACGGTCGCCAATCGCGTGCCGGTGCATGCCTCTGGCCCCTACCACGTCTCTGATTATCGCGCACGTAGCCGTGCCGTGCATACCCATTGCCCCCCCGCGGGTGCCTTCCGTGGCTTCGGCGTGCCGCAATCGGCCATCGCACAGGAAACCGCCTTTGACCTGCTGGCCGAAAAGCTGGGGCTTGATCCGCTGGAGTTCCGTTTGAAGAACGCGCTGGCGGACGGGGTGCCCACGGTCTGCGGGCAGGTGTTCGATCAGGGCGTCGGCATCGCCCCCTGCCTAGAGGCGCTGCGCCCCGCGTGGGAGGAGGCGAAAGCCGAATGCGCCCGGTTCAATGCAAAGGATGACACGGTGAAACGCGGTGTCGGGATCGCGGGGGCGTGGTACGGCTGCGGCAATACCTCGCTGCCGAACCCGTCGACCATTCTGGCGGGCGTGCGGGCGGATGGCACGGTGGTGCTGCACCAAGGCGCGATGGACATCGGGCAGGGGGCCAATACGGTAATCCCGCAAATCTTTGCCCAAGCGCTTGGGCTATCGGTCGAGGCGATCAAGATCCTAGGGGGTGACACCGACATCACGCCGGACGCGGGCAAAACCTCTGCCTCGCGGCAGACCTTTGTGTCGGGCAATGCCGCGTTGAGGACCGGAGAGGCGCTGCGGGCGCAGATCCTGCGGCAGGTCAATGCGGGCCCCGCCGCGCAGATCGGCTGCCAAGACGGGCAGCTCACGGTGGCCGACGGCGGGCGCACGCAGCGCCTTGATCTGACGCGGCTGCCGGTCGATGCGCAGGGCTATGTGCTGCAGGCGCAAGAAAGCTATGATCCGCCAGTCAAACCGCTGGATGAAAACGGGCAGGGCGTGCCCTATGCGCAGTTTGGCTATGCCGCGCATCTGGTGGTGGTCGAGGTGGATATCGCCCTTGGCCTTTGCCGCCCGCTGCGCTTTGTCGCCGCCCATGACGTGGGTCGTGCGATCAACCCCTTGTTGGTCGAGGGGCAGGTACAGGGCGGCATTGCCCAAGGGCTGGGTATGGCGCTGATGGAGGAATATATCCCCGGGCGCACCGAGAACCTGCATGACTATCTGGTGCCGACCATCGGCGACGTTCCCCCGATCGAGACGCTGATCCTGGAGGTGGCCGACGCCCACGGCCCCTACGGCGCGAAAGGTCTGGGCGAACACGTGCTGATCCCCACCGCCCCCGCGATCCTCAACGCGATCTACCATGCCACCGGTGCGCGCGTGACGCAGACACCGGCCACGCCGACGCGCCTGCGCGCAGCCCTAAAGGAGGCCGGACATGCCTGACGACCTGCGCGACCCCAAGCCTGTGAAAATCCGCTGCGATGCCTGCCCGGTGATGTGTTTCATCGCCGACGGCAAATCCGGCGCCTGCGATCGCTATGCCAACCACGCGGGCGAGCTGGTGCGGCTGGATCCGCTGACCGTGATCCAGTCGGGGGCCAAGGCCGTCGCTTTTCTGGATCAGGGCGACAACGCGCAAGATTGGGACGGCGACGTCATTCAGGGCGGGCGCGATTTCGTCACCGCCGTGGGGGCGGGGACCACCTATCCAGATTACAAACCCGCGCCCTTCATCGTCAGCCAAGAGGTCGAGGGCGTGGATATGATCACCGTCGTGACCGAGGGCATTTTTTCGTATTGCGGGGTCAAGGTGAAGATCGACACCGACCGCCACATCGGCGACGAGCGCGCCGTGGTGCGCGTTGAGGGAGAGGCGATCGGACATGTGATGACCTCGGAATATGGGTCCAAGATGCTGTCTTTGGGCGGGGTCGAGCATCTGACCGGCGGCTCCAAGAAAGAAGGTCGCGTGACCTGTGACGCGCTGCTGCGCCTATGTAACCGTGAACCGGTCGAGGTCACCATCGACGGCGGTGTCACCATGGTGGTCGAGGCGGGCAAAGCGCCGATCATCAACGGCGTCCCGGAAAAGCTGATGCGCGTGGGCTGCGGGTCAGCGACCATCGGAATGTTCGCCAAACAATGGCACGGGCATGTGGACGAGGTCGTCGTTGTCGATGATCACATCACCGGCGTGCTGACAGAACACGAGGCGGGCAAAGGGCTGGATATGACCCCCTCTGGCATCCGCGTGAACGGGCGGCGGTCGACGCCGGGGCGGTATTTTCAGGTGGCGGACCCCGGCACCGGATGGGGCGGTACCGATGTCGAAGACCCGCTGACCATCCTGCGTGACGCTGACCCGAAGCGAGCCTGGCCGGGGCTGCGGCTGCTGATGATCTCTACCACCGGAGAGCAATGGGCCTATTTCACGCTGGATGACGATCTGATCCCGCAACCAGCCAAGATCACGCCCGAGCTGCTGGTCGTCGCGGACCGCATCGCCGAGAACTGCGAACCCTCGCTTTGTTCGGTGCTGTTCATGGGGGGGGCGGGCGGCAGTCTGCGCGCCGGCGTGACAGAGAACCCCGTGCGGCTGACGCGGTCGGTCAAGGAATCGCTGACCCATGTGTCCTGCGGCGGGGCCGAGGCCTATGTCTGGCCGGGAGGCGGGATTACCGTCATGGTGGATGTCATGGATATGCCCACGAACTCTTTCGGTTATGTACCCACGCCCGCGCTGGTGGCACCGATCGAATTCACCCTGCGGCGCGAGGATTACGGCACGCTTGGCGGGCATATGGAGCATATCCAGCCCGTGCGCGATGTGGTCACCGATGATGTGCGACGGGTGGCGCAGCAACTGCTGCAACCAGACCCGAACGCGCGGGAAAACTACGGCTGGTCAAAGGATAAGACATGACGGCACAGGCGGCTCTCCTTCCTGGTGGCAGGCTGCATCTGTCCCACGGCCCGATTGATCTGGTCATCGGCGCGGATGGCGCACGTGATCTGGCGTTTCGCGCGGGTTTCGATCGCTTTGGCACGATCCTGTTTGAACTGACGGCAGAGCTGCCCCTGCTGCGCCGCCCTGTGGGCACCAAACCAAACGGCAAGATCGCCCGCGCCATGTACCGCGCCGCCTTGCCCCATGCCGACGGGCTGACCACGCCGATGATCTGCGTCGCCGGTGCCGTCGCGGCAGAGGTATTGTCGGCCATGGTGGATGCCGCCGATCTGACCCGCGCCTATGTGAACAACGGTGGCGATATCGCGCTGCATCTGACCGAGGGCGCGCGTTTTGACGTGGGCATCGCGGGGCTGGACGGGCAGTCGCTTGGCACCGCCACGATCCGCAGCAGTGATCCCATTCGCGGTATCGCCACCAGCGGGCAGGGCGGGCGCAGCCAGTCCTTGGGCATTGCCGACAGTGTCACCGTGCTGGCCCGATCCGCCGCGATGGCCGATGCCGCGGCGACAAGGTTGGGAAATGCCGTTGATCTGCCCGCCCATCCCGCGATCCGGCGCAGCCCCGCCAACCAGTTGCACGACGACAGTGACCTTGGTGCGACCCCGGTGGTGACCCATGTCGGGCCGCTCTCCCCTGCCGATGTTAACCACGCCCTCAATGCAGGCGCGACAGCGGCGCAGGGTTTACGCGACCGTGGCCTCATCTCTGGCGCGGCGCTTTTTCTGCGCGACCAACATACTGTCATCGGCTTGCCCGAAACCCTGAAATCCCTAGTGAAAGCCCCCGAATATGCCTGAGGTTATGACCCGCAAAATTGTCACCAGCGTCGAAGAGATTTTCCACGAAGGCGGCCCCCGCGCCAATACGCCGCTGAAACGCGGGTCGGTCATGGCTGTGATCCAAAACCCCTATGCAGGCTCTTATATCGAGGACATCCAGCCCTTTATGGAAGACCTCAAACCGCTGGGAGTCGCGATGGCGCAAAAGCTGCTGGCGGCGCTCGGGGTCGAGGCGGCACAGATCGAAGGCTACGGCAAAGGCAGCATCGTCGGCACGGGCGGAGAGTTGGAGCACGGTGCGCTCTGGCACGCCCCCGGCGGCTATGCGATGCGCGATGTATTGGGCGGATCGAAGGCGATTGTGCCATCGACGAAAAAGGTTGGCGCGGCGGGGGTGCGGCTGGATGTGCCTGTGACCCATGTCGATGCCTCATATGTCCGCAGCCATTTCGATTCAATCGAGGTCGGCCTGAATGACAGCCCCCGCGCCGATGAAATGGCGGTGATCCTTGTGATGACCACAGGGGCACGTATCCACAACCGCGCGGGCGGGTTGGATGCAAAGGATATCGAAGGAAAGGATGGTCTGAGATGAGCGCCGACATTCGTAAAATCGCCACTTGGGTCGAAGAGACTCACCGCGAGATCGGGCAGCAGATATCGCCCCCCACGCGCAAGGCCGTTGCTGTGGCCGTGATCAAAAACCCCTTTGCAGGCTCTTATACGGAAGACCTGACCCCGCTGATGGACATCGGCGCAGAGCTGGGGGGATTGCTGGGCGATAAATGTGTTGCGGCCCTTGGGATCACCCCCGCGCAGGCCGAAAGCTATGGCAAGGCCGCGATGGTTGGCGAGGGCGGAGAGCTGGAACATGCCGCCGCGATCCTGCACCCGAAACTGGGCGCACCGCTGCGGGTCGCAGTTGAAAAGGGGGCCGCTTTGGTGCCGTCGTCGAAAAAGATGGGCGGGCCGGGGCAGGTGCTTGACGTGCCTTTGGGGCACAAGGACGCCGCCTATGTGCGCAGCCATTTCGACGGGATCGAGGTGCGGTTGAACGACGCGCCGCGCGCGGGCGAGATACTGGTGGCCGTGGCCGTCACAGATTCCGGGCGCCCCTTGCCCCGTGTCGGCGGGCTGACCCCTGCCGAGGCCGAAGGCAAAGACGGCCTGCGTTAGAGCCTATAGTTTCTCGAGCAGGGCCAGCAGCCGGTCGACCTCGCGCGGGGTGAGGTTGCCGACCGTCTCGGCCGAGATTTCCTGCGCGGTGGCAATCGCCTTGGCGGTCACCGCGATGCCTTCGTCGGTCAGCGAAATCTCCAGCCGCCGCATGTCGGTCTTTGACGGGGTCGAATGGACCAGCCCCTTTTTGCGCAACCGGTCGATCACGCCTTTGGTGGTCGCCGCGTCCATCCCGACCAGACGCCCCAGGTGGTTCTGGCTGATCCGCGCCTCGTCGCGCAGCTTGGCCAGTACGGCGAATTGTGTCGGCGTGATATCCGGCATCCGCCGGTTAAAGATCTCAAGGTGGCGCTGGTTCGCGAGGCGCAGCTTGAACCCGATCTGTTGTTCCAACGCATAGTCTGCGGTCAGGGTCAGGTCTTGTGTGGTTTCAACCAAGGTTCTTATCCAGTGCTCTTGGGTCAATGCGTATAGATTAGGCACTATCATCCCACGGTTTCCATCTGGGGTCTATATCAGATGGGGTGCAAGAAATTGTTTGACAGCTAACAATTTTTTGGTCCTTCATGAAGCTGTGCAGAGCAAGGAGTGAACCGATGTCCTTTGTCAGAAACGCTTGGTACGTTGCGGGTTGGTCTACCGACTTTGGCGATGAGCTGGTGCCGCTGACATTGCTTGCGCAGAACCTAGTAGCCTACCGCACCAGCGATGGCCAGATCGCCGTGCTCGAAGATCGCTGCCCGCACCGGCTGCTGCCGCTGTCCAAGGGCAAGCGCATCGGCGACACCATTCAATGCGGCTATCACGGTATGACCTTTGGCGCGGACGGGGCCTGCGTGCGGGTGCCGGGGCAATCGAACCTGCCCAAATCCGCCTATGTTGACAGCTATCCGGTGCTGGAACGCCACGGCATTGTGTTCATCTGGATGGGAGACGCCGACAAGGCCGACCCCGCGCTGGCCTTTGACTTGCCCGAGCTGGGTCAGGAGGGGTGGCACGTCCACCACGGGGACAAGCTGCATATCCGCGCAAATTACCTCAACGTTGCCGAAAACCTTGTTGATCCGGCGCATGTCAGCTTTGTCCATCCGACGACATTGGGCAATGCGGCCTCTGAAAACGTACCCGTGCACGTCAAAACCGCAGATGAGGTGATCGTGGCATGGCGCTGGATCAGAGACGCGGAACCCATCGGCTTTTTCAAGGCATTCGGCGGCTTTAGCGGCAATGTGGACCGCTGGCATTATTACTATCTGCACATGCCCTCGACCGCCGTGATTGACTTTGGGTCGTCCGATGCAAAGCTTGAACTTCCCGAAGATCAGCGCAACAAAGGCGTGCGTATCTTTGCGCTCCATTTCGTCACACCCGTGACAGAGGACTATACGATCGACCACTGGATGCACCTGCGCAACACCGCCCTAGGCGATGACGCCGCGTCGGACCAAATGGACGCGATGTTCCGCGTTGCATTTGCCGAGGACAAGGCGATTTTGGAAGCCGTCCACCAAGAAGAACAGCGCCCCCAAAAACGCAAACCCATCCGCATCGCTATCGACAAAGCGCCCAACGTCTACCGCAAACGCATCCGCGACCGGATCGAGGCAGAGGCGACGGACGATCTGGGCGACCCCGTCGCACCGGTCTTTGTCCAGCATGATTGATCCATAAAAAGCAAAGCCGCAGCAGACGGCACACCCCAACACGAGAGGACCATCACATGAACAGAAAGACATTCCTGAACAGCGTCATAGGGGCCTTTGCCCTTGGCGTCACCGGCTTTGCCGCAGCGGCGCAGTCGGGCGACCCGATCAAAGTCGGAGAGATCAACCACTACAAACGTCTCGCCGCCTTTGCCGAGCCGTATAAACAGGGCATCGAACTGGCGCTCGAGGAAATCAACGCCGATGGCGGTGTGCTGGACCGGCCGCTCGAATTTATCTTCCGCGACGATCAGGGCGACCCCGGTGAAGCGATCAAAATCGCCGAAGAACTGATGACCAGCGAAGGCACCGTGATGATCACCGGTTCGATCCTGTCGAACGTCGGTCTGGCGATCTCCTCGGTCGCGGCGGAAAAGGGCTGGGTGTACCTCGCCGCCGAACCGCTGGCCGATGCCCTGACCTGGAGCCAAGGCAACCCCTGGACCTTCCGCCTGCGGACCTCGACCTATATGCAAGCCGCGATGCTGGCGGAACAGGCCGCCAAGACCGATGCCGTGAAATACGCGACCATCGCACCCAACTACGCCTACGGCAAAGACGCGGTGGCCGCCTTTAAGGAAGTGCTGACCGAACTGAAGCCCGAGGTCGAATTCGTCGGAGAGCAATGGCCCGCCCTGTTCAAAATCGACGCCGGCGCCGAGGTTCAGGCGCTGGAGCGGTCCAAGCCGGACGCGATCTATAACGTGACCTTCGGCCCCGACCTTGCCAAATTCGTCCGCGAAGGCACCACCCGTGGTCTGTTCGACGGGCGCACGGTCTATGGTCTGCTTTCGGGCGAACCGGAGTACCTTGAACCGCTAGCCGACGAAGCCCCCGAAGGCTGGGTTGTGACCGGTTATCCCTGGTATGACTTCTCGGATGAAGATGGCGCGAACAAGCCTTTCGTTGATGCCTATCAGGCGAAATTCGACGAAACGCCAAAGCTCGGGTCTCTCGTCGGGTATATGACCGCGCAAAGCATCGCGGCCGCGATCAGCAAGGCGGGATCGACCGAGGGTGACGCGATCCGTATGGCCTTCGAAGGGCTGGATGTGGCGACGCCCGTGGGCGACATCACTTTCCGCGAGATCGACAATCAGGCCACCATGGGGGCCTTTGTCGGGAAGACCATGCTCAAGGACGGTGCGGGCGTCATGACCGACTGGACCTATCTGGACGGTGCCGACTACCTGCCGTCTGACGAAGAGGTGTCGAAACTGCGTCCGGCAGAATAATCCGGACCCGCAGCCAAGGGGGGAAGCCCCCTTGGCTGCATCTGACCCCATCCCCAACATCAAGAGGTGCCCATGGGCCTTTTCATCGCACAGATTCTGACTGGGCTTGCCAATGCGGGTGCGCTCTTCATGGTTGCCTCTGGGCTGTCGCTGATCTTTGGCGTCACGCGGGTGGTGAATTTTGCCCATGGGTCGTTCTATATGCTGGGGGCTTATGTCGGCTATTCGCTGATGCAGGTGTTGCCGGGCATGGTCGGCTTCTGGGGTGCGATCCTGCTGGCGGGGCTGATTGTCGGGCTGATCGGGGTGATCGTCGAGATCTGCGTGCTGCGCCCTGTCTACAGCGCGCCTGAACTGTTCCAGCTGGTCGCGACCTTTGGCGTGATCCTTGTCATTCAGGATCTTGCGCTGATGATCTGGGGCCCGCAAGATCTGCTGGGCCCGCGCGCGCCGGGGCTGAAAGGGGTGATCCGCATCATGGGGGAACCCGTGCCGCAATATGACATCGCGCTGATCATCATCACGCCCTTCGTCGCCATCGCCCTGTGGTATCTGATCACGAAAACCCGTGTCGGCACTTTGGTGCGCGCCGCGACGCAAGACCGCGAGATGGTCGGTGCCCTTGGGGTCAATCAGGCGTGGCTGTTCACGGGCGTCTTCTTTCTGGGCTGTGCGCTTGCAGGGCTTGGCGGCGCGTTGCAACTGCCCAAGGGTGGTGCCGATCTGCTGATGGATTTCAGCATCATTGGTGCGGTCTTTGTGGTCGTGGTCATCGGCGGCATGGGGTCGCTGCCGGGGGCCTATCTGGCGGCGGTGATCATCTCGGTCCTGAATGTATTTGGCGTGACCTATGCGCCGCAGTCGACGCTTGTTCTGATGTTTGTCGTCATGGTGATCGTCCTGATGTTCCGCCCCTTCGGCCTGCTCGGGAAAGAGGAGATCGCGGGCGAGCATGGCCAGACCGGAGAGCCGGAGCGCCCGATCAAGCCCGCGGGCAATCGCATGCGCTTGCTGGTGATGGCGGGGCTGTTCATCCTTGCGCTGCTGCCGTTCTACGGCGGGAATTTCGCCGTGGTGCTGGTGACCGACATCATGATCTTCTGTCTCTTCGCCGCCTCGCTGCATTTCATGCTGGGGCAGGGCGGGTTGGTCAGCTTTGGCCACGCGGCCTTCTTTGGCGGGGGGGCCTATGCCGCGGCGCTGTTTGTGACCTATGCCGACACCCCGATGGAGCTGGCGCTGGTGCTGGCCCCGATCTGCGCGGGGCTGGCCGCCGTGGTGATCGGGTGGGTCTGCCTGCGGTCCACCGGTGTCTACTTTGCCATGCTGACGCTGGCCTTCGGGCAACTGCTCTGGAGCCTCGCGTTCCAGTGGGGTGATGTGACGGGGGGCGACGACGGGCTGGTCAACATCTGGCCGTCCGATTGGGCGTCGGACAATGATGTCTATTACTACCTCGCTTTTGTCTTCTGCATCGGGGGCATCCTGCTGCTGCGCCAAGCTGCGCATGCGCCCTTTGGCTATGCCATGCGCGCGGCCCGCGACAGTGCGCGACAAGCCGAGGCGATGGGGATCAACACCAAACGCATCCAGTGGGTCGCCTTTACCTTTGCGGGCATCATGGCGGGGCTCGCGGGCGGGTTGTTCGTCTTCTCCAAGGGCAGCATCTTCCCCAACGAGCTTGAAACCGCGCGCAGTTTCGACGCGCTGATCGTGGTGTTTCTGGGCGGGGTGAAGACCCTGTCGGGCGGCTGGGTCGGCGGAGCCTTCTTTGAGGGCGTCAAAGACTATCTGACCCGCTTCGAATATTGGCGCCTCGCCTTGGGTCTGCTGATCATCTTTGTCGTGATCCTTGGCCCCGAAGGCATCGTCGGATCGCTGCGCAAGGCGGGCGAACGCATTGGCCTGCTGAAAACACCGGAGGACGCGAAATGAGCCCGATCCTGTCTGTGCGCAATCTGTCCCGCAATTTCGGTGCCATCAAGGCGGTGGATGACGTGAGCTTTGACCTTGCCAAGGGAGAGCTGCTGGCGCTGATCGGCCCCAATGGCGCGGGCAAAAGCACCTGTTTCAATATGCTGATGGGACAGCTCAAGCCGTCGTCGGGCACCGTGCAGCTGATGGGCAAAAACATCGCGGGCATGCAACCGCGCAAGATCTGGCGCATGGGGGTGGGGCGGACGTTCCAGATCACTGCGACCTATGCCTCGATGACCGTGGTCGAGAACGTGCAGATGGCGCTCATGTCGCATCACAAGCGGCTCTATTCCCTGACCACCTTCGCCCATAAACTCTACCGCGAAGAGGCGCTGGCGCTGCTTGATACCGTGGGCATGGTCGACCAGTCCGAACGCCACTGCGCGGTGCTTGCGTATGGTGACCTCAAACGGCTCGAACTGGCGGTTGCGCTGGCCAATGACCCGATCCTGCTGCTGATGGATGAACCCACCGCTGGCATGGCACCGCGTGAACGGATCGCGCTGATGCAGCTGACCGCCGATATTTTGGAGCAACGGGGCATCAGCGTGTTGTTTACCGAACATGACATGGACGTGGTTTTTGCCCATTCGCACCGCATCATGGTGCTGAACCGTGGCCAGCTGATCGCCGACGGCACCGTCGACGAGATCCGCAACAACCCGCAGGTGCAAGAGGTCTATCTGGGCGGCGGCACCCTGTTCAAAGCGCAGGAGGATGCCCATGCTTGAGGTGAATGGCGTCAATTCATTCTACGGCAAGGCGCAGGTGCTGAATGACCTGAACTTTACCGTGGATCGCGGCACTGTCGTTGCCCTGCTGGGGCGCAATGGTGCGGGCAAGACCACGACGATGAAATCCATCATGCAGCTGGTGCGGCCACGGCAGGGCAAGATCATCTATCAGGGCCAAGACATCACCGGCTGGCCCAGCCACAAGGTCGCGCGCAACGGTCTGGGCTATGTCCCCGAGGAACGCCGGATTTTCACCCAGCTTACCGTGCTGGAAAACCTGGAGGTCGGCCGCCAGCCCCCCCGCGACGGCTGCACCACCTGGACCGAGGACATGGTTTTCGACCTCTTCCCCAACCTCGCCGAACGCCGTCACAACCGCGGCAAGGCACTGTCGGGGGGCGAGCAGCAGATGCTGACCATCGCCCGCACCCTGATGGGCAACCCCGCGTTCATCCTGCTGGACGAACCCTCCGAAGGCATCGCGCCGGTGATCGTCGAACAGATGGCCCGCGTGATCCTGCAACTCAAGGCAGAGGGGCTGACGGTGCTGCTGTCCGAACAGAACCTGCATTTCGCGCAAGCGGTCGCCGATGGCGTGGTGATCATCGAACACGGCACACAGAAATTCGTCGGCACGCTCGCCGCGCTGCAATCGCAGCCGGAAATTCGGGATCAGTATCTGTCGGTGTAGGGGCAGCGCCCGCGATCACAAGGCTGGTTCAGGCGAAGGTCTCTGCCACGAGCTCTTTCGCGAAAGTCGCATCCAAGACGCCGCGGTTCAGCAAGCGATACCAGAATGCACCGTGGATCATGGTCGACAATACCTCGACGTTGCGCGCGGGTGAAAGCGCCCCTTGGTCCTGCGCCCGACGCAGCATCAGCGTCATCATCTGCTCGCGCGGCAGAACGAATTTAGCATGGAACGACGCGTGAAATTTTGCGTCTTGCTGTGACGACGCAATCAGCGACCGGATGGTTCCGCCGTCGACCTTCAGGTGTTCGAAAACCTTGATCAGGAAGTCTTCAAGCTGCGCCCTATAGTCTTGCGCGCGATCCATATCCGGTTCAGCGGCATAAGAATTCGTCGCCTCGAAAATCGCTTCGAGGATGAGGTCCGCCTTTGTGTCCCAGCGATTGTAGAGCGTTTGGCGCGCAACGCCCGCCTCGGCAATAATCGCCGCAATAGAGACTTTTTCGTACCCCGTTTCCCGCACAAGCCGCAGTGCGGCGGCTTTCAAAGCGGCGCTGGCTTCCTCATTCGCGGGGCGTCCGCCCGACTTTTTTACCGACATGCACAGCTCCTGTTCATCGATACAGCGTGGTATGACATTGATTGTTAGACTGCGATCTACTAAATGCAAGTAGACCGCAGTCTATTATCTCGTTGGAGCGAAGATGTCTCAAATTTCTCTATCCTCAAGCCGCGCGTTCGCTGTGACCGCGACCCTCGGCCTGCTCTCCCTTTTTCCGCCCTTGGCAACCGACATGTATCTGGCCGCCCTCGGGGATCTCGCGACCTCGATGGACGCCACCCATACGGCGGCCGAGCTGTCGCTCTCTCTCTTTTTTCTGGGGCTCTGTTTCGGGCAAATCCTGATCGGCCCCTTGACCGATACCTACGGGCGCAAGGGGCCGCTTTTGATCGGCACCGTCCTTTTCACCGTGACCTCTCTTGTTCTGCCATTGCTCAGCGACATCGCGTGGTTCAACGCGGTTCGTTTCATTCAGGCCATCGGGGCGAGCGCGGGCATGGTCGTCGGGCGCGCCATGGTCAAAGACCTGTACGAAGGGCGGAAGGCGGCGAAAGTCATGACGGTGCTTGTCATGTTGCTGACGCTGGGCCCCATCGCCTCGCCCACGTTGGGCAGCCTGTTGCTTGAAACGTTTGGTTGGCGTTCCATCTTTGCGACGATGGCCCTTATCAGCCTTGTCGCGCTGGTCTTGTCCGTGATCACCTTGCCCGAGACATTGCCCGCCGAAGGCCGCCAGCCTCGGCCCTTCCGCACGGGTGCAAAAACCGCCAAGCGGCTCCTGTCCGAGCGCGGATTTCTCATCATGGCGCTGGTTGCGGGGCTTATTCAAAGCGGCATGTTCGCGTTTATCACGGGATCCTCTGGGGTGTTCCAAGGGATCTTCGGGCTGAGTTCAATCGGCTTTGGGCTCATGTTCGCGGCTATTGCGACCGCGCTTATCATCTTTGGCCGCATCAATGGCATGCTGTTGAACCACTATAGCCCCGAACAGATCCTCACCGCCGTCTTGCCGCTGTTTTTCGCCGCTACTTTGGTGCTGGCGCTGCTGTCGCAGACAAGCTCGCTTCTGGTATTCGCCATCCCGCTATGGATATCGATTGGCTGCGTCGGGCTGCTGTCGGCGAACGCGATGTCTATCGCGATGTCGCTGACAGAGAAAGGTGCCGGCATGGGATCGGCGTTGCTGGGGGCGATCCAGTTTGCCCTTGCCTTTGCCGTCTCTACCTCTGTCGCGATTGGCGGGGCGGGTACGGCGCTCCCCATGTCCCTTGGGCTTGTGGTCCCCGCGGGACTGGCAACGGTATTGTTCTTCGCGGCAGGGCGCTTCACCGTGCTCTCGTCATCGCGACTGACCTCCTAAGCCCCATACGTGTTGAGGTGGGAAGCCGCAGCCGCCCCGACACGGCTTCGCCAATCCGAAACCGCTGAAACGCGCCACCCGACAGCGACATCCAAGCGTTACTGGCACCGCATATATGAGCTGGGATATGGGTCGGGCTGGCCGCTGAGTTGAACAAAACTGCACATAATTACTATTATACGTTACAATTTTCGCACAAAGGCGCGACAGGGAACGCGTCCCATTAGACGAGAACTGTCTCCGCTCTCGCCGGCGACAACGAACATCATCGATAGCATCCCACGTCTCGACGCGGCTTCAGACGCCGGACGCCCCTATTTGGCGGCGGCCAATGCGGCGCGCAGGGTTGCTCTGTCACCGATATGGTTCGCGAGGATGAGGATCAGGCGGGCGTTGAATGCGTCGCTTTCGTCCTTGCTTCGCCCTTCATGTGCGCAAAGCAATTCATCATAGAACCCGTCCGGATCCTTGATGTTCGGTTGAAGGTTGAGCCCCATCGTTACTGCCCCTTTCCTGTTGCGATGCCTACCGCTGACCGGATGTCTGCGGCGCTTGCGCGGGTCCAGCGTGCGGCGACATGCTGGTCCGGGCGGATCAGGTAGATGCCGCAGGGCGTGTCGCCGAGGTAGCGTGCCGCAATGGCTCCGCTGGGATCGTCGGTTTGCGTGTTCAGCGTGACGGTGTTTACCGTGACCCCGCCAACCTCGGCCAGCGCGGGCGGGTCGGTATTGATCGCCAGAACGGTGAATACGCCGCCCACTACATCCAGCAAGAAGCCGTCCCTCAAGGGCGCGTCGCTGCACGTGGCCCCGACACGGCTTGTCGCGGGGCCATTCAGCGCATCGGGGCCGTTCAGTGACAGCCCGTCATAAACACATGGCACAGACAAACGACCGGAATTCACCAGGGGCCGTGCAAAGGGGTGACGGTGTGCAAGGCTCAACACCGCATTGCGGAAAATCTTGCTCATCTCTGTCTTCGGGGTGAGAAAGTCCGTTGCGCGGGTGGAATTCAGGATATTCTCGTCAGCCCCGTGGACCCGCTCTTGCGAATAGCTGTCGAGCAGGCGGTCGGGTGCCAAGCCCTTGATCACCAGATCAAGTTTCCACGCCAGATTGTCCGCGTCCTGCACGCCGGAGTTGGCCCCCCGCGCCCCGAAGGGAGAGACCTGATGCGCGCTGTCGCCCGCAAAGAGCACCCTGCCGTGTCGAAACTTTTCCATACGCCGACATTGGAACGTGTAGATCGAGGTCCATTCGAGCTCGTATTCCGCCCCCTCGCCCAACATGGCATCCACGCGGGCGCGGATATTCTCGGGCTTCAGTTCCTTGGCGCGGTCAATGTCCCACCCCAATTGGAAATCGATCCGCCAGATATCGTCGGGCTGCTTGTGGAGAAGCGCCGACGCGCCGCTGTCTTTGAAGGGCGGCTCGAACCAGAACCAGCGTTCGGTCGGGAAATCGGCCTTCATCTTCACGTCAGCGATCAGGAAATTATCCTCGAACACGCGGCCCTCAAAGCTCAGGCCCAGCATCTCGCGCGTGGGAGACCGTGCGCCATCGCAAGCGACCAGCCAGTCGGCCTCAAGCTGGTAGGGGCCGTCAGGTGTGGTGATATCCAGCACCACGTGATCGCCCCGCGGTGTCACCCCCGTGACCGCGTTGCGCCCGCGGATTTCAATGGGCGCGCCGTCAGATTGCGCCACACGGATTTCATCCACGAGGTATTTCTCGAAATAGGGCTGTTGCAAGTTGATAAACGCCGGAGCCTTATGGCCGTCTTCGGGTTGCAGATTGAATTCGAACACCCGCTCATCGCCATGAAACACTTTGCCGACGTTCCACTGAACGCCCTTGTCGATCATCGCTTTGCCCGCGCCAAGGCGGTCGCAGATCTCGAGCGTGCGTTTGGCAAAACAGATGGCGCGACTGCCCTGTCCGACACCTTCATGATCATCCAATACCACAACAGGTGTGCCCTTGCGCCCAAGATCAAGCGCCAGCGCCATCCCGACGGGCCCGCCCCCGACGATCACCACAGGGTGACGCCGGGGGGCAAGATCTTGATCCGCTCCCTTTTGGTAGGGGTATAGTTTGAACGCGATATCATAGCGGACGTCGACCATGGTTTGCCCTCCCAGACCTGGCCTTAGCCCTGCAACTGCGCCCACATTTCCAGATCGCGCTTGTCTGTCCAGATACGCGGATGCCAGATGCCGCGGGCCTCGTCGAAGGCGCGGCTGACGTTGAACGGCAGGCAGTGCTCGTAGATCGCGTAATCCTTGAACTTCGGGTCGCATTCAGCGCGCACCGCATCCCATGCCTCTTTCAACGTGCCGCCTTTCATGGCGACCCGCTGCGCTGGCTTGAAGGTGCTTTCGACGAAATCACGCGTGCTTTCAATCGCCCGTTCAACGGCGTCCTTGCCGATCAAGGCGCCCCCCCGACCCGGTGCGATCGCATCCACGTCATAAGCCTTGATGTTATCAAGCGTTTGCCCCCAGTCGCCGAAGTATCCGTCGCCGCAATAGCAGGCCGAATGATCCTCCACGATATCGCCCGTGAACATGACGTTCTGATCCGGCACATGGATCACCGCATCACCCGCCGTATGGGCGCGGCCGACGTGTTTGATATCAACACGACGTTTGCCCAGATAGACGGTCATGCTGTCGCTGAATGTGGTGGTCGGGTAAGTCAGCCCGGGGATTGATTCATGCCCCTCGAACAATCGGGGAAAGCGTTGAAACTCGCTGTCCCAATCTTCGTGTCCGCGTTCCTCGACCATCGCGCGGGCAACGTCGGACATGATGATCTGCTGTGCCCCATAGGCAGAGGCCCCCAACACGCGCACCGCGTGATAATGGGTCAGCACCACATGGCTGATCGGCTTGTCGGTGACTTCGCGCACCTTCTCGATGACCTTATTGGCCAGACGCGGCGTCGCCTGTGCCTCTACAATCATGACGCTGTCATCGCCGATGATCACGCCCGAATTCGGGTCGCCTTCCGCGGTGAAGGCCCACAGGCCCTCGCCGACTTCGTCGAAGGTGACTTTCTTCTCTGTCATATCCCCTTGGGATGCGAATGCTTTTGCCATGGTTCTGGTCCTTTTACTTAGGGGGAATTTGTTGCGGATCGAACGATGCTTTGGCACCTGCCCAACCTCATCTGATACCCGTCACGCCCTGCGGCATCGCGCCGGGTCAACGTTGTGCTTTCACCGGCCGGAGTCCGCTTCATTTCTTGCCCGGTGTCCCGTCGAACTTCTTTTCGATGTCCGCCCAGCAATCGATGTAATCATCCTGCAAGGGGGCCTCCTGTCCGGCAAATTTCGTGAGTTGCTGCGGGAAGCGGGTCTCGAACATGAACGACATCGTATTGTCGAGCTTTTGGGCCGTCAGCTCTGCGTTGGAGGCCCCCTCGAAGGCATTACGATCAGGCCCGTGTGGCAGCATCATATTGTGCAAGCTGATCCCGCCGGGAATAAAGCCTTTGGGCTTCGCGTCATACTGGCCGTAGATATTACCCATCAATTCGGACATGATATTCTTGTGATACCACGGCGGGCGGAACGTATCTTCCGCCACCATCCAGCGTTCCCGGAACAAGACAAAGTCGATATTCGCCGTCCCTTCGACACCGGACGGCGCGGTGAGAACGGTAAAGATCGACGGGTCAGGATGGTCGAACAGCACCGCCCCCACGGGGCAATAGGTGCGCAGATCATATTTCACCGGCGCGTAGTTCCCGTGCCATGCCACCACATCAAGCGGCGACTGCCCGATCTTGGTTTCATGGAACTCCCCGCACCATTTCACCGTCACGGTAGAGGAGACTTCGCGGTCTTCAAACGCGGCAACGGGTGCTTTGAAATCGCGCGGGTTGGCCATGCAGTTAGCCCCGATCGGCCCACGATTAGGCAGCTCGAACTTTTGGCCGTAGTTCTCGCAGACAAACCCGCGGCACGGCCCTTCAAGCACTTCGACACGGTAGACCAGCCCCCGCGGAATGATCGCGATTTCCTGCGGCGCGATATCAATGATCCCCAGTTCAGTGGAAAACCGAAGACGCCCTTCCTGCGGGACGATCAGCATCTCGCTGTCGGCAGAATAAAAATACGCATCAACCATGGAGGCATTCACAAGATACACATGGGTCGCCATGCCGACCTGCGTATGGACATCCCCCGCCGTCGTCATCGTGCGCATCCCCGTCAGCCATGTCAGCGGCGTGTCTGTGTGCGGCAGCGGATCCCAGCGATATTGCCCAAGGCTCGTGACGTCCGCGACGATGTTGGGCGCGGATTTCCAAAGGGGCAGATCGATCTTGTGATACCGGTGCGAGTGTTTGACCGACGGGCGAATGCGGTAGCACCAGGTACGTTCGTTCTGATGGCTTGGCGCCGTAAAGGCAGTCCCGCTAAGCTGCTCACCATAAAGCCCGTAGTTGCATTTTTGCGGGCTGTTCATCCCTTGCGGCAAGGCATCCGGCAGCGCTTCTGTCTCGAAATCATTCCCGAAGCCCGGCATATAACCGGCGTTGGCCCCGGGAAGAGACGGGGCTTGGGTCATACGGGTCGGATGTTTTTCGACAGTCATACTCGGCTCCTCGCGTTCCACTAGCGATTGCCTAAAGGTTGCATTTGTAACTAACAACTGGTTTTTTTTGGGGGGGGGCGGTGTGAGGTGCATTGGGGGATGGGTAAAACATCTGGCGTCAGTTCCGCCGCGCCAATGTCGGCCCCACTACAGCTGCCGGACACGTCCCGAACAGATAACGGCACCCTAGCACGGCATCCTTGCAAAAACCGTTCTGGACTTCACAACGCCTGTGCGCATTATCTACCGTTTGGTCTATGCAACGCCCAAAGCGCATATTGGAGAAGAATATATGAAAACGATAGTTCTCGCTGTTTTCAGCCTACAGGGCGGTGGTGCAGAGCGCGTTGTTCAGACCTTGGCCCGCACTATGAATGCCATGGGCCACCAAGCACATATCGTTGTTTTTAAAGACGACATCGATCACGATCTCGACCCTGAGGTGCCAATTCACAGGTTTCCATATCGGCTTTGGCGTTCATTGCCGCGCAAAATTCGGGGCAAAGTCGCGGCCATGGCTTTCTACAGATTTGTCAAAAAACATATAGGTGTGCCTGACCTCGTTCTCTCTAATCTGTTCCCAGTTGATCTCATCCTCTCGCACAGCCAACTGCCGAATGTTCACTTTGTCATGCACAGCACTGCGTCACATGAATATGCCCTAGGGGGTCAGCAAAACGCGGAGCTGGAAAAACTGCGCCGCGTCTACAGCGGAAAAAAATGTATCTGCGTCAGCAAAGGCGTCGAAGAGGACATGCAGGCGCTGTTTGGGCAATCGATCGAGACGCGCACAATCTATAACCCGGTCGAACCGGCTTTGATCCAACGGCAGGCCGGTGAACCGGTGCCGCCCCGGAAGGACTATATCGTCAACGTAGGCAAGTTCAAAAAAGCAAAGCGCCACGACCGTCTGCTACATGCATATGCGCAGGCAAAGACCCCGTATGACCTGCTGCTCGTCGGGTCCGGACCCTTGCTGGGAGAAACCAAAGCATTGGCGCAGTCTTTGGGCATCGCAGACCGCGTGCATTTTGTGGGCTTCCAGAAAAACCCGTTCCCGTTGATCAAAGCGGCAAGATTCATGGTTGTATCGTCGGAATATGAAGGGCTGAACATGACAATCCTCGAAGCGATTGCCCTTGGTGTCCCCGTCATAAGCACGGATTGCCCCTCGGGGCCGGCTGAAATACTGCCCACACAAAATCTCGTGTCACCACCCGATAACATCGAAGCGCTTTCAGCCCGAATGACGGAAGCCTCAGACAACCCGGAGCGTTTCAGGATCGACTTCCCCGAAAAGTTCGATGCCAAGGCCGTGACCCGCGCTTATTTGAGCCTCAGCGCTTGATGGATGTGTCGGAAACATTTGACGACAAGACGGTGTGACGTCCTTGGGGCTTAATACTCCGCACTCAATATGCCCACGCGATACATAGCTTTCGTAGTCCGGTCACGGGTTGTTGCGCCTGAAAGTGGGGAATGCCTCGTGAATACCAGATATGTGGCGTCTATGAGTGATCTTGACCAACAACCTGAAGTCGTATCCTAAGGGGTACCTAACAATATCTGGTCCGATCAAGGTTTTGGCCACACAAGCTCTAGCTGGAAAAATAAAGGTACTGGATACTGTCCAGTTGTAAATAACGAGGAACTCTGTGGATACTTACCTGATCAACCTAGAGCGGCGTCCTGACCGACTGTCGGAGGTTTCGCGAAAGATGGCTGACCTAGGATTGCCATTCAAAATCTTCCGCGCCGTCGACGGGCAGGACGAAGATGCGAAGCTCCCAGATTTGAATAGACATCTATTCGTGATCAATCACAAGAAACAGCCCGTGCGCGGCGAGATCGCGTGTGCCGCCTCACATATCGCTGTTTGGCGCCAATTTCTTGAAACAGACGAAGACTATGCGCTGATCCTTGAAGATGATATTGATATCACACCGGACTTGGAGATGATTCAAAGGCAGATGCCCGGCCTTGGCCTGGATTTCCTGAATCTCTCCTCTAACGCGCCTTACACCTACACGCTGGATGAAGAGACACTCAGTCAACTTGCGAACGACGCAGTTAGAACACGCCCAACGGTGTTTGAACGGTCACGGCGTCGCCTATGGCGCAGGCTTGAATGGCGTAGACGTTGGCGGATTTTTCACCTTCATCCGCTCCCCAACGGCCATGTGGCGTGTGAATGTGATCCGGCACCGCTACTGGGAAGCGGGTACATCGTTTCACGTCGTGCGGCAGAGGCGTTTCTGCAGACCACCGAGCACCTCTTCTTTCCGGTCGATCTCGTTTGGCGGCACGCCCCGGGCATGCTGCGGCAGGGCTTTTTAGCCCGACCTATTGTGACGCAAACTGACAAGGACTCCGATATTCCGGGGCGCTTTGACCAAGGGAAGATGGCGCTGAAATACCGGCTTCTCAGACCCTTCCTAAAAAGCCGAAGACTACGTCGGCGGTTTGATGTACTGCGTCTTTACGGAGTGTTGCGCCACTAAACCGATAGGAAAAGCGAGACCAATGCGAAAGAAACCCGGACGGCTTAGACGGTTTTTATCCCTCAACCAGCATCGCAAACGCTGGGGGGCGCGCAGGCATGCGGCGGCGGAACATGATCTAGCCGAGCTCAAAGCGACGATGATTGACGCGGGCGATCCGGTTCAGACGCGGGGGTCAGCGAAATCCATCGACCTGCATCTGCAAAATCTAAGGACGGAATTTTCGGGGCAGTCTGCGCTGCTGCTTTATCATGCAGAGTTGATCGTGCTGATCCGGCGCGACCACAACCTGGCTGAAACCTATCAGAAATTCCGCACCCTGTGGATGGCCGAGGGGGACTTCCTGCGGGAGAAACTGAATATCCGCTGGCTTGTCTCAGCCACCGACACATTTGCGACCCATGATAGCGATATGGCGGTGCGCGCGGTTGCCATGATGACAAGCGCGGTCGTCAACACAGTTAAAATGTACGAAAGTGAACGGTATCTGACGGATACCTTGGGCACCACGATGGCCCCGGCGCATGTCGAGGATGTTCAACACCGGCTCATCCCGCTTTTCGAAGGCATGTCCTGCTTTACCGTCGGAACGGATGACACCCTGCGCAATATGGTCTGGAGGATGGAACCGTTTATGGCGCTTGATCCCGTCGGGCCCATTTTCCAGGAAATCTGGGCGCGGCTGCAGATCAATGACACCGCGTTTGCGCGCTTTAAGGCACAGCACAAACGGGATAAAACAAGCTGGTGGGACGAGGCTTAGCGCCGCGGCTCTTGGGGGGCCGTATAAAACTCGGCGGGTGACAATGATATCTCGCGGCGTTCGGCATCCACGGCATGCAGCAAGGCCTGCATGCCCATGCGAAGTTGGGCGGCGATGCGGCGCAGCTTGAACCTCGCGGTGGTTGGCTGCCGTGTCGGCACACCGGCCCCGATCAGCGAATGTGTCTTAAGCCCGACAGCAACGCCGTAAGCCTCCGCTTGGTCGATCTGGATCGCGCAGGCCGGTTCGACCTGATAGCTCTTAAGCTCGTAAGCACCACAGATCATCGCATCGGCAAGTGCTGCCTGTGTCTTTGCACGCTGCAACAGTTTTGCCGCCCCTGACGGCCATAGCACATATGCGGCGGCACCGCTGCGATCCTGATAGAGACGGCGCATAACGTGGTCGTCTGTCAGCGGTTGTGCGTCTTTGCCGACAATCTTCCGACGCTGGCGTACCTCAAGCGTCAGATGGTCGACATCCACCAACCCGCGACAGGACTTGAGCAATACCTGCGTCGCACGAGAAAGCACCACATCGTCCTCAAGGATCAACGCAGGTTCCCCCAAAGCCGCAACACGCTCCCATGCTGCTACGTGGCTCAGAAAACAAGCCTTCTCGGTTTCCTTAAGCGGGCGTTGCCAACTGGCCCAATAGGCCGCGTTATGCGATCCGCTCTGCGCATCGGGGGTAACGGCTTCGAGCCGCTCATAGGGCAGGCCAAGCGCATCCATCTGTTGCGCCATAAAGGCCATACGGTCCCGGGCCGAAGCGACGTTGATGATGATCGACAGTATGAGGAGCCCCTCCGGACAGATGGCGTGCGACTACCGGCTTCTATCAACAGTCACCTCACACGGCAATCTAAGATGATTATTCTCGCCCCTCGTGATCCTTATGGGGCCGAGGGCGGGAGCGGCCATCAGATCCGCTGCGGCGTGGTCGGCTGTGACACGCGTCCTAAGCCCAGCTCTACCCCTCTTCACCTTCAACACACACGTCATCCTCCAGCAAGATACGCGCGGCATCGCCCTCCAGGTCTTCGTACTGACCACTGCGCAATGTCCACAGACAGGCGATCAGCCCTGCTGCGCCGAGGCATATGGAAACGGGGATCAGGACAATCAGAATATTCATCGACGCAACGCATTCAGGACGACAAGGATGGAGGACGAAGACATGACCGCCGCCGCCATCAGCGGTGTGGCAAAGCCCATGACCGCGACCGGGATCGCCACGCAGTTATAGGCGGCGGCGAGGGCGAGGTTCTGCTTGATGCGGTTGCGCGCCCGACGTGCCAGGCTCAGGGTCTGTGCGATGGTACCTAGAGTGCCCCCCAGAATGACGCCGTCCGAGGCGACCCTTGCCGCGTCCAGCGCTGAACCGGGGGCGAGCGATGCATGTGCGGCGGCAAGCGCTGCGGTGTCATTCAGCCCGTCACCCACCATCAGCACCCGCCTGCCCTGTTCGGACATGCCACGCACCAGATCGACTTTCTCGTGCGGCAAGACACCGGCATGTATCTGATCAATCCCAAGCTTTGCGGCAAGGGCGGCGGCGCGGGCCGGTGTGTCGCCGGTGATCATCGCGACCTGCCACCCGCCGGCGCAAAGCGCGGCGATCAACGCGGCGGTGCCGGGGCGCGGGGTCTCGGTCAGCGGCAGGGGGATGCACCGATCGGGCAGATGAAGCTCGGGCCCGTCCTCTCCGCGCACCAGCCCCACGGGCACACCATTCCAAAGGGCGGTGACCCCCTGCCCTGCGACCTCGACCACGTCGCGCAAGTCGGCAGGAGCCTGCCCCGCAAGGGACGCCGCCAGCGCACGAGACGCGGGGTGGTGCGACGCTTGGGCCAAGCTCAACGCAACTGACGCGGCGTCGGGATCAAGCGCGGGAAGAACAGCCACCCCTTCGGTCAACGTGCCGGTTTTGTCAAAAACGACCGTGTCGATGTCAGCCAACCGTTCCAGCGCCGTGGGCGATTTCAGCAGCACGCCCGCGCGGAACAGCCGCCCCGTCATTGCCGCTGTGACCGCCGGAATGGCAAGCGCCAAGGCGCAGGGGCAGGTAATGATCAACGTCGCTGTGGCCACCGCAATGGCGTGATGCAGATCCCCCGTCAACGCCCACCAGATCGCGAAAGCCACCGCGGCCAAACCATGCACCACCGGCGCATAAAGCCGTGCGGCGCGGTCCGCGATGCCGCTGTAGCGGTGCTTGCCGGTCTCTGCGACCTCGACGAGGGCCGCCAAACGGCGCAGGGTGCTGTCTTCGGCGCGATGCGTGGCCCGCAGTGTCAGCGGAGCACCAAGGATCACTTCGCCCGCGCAGACCAGATCCCCTGCGGCCAAAGCGACGGGGTCCGCCTCTCCGGTCAGGGCAGAGCGGTCCACCATTGCGGCGGTTTCAGCTATGCCGTCCACAGGCGCACGGGCCCCTGCGGCCAGTGCGATCCGGTCGTCCGGCATCAGCACGGCGACATCCACGGTTTCGCGCCCTGTCGCGGTCAAGCGGGTGGCGCGCGGCAGCTCCAGCGCCGTCAGCTCTGCTGCGGCAGAACGCGCCGTCGCCCGCGCGCGGTGTTCAAGATACCGCCCCACCAGCAAGAAAAACGTCAAGGACAGCGCGGCATCAAACCATGTATGCGCCCCGCGGGCCGCAAAGGTTTCATAAAGCGATGTCGCAGCGGCCAGCAGGATCGCCAGCGCAATGGGGACATCCATGTTCACCCGCCCCGCCCGCAAGGCACCCCCTGCCGAGGCAAAGAAAGGCACCGCAGAAAATGCGAGGGCGGGCAGTGCTATGGCGGCCGAGACCCAGTGGAACATCACCCGTGTCACATCCCCTGCCCCCGACCAGACCGCGACAGAGATCGCCATCACATTCATCATCGCAAAGCCCGCCACCGCAGCACGGGCCAGCAGGCGCCGCCCCGCGTCGTCATTGGCGGGGCGCAGGGCGGTCGCGTCCAGCTCATGCGCGTCAAAGCCTGCGTCGTTCAAGGCCTGAAGGGCGGTGCTGGCGTCACACCCGGGGGCGAGCACAAGGCGAACCCGCTTGGCGCTCAGGTTTACTCTGGCCGCTTTCACAGACGGCAGCTTGGCCAAAACCCCTTCGACCCCCGCAATACAGGCGGCACAGCGGATCTGCGGCAGCGCAAGGTAGACTGCCGCCTCGGTGTCGGCCACGCCCTTCCTCGCGGTGTCGACAGATGGGGCAAGCGCGATACAGCCCGGACAGGCAGCGACAGTCATCTCAGGCCCCGCAGCGGGATGCGGCGCCGAAAGAGCGTGCCGTCAGCGGCCCGCATCTCTATCCGCAAGTTCCAGTTGCCGGGGCCCGACGTGACGGGGGCGACCCATGCGGTGCCGTCCCAGCTGAATTCCGGCGTGATGTCATCCGCTACCGTTGTTGCGCGTCCCAATGTGGCAAAGATGATCTCGGGCCTTACCACGCGATTGCCCCCATCTGTCACAGAGAGCGTAAGCATCGTGTCGGTCAACTCCGTCCGCACGGCCCAGCCCAAAGCTTCCTGTGCGGCGCGGTCCGTGTCGAAGTTCTGCGAGGCGACATAGCTCGACTCGGTCTCTTTGCCGGGGAAAGTCCGCACCGCGTTGAACGCCAGCGCGATATTCACCGAGATGATGATAGAAAAGCCGCCGATAAACATCGCCAGCACATGCCAGCCGGTCAGCGGGCGTTCAGTCTGTACCACGCTCATCAGATCCTTCCTTTCCGTTGAAAATTGTATTGCCATAGGCCCGCTCGCCCGAGGTGACATCTTCGACCCAAAGGCGCAGATCACTACGCTGCGCGCGGGCCGCGGGGGTCTGCGGCGGGGCGATCACATAGACGCGTTGCAACCGGCTGGTGTCAGCGGGCACGTTGACCACGGCGTTACTTGCGCCCTCTATCGCCAGTTCCAAGGGGCTGTCGGCCACCAGCGACACTCTGAAATCCCGCGCTTCGGTGTGTTTGTTGCGCAGGCGGATGTCATAGGCGTTGCGGATGGACCCGTCCGATAGGGTGACAAAGGTCGGGTTGCGCACCGGCGCAATTGTCATGTCGATCTCAGGCCGGATGAAAAGTGCTACGACCAGCGCCACACCGATGGCGGCCCATGCCGTCGTGTACACAATCGTGCGGGGTCGAAAGACATGCTGCCAAAGCGGCTTGGGCTGCCACGGGGGCAGCTTGGCACCGGCAACGTCACCGGCGGGGGCTTCTGCAAACCCCGCGACTGCGGCGCTTTCTTGCGGGGCGGTTGGCGGTTCGTCATCCAGCGCGAGATAGTCGATCAGCCCCCGCGGCCGCCCGATCTTGGCCATCACATCGTCACAGGCGTCGATGCAGAGGGCGCAGGTAATACACTCCATCTGTTGACCCTCGCGGATATCGATCCCCATCGGGCAGACCGCGACACAGGCGTTGCAATCGATACAATCCCCCAGCACGTCGCCGCTTCGCGACTGGCGATCTCCGGCGGAGTTTATGTCCAGCGCGGCACCATAGCGCGCCACGGCATCGCCGCTCCCAATCGCGGCGGCGGCGGCTTGCTGGCGTTTCACCCCACCCTTCCCGCGCGGCTCCCCCCGCCATTTGCGGTAGCCGACGGTCAGCGTGCCGGGGTCCATCATCGCGCCTTGGATGCGGGGCCAGGGGCACATGTAGATGCAGATCTGTTCGCGCATGAAGCCGCCAAAGATAAAGGTCGTGGCGGTGAGCACGGCGATGGTGGCATAGGCCACGGGGGCGGCTTGCAGGGTCACGAGGTCGCGCGCCAATGTGGGCGCATCGGCAAAGTAAAAGACCCAAGCCCCGCCCGTCGCCACCGCGATCAGCAACCAGACCCCCCATTTCGCCCCCCGCAACCGCGCCTTGCGCAGGCTCCACGGCGCATTGTGCAGGCGGATGCGCGCGTTGCGGTCGCCCTCGATCCAGCGCTCCACGGTCATGAAGAGGTCAGACCAGACGGTTTGCGGGCAGGCATAGCCACACCAGACCCGACCCAAGGCAGAGGTAAACAGGAACAGCCCCAGCCCCGCCATGATCAGCAGCCCTGCGACGAAATAGAATTCATGCGGCCAAATCTCGATCCAGAAGAAATGGAAACGGCGGTTCGCAAGATCGACCAGAACCGCCTGATCCGGCAGGTTCGGCCCGCGGTCCCAACGGAGCCACGGGGTGACGTAATAGACCCCCAGCGTGAGAATCAGGATCACCCATTTCAGCCGGCGGAAAAAGCCGCTCACCCGGCGGGGGAAGATCGGCTCGCGCGCGGCGAAAAGCGGGGGGGCGGCGTTGGACATGTGCGGGGGGCTCCGGGGTTACGTCTTGCGGCCTACACCCGTGGGGCGCAGGCCGCTTTGATCTGCATCAAACAACAGGTCTTTTTGTGCTGCGGCTCAATCCGCAGGCGTATCCTGCGCCGTGTCCATCGCGGCCTCCCCCCCGCCCAGACCGTGCACATAGGCCGTCACAGCGCGCACATCGGCTTCGCCCAAACGCGCCTGCCAGGGCGGCATGACCCCCATGCGCGGTGTTTTCAGCTGTTGGATGATCGCCTCGTGACTGCCGCCGCGCAGCCAGATCGCATCGGCAAGGTTTGGCGCGCCGATCTCGCGATCCCCAAGGCCCGTCTCACCGTGGCACGCGCTGCAATTCGTGGCGAAGATATCCGCACCCGCTTGGGCCGCTGCCTCGTCATGCGCGAGCCCCGAAAGGCTGCGCACGAAATGGGCCGTGGCGTCCAGCTCCGCAGCGCCCAGCCAGTCAAAGGACGGCATCTGCGACACCCTCGCGTCGGCGTCATCCTCGTTGCGGATGCCGTGGCGCACGGTATAGGCGATATCCTCCATCGTGCCGCCCCAAAGCCAGTCATCGTCCAGAAGGTTCGGATAGCCCGAGGCCACCACACCCCCTGCCCCCGCGCCATGACATTGCGAACAATTCGCCGCAAAGACCGAACGCCCCGCCTGCACGGCGAAACGGTGCAGTTCTTCGTTGTCTTTCAGAACCCCCATATCGACGTTGATCAGGCTTTCCGTCAGATCGGCATTCGACAGGTCCACCCGCGCAATCTCGGCCGCGACCTCGCCACGGGTGGAATAGCCCAGCAACCCCGCGGTCGCGCCCGAAACCATCGGCCACGCGGGATAGAGGATGGTATAGATCACGCCCCAGACGATGGTGGCGTAGAATGTCCAAAGCCACCACCGCGGCAAGGGCGTGTTCAGCTCTTCGATGCCATCCCAGCTGTGGCCCGTGGTTTCGGTGCCGGTGGTGGGGTCGATCTTGCGGTTGTCGGTCATTGGCGGGCTCCGTCTTTGCGGGCTTGGTCGGGGTCATCGTTGCGAAATGGCACATCCGCCGCGTCATCATGCAGCGCGCGCGAGCCGGGGCGATAGGCCCAAGCAATGACCCCCAGAAAGATCAACGTCAGGATCAAGAGCGCCCAGCTATCAGCCAGTTCACGCAAGAAGGAATAGGTGTCCATGGCAAGCTCCTCAGCGGGTGGCATCGGGCACAAAGGTCGAGAAATCGACCAACGTCCCGAGCATTTGCAGATAGGCGATCAGGGCATCCATCTCGCTGACACCGGGCTGCCCGTCAAAGTCGCGCACCTGCGCACCGGGGTAGCGGTCAAGCAGCGCGTCATAATCCCCCATCGGGTCAACCTGCATGCGGAAATCTCCGCTCGCGCTGGCGATCATCTCGTCGGTGTAGGGCACGCCAACCATGCGGTGGGTCGCCAGCAGATCGGTCACATCCTCGCTTTCCAGCTTGGCTTCCATCAGAAAGGCGTATTTCGGCATCACGCTTTCCGGCACGACCGACTGCGGGTCCATCAGGTGGTCCACGTGCCACTCGTCCGAATAGCGCCCACCGACCCGCGCCAGATCCGGCCCCGTGCGTTTCGAGCCCCATTGAAACGGGTGGTCATACATGGATTCGGCGGCAAGGCTGTAGTGGCCGTAACGCTCCGTCTCGTCGCGCATGGGGCGGATCATCTGGCTGTGGCAGACATAGCAGCCCTCGCGCACGTAGATCTCGCGCCCCGCCAGTTCCAGCGGCGAATAGGGGCGCATGCCCTCGACCTTCTCGATCGTGTTTTCCAGCCAGAACAGCGGAGCGATTTCAATGATGCCGCCGATACTGACCACCCCGAGAGAGGCGATCAGCAGCAGCGTCGCATTGCGTTCAAACCGCTGGTGAAAGGTGATCGTCTGCGTCTCAGGCGGCAGCTCGTTCGGGATTTTGCCCTTTTTCATCCCTTCGCTGGCGGTCACCACCTTGGGATCGTCAGCGGGGTCATAGTTGGGGCTTTGGGGGTTCTTGGCCATTGATATTACTCCGCTGGCAGGGCGACGGTGACGGGGCGGGCTTGCGGGGCGCGGATGGTCATCCACATGTTCCAGACCATCACCGCACCCCCCGCGAGGTAGAGCACCCCGCCCAGACCACGGACCACATACATCAGGAATTTGGCTTCGACGGTGTCGGCAAAGCTGTTGACAAGGAAGCCATTGGCATCGACCTCGCGCCACATCAGCCCTTCCATAATGCCCGAGACCCACATCGACGCCGCGTAAAGAACGATGCCCACGGTCGCTAGCCAGAAGTGCAGGTTGATCGCCGACAGCGAATGCATTTGCGCCCGCCCCCAAAGCCGCGGTGTCAGGAAATACAGCGCGCCAAAGGTGATGAGCCCGTTCCAGCCAAGCGCGCCGGAATGCACGTGCCCGATGGTCCAGTCGGTGTAGTGGCTAAGGCTGTTCACCGCGCGGATCGACATCATCGGCCCTTCAAAGGTGGACATCCCGTAGAAGGCGAGCGAGGCGACAAACATGCGGATGATCGGATCGGTACGGATCTTGTCCCACGCACCCTCAAGCGTCATCAGGCCGTTGATCATGCCGCCCCAACTGGGCATCCACAGGATGATCGAGAACACCATCCCCAGCGTCGCCGCCCAATCGGGCAAGGCGGTATAGTGCAGGTGGTGCGGACCCGCCCAGATATACAGAAAGATCAGCGCCCAGAAGTGGATGATCGACAGTTTGTAGCTATAGACCGGACGGCCCGCCTGCTTCGGCACAAAGTAGTACATCATGCCCAGAAAACCGGCGGTCAGGAAGAAGCCCACGGCGTTATGCCCGTACCACCACTGCGTCATCGCATCCTGCACGCCCGCAAAGACCTGCACCGATTTGGAGCCCCAGATCGACACCGGAATGGCGAGGTTGTTGACCACATGCAGCATGGCCACGGTGATGATGAAGGCCAGAAAGAACCAGTTCGCCACATAGATATGACGCTCGCGCCGGTTCAGGATCGTACCGAAGAACACGGCGAGGTAGGTCAGCCAGACGATGGTCAACCAGATATCGACATACCATTCCGGCTCGGCATATTCCTTCGATTGGGTCGCCCCCAGCAGATAGCCCGTCGCTGCCAGAACGATGAACAACTGATAGCCCCAGAAAACAAACCAAGCGGCGTTGCCGCCCCAAAGCCGTGCCGCCGACGTACGTTGCACGATGTAAAAAGAAGAGGCGATCAGCGCGTTGCCGCCAAAGGCGAAGATCACCGCGCTGGTGTGCAGCGGACGCAGACGGCCAAAGTTGGCATAGGGCTGCGCCCATTCGATATTCAGCGCGGGAAACGCGAGTTGAAAGGCGATGTATGTCCCCGCAAGGAACCCGACAACACCCCAGAACGCCGTGGCAATTACGCCATAGCGGATCGGCCCGTCCATATAGCCCTGCGGCGCTGGCGCATGGGGCGCGGCGACACCGTCGACCGGCATATTGCGCAGTTGCCAGAAGAATAGGCCGGCGGCGATCACCATGATCAGCAGCGCATGGACCATATAGGCCGGATCCCGCCCCCAATCGGCCGCCAAAGCTGCGAAAAACACAATGAGCGCAAGCACGACCAACTTGAGCGTATCGAACATATCCCGAATCCCCTTTATTTCGGGACACGGTTCTCATGGCGGCAGGGGCGGCGCCTTGATCTAGATCAAATGCGGCACGGGCTTGGCGGGCATTTTAGGGGGCAATCTATCGGCGGGTGCGCGCGCTATGTCAGACCAGCCCCAGATCATTGCGCGAGATAATGGCACCCTTATGCCTGATCACCTGCCCCGCACATCTCTGCGCGGCCGATATAGCGTCCTCGGTCGGCAAGCCGCGCAGAAGGCACGCAATATAGGCACCGTTAAAGGAATCTCCGGCGGCTGTCGTATCGATAATGTCCCCGACCGGGGCCACGGGGAAAGCCGTCAACTGGCCGTCCTGCAGGTGGATCGTATCCGCAGGCCCGTTCTTGACCACAACATGCCCGGCCCCCAGATCGGCATAACGTTTCGCGCTGTCCTGCGGGGTCCGGTCACCAAAGGCCGTTGTTTCATCATCGAAACTTGGCATTACAAGATCGCTCAGCCCCGCGGCCCGCGATATAACATCAAGCATCCGGTCTTTATCCGCCCAGAGGTGAGGCCGGATATTCGGATCAAACGCCAAAAGCCCGCCTTGCTTTTTATGCTCTACCAAACCGGCCAGGAGTGTCTCTAGGTCGTCGGGCGGCAGGATCGCCAGCGTGATGCCCGAGAAATAGACCACATCCGCCCCTGCCACATCGCGCCAAAGCGGGCCGGGGTGGCGCACCATCATCTGCGCCGCCGATGTATCGCGCCAATAGGTAAAGCTGCGCTCGGCCCCGTTCAGCTGGATCGTATACAGACCGGGGCGCCGATCGGCGATGCGCGGCGTCTCCGCGCAGCGGATCCCACCCGACCGGATAAAGGCCAGCATCTGGTCCGACATAGGGTCCGTGCCAACAGCGGTGTGAAAGGCGACATCCGCATCATCGGCGGAATGCGCCCGCGCGTACCACAGGGCGTTGAACACATCGCCGGAAAATCGTTGCCGCCACAGGTCATCGCCCGCCGACGACAACTCGATCATGCATTCGCCGATGCCAAGAAGTGAGGTCATTGCACCTGCCTTGCGTGGTTTGATCCGGTGGCTGAATGGTCCAGCGCGGCCAAGGCGCCTCGTAGCTCCGCCAATCCTTTGAGCCGCCCCAGATAGGAATAGCCCGGATTTGTTTTCTGCTGCTGTTCGAATGCCAGCAGGTGACCGTGATCCGGCCGCATGGGGATAGCGCGGGCGGGCTGCCCCTGTTCTGCCGCGCGCAGGGCCGCGAGGACCGCAATCATATCGGTGCTCCCCCCAAGCGCTGCGGCTTCATGAAAGCTGCCATCCCCCTCGCGCTGCACATTGCGCAAATGGGCAAAGTGGATATGCGCGCCAAAGCGGCGGGCCATGTCGGGCAGATCATTATCCGCGCGGGCCCCCAGTGATCCGGTACAGAAGGTCAGCCCGTTCGCAGCGCTCGGCACCGCGTCAAGAATAAACGCCAGATCCTGCGCGGTCGAAACGCAGCGCGGCAAACCGAAAAGCGGAAACGGCGGATCATCGGGATGGATGGCAAGCCGCACCCCCAAGGCCTCTGCCTGTGGCACGACGACACTTAGGAACGCGGCCAGATTGGCTTGAAGGTCGCGGTGCGACAGGGATGCGAAACTTTCTATGCCCGCCAGCAGATCCGCCCGCGTAAACCCTTTGGCGCTACCGGGGAGCCCTGCGATGATATTCGCCTCTAACGCGGCGATCTCGGGCTTTGTCATATGCCCCCACCGCATCTGCGCCGCGGCCAGCAGATCGGGGGCGTGGTCGGCCTGGGCGTTCGGGCGTGCAAGGATATGCATGTCGAACACCACGAAATCCACCATGTCAAAACGCAAGGCCTGCCCCTGCCCGTCGATCTCGAAGCGCAGATCGGTGCGGGTCCAGTCCAGCAGCGGCATGAAGTTGTAGCAGATCGTCTTGACGCCCGCGCGCGCCAGATTGCGCATCGTCTCGATCCATGCCGCGATCTCTGCCGTGGCACCGGCACCCTTCAGCTTGATCGCATCCGGCATCCAGATCGACTCGCACACATCCCAGCTCAGGCCGGCCTCCTCGATCCGCGCCTGAAGGGCCGTGATATCCCTTAGCGGCCAGACCTCGCCGGGGGCGTAGTCGTGCAAAGCGGTCACAATGCCCGACGCGCCGGCCTGCTTGATATGGGTAAGCGTGACCGGATCAGTGGGGCCAAACCAGCGCCATGTTTCTTTCATGGGGTATCCTATTCGATCAGATGTCTGCGCCGACGGGTCATTGGAATGACATCGGCATGAGCGTGCGCGGCAGCCACAGGGCGATCTGAGGAAAGAGAATGACCAGCAACAAGATCACCAGCATCGGGGCCAGAATGATGCAGACATCCCGCAGCACCTTGACCACATTCATCCCCCCGATCGACGCAGAGATCAGCAGACACAAGCCATAGGGCGGCGTCACCAGACCAAAGGCCAGCGAGATGATCCCGATGATCGCAAAGGCCACCGGATCAATCCCCGCCGCACGCGCCACGGGCAAAAGCACCGTTCCCAGAATGATAATGGTCGGGATCGCATCGATGAACAGACCGAAAAACAGGAACAGCGCCGCGATGATCAGCGACGTGCCAATGACGCCAAGCTCGTGCGCGGTCAGCACGTCCACGATCAAACGCGGCACGTTGTAGAACGCCAGCATCCAGCCAAAAGCCGAAGCCGTCCCGATCGCAAAAAGCGAGATCGACGCAAAACGGCCCGTGTCATAAAAGATGCCGCCCAAATCCCGCACCGACACGGTACGATAGACGAAAACCCCAAGGATCAACGCATAGCCCGCCGCGATGATCGCGCTTTCGGTGGGGGTCACAATGCCCCCCACGATGCCGCCGATCACCAGAACCGGGGTCAGCATCGCCAGCGCCGCGCCTTTGAACGCCGACCAGAACTGCCCGAATGTGGGCCGCAGAGTGACGGGGTAGTCGTATTTCTTGGCATAGCCATAGACCGTCGCCATCAGGGCAAAACCGATCAGCAAGCCGGGAATGGCCCCCGCCAGAAACAGCGCACCGACCGAAATCTGCATGACCCCGCCCCAGACCACCATGAGGATACTGGGCGGAATGATCACCCCCATCACGGACGAACAGGCCGTGATCGCGATGGCAAAACGGGTGTCATAGCCTTCTTTGACCATCGCGGGGATCAGGATCTTGCCGCAGCCCGCCGCATCCGCTGTGGACGACCCCGAGATACCGGCAAACAGCATCGATACGGCGACATTCACATGCCCCAACCCTCCGGGCATCCAGCCGGTCAGCACGCGGGCAAAATCAATCAGCTTTTGCGTGATCAACCCCGAATTCATCAGGTTCGCCGCCAGCAGAAAGAACGGCACGGCAAGCAGGATGAACGAGTTATACGACTGGAACATCCGGTCGATGACAATGAAGGGCGTCAGCCGGATATCCAGCATCACAATCGGAATTGTCGCGATCCCCAAGGCAAAGGCGACCGGCACCCGCAACGCCACCAGCAGGATGAAACCGCCCACAAGAATAAGACAGGCAAGGCCCGTTGAAACGATCATGATACGGCCCGCCCCTCTGTGCGGTAGACCGCAAATGCTTGATACAAACGGTAAAGGGCAAAGACCGCCCAAAGCACACCGGCGATCGGGACAGAGATATGCGTGAACATCAGATTTGCCCGCATCATGACCGACGTCTGGTTGCCCCCGAACTTGGCGTAATCAATGCCGTACCATGCGAACAACAGCGCAAACCCCGCGACCAGCCCAAGCACCAGCGCTTGCTGCAAGAACGCCAGCAGCGGATGCTTGGCGCCGGGGATGACCTGAACGTCGAAATGCGTCCCCTCCCACACCGCCAGGGCAGACCCGAGCATGACCACCCATACAAAGATGAACGTGGCCAGTTCTTCGGTCCATAAATAGACGGGGATCACCCCGGTGTAGCGCGCGATGACCTGCAGGCCGACGGGGATCGCCAGTGAAAACATCAGCACCCCCACAACGAAGCGGAGCAAGGATGCGAGCAGTTCCAGACCACGCAGGATCATGTGCTTACCGATCAACTTGAGTGAAAATAAAATCCCCCTCGGGTCACAAGAACCCAAGGGGGGCATCCGCGGGGATTACTTGGCGCGGACCGCTTCAAGCAGGTCCGATGCACCGATCTCGGCGGCATAGGCATCCTGCACCGGCTTGACCATTTCCAGCATCTTGTCGCGGTTTTCGAATTCGGACACGGTCAGCTGACCGGCATCGACCATCTCTTGCAGCTTTACGCCGTCCTCGCGCGATTCCAGCTCGCGGCCATAGGCCCCTGCCTCTTCGCCTGCTTCAAGCACGGCGGCCTGCAGGTCTGCGGGCAGGCTGTTGAAGGTCTTGCCGCTCATCACGATGGGGCGCACGGTGATCGAATGGCGCGTGAGCGTCAGGTTCGGGGCCACCTCGTAGAACTTGAGGTTCTGAATGCTCGCGGCCTCGTTCTCGAACCCTGCGATGACACCGGTCTGGATGGCGTTGTAAACCTCGTTATAGGCAATCGCCGACGGGGCCGCCGTCAACGCCTGGAAGATCTGCGCCTGGATCGGCGCGCCCATGACCCGCATCTTGTGGCCCTTCAGATCATCAAAGGTCACAACAGGGTTTTTCGACAGCAGATTGCGCGTGCCCCCGCCGGTGTAGCCCACGATCTTGATATCGGCTTTCTCCAGCAGCTCGTCCTCCAGCGGCGCAAGCACATCGCTGGACAGGACCGCATTCCAGTGATCCAGATCGCGGAACAGGAACGGCATGTCCATCAGCGGGATGGACGGGGCGAACTTGGCCATATTGGACGGCGCAAGGATCGTATAGTCGATCGCCACACCCTGGTTCAGGAAGGTGACGTAGTCGCTTTCGACGCCAAGCTCGCCGTTCAGACGTAAGTCAAACGTCACATCGCCGTCGTACTTCTCGCCGACCAGTTCCTCGAATTTACGCAGTGTTTTGGTAAAGGCATGTTCCTCGTCGAACATGCTGGCCCCCCGCAGAACCGTCTCGGCCTGCGCGGTCGCGGTAAAGAGCGTCGCAGCAACGGCGGCACCCGAAACAAGCTGTGCTGTCTTGGTAAAAAATGACATGGTAGTCCTCCCTGATTGTTGTCTGACCAGATACGTGCCTGACCAGATTCTCCCTGACGTGAAATATGTCGTCAATATTTGTAATGCGTCAAGTTTATTTGTAACTATTTGTATATCCCAGGTTTATCAGCGGCTTACCCCCAAGCGACGCTGCCCCGCACAGGGTCAAACGACCGGCAGCAGCTCTGCCGGCAGGTCTTGGTAACAGACAGGGCGCAGGAAACGGCGGATCGCCAGCGTCCCGACCGAGGTCGCGCCAAAGTTGGTCGACGCGGGATAGGGCCCGCCGTGGACCATCGCGCCGCTGACCTCCACGCCCGTGGGAAAGCCGTTGGCCAATATCCGCCCCGCCTTGCGCTCTAACACCGGCATCAAGGCCTTGGAGGCAGCGGTATCGCCCGCGTCCATTTGCAATGTGCAGGTCAGCTGCCCGTCTAGCCCTTTGGCGACCGCGGCCATCTCATCCGCATCGGCCACGCGCACGATAATGCCAAGCGGCCCGAAGACCTCATGCGCCAGCGCGTCGCTGTTCAGCCAATCGGTGCCAGAGACCTCGAAGACAGCGGGGGTGACACCACGCGCCTCGCCCCGATCCGAAGAGACGAGCGCGCGCGTACACCCCGCGCGCGCGATACGATCACGCCCGTCGAAATAGGCATCGGCGATCCCCGCAGTCAGCGTTGTTTGGGCAGGGCTTTCGTGCAAGGCGGCGACGGCGGCATCGCGGAAGGCATCGGCACCGGGGCCGTCAGTGATCACCACCACGCCCGGGTTCGTGCAGAACTGCCCTGCCCCCATCGTCAGCGACGCGGCCCACCCCGCCCCGATCTCTGCGCCACGGGCGGAGGCTGCGGCGGGCAATACAAAGACCGGATTGATCGACCCCAGCTCGCCAAAAAACGGAATGGGTTCGGGCCGTTGTGCACATAGATCAAACAGCGCCCTTCCGCCGCGCAGTGATCCGGTAAAGCCCACGGCCTTGATCAACGGATGCTGCACCAGCGCCTGCCCGACCTCTAGCCCGCCCCCCTGGATCAACGAGAATACTCCCGCGGGCATGTCGCAAGCTGTAATGGCGGCGGCAATCGCTGCGGCCACGACCTCTGCCGTGCCGGGGTGCGCGTGGTGCCCCCTGACAACCACCGGACAGCCCGCCGCCAAGGCCGACGCCGTATCCCCGCCTGCCGTCGAAAAAGCGAGCGGGAAGTTCGACGCCCCAAAGACCGCAACCGGGCCAATCGGGCGCTGGAACATCCGCAAATCAGATCGCGGCAAAGGCGTGCGATCCGGCAGGGCCGCATCATGGCGCGCGTCCAGAAACTTGCCTTCAAGGATATGCGTCGCGAACATGCGCAGCTGACCGGAGGTGCGCCCTGTTTCACCGCGCAAACGTGCGTCTGGCAGGCCGGTTTCCTGGGCGCCGATCAGGGCCAATGTGTCGATACGGGCGTCAACCTCATCCGCGATCGCATTCAGGAAGGCCGCGCGATCCTGCGCTGTGGTGGCGCTGTAGGCGTCAAACGCATCCTCGGCAGCCTGCGCGGCGCGGTCTACCAGATCAACGGTGCCGGCGGCGAAAATCCGTGGCTCCCCTTCGGCGGGGTCGGATGATAATTGCTCTGCCGCGCCGGTCCATTCGCCTGCGATCAGGTGTTTGCCCATCAGTTCCATGCTGCGTTTCCTTTAGCTTCTGTCAAAAATCCGGCGGCCGCGTGCATCCGCAGCCGCCGGTCGTGTCGTTGTCAGGAAAACAGCATGCCGCCGTTGATATCGACGTTGGCACCTGTGATGAACGCCGCATCATCCGACGCAAGGAACACCGCCAGCTTGGCCACATCTTCCGAAGTTCCCTCGCGTTTCACGGGCGAGACATTGGCCACATGGGTGCGCACTTCGGGTTTGGTAAAGATGTTGTGGAAATCGGTATCGATCATCCCCGGGCAAAGCGAATTCACGCGGATTTTCGGACCCAGCTCTTTCGCCAGACCCCGCGTCAGCGTCATCAGCGCCCCCTTGGATGCGCCGTAAGCCGAGGCTCCGGGCCCGCCGCCATCGCGACCGGCCTGCGACGCGAGCCCGACAATCGACGATCCTTCGGTCATATGGGGCAGACATTCGCGTACCATCAGCACAAAGGATGTCAGGTTCACGTCCATGACCGACTGCCAGTGATCCAGCGTCATCTCCGACATGGTGACCCGCGCGACCAGCCCGCCGGTGACGTGGACCAGCGTATCGACCTGTCCGAATTCCTTGACGGTCTTTTCTACCAACGCGGCAACATCGGCCTCTTTGGTCATATCGCCCTGCAGCGCGAAGGCATTCCCGCCCGCCGCCTTGATTTCGGCGACGGCGCTGTCGGCCCCTTTAGAACTTGCCATATAGTTGATCGCCACATTCGCGCCCCGCGCCGCGAGCTCAAGCACGCAGGCGCGGCCGATATCGCGGCCACCGCCGGTTACAATTGCGGTTTTCCCTTTGAGGTCCATGATCGTCTCCTGAATATAAAATTCTGCGGAGGAACCTGACCGAGCAGTGCTCTCCGCGTCTCCCTTCGATGCACAATGGGGTTCAAGGGCGGCGATGCACGCCCAACAACTGCATTATCCGTCCCCTTGCTTAGGGCAAACCTCAGGGCGCGACAATACAAATTATTACAAATATGGAGATTGGTAAGTCGTGAAGGTCTTTGACCCCAGCGGAAAAGCCCGAGAAAACAGTAGAATATGCGTCATATCAAGCACAAAACCCGATGAAAATCGCTGCGGCCTACGGCACACCTCTCACCCAAATCTGTTGACAACATCCAAAAATAGTTACAAATTATTACATCTGATTAAAGCCTGAGGGAGGCATACCAATGGACACCACAGCAGACACATCACAGGGCTGGATGACCTCGGGCCCCGGCGCGCAGCGGCGCATCTTGTGTCAGGACAAAGCGCTGATGATGGTAGAGTTCATGTTCGAAAAGGACGGCGTCGGCGTGCCCCATTCGCATCCCCATGTGCAGACGACCTTCGTGTCCTCTGGCCAGTTCGAATTCACCGTTGGGGGCGACACGCAGATCCTGAACCCCGGCGATGCCTTGATTATCCCGTCGAACGTCGAACATTCCTGCCTGTGCTTGCAAGCGGGGAAACTGCTCGACAGTTTTGCACCGCGGCGGGATGATTTCATGGCGGCCCACGGGCTGCCGCTAGAGTAAGCGGTTAGCCTTCGAACACACGGTTCTTTGCATTCTCGACATGGGCGCGCATGGCGGCGCGGGCTTCGGCCTGATCCCGCGCAATGATCGCGGCGAGGATGCGGCGGTGTTCTTGCTGGACAAGCTCCATCCGCTCGCGCGGTTTGCTGAGCGACAGGTTCCGCGTCAGGTTAAGGCCGGTCAGGATGTTCGACTTCATCGAGGTGCGCGCAGTTGCGAAATACTGGTTGCCGGACGCCTCGCAGATCGCCTGATGAAAGGCCTCGTCTGCTTCGACGCCCAACTCCCCTTCGCGAATGCAGCGGTCCAGCTCCTTGAAATGCGCGCGCAGCTTGGCCAGATCCGCTTCTGTATGGCGCACGGCGGCAAGGAACGCCGCCTCCCCCTCGATCGCGGCGCGGAATTCGAAGGTGCGCTGGATATCAGCGATGGACCCCACGGGCGCAAAGGTCAGCACCGCCGTATCGGGGCGGCGCTGCACGAATGACCCGGACCCCTGCCGCGACACGACCACGCCGTCTTCGCGCAGTTGCTTGAGCGCTTGACGCAGCACCGGCCGGGACACCTCCAGCATCTCGCTCATGGCGTGTTCGGTCGGCAGCTTATCCCCGACCGCAGTCTCCCCGCTGGAGATCATCGCGAGGATTTTCTCGTAGGCGTGATCCGCGAGCGTGCGTTCCTTGGCGGGCTTGCCCATGGCGGAACGGCTCGCATCTGCGCCTGCTACCGGTTGTTTTGTTCCCGCCATGCTTTGAATTCGTCCTTCGTTGCCGGATCTGTCGGTGGGTAAAGCCCAAAAATCGAAGCACCATTTTGCACCATTTCCAGAACGAAGTCTTCGAAAACGGTCATCTCTTCGGTTTCTGACGCTATTTCTGCCACCAGATGCTTGGGGATGCAAACGACGCCTTCATTGTCGCCCACGATAATATCACCCGGAAAGACGGAAACACCGCCACATGCGATAGGATCATTGATCGCGACGGCGTGGTGTTTGGTCAGGTTTGTCGGCGCACTGGGGCGGGTGTGATAGGCGGGCATCTCGAGCGCCGAAATCTCGGGCGTGTCGCGGAATCCCCCGTCGGTGACGATCCCCTTGCAGCCGCGCTTCATCAACCGGGTGGCCAGAATACACCCCGCCGACGCCGCCGTTGAATCGCGCCGCGAGTCGATCATGAAGACGGACCCCGGGGGGCATTCCTCTACGCCCTTGCGCTGCGGGTTGGCACGGTCCGCAAAAGACTCTAGCCCGTCCAGATCCTCGCGCGCGGGAATATAGCGCAGGGTATAGGCCGGCCCGACCATATTCGGCCCGGGGTTCATACGGTAAGGCCCCTGAATAAAGACGTTACGAAAGCCGCGCTTGAACAATGCGGTGGTCAGCGTTGCCGTGCTGACATGCATGAGCTTTTCAAGGAGTTCTGGCGTCGGTTCAGTCATGGTGAATACTTTCTACTATGGTATTTCGGGCGTTTTGAAAGGCGTTAAAAAGGTCGGCTCATTCAAGCAATGAGGGCAGGAACAGCGACACCGCGGGGACATATGTGACCAGCAAGAGCGCCATCAGAATGGCCAGATAGAAGGGCCATATGGTCCTGAGCGTTTCCTCGATCTTGACCCTGCCGACGGCACAGCCGACGAACAGGCAGGTGCCTACGGGGGGCGTGCACAGACCAAGCCCGAGGTTGACCAGCAGCATGATCCCGAACTGGGTGGGGTCCATGCCAAGATCGCGCACAATGGGCAGGAAGATCGGGGTGCAGATCAGGATCAGCGCGGCCATATCCATGATCATCCCCAGCACCAGCAGCATGATGTTGATCATCAGCAGAACGGCGATCTTTTCTTCCGAGATGCCAAGCATGAAGCTGCTCAGCTTTTCGGGCACCTGATACAGCGCCAGAAGATAGGCGAATGAACTGGCAAAACCGATCAGCACCATGACCATCGCCGTTGTGCGCACGGCAGAGACGACAGCGGTCTTGAACCCGTTCCAGTCAAGGCTGCGATAGACGAAATAGGTCAGCAGCAGCGCATAGATCGCACCGAAGGCACCGGATTCAGTCACGGTGAAAATACCCGACAGCACCCCGCCCACGATAATCACAGCCGTCACCAGGCCCGGCAGGGCATGCAGCGATGCAACGCCGACCGCACGCCAGCCGGGGAAGGGCTCCGCCGGATAGTTGCGTTTGATCGCAATGACATAGGCCGCCACCGCAAGGCACAGACACATCAGCATGCCAGGCACCACCCCCGCGAGGAACAGCTTCGAGATAGAGATCCCCCCGCCAGCGGCCACCGCAAAGATAATCATATTGTGGCTGGGCGGGATGACGATGCCCGCAATCGATGATGTAACGGTCACGTTCACCGCGTAGTCGGAATGATAGCCCCGTTCCTTCATGACAGGGATCAGAATAGACCCGAGCGCCGAGATATCAGCCACAGCCGATCCCGAAATCCCGCCGAACAACATGCTGGAAAAGATGTTCACCGATGCCAGACCGCCGCGAACGTGACCCACAAGGGCCGAGGCGAACTTGACCAGACGCATGGCGATACCGCCGTGCAGCATCAGCTCGCCTGCGAAAACGAAGAACGGGATCGCCAGCAGCGAGAAGACAGAGATGCCGGAAACCGACCGTTGAAAGGTGATCAGCAGCGGGAAACCTTCGTACCAGAACGCGGTCAGGGCTGCGATACCCATTGCAAAGGCGACGGGGATACCGATCACGACGGAGACACCGAAAATGCCAAGAAGGATTGTCAGACCCATGATTAAAACAGACCTTTTTCATGATAAGGGATACCGCGCAGAAAACAGGCGATCCGAAACACCGCGCGCAGCCCGGCAAATATAAAGACAAGCCCGCCGCACATCGCAGCCGACAAGGACCGGAAGCTTTCAGGGATGTTCAGCATGGGGAGCATTGTGCTCCACCCGAATTTCACCAGTTCAATACTTGCGACCAGCATGATCAGGCCGAAACCGGCAAGGACGATATCAATGACGAGCTTCAGGAGATTACTGACACGCCAGCCCATCATGTCGCGGAATAGCGTCACCCCGAGATGTGTGTTCTCGTGGATCCCGACCGCCGCGCCCAGATAGGTCACATAGCAGATCAGCAAAAGCGCCAGCTGTTCGACCCATGTCGGTGTGACGTTCAAGACATAGCGCCCGAACACCAGCCAGCCGAAGGTCGCGATCAGCACGACGATGGCGATAGAGGCCGCGAGCATGCAAAGAAAACTCAGCCCGTCGAGCGCACGCTCGGTATGCTTCATCCAGAGGGGTGCGTGTTCCACGGCCCTATTCCTTTGTGAGAGAAGGGGTGCGCCCCGTTACAACAGGGCGCACGATTGTCCGGCCGCGCTGATCAGTCAGCGTTGCGGAACAGATTGACGAGATCCGTCATCTCTGGATTGGCCGCCAGATACTTTTCGTAGACGGGCACCATCGCTTCCTGGAACGCCGATTTGTCGGCGATCTCGTTCACTTCGACGCCACCGTCCATGATGATCTTCATCGACGCCGCCTCGCGTTCGCCCCAGAGCTTGCGCTGCAGATCGGTGGAGTTTTTACCGGCGGTTTTCACGATTTCCTGCTGTTCTGGTGTCAGACCGTCAAAGGTCTTTTTGCTCATGCACAGGCATTCGGGAATGATCAGGTGCTGGGTCAACGAATAGTATTTCGCGACCTCGAAGTGGCTGGTGGATTCATAAGACGGCGGGTTGTTCTCTGCCCCGTCCACAACGCCGGTCTTGATCGACTGGTAGACTTCCGCAAAGGCCATCGGGGTGGCGTTGCCGCCCATGGATTCGATCATGCCGACGAACAGGTCGTTGTTCATCACGCGCACTTTCATGCCTTGCACGTCTTCGGGCGTATTGATCGGCTTGACCGAGTTATAGAAAGACCGCGCGCCGGCGTCATAGTAACCAAGGGGGACGATCCCCTTTTCCTCTAGCGCTTCCCCAAGTGCGGCCCCGGGTTCGCCGTCCATCAGCTCATACATCTGTGGCACGCTTTTGAACACGAAGGGCAAGGACACGACGTTGGTCGCAGGCACGGCCTGACCCATCGGCCCAAGGCTGAAGACGCCAAAATCCATGATCCCGAGACGCAGCTGTTCAATCGCATCGGGCTGCGAGCCAAGAACGCCAGCGTGGAACACCTTGCCCTTGATCTCGCCCCCTGTCTTTTCGGTGACCTCTTCCATGAAGGCTTCCATACCGTGCGATACGGGGTAATCCTCGACGTGGATATTCCAGCCGCGCCAGTCTTTTGCCTGCGCCGTCACGGGCATGACAGCCAGCGTCGATGCCGCGGCAATCGCAAAGGCACCACGGGTGATGATTTTATTCAGTTTCATATTTGTTTCCTCCCAAAGACAAATTATTGCAAAAGTGATCACATAACTTACAAATATTTACAAGTACTATTTTTCGAGTTTTAATGGGGACGCGCCTGACCTTGTCGTTTTGATCTTCACTGCGCTGACCCAAAAATTTAGAATTTTAAAGGGCTTAAGGTCTGCGAAGAGACGAGTAAGGCGACGGAAATTTCGCCCCTGCTGCACGGGCGGGCCAACACATAGGAAGAGGTAGATAGATGACAAATTCGCATTCCAACCAGACAACCAAACTGCAGGCGGGCACCGCCTTCCCCGTGTTCGAGGTGCCTAAATTCGGCGGCGGCACCATGACGGTGGGCGGCGCGACCGACGGCTGGACGCTGCTCATTGTATACCGTGGCAAGCATTGCGGACGCTGCAAGACCTACCTGAGCAAGCTGGAACACAACTATGCAAAGTGGGAAGACGCGGGCTTTGCGGTGAAATGCGTCTCGGCCGACCCGCTGGAGAAAGTCAGCGATGATGTCGCGCGCTTCGGGTGGACCTTCGACATCGGCTACGACCTGCAAGAGAGTGACATGCGCGCCATGGGGCTTTACGTCAGCGACCCGCTGTCTTCGCAGGAAACCGACCGTCGCTTTGCAGAGCCCGGTATTTTCTGCCTGCGCCCCGACGGCACAACGCAGATCATAGCCATCTCTAACGGCCCGGCGGCGCGCCCCGATCTGGATGAACTTCTCGACGGGATGATATTCACAATCAACAACGACAAACCTGTCCGCGGGAACGCCTAAACCCGACCTGAGCCTACCAACCGCAAGACAGCCAAGAGGAGCACCCCCAATACAACACAACGGCTCCCGCTAGGCGACAGACCCGAGTTCTGCCACACCGCTGGATACAGCGGGCCTGCGCGAACGGGCACCGATCCAGCGGGCGCCCCCAAACTTTATCGAAAGTTATTTTGTCACGCGGGAATAAACCGCACCCCCCGGACGTCACTTGGTCATAGAGCCTTTGCCCACGATGCAGAGCAAAGGCCCGGAACCACGGGAGGAAGACATGAAAGTCATTGAAAACGTTAAGCGTCGGCACTTTTTGATCGGATCGGCAGGCACGATGGCAGCCGTCGCGGTCGGGGCACCGGCTTTGGCACAATCAGGCGCAGAGCCTTTGCCGGATTACGTCGCTTGGAAAGACGCCGAGGACATGATCGTCCATTCCAAGCAGACGCTCGAGACGAAACGCGCCGCACAGGGGTCAGAGCTGATCACCCCCACAACCGAACTTTACATCCGCAACAACTTGCCCGCCCCCTCGGACAAGATCGTTGCCGACCGCGATGCCTGGGAGGTCGAGATCGACGGTGTTGCAAACCCTGGCAAGATGACCGTCGGTGCGTTGAAAACGCTTGGCGTCGAAACGGTCGTGTGCGTGCTGCAATGCTCGGGCAACGGGCGCGCTTTCTTCGATCACGAGACGAGCGGGTCGCAGTGGTCCGTCGGGGCGGCGGGCAATGTCGTGTGGACAGGCGTGCCCGTGCGCGCCGTTATTGACGCAATGGGCGGCGCCGATGCGGATGCCGTGTATCTGACCGGCACCGGCGGAGAGGACATTCCCCAAGGGCTCCCGCCTGAATCGATCCAGGTTGAACGCTCTGTCCCCAAGGCTGCGATGGATCGCGCGATCCTCGCGTGGGAGATGAACGGCGAACCCGTGCCGCTGGCGCACGGTGGCCCCCTGCGGCTGATTATCCCGGGCTACTACGGGGTCAACAATATCAAGTATCTCAAACGGTTGGCCCTGACGGTCGAGGAATCGCCCAATAAGATCCAGCAGACCGGCTACCGCGTCCGCCCTGTCGGCGAAAAAGGTGATCCCTCGCAACCCTCCATGTACGAGATGTCGGTGAAATCATGGATCACCGGGCCGCTGGTGGATGCCGCAACGGGCAAGGTGCAGATTCACGGCGTCGCCATGGGCGGTGTCAGCGGGCTTGAGAAAGTCGAAGTTTCCACCGACGGCGGGCAGACCTGGGCCGATGCGCAGTTTCTGGGCCCTGACCTGGGCCCCTACGCGTGGCGGCCCTTTGTGCTGATCACCGATCTGACGGAAGGCACGCATATGCTGGCAAGCCGGGCAACCAATGCCGCAGGCGACGCCCAGCCAGAGAACTTTCCGCCAAACGAACGCGGTTATGGCAACAACGGATGGCGGGCACATGCCGTCGACGTGACTGTCAGCTGATACCATAGACCGGCGGCCTTGGCCGTCGGTCCGACCCTTACCCGGAGACATTGAAATGACCCCATCCCTGACGCCGCGCCTTGGCGGTGCCCTTTTCCTTGCGCTGATCGGCAGCGCAGCAGCAGCCGACGCCTCTCTTGACGCCGGGCGCGCCCTTTTCAACGAGACAGCGCAGCCGCAATGTGCCCTTTGTCACAGCTTGAAAGACGCAGGTGCCGAAGGCGAGATCGGCCCGAACCTTGATGACTTCAAGCCCACCGTCGAACAGGTCCGCGCCGCCGTGACAAGCGGGATCGGCATTATGCCCGGCTTTGCCGAAACGCTGACCGACGCAGAGATCGAAACGCTATCGACCTATGTGGCGACCGTCGCGGGCGGATCTGACGCCGCGGCCCAAAGCGACGCCAGCGCACCGACCGAGGACGCCGCCGCAGCAGAGCCGGAAACCCCCGGTGCCGAGATTCTGGCACAAGGCGACCCCGCCGCGGGCGAGAAGGTGTTCAGGAAGTGCAAAGCCTGTCACACGGTCGAAGAAGATGGCCCAAGCCGCGTCGGGCCAAATCTTTACGGGATCGTCGGTGCCTCGGTCGCGGCGGTGGACGGGTTCCGCTATTCCGGCGCGCTGACTGACCATGGCGGCGACTGGACACCCGACCGGCTTGCGACTTTCCTTGCCAACCCCCGCAAGGCCGTGCCCGGCACCAAGATGAGCTTTGCCGGGCTGCGCAAGCCGGAAGACCAAGCCGATGTGATCGCCTATCTCGCCAGCTTGTCAGACGCAGACTGACCTAACCGACGCAAGGCCGCGCCGAACGAACCGTCTTTGAAAGTGCTGCCATCACGCTTTCAGAGGCGCGTTCGCGCGTTTCGAGCCTAAGATAGCGGGCAATGGCATCGAACCGGGTGCGGTCCATCCCCGTCGCGACGATAATATGGCGCTGTTGGTCCCGGGAATCCCAGCTCGCGATCTGCTTTTCTGACGTGCTCTTACCCTCTGGCAGGGCAAACCCGCCGCGCAAGTATGTCAGGCGACATCCATTCTGGCCCGCATAATGCATGATATCGCCCTGCTTTGCCACGCGGGACGCGACCGCTGTCAGGTTCGCGCCCTCAAGATCCGGCACACCTGCCAAACCACCCCCCGCCACGGGGCGCAGATCGCCAGAGCCTAGATCATAGGTCTGTGCTGCCAGTTCGGTGTGAATGTCGAAAGCCGTGGGGGTGGCGACGAAGCCAGACCCGAAAACCATCGCCAAAGCCACCACTGCGGCGACAGCGCCGCCCCAAAGCCAAGGTCGCGGGTGCCGGTTGCTGTTTGCGGCCCTCGTTTGCGGCGTAGCGTCTTGGTCGTCCAGCACCGGACGCATCAACGCCAAACCGCGCGAAACGCGCCGCACATCCTCCAGCGCCGCAGCCAGCGCGGGTTCGGCAGCCAACCGCGTCTCTAAGGCACGCATTTCCGATGCGTTCAGCGCGCCATCATGGTAGGCGTTGATCTGTTCCCAGTCTTTGTCGTTCAGCTCGCTCATGTCTTCCGCGTCACTTCCTGTTTTGCCGTTCCGGCCCCATCGACGACGTCCAGCAACGCCCGACGCGCGCGGCTGATCCGGCTCATCACTGTGCCGTTTGGCACATCCATCACTTTCGCCGCCTCGGCGTATTTCAGGCCCATAATGTCCACAAGGCAAAGCACCTCGCGGGTTTCGGGCGGCAGCTTCTCGAACGCCAGCCGGATCAATACATCCCGCGCGGTGTCCGGTCCGCCTGCTTCATCAGATAGACGTTTCTCCTCCGCCGAATATTCACGGCGCACGCGCCTTTTTCTCAGCTCGTCATAATGCAGGTTGCGAATGACGCGGAACATCCACGGGCGCAATTCCTCCAGCAGCTCGGGTCTGCGATCAGACCGCAACCCCCGCTCCACCGCGTCCTGCACCAGATCCTCTGCCGCGTCGCGCGACTGACAGATGGCCGTGGCATAGGCCCTCAACTCAGGCAAAAGAATCTCGATAAGGGTACGCTGCGCCATATCAATCCGTACCGCGTTTTCAGGCCGGATCAAAGCCAACACGACCCGCTGTCGTCATTCTTCGTGCGGGATCTGGCGTAGGAGTTGCGTCGAGAATGTCCGTGATGCTTGCCAGAAAAATCGCGGCCCGCGCGGCTGACCCTGAAACGGTATTCAGGTGGCTTCACCGGTAGGGTTTAAGCGTTCGCCATTATTTAACATAACGTTGATTAAAAATTCCTAACTCCCAGAAAAACGTCCCACAGGTATCAACCTCACAAACAACGAAACCCACAAACCAAAAAAAACCGCAGCATTTCCGCCGCGGTTTCTTCATCTAACGTCTGGCCCTATTCAGGCGATGGCTGCCTTGATCTGGTCGGCGAGCGACATGGGATCAAAGGGTTTGCTGATCACCTCTGTCGCGCCGATGCCGCGCAGTTCTTCCAGCTCGTTCGGTTGGGCACGGGCGGTCATGAAGATCGCGGGCACATTTGCGAAATCCGGATTCTCGCGCAGTTTCTCAAGCGTTTGACGGCCGGTCATGCCGGGCATCATCATATCCAGCAAAAAAACGTCGGGGATATAGTCCAGCGTCTTTTCAAGCGCCTGTTCGCCGCAATCGCATTGCTCCACCACGAAATCACCCGACAGTTCGAGTGACATTTTGGCGATTTCGCGAATATCGGCGTCGTCTTCTACGTGAAGCAATTTAATCATACGGGACTCTTATCCAACGTTCTCTAGTCTTTCAAAATCATTCTCTGGCCCAGAATGGCGCGTTTTGACAGGTAAAGTGAAGGTGAAAGTTGTCCCCCGCCCTTCTTTACTGACAAAATCGATCGTACCACCCAAACCTTCAACAATTGCTTTACAGATGCTCAGCCCCAAACCGGTACCGCCTTTGGTCGCCCGGTCGGAATTCGCCATATCAGCAAACCGTTGAAAGATCTTATGCTGGTCTTCGGGCGCAATGCCCATCCCCTCATCGCGTACAGACACACATACGTTTTCAGGGGTTTTGTCGACGGAGATCTCCACCGTGCCGCCCGGTTTGGAAAACTTCGCAGCATTCGACATCAAGTTGGTTAAAACTTGAATGATACGGTTGGCGTCGGTCTCGATATAGGTGGGCGTATCCACCCCGTGGCATTTGATCTGCAAGCCGAACCGCTGATGGGCGGTCGCATTGGCGCGCAGAGATTCGGCCACCAGTTCCGACAGGTCAGCGGTTTCCAGTTCGAAATCCAGACGCCCGGAGGAGATCTTCTCCATATCCAGAATGTCGTTGATGATCAGCACCAGACGATCGGCATTGCGATGCGCGATCTCCAGCAGGCCCTCGGCTTTGGGTGGCAGCTGGCCCGCGGCTTTCGACAACAGCAGCCCCATCGACCCTTTGATCGAGGTCAAGGGCGACCGAAGTTCGTGGCTGACCATAGAGATGAAATCCGCCTGAAGTTGCTCTTGTTCAAGCCGTTCGGTGATGTCGTGCAGCATGATCAGCAGACGCCCGTCGACTGTCCCCTTGTTCAGCCACTTGATCGACCCTTCAAAGTTCGTGCCCGATATCGTTGCGCTGAACGTCATATAGGTGTCGCCGATATCCATCATCCGCAGACAGGCATCGAGCACATCCTCGCAGCCGCGTTCGGCCGCCATATCGCGCACCGTTTGCCCGTTCTTGGGCCGCGTCGACCAGCCGAACCGCGCCTTGGCGGCAAGGTTCATATAGCGCAACTCAAGATTGTCTTCGGACACGATCCAGATGTCGTCGCGCAGCTCGTGCAAGGTCATCGCCGTGTCGCGCCGCGCGATCAGCTTGGTGGTAGAGGTGATGTCCGTCCGCGCCGAGATCGACCCGATCCAGCGGCCATTCGCATCCAGCAACGGGGTCACTGTCGTCTGTGTCACGCAGTTTGACCCGTCGCGATTGCGCAGCGTCGTTTCACCCTGCCAGCTTTTGCCCTGCCGCAGCAGATCGCGGATTTCAGTGGCGGTGGTTCTATTGTCCTTGGAATACAGCATCGCGACCGGTTTGCCGATCAGCTCTTTGCGGGTATAGCCGGTTGCCTCGAGCAACAGGTCGTTCACCTCGACCAGCAGGTTATCGGTGTCGACCACGTTTACCATCGTGTGCATCTTTAGAACACGCAGCTGTTGGGCGACGCTGTCATCAACCGTCGCACGCGCCGGCGTGGCCCGCACATTCGCGGCGATCAGCGGCACCAGACTGGCAATGGCGATGGCCCCGATAACCGGAACAGTTTGCGCCGGTGTGCCCGACAGCAGCGCCGAGGTCGCGGCGTACCACCCCCCAGCCAAGGCCGATCCGGCGACGAAACCGGTCGCACTATGGCGCTTCTTTCCGTTCCAAGACATATCGCGTCCTTACTTACAAAAAGAAGGCACCATCCCTAGCCAAGCACCCTCTCCATCCCTTGCGCCATCATAGACAAAAGTATCTAGACATTTTTAAGGCGATTTTTAGCAACTTTAGAAACAACCATAAGGAGATCAACTCGCTCTTTGTGTCGGACCTACAATACTTTCGATAATGTGGTTCAGGTCGGTCTGAGACTTCACCAGATGGGTGCCCACCCGACTATCCTTCTCGCGCGCCGCGTCAGAGGTCAGCCCGACCACCCGCGCCGTTGGCTGAAGCTCGGCGATATCGTCCAGGACGGCGGCGGCGTCGCCATCTGGCACGGTCCAGTCAAGGATGATCACATCCAGCGGCCCCGCGCTCAGCGCTTCGTGGACCTCGTTCAGCCGCGTGACGTTATGGACATCGGCAAAGGGTCTCAGCCCTTCGCGCAGCACCTCTGCAAATTCTTCGTCATCCTCAAGGTGCAATACCCTAAGGTTGTCCTTCGTACCGTCGATCACTTCGAACGTGCGGGCATCGGGCAGCACATCATACCCTTCGGCATCGGTGGCCAGCGGACAGGTGAACCAGAAAACCGTGGTCCCGCTGGGCTTGCTTTCAAAGCCGATGTTGCCGCCCTGACGCCAGACGATCTGTCGCGTGATATTCAGCCCAAGGCCTGTCCCGCCCTTGGCCCGCGTGTCTGATCCATCGGCCTGAGAAAACGCCTGAAAAATCCGGTTCTTGAAATTCTCGGGCACGCCGGGGCCGAAGTTCTGAACGTAAACAATCGCCATGTCGCCAATCGTCTCGGCCTTGATCGTGACGTCGGTGCCTTCGGTCGAGTACTTGCACGCATTCGACATCAGGTTCGCCAGCACCTGCATCATCCGTGACCAATCGGCGGTTACATTGATGTCGGTGTCGGGCAGATCCATCACCAGTTTGGTGTTATGGGTGACGGCAAAGGGCATCATCTCTTGCACGGCCGAAGAGATGACCTCGTTCAGGCTCATCGGGCTGAGGTCAAACTCGATCTTGCCCGACGATATCTTTTCGAGGTCGAGAATATCGTTGACGATGGTGGTCAGACGGTCGGCGTTGTTGCGCGCGATCTCGATCAGGCGCAGCGCCGAGGCAGGCATGGTATCACGCGCCGACATCTCGATCAGGCCAAGCGCCCCCTTGATAGAGGTCAGCGGCGTGCGCAATTCATGGCTGACGGTGGACACGAATTCATTCTTGATCTCGTCGATCTTCTTCTGGTCGGTGATATCGTTGACCTGCGCGATAAAGACATAGGCCCCTTCGTTTTTGTCGAAGGTCCAGGTGATGTTGAACAGCCCCCACCGCTGGCCGCCGTCCTTATGCAGGATCGGATGTTCGCCGCGATAAACCTCGTTCGACCCGCTTTCGGTGAACTTGGTCACGATATCACGCATCAGCTTCACATCTTCCTCGGGGATGATCTGCGCAAGGTTGAACCGGTCGGTCATTACCTTTTGCGAATATCCCGTCAGCTCGCACATGGCGTTGTTCACGCTGGTGAACTGTCCGTTGCTGTTCAGGGTCGCCATGCCAACGGGGGCCGCATCCAGCACGGTGCGGAATCGCTTCTCGCTCGCCTCAAGCGCGTTGCGGGCGTGACGCAGCCCGGTAATGTCGCTTTGCGTCCCGACCATCCGTATCGCCGACCCGTCGTCGGCGCGATCCACGACCACGGCATCCGACCGCATCCAGCGCCAGCTTTCGCCGAACTGCATCCGGTATTCGGTCCGCGACCGTTCTGCCTTGCCGGTGATACAGTGCTGATCCGCCTCGATCAGACGGGGCAGATCGTCGGGGTGGATACGGCTTAGGAACTCTTCCTGCGTATCCTCGACCTCCGGACCGACCTCCATGATCTTGCGCCACGTCGGCGAAACCACCGATTTGCCCGACATCAGGTCGATCTCGAACACGCCAATTTCTGACCCCGCGAGGGCATGGTCATAGCGTTCCTTGATCCCGGCCAGTTCCCCGACGGCCCCGACCTCGACCGATACATCCCGCACAATAGCGGTGATGCGTTTGACGCCATTCAGCGTTTCCCATTCGTTATAATGTAGATCAAGGTGCAGCGTGGATCCGTCATGTTTGGTGCCCGTGGCGTTATAGCCTGCCTCTGCGGGCAGCCACCCCGCCTCTGTCACGAATTTCTTCAGGGGCAACCCGCCCATCCCGTCTTCATGCTTGTCGAAAATCTCGAGCGCGGCGTGGTTGGCAAACAGGATCTCGCGGCGTTCATCCAGAATGAAGATGCCCACAACGCTGTTCTCGATGATCGACCGGTTTTCCTCTTCGCGGGCGCTGATCTGCTGTTCGCGCAGCGCGGCCACCTCAGCCAGAGAATCCCCGCGTTGGCGAATGGCGCGCAGCACCACGATCAGCATCGCGGTCAGGGCAATCCCTGCGATCAGCGCGAGCAGCGGTGTTCCACCGGGGAACAACGCCTCGAACAAGGGGGTGCTTTCATATTGGACGGTCCAGGTCCGCCCGAAGAATTCGGTGGCATAGGCCACACTATACTTACCCGCCGCATGTTCGTGATCCTGACTAGCATAGATCAGAGCCTCGGGGTCGGTCGTGTCGCCGTCATAGACGTGGAAATCATACACATTGTTCTGGTTCGGCGTCAGATCCTGCAACAGGTTGCGGCCGATGAACGGCGCATAGACCCAGCCGCGAAACGTCCCCTCGCGCGGGCCGGAGGCATAGAACAGCGGGCGCAGCAGCAAGAACCCCGGTTCCTTCATCGCGTCCTGCACCAGCAGGATGCGCGGTGTCAGCTGCGGGGTGTTGGTTTCGCGCGCCCGATCCGCCGCCTCGCGCCGCCCTTTTTCAAAGCTGATGTCCAGCCCGACGGCTTCCTTGTTGGGCAGCACCGGCGCGATATATTTGATCACATATTTCTGGTCATGGTTCGTTTCCGGCCTGATCTCGAACCCCGGCGTCCCATTGGCACGCATATCGGCGACGAAAGCATCCTCGTCCACCTTGGCCACGGGTTCGACAAAACCGATGCCGTTGATGCCGGGCAGATAGTTTTCGAAATCCAGACTTTCGACAAAGGTCTCGAAATCGTCGTATTCGATATTCTCCGACGATTGCATCATCCCTGCGGCGCCGTTCAGACTTTGCAGATAGATGTTCATCCGACGATCCAACGCCTGAAGCCCGTCTTCGGTGATGCGGGTGAATTCGGCCTTGGCCGCGGCGCGGTTCATTCGCGCGCCTTCAGCGTAGATCCCGAAGGTCACGAGAAGGCAGACAACGACCAAAATCAAATCTAAGCGCTTGAACAAAACTATACTCTCACATTTCGCGAAACTGAAAAAAGCGCCTAATCGATGAAAGCCACCCGCTGATCATGTTACCGGCATCCCTCACTTATAAGTAGCACCGGTTTCCCTGCCAACGTTAATTATTACTTGCGCACAGGATAAAGACAGAAACCTCAAGAGAATCTAAAGACGCCCCAACTCAGGGTTGCTGATCATACGGGATGCACAATCATAGCACGGAAGTCGTTGACGTTCGTCAGCGTCGGTCCCGTCACCACCTGACCGCCGATCCGGCCAAAGAAACCGTGGGCGTCATTTACCGCTAACGCCGATTCTGCGTCGGCGCGCGCGGCCCCGCCCCGTGCCAATGTGTCGGGCCCGATGATCGCCCCCGCCACCTCTGCCGCGCCGTCGACGCCGTCGGTGTCGCAGGCCAACCCCCAGATACCCCCCGCCCCGTTCAGGGCCAGCATCAGTGCCAAGGCATATTCCGCATTCGGTCCACCAACGCCATCCCCGCGCCGCGTGACCGTCAGCTCGCCGCCCGACAGGACAACAATCGGCGCATCGCCGGGATGTAGACGCGCCTGTTCTTGCAGGGCCAAGGCGGCATGGGCGCGGGCGACCTCGCGGGCCTCGCCCTCTAGGCCATTGCCCAGACGAATCACACGAAACCCCTCTGCCTCGGCCAAAGCCTGTGCCGCATCCAGCGATTGCTTGGGGGCCGCATAAATCCGGTTCATCACACGCGACAGCCGCGCATCATCCGGCGGCACGACCTGCGATCCCGCAGCAAGCGCCCGCGTGACCGAGGCCGGAACCGCCACGCCCCACTGCGTCAAGATCGCCTGCGCATCGCGCGAGGTGGAAGCATCGCCCACCGTGGGGCCCGACCCGATCATCGCCATATCATCCCCCGGCACGTCCGAGATCATCAACGTGTGCATCGCCGCCGGATAGGCCGCCGCCGCCAACTGCCCGCCCTTGACCTGCGACAGATGCTTGCGCACCACATTCATCTGCGTGATCGGCGCGCCAGAGGCCAGCAACCCCGCGTTCACCGCCTGTTTCTCGGCCAGCGTAATCTCCCCCGAGGGCGCGGTCAGCAGCGCCGACGCCCCGCCCGAGATCAGCGCCAGCACAAAGTCCCCCTCGCCCAAGTCCTGCACCAGTTGTAGCATCCGCGCGGTTGCGGCCTGTCCGGCGGCATCGGGCACGGGGTGGGCGGCCTCGACAATCTCGATCCCCTGACAGGGGCGGGCGTATCCATAGCGGGTGATCACCAAACCGTCGCAGGGGCCCCAGGCCGCCTCGACCGCCTCGGCCATGCGCGCGCTGGCCTTGCCCGCACCGATCACCACCACACGGCCCGCCGGTTTCGGCGGCAGATGCGCGGCCAGCGATTGCATCGGATCGGCCACGGCGACCGCGCGGTCGAACAAGCGGCGTAAAGTCGTCTCCGGCGCGGTGTGCATGGCGATCCCTATCCCGTCATCAAAAAAGCCGCCCCCGAAGGGACGGCCTGTTTTACACTCACGCGGTCTGATCGAACAGCCTTTTGCGGGCCGCGGCGTATTCTGTCGCCATCCGCTCGACCACCTCAGCGGCGGGGCGCACATCCTTGACCGCACCGATGCCCTGACCGGCCCCCCAAATCTCTTTCCAGCTTTTGGGCTTTTCGCGATCGGCACCGAAGTTCATGTTCGACGGGTCGGACCGTTCAAGGTTGTTCGGGTCCATGCCCTGCGCCTCGATCGAGGCTTTCAGATAGTTGCCCCAAACGCCGGTGAACAAATCGGAGTACACAATATCCGAGGCCCCCGAATCCGCGATCATCTGCTTGTAGCGTGCGTCGGCATTCGCCTCTTGCGTGGCGATAAACGCCGACCCGGCATAGCCGCCATCCGCGCCCATGGCCTGCGCCGCAAGAATGCTATCGCCCTTGGCAATCGCCCCCGACAGGAACAGCGGCCCGTTGAACCATTCGCGGATTTCTTGGATCAGCGCCAGCGGCGACAAGGCACCGGCGTGCCCCCCTGCCCCGGCGGCCACAGCGATCAGACCATCAGCCCCTTTTTCAATCGCCTTATGGGCAAAGCGGTTGTTGATGATGTCGTGCAAGACAACACCGCCCGCGCCATGCGCCGCATCGTTCAGCCATTCCTGCGCCCCGAGCGACGTGATCCACAGCGGCACCTCGTGCTTGACGCAAATCTCTACGTCCCGTTCAAGCCGCGCGTTGGACTTATGCACGATCTGGTTCACCGCATAGGGGGCGGCGGGATTGTCGGGGTTCGCTTGGTTGTGACGGTCCAGCTCTTCCTTGATGCGCGTCAACCAACGGTCCAGCTCAATCGGCTCCCCTTCCGCTTCGCGTGCGTTCAGCGCTGGAAAGCTGCCCACGATACCGGCCTTGCACTGTGCAATCACCAGATCAGGGTTCGAGATAATGAACAGCGGGCTGCCAATCAGCGGGATACGCAAATTGTCGAAAAGGGCGGGTAGCGTCATCTTGTTCCTCCGGGACGTATTATTTTCCTGCAACTTGTCAGGATGTGCGCGCTTTGGAAATGACGAACGTTGCGTCCGTCACTCCCTTCTTGTGGTCGGGACTACAGCGCCTCGATGATGGTGACATTGGCGATGCCGCCGCCTTCGCACATGGTTTGCAACCCGTATCTTTGGCCGCGCGCATGCAGGCTGTGCACCAGCGTCGTCATCAGCCGCGCTCCAGAGGCCCCCAAAGGATGCCCAAGCGCAATCGCGCCGCCGTTCACATTCAACTTGGCCGGATCGGCCCCGGTGTGTTTTGCCCATGCCATCGGGATCGGCGCAAAGGCTTCATTGACCTCGAACAGATCGATGTCGTCGATCTTCATACCGGCCCGCTCCAGCGCGCGGTCGGTGGCGGGCAGCGGTTCCTCCAGCATGATCACCGGATCGCCCGCGGTCACCGTCAGGTTCACGATCCGCGCCTTCGGCGTCAGCTTGTATTTCTTGAGCGCGGCTTCGGACACGACCAACACGCCCGCCGCCCCATCGCAAATCTGCGACGCGTTCGCGGCCGAGATCATGCCGTCCGGATCAAGCAGTTTAACAGAGGAAATCCCGTCAAGCGTCGCATCATCGCGGATGCCTTCGTCGCGGGTGTGCATCCCGCCCTCGATGGCCAGCGGAATGATCTCTGCGTCAAAGGCCCCACCATCCCGCGCAGCGACGGCGCGGCGGTGGCTTTCCAGCGCATAGGCGTCCAGTTCCGCGCGGGTGAACCCGTGCTTTTGCGCGACCATTTCCGCGCCGATGAACTGGCTGAAATTCTTGGTGCCGTAGCGCGCCTCGATCCGGTCGCTGAACGGGCCCTCGCCCAACCCCGCCTTGGCATAAAGCGATACATTCGACCCCATCGGCACCCGCGTCATGCTTTCGACACCCATGGCTACAACCACATCCTGCGTGCCCGACATCACCGCCTGCGCCGCGAATTGCACCGCCTGTTGCGAGCTGCCGCATTGCCGGTCGATGGTGACCGCGGGCACCGATTGAGGCAGATTCGACGCCAGCACACAGTTGCGCCCGAAGGCAAAGGATTGCTCTCCGCCCTGGCTGACGCAACCGACGATCACGTCATCAATCACCGCGCCGTCGATCCCGGACCGCGCCACCAGCGCATTCAACACCTCGGCCCCCAGATTGGCAGGGTGCCAGTCGCGCAGCGCGCCGCCACGGCGCCCCCCTGCGGTGCGGGCTGTCTCTACGATATAGGCATGTGCCATAACGCTTTCCCCTCTATTCAGTCTCTATTTCGGTGCCATGCGGATCGCGCCATCAAGGCGGATCGTTTCACCGTTCAGCATCGGGTTGTCGATAATCGCCCCGACCATCTTGGCGTATTCCGACGGATCGCCCAAACGGCTGGGGAAGGGCACCTGCGCGCCGAGCGAATCCTGCGCCTCCTGCGGCAGCCCCTCCAGCAGCGGTGTGAGGAACAGCCCCGGTGCGATCGTCATCATACGGATGCCATAGCGCGCCAGCTCGCGGGCGACGGGCAAGGTCATGCCCACGATCCCGCCCTTCGATGCCGCATAGGCCGCCTGCCCGATCTGGCCGTCAAACGCCGCGACCGACGCCGTGTTGATGATCACGCCGCGTTCTTCACCCACGGGCTCTGCCTTGTGCAAGGCCGCGGCGAATTTCGACAAGACGTTGAACGACCCCAGCAGGTTCACATTCACGACATTGGTAAAGCTTGCCAAGGGCAGCGCCGCGCCGTCACGATCCACGACCTTGGCAGGTGGGCCGATGCCCGCGCAGTTTACCAGAATACGCGCCTTGCCGTGCAGCCCTTCGGCCTCTGCGATCGCGGCCTCTACCGCGCTTTCGTCGGTGACATCAACGCGCAGGAACTTGCCCCCGATGGCGGTGGCTTTTTCCCCGCCCAGTTCAGCGTTCATATCAAAGATGGTGACCTTGGCCCCGGCCTGCGCCAGAAACGCTGCCGTGGCCCCGCCCAACCCCGAAGCGCCACCGGTGACGATGGCGGCCTGTCCGTTCAATTGCATGGTATCCTCCCCTTCCCTGCTGACGCAGGGGCAACAGTTTAATTGCGGGGAATGTCGCCTGCGGTTTCGCGGATTACAATGGCAAAGCGTGGGGCCAGCGGCCCCCCGTTCAGCCGATCCGGTTCAGGCCGTGATCACGACCTCGGACACGTCACTATCTACGGCCTGCAATGCGGCCAGCACGCGGGGGATCAGATGGGTCTGTACATAGGCCCCGTGAAAACGGCTGGGGGCCTGAAGCGTGACACGCCCCCCTGCCCGATCCTGCCGCGTGAGATTATGCAGCCAACTGCCATAGACACCGGCATCTTCGGCATGAAGCACAGCCTGCGCCAACGCCCATTCGCTGCCCCCTTCGACAGGCGGCGTCGGGGCGGTGCCACGCACGGGCAAAGGCACCACCCGCGTCGGTTCCGGCGCGCCCTGCATGCGCAGATCAAAGTCCGGGCCGACCTGCGGCCATTGCGGGCGCGTCTTTTCAAGGATCGCATCAAGGTCGAGCCCGTATTCCGTCACCCGTCCGCGTGCGCCCTGACGTTTGACCACCAGCCAGCCACAGCCGCGCAGCTTTGCCATCTCGCGTTTGACGGTGCGTTCATCGACGGACCAAAGCTGCGCGATCTCGCGCTGACCCACGGCCAGTTCATTGCGCGCCCAGTTGTAGCGCGCCGTTACAAGTGTAATGAAGCGCAGCACCAGACGGTGATCATGTTTCCCGCCGGCAAGGGCATAGGCCCCCAAGGCGGTGATGATATCATACTTGCGCGCGGCGGCGTCACGCCCCACGGGTTTCGGTGAAAGCATAGCTGCTCCGATCTGGCACGGTGTGAATGTGCAGCCTCAGTTCGATCTCTTGATGGATCCTCGGGGCGTAGACAACGTCTTTTCCGCCTCTTCCCTGATTTGCGTCCGGAAACCCGATTCTGTCAAGGATTGGTTTTGCCCCGACCCTCTTTCTTCCCCATTCAAATTTGAAAGTTGAGGTATCATTGGTATAGGGGGTCATACAGAGCGTCCCCTATTACAGCGTTTTTGTCCCCCAATATGTCGCGGGACCGATCCTGCTGTCCCCCTATATTTCCGCCCCGGAGCTATAGAGCCGCGCCGATCGCCCGAATCGCGCCGGGGCCCTGTGGTATAAGGGATATTGAAAACCTGTTTATAGAATAAATGTCTTTCCATAAGATGCAAATTCAGCGTAAATCCAAATTGAGTAGTAATTAGCGTTCTCTTTCGGGTTTTCCGGTGCCGCCACAGCGTGCGGGGCGGCGGTTCCCCGCGGGGAACGGGTAGGGAAAAGGACAGCTTATGTTTACCTATGCGGACCTGGCAAAGCTTCAGGCGCAGTCGCTCAAGATGCAGGGGCACATCCGGCATCAGACCTATTCGCCCGAGATGGAAAAGACCCTGCGCCGGTTCTCAAGCTGGGAAGTGGCGGAGCTGATTTTCAAGACCAACCCGTCGACCCTGCGGGGCCGGTTGGCCGCCGACCCGTCCCTGCCCGAGGGGCAGGTGGAAGAGGAAGGCCGCCAGCGCTGGTATTCGCTGGAAGAGATCAACGAGCTGCGGCGCAAGCTGAAGATCAAGAACCGGTCGCTGATGCCGCCGCGCCCTGCGGGCAAGCGGGCGGTGCGTGCCGCGATTGCCAACTTCAAGGGCGGCGCGGGCAAGTCCACCGTGGCGCTGCATTTCGCCCATGCGGCCGCGCTTGACGGCTACCGCGTGCTGGCCGTGGATTTCGATCCGCAGGCCACGCTCAGCCATTCGATGGGGCTGTCGGATGTCTCGGAAGAGGTCACTGTCTGGGGCATCATGGCCCGCGACCTGATCCGCGAGACAGAGCGGATGAACGCGGTTCAAGGCGGCGCGGAAAGCGGGGCCACCCTGCCCCAACGCAAACTGCCTGCCTCTGTCACCGGTATGGGGCTTAGCGAATTGCGGGCCACCGATTTCATCAAGCCGACCAGCTGGCCCACGATCGACCTGATCCCCAGCTGTGCCAATGCCGCCTTCGTTGAATTTGCCAGCGCGCAGTACCGGCACCTGAACCCCGAATGGTCGTTCTTTGCCGCCGTGTCCCGTTATCTTGATACGATCCCGCCGGACGCCTATGACCTGATCATCTTCGACTGCCCGCCCGCCATTGGCTACCAGTCGATGAACGCGGTCTTTGCGGCGGATGTTTTGTATATTCCGTCCGGCCCCGGCTATTGGGAGTATGACAGCACCACCAGCTTCATCGGCCAGCTATCCGAAGCGCTTGAGGATCTGGGCCGCTTCCGCGGGCGGCTGCCGTCGGGCACTGATCCGGTCAAGGCCTTTGCTGACATCAAGTTTCTATTGACCCGTTTCGAGCCTAATAACGATCTGCACCGTGCGATGCAGTCAGCATTTAATCAGGTCTTTAAGCCACATGTAGCAGAGCACCCGATTGAAATGACCCGCGCGGTTGAACAGTCAGGCCGGTTCCTGTCGTCGATCTACGAGATGGACTACCGCCAGATGACCCGCGAGACCTGGCGCCGCGCGCGGGCCTCCTTTGATCGGGCCTATGATGAATTCCGTGCCACGCTTGTCGATGCGTGGGATAAACTGGAGGATGAATAATGGTTAAGAAACGCTCTGTTTTCGATATCAACTTTGATCTGGATGAAGAGGAAGACGCGGGGTTCCCCGCGGGGAACGCACCTGCCGAACCGCCCGTTGTGAAAGAGTACAACATTCAGGGCCACCCGTTGCAGAACTCTGATCCTGTGCCCAACCCCCCTGCCCCGTCGCGACGCGGCCCGATGGCGAGCGCGATCTCGGAAACGCTTGAAGCCACTTCCGAGCGCGCCACCGCAGAGGCCGCCATTCGCGCGGAAAACGACGCGCTGGCGCATGAGCATGTGCGGCTGAAACGGCTGGGGTTGATCACCGATCTGATCCAGACCTCGGATGTGCATACCGACAAGCTCACCCGCGACCGGTCGGCCAATGTTGACCCCGAACTGGCAGAGCTGAAACAGTCGATCCAGTCGGTCGGCCTTTCCAACCCCATTCGGGTGGAGCAGACGGATAATGGGTATGAGCTTATTCAAGGCTTCCGCCGCCTCACCGCTTTCCGCGAGCTTGCGGCCGAAACCGGCGACCCGCGCTATTCCCGCATCCCCGCCGCGCTGGTTCCCCGCGGGGAACCCCTCGCGGATCTGTACCGCAAGATGGTGGACGAGAACCTTGTGCGCAAAGATCTGTCCTTTGGCGAGATGGCGCGGCTGGCCCTGTCCTATGCGCAGGATTCGGGCGTCGAGGTGAGTGACGCGGTTGGCACGCTCTATGCCTCTGCGCTGAAACAGAAGAAGACCTATATCCGGCAGTTCGCCCGTGTGCTTGCCGATCTGGACGGCGCGCTGCGCTACCCCGAGGCGATCCCGCGGGCGCTTGGGCTGGATGTCTATCGGTTCCTTGATGCGCAGGCGGGCAATGCGATGACGCTAAAAAAGGCGTTGATCAAACAGCCTGAACGGGATGCTGATGCCGAACTTGCGATTCTGCGGGCAGGGATCACGGCAAAGAAAGCCGCGCCAAAACCTGCCGGGCGAAGCTCTGCCAAGACTTCCTTGCGGCTTGGGTTGCCACAGGGGGAGATGCGGGTGATCGCGTCGGACGGGAAAGTAGAGATGCGCTTGCCGCGCGATTTCTCGGCTGTCAGCAAAGCGCGATTACAGCGCGGGATCGAGGCGTTTCTTGCAGCGCTGGATCAGAAAGACTGAAACTCGAAGGGGGCAGGGCGGATCGCCTTGCCCCTTCTTCTTTGCGATGTGTCGGGCCTAATGCCCGCGATAGGCCCACATATACGCGCAAACCCGCGCCACCTTGCCCGAATCCTCAGCCTCAACTATACTCCTGCCCTATACGCATAATGCGAGAGGGTGTCATGGGCCGTGTCAAAGTAAATCTTACATTGGATGCCAGCGTCGCCGAGACGGCGCGCGCGCTTGGGCTGAACATGTCGCGGTTGGCCGAGGCCGCGATTTCGGACGCCGCCAAGGCAGAACGCAACCGCCGCTGGCGGATCGAGAACCAGCAGGCGCTGGATACCTATGCGCAAGAGGTAGAGGCCGAGGGCCTGCCGCTTGAACGCTTTCGCAGTTTCTAGGGCGCGTTATGGCGCAGTTTGATGTGTACCGGCTTGCGGGCGGACAGCTTGTGGTGGATCTGCAAACCGACCTGATTGGCATCGACGCCTCGCGCGTGGTGGCACCGCTGCGCGAGGCGGGGCGGTACGCTGCCTTTCCCGGTCTGACCCCGCAGGTAGAGGTCGACGGCACCGCATGGATCGTGCGGGTGCAAGAGCTGGCCGCCGTGCCCGGCACCGCGCTGCGCGACAAGGTGACCTCGCTTGAGGCAGAGCGCGATGCGTTGAAGCGGGCCTTGGATATCCTGATCGACGGGCTGTGACACTGCCCGCGGCTTACGGTTCCCCGCGGGGAACCTCGCCCACATCTTTCGGCACCTGATACCCTTTGATCACCGCGTCGCGGGCACGCAGTGCTTTGTACCAGCGCAACACATTGGGGAATTGCGTCAGGTCCACCCGCTGCCATTCATAGCGCGCGACCCAGGGCCAACAGGCCATATCCGCAATCGAGTAGGCGCCGCAGATGAAGTCCTGCCCCTCGAGCTGTTTGTCGAGCACGCCGTAAAGCCGCTGGACCTCTGTCGCATAGCGGGTTTCGGCGTAGGGGGCCTTGCCCGGGTTGAACTGCAAGAAGTGATGCGCCTGTCCGGCCATCGGGCCCAAGCCCCCCATCTGCCACATCAGCCATTCATGCACCTTGGCACGTCCGATCGCATCGCTCGGCAGGAATTTTCCATATTTATCAGCGAGATACCACATGATCGCGCCGGATTCCATCAGGCAGAGGCCGTTGTCATGGTCCTTGATCGCGGGGATCTTGTTATTGGGGCTGATTTTCAGGAAGTCGGGCGCGAATTGGTCGTCCTTGGTGATGTCGATGGGGTGGGCGGTATAGGGTACGCCCAACTCCTCCAGCAGGATAGAGACCTTGCGGCCGTTCGGGGTGGTCCAGGTATAGAGGTCGATCATTGCGGCGTCCTTCGGCTTGCGTCAGGGGGGAAAACGGGTTGCTATGCCCTTGGTATAAATCAGCTTGCGCGGATCACAAAGGCGCAGATCGGGGGGATGATGGAGAGGAAGATTGCACTGGTTACCGGCGGGGGCAGCGGCGTCGGGCGCGCCTGCGCCGCGGCGCTGGCAGAGGCGGGATTTACGCTGGTGCTGACGGGACGCCGGATGGCCCCGCTAGAGGAGGCCCGCGCCGCGTTGGCGGGGGAGGGGCATCTGGCGATCACCGCGGATGTCGGGGTCGAGGCGGATGTGCTGGCGCTGTTTGACCAGATCGAGGCGCAGTTCGGGCGGTTGGACCTGCTGTTCAACAATGCGGGCGTCAACGCCCCCGCGGTCGAGATTGACGACCTGTCGCTGGACGACTGGAACGCCATTGTGGCCGCGAACCTCACGGGGTCGTTTCTATGCGCGCGCGCGGCCTTCGGGTTGATGAAACGGCAGTCGCCCAAGGGTGGGCGGATCATCAACAACGGGTCGATCTCTGCCCATGTGCCGCGCCCGTTCTCGGCACCCTATACGGCGACGAAACATGCGGTGACAGGGCTGACGCGGTCGCTGTCGCTGGACGGGCGGGCGCATGACATCGCTTGTGGTCAGATCGACATCGGCAATGCCGCCAGCGAGATGACAGAGCAGATGGCCCAAGGTGTGCTGCAACCGGATGGGTCACGTCGGGCGGAGCCGCGCATGGATGTAGAGGATGTGGGCCGCACGCTGGTCTATATGGCAAGCCTGCCACCCGGCTCAAACGCTATGTTCGTGACCGTGATGGCGACCAAGATGCCCTTTATCGGGCGCGGCTAGGGGAGGGGCCCCGCCCACGTAAAAACGAGCGGGCGGGGTGTCGATATGTGGCTCTAATCCGCTGTTTAGAGCCTACTTCTTTGCCGCATCGCGCAGTTTCGTGATCGTGGTGCGGGTAGAGATCTGTTCGGGGTTGGTAACCAGTTCAATCAAGGCCGGGCGACCGCTGGCGCGGGCACGTTCAAACGCGGCAGCGAAGTCGGCGGTTTTGGTCACGCGCTCCGCATGCGCGCCGTAGCCCTCGGCCATTTTGCAGAAATCCTGATTGATCAGCGTGGTGCCTGAAATGCGTTCGGGGTGGTCGCGTTCCTGATGCATGCGGATGGTGCCGTAGATGCCGTTGTTGAACAGCAGCACGATCGGCGTTGCCCCGTATTGCGCGGCGGTGGCGAGCTCTTGCCCGCTCATCATGAAGCCGCCATCGCCGACGAATGACAGCACCAGTTGATCCTTATGCGCCAGCGCCGCAGAGACGCCCGCCGGAACGGAATACCCCATCGCGCCGCAGGTCGACCCGACGATGCGCCCCGGGCGGCCAAAACGCAGATAGCGTTGCGCCCAGCCTGTGTGGTTGCCCGCGTCCAGCGTCACGATTGTATCTTGCGGCAGGCTATCGCGGATCTGGCAAAGGGCGACGCCCATGTCGAGCTCCCATTCCTCGCCATTGGGGCTGTCGGTGTCGGTCAGGTAATCCCCATGCAGCTTTGCGCACCAATCTTGCCAATCGTCGGCGCGGCCCAGATCAAGATCACCAAGCGCCGAGGCCGCAGCGGCGGGGGAGGCGGCAAAGCCGAGGTCGGGGGAATAGACGCGGCCGATCTCGTCCGCGTCAGGGTGCAGGTGTACCAGACGGGCATCGGGGTTGGGCGATTGCAGGGTGGTGTAGGTCTTGGTCGTCATCTCGCCCAAGCGGGCCCCGATAACGATCAGCAGGTCGGCCTCTTTCTGGTGGGCAAAAAGCGTCGGCGCGGTGGAGGTGCCGAAATCGCCCGCAAAGACGGGCGACAGGTTGTGCACGATATCCTGTCGCCGGAAGGAGGTGGCGACGGGGATGTTGTTGGTCTCGGCAAAGCGGGTGATCGCGGCGGCGGCATCCTCGGTCCAGCCGGAGCCGCCAAGCAGCATCAGCGGGCGTTTGGCTTGGGCGATCTCGTCCTTCAGCGCGTCTACATTTGCTGTCGAAAGCTGAGCCTGCGTGGCGGTATAGGGCCGCGCATCGGCGACTTCGACGATATCGGTCAGCATGTCTTCGGGCAGGGCGATGACCACGGGACCGGGCCGGCCAGAGGTGGCGACGCGGAAGGCGCGGGCCATATATTCGGGTACCCGCGACGCATCGTCGATCTGGGTCGCCCATTTGGCGATAGGGCCGAACATGGCGCGGTAGTCGACTTCCTGAAATGCTTCGCGGTCGGTGGTGTCGCGGGCGATCTGACCCACCAGCAGGATCATCGGCGTGCTATCCTGTTGCGCGATATGGACGCCAATGGCGGCGTGGCAGGCGCCGGGGCCGCGGGTGACCATGCAGATGCCGGGGGTGCCGTGCAGTTTGCCGTAGGTTTCGGCCATATTCGCCGCACCGGCCTCGTGGCGGGCGTTGATCAGGGTGAACCGGTCTTGCACGTCATGCAGCGCGTCCAGCACCTCGAGGTAGCTTTCACCGGGCACGCAATAGGCGGTGTCGGCCCCGTGGATCAAAAGCTGGTCCACAAGGACCTGTCCGCCGGTCCGGCGTTTGAGGGGGGCGTTCTGGGTCATTGGTCGGGCTCCGTCCATGTCATCTGGTATTTTCGATTGCCGAAGATGCAGCACGCCGGGGCGGGTTTTGCAATGCCGTTAGGGAAACATCGGCGTTGAAAAAAAATTGACGGATGGAAACGTATCCCGCACACTCAACCATGACGAAAGTGGTGGGTAGTTTTGGCGGATGGTTCTCATAAAACTCTAGGATTGCAGCTAAATGTCATCGGGCCGTTCGATTTGCGGCGCACCGATGGGTCACGTGTCACCATCACCTCGAAGAAGGCGCGCGCTGTGCTGGCGATGTTGGCGGTCGCCCCCGGTGGCAGGCGCGAAAGACGTTGGTTGCAATACAAGCTATGGAGCGAACGCGGAGAGCGTGAGGGTGCGGCGAGCCTGCGCCAGACGCTGTCTGCCCTGCGCCGTGCGCTTGCCCCGATGGGCGATGTGCTGGAGGCGGATCGCACCACGGTCACCCTGTCGCTGAGCGAGGTCGCGGTAGATGCGCTTGAGCTTTCGTCGGTGGCGCAGCGGTTGCCGGGGCAGGCGGAGTTCCTTGAAGGGCTTGATATCAGGGACCCTGAATTCGACAACTGGCTGCGCGAGCAACGCGCTTTCTGGTCCCGCCAGCTAGAGACGTCGCAGGGCGGTCCCGACCCGTCAGAGGTTGACTTCGCCCCGCCGCTGGATGTGCCTTGTGTGACGCTCATGCCCTTTGCCAGTGCCGAGCCGCTGACCCCTCAGGCGCAAGAGCTGGCAGAGCAGGTGTTGGACCAGCTGGCGCGGCATCGTTGGATCAGTTTTATGGATTGGGCCGTGCACAGTGGCCGCAGCGCCGCCGGTGCCGCGCGGCCTGCGACGGCGAATTATGTGGTGACCGGCCAGTTGCGCCAGAGCGGCGGGCGGCTGGTCTTGATGGTGGAGCTGACGCATCTGACCACGGGGCAATCGGTGAAACGTGCGCAGTTTACCGCGCCGCTGGCCGATGCTGCCGATATCGGGGCGGGGTTTGCCGCCGTCGCGCGGGATATGGCGATTGAGGTGGCGGGGAATTTCAGCTGTGCCTTGGCGCAATCCTACGAACAGCGGTCCCAGTCGCGGGTGGCGCAGAGCGACGAGGCGCTGGTGTGGCAGGGGCGCTGGCATATCAACCGCCTCACGGCCGAGGATTTCGAGAAGGCGCAGGCGATCTTCGAGGATATCATCGCGCGCAACCCCGGTCATGTAGAGGCCCATGTCTATCTTGCGCTGACCACGCTGTGGCGGGTCTGGACCTGCCGCGCCGATCCGCGTGACATCAAGCTGGCGCGGCGACAGGCGCAAAAGGCGATCAAGCTGGATGTGTCGGACGGGCGGGGCTATTGGATTGCGGGCTGTGCGGAATGTTGGCTGGGCAACAAGACGGCCGCTGTGCATTACACGGACGAGGCGATCCGGCTGTGCCCCTCGCTGGCCTTTGCCCATGACCAGCGCGGCACGAATCTGGCCTATGATGGCAACCCCCTGGCGGCGCTGGAGGCGCTGGAACACGCGATCCGCCTGTCGCCCCACCACCCGCAGCGCTTTTGTTTCGAGGGGGAGACAGCCCTTGCCGCGCTGCTGGCCGGGGATCTGTCGGCCGCATTGCAGCACGCGGATCACGCCTTGTTGCTGCGCCCTGCCTATTGGTACGCCCATATGGTCAAGGTCCTGGCGCTGCACCGCATGGGCCGCCCCGACGCCGTGGCGCGTGCCAAGCGCGAGTTGTACGAGTTCGAGCCCCGTTTCAACCGCAGCTATATCAACTGGCTTCCCTTTTCGGACCGGTCGCTGAACGCGCGTATGATTGAAGAGATGTTCTAGGTACGGCGCGCCGGCTGGTGACCCCCCGAGGGGCCTTTGCAGAAGGCATCCGACGCATGACGAAATATGCAGACAACTACGCTGGTATCCGGCAAGCGCAGGCGGAGGAGCGGGCGCATCCCTCTGATCTGGGAACGCGGCATTTCACGCTTGATGCGTTGAACGGCAGTTGGGTCGTACAGTTGCGGAGCCGGATCACGCAAGGGCTGATGAAACATGGCGGGCTGCGCCTGATGCAGCGGATTGCGCCGGTGGTGCGCTTGGGGCCATATCACTTTGTCACGCGCCACGCCGATATCGTGGCGGCATTGCATCGGCCCGATGTTTTCGGCGTGCCCTTTGGCCCCGAGATGGAAGAGATGGCAGGCCCGCCGGTGTTTGCCTTGGGCGATGATGCACAGACCCATGCCGCGCAGATGGCGATTTTGCGCGATCCTTGGGCGGCGATTGATCCGGTGACCCATGTGCGCCCTGTGGTGCGCCGCGTGACCGAAGCCTTGCTGGAGGATAGCGGCGGGCAGATCGACATGGCGCGCGATGTCTTTATGCGCGTCACGGCAGAGGCCTGTCTGAAGACCTTTGGCATCGCGGCCCCGAGCGCGGAAAACTTTGCCGCGTTTTCGGCGGCCTGTTCCTCGCTGATCTTTGCCGACCCCTCGGGCACGCCTGCGGTGCGTCGGCAGGCGATGATCGGGGCCAAGCGCATCTGCGATCTGCTGGATGGCAGTATCGACGCCTATGCCAAGCTGTCCGCCGGCGAACGTGCGGACCCCACACAGGCGGGTTTCTTGCAAGGGTTGATGGATCAGGTCGCGCGGCAGGGCGATGGCGGGCCGGTTTGGGAGCAGTCGGACAAAGACACCGTGCGGGTGATCTTGTTCGGGGTGATCACCGGCTTTGTGCCCACCACCGCGCTTGCGGCGGGCAAGATACTCGATCAGATGCGCCGCAAGCCGGACCAGTTCCATCAGGCGCTGCGTTGTGCCGCGCGGGCCGAAGCCACCCCCGATGACCCGCAGGCCCGCTTGGCCCTGCGCGACATATTGTTCGAGATCGCCCGCTTCAATCCGTCGCTTTTTCCCGGCCAGTTCCGCCTGCGTAAAGAGGCCGGCGATACCCACGGCCTGCCCGAGGCGCTGCGGCGGATCAAACCCGGTGCCGTGGTCATTCTGGCAACAGCGCAAGCCCTGCATGATCCGCGGGTGGTGAAACACCCCAACCGCTTCATGCCCGGCGAAGGGTTCCTGGCCAAGGACGGCACCGCGCTGCCGGATCTGTCCTTTGGTTTGGGGATGCATCACTGTCTGGGGCACGAGATGGCGCATGAGATCATCACCGAGGCATTCCAGATCATCCTGTCGCGCCCCGGCATCGCCTTTCTGCCCGAGCGGCCAAAGTTCTATGGCCCCTATCTGGGCCGCTTGCGGATGCGGTTCGACATGGTGGAAGGCCACGCTGCACAGTCGACGATCGTGGCGCCTGTGCCCTTGAAAGAGGGGGTGGATATAGAGGCGCTCCGCGCGGTCCTGGCGGGGTTGCAGGAGGAGACATCAGATTTGAAGCAGGGGCTTGAGGGCACGGGGATCGTGCATTTCGCAAGCCTCAATCTGGTCAATCTGGGGGCCGAGACGCGGCTTGATGCACGGCCCACGCATCTGCTGGCAGAGTTCAACACCGATGGCATGCCGCGGGACGCGCTGGCGCGGCTGGCGCAACGGATCGACGCGCCCTGTTCGACAGTGTTGCCGTTTCTGAAAGATGCGCAGGGCGGGTTTATCGCGGCGGTGCGCGCGCATCTGCTGCATCCCGATACCAAGCCCTGGGGCACCATCGGGGTGAACTTCAACGGCACCGAACATATGCCCGTGCGCCAGATCGAGGCGGAGAAAAACCTCTATGACTGGGCCGAGGCGCAGGTGCGGCAGCGCGCAGCCGAGGGCACCACGGACCCTGCCGATCTGGTGGCCGATATCCGCAGACAGATGCAGGAGGACCCTGCGAAAGCGGCGCTGCTGTACCGTCCATCCCATCGCTATCCGCGCTTCTCGCGGCACAAGGATTTCCCCTTCTCGGGGTTTATCGCGAAATATGCGGGGCTGGGGCTGAAGCCCTTGGCAGTCTTTGCGCTGCTGGCGCTGGTGCTGCCTGTGGGGCTGGTCGCCTTTGGTCTTGTCAGTCTGCTGCAGGCGGCGGATGTCTATGTCTCGCTGTGGATGGTGCCGCTGTTGCTGGCGCTCACGGTGGCGGGCGGGGTGCTGGCATGGTTGCGGCGGGTCGAGACGCGCGAGACGCCGGATGACCGCTATGCGCCCCATGATCACGTCGCCGCCGTGCAAGCGATGGAGGATCTGCCCGGCTATGCGCAGAACCACATCACCTCGGTCAGTGCCTTGAAGCCCGGCCTGCTGCGGCGGCTGACCACGGCGCTGGCGTTCCACATCATCAAATATATGAAAATCCTGTGGTTCCGCCCCGGCTTTGTCACCGATTTCGCCACCATCCATTATGCGCGCTGGTACTGCCCCAAAGGCAGTCAAAAGCTGATCTTTCAGGGCAATTACGACGGCAGCTGGGAAAGCTACCTAGAGGATTTCATCACCAAGGTGCACCGCGGCCAGACGATGGCGTGGAATAACTGCGTGGGGTTTCCGCGCAGCCGGTGGTTTTTTCTGGATGGGGCACAGGACGGCGACAGGTTCAAACGCTGGGTGCGGCGCCAGCAGGTGCAGACGCAGGTCTGGTACAGCCGCTTTCCGCAGCTGACCACAGGGATGATCCGCACCAATGCGCTGGTGCGCGACGGGCTGGCGCGGGCGCTGACCCATGACGAATATCGCGCATGGGCCAACCTATTCTACACCGCGCCCCGCCGATGCGATCGAGACGGATCAGGTGCAGACCTTGCTGTTCAACGGGCTGGGGCGGCATCCGTTGATGACGGCGCGGGTGCTGCGCTTTGACACGGGGCAGGGGGGCAAACGCCTGATCGCGCAATTGCTGCAAGAGGCGCGCAATGCCGAGACCCCCGGTGCGCCTTGGGATGCGCGGCTGAGCTTTGGCGACGCCTATCCCGATTATCCGGCGCATTTCATTGCCCTGTCCTCTGGCGGGCTGTCGCTGCTGGGGTTTCCCGACACGCCCCACGACGGGCGCGCGACGTTGCCCCATGCCTTTGCCAGCGGCATGGCGGCACGGGCGCGGGTGTTGGGCGATGCGGGCACGCCCGCCGATCCCGCCCGCTGGCGGTGGAGCGACGGTGCCGCGCACGCTTTGCTGCTGTCCTATGCCCGCGATCCTTCGGAGCAGGCGGCAACCGACGACACGCTGACCGTGATGTTCGAGCAATATGGCATCGCGGTGGACAGTATCGTGCGGGCGGATCTGCAACGCCGCGGCTTGGCCCATAGCGACGGGTTCGGCACGCGTGACGGTATCTCGCAGCCGATCATGCGCCACACCCAGGCCTTTGCCAAAGGCAAGGCCGCGCCGGATGATGTGGTCGGCGCGGGGGAGTTCATCCTGGGGTATCCCGACTCCCGGGGCTACCTGCCGCTGGCGATCACCGTGCCCGCCGATACGCCGGCGGCGCAGGGGCTGTCGGCGGTCGAGCGGCCGGTCACGGATCTGGTGCCGCGCTTTGGGCGGCTGCATCTGGGGGACCAGCGTGATTTTGGCCGCGGGGGAAGCTTTCTGGCGGTGCGGCAGATCTTGCACAATGATAAGGCCATGAAGGAGTTTGTGGCGGCCAAGGCCCGCGGGCTTGAGGCGCGACATCTGCCGCAAAAGGGCATCGCGGATGCGATCCGCGAGGATATGCAGGCCGACATCAGGATCCGGCAGGGCGACCACATGCCCGGCGACAAGGATATCGTGCTGGGGGATATGCAGCGCGGGCAGATGGATCAATCGCCCTATGGCGATGTGCCTATGGGGCCGGATGCACGGCAGATCTGGATGGAGCAATGGATCACCGCCAAGATCATTGGTCGGTGGGCGGACGGCAGTTCACTGGCGCGCAACCCGTCGGTGTCGCGCAGCCTGCGCAACCGCGCGCGCTATCACGCGGTCGTGCGTCGCTATGTCGGGCTGCGGCTCAAGGCATTGCAGGCCGCCACGGACCAGCGCCCTGCGACCGACGGCCATCTTGTTGCGCTGCAGCAGTTCCTTGACCGGACACGCACGCCAAGGGGAAGCGGCCGTTTGGGCGTGCATGGCGGGCTGAGCATGGATGAGGCGATCTGGACGGCGCAGGGCTGGGCCGCGTTCAACGATGCCTTGTCAGAGCTGGAGCATGAGGTCGGCCCCCTTGGCATACCGCGCGATCTGCTGCGGCCGGTGATCCCCGACAATGATTTCCGCCATGGCGAGGACGACCCCTTGGGGCTGTATTGCCCGATCGGGTCGCATATCCGCCGCGCCAATCCGCGCGACAGTTTCCGCCCCGGTCACGAGATCACTTTGCAGATCAACAACCGCCATCGGCTGTTGCGGCGGGGCCGGACCTATAGCAGCGCGTTTGACACGCCGCAGGACGCAGGCTTGGTCGACGCGGGCTGGGTGCGGCGCGATACCGAGACCGTACCGCCGGTTGAGCAAGAGGAAGGCACCTTCTTTATGTGCTTTAACGCCAATATCGAACGGCAGTTCGAATTCGTGCAGCAGACCTGGATCAACGCAGACGGGTTCCACGGCGGGCGGCATGGGCCGGACCCTTTGATCACGCCGAAACAGAAGGGTGATACGTTCATTATTCCGGGTTCGGAGGAGTCGCTGGCGCTGGATATGTGCCCGATGTCCCGCGCGGAAGGGGAGGGGGTCGCACAGCCTGCGCCGGTGGATTTCACCCGAACGGTGGCGGGGGGGTACTTCTTTATGCCAAGCAAACAGGCGTTGGCATATCTTTCGCAACTATAGGTTAGCTCTCCTGAGCTTTTAGCGATGAAAAACCGCCTGATGCGTTCTTTTTTCACGATTTTTTCACGGAGCGCCGCGCAAAAATTTACGGTACGTTTACGGTCGATTTTTAACCTTTCTTAACCTGCTGCGATTTCGGCAGGCACCCGCCCGCTTGGGGCTATTTAGAAAGGGCATTGAAATGAAACTTTACATGCAACTGATGACAACGACCGCGCTGGCGCTGAGCGTCGCGGCCTGCGGGTCATCGAACGGGGTCGACAAGGTGATTGATGTGACAGACATCACCGAAGAGGCGCAGGCCAAACGGACCTTTGCAACAGACGAGGATGGTGATCCGGTCGATGCCGGTGCAGCGATTGCGTCCGGCAAGACGCTGACCGCGCGCGCCGTGGGCGTCGCCTTGCAGAACCTGAACTATCACACCGGGGAAACCAGCACGACGACTGATGTCACCGCGTCGATCAAGCGCAATGACGATGGCGCGCTGACCGTGACCATCGACGGCGAAGAGCTGGCGTTCACCCCTGCCGACGTGAATGGCGAAGGTGACGGCTACGAGGTCGAAGTGGATGGCAAATTCGCCGGGGTCTACAACTTTAATGGTCCGGTCGAAGAACTGCTGACGGCGGGCAATGGCTTTGCCCAGGTGGTAAGCATTTTCCGGACATCCGAGAACGCCGAAGGTCACGTCTCCGGCGACAGTACCTTTGCGATCTTTGGCACAGAGACGGCGGATGAAGATCTGAAGGATCTGCCAAAAGCCGAATATACGGGCCGGTCGCGGATCAATGTTGTGCCAAACAGCGGCTTCGAATCGAACAGCGAAAGCCGGTACAAGGTGCGTAGCGAGATTGCGATGACGGCAGACTTTGGCGCCGGCGAGATCTGGGGCACCATCGGGAACACCACCATCGAAGACCCCGAAGACGGTGAACGTGATGCCGTTGAAGGGACCATCGCGATGGATAAAACCACGTTCGATAACAACGGTTTTGCCGGGACATTGACGGCAGATGCGGACTTCATCAGCGATATCGACGTCAATAGTGCCGAAGGGACGTACTCCGGTGCGTTCTATGGGCCAAACGCCGAACAGGTTGCCGGTGCGCTGACATTTGGTATCGGCGCTGACGACGGGTCGCTGAACGGGAACGGCTACTTCTCGGCCGACAAAGTCGACTAAGGTCGACGACAACGGGATAGAGAAGCGTCGATCAAATTACGGGTCCCGCTTCTCTGGGCGTGGGCATGACCTCAAGCCATGCCTGCGTCTCCCCATTATTTCATGTGGGAGACGCAGTGCAGAGTTCAGGTTTCACGCCGATTTAACTGCTTGAGGGTTAATCCATGAAACATCTTCTTTTTGCCGTCCTGATGGGCGTTCTTTTGGCGTGCCAATCGCCCGGACAGGCGCAGGCCGCGACACCACAGGACTATCTGGAACAGGGAAACTATGACGCCGCGCGGGCCAGTCTGGCGCAGTTGGTCAAGGGCGATCCGAACGGGCCCTTGCATCAGGCCTATCTGGAAGGTCAAATCCTGATGCGCCAGAACCAGCCTGCGGCGGCGGTTGATCTGTTTCGCGATCTGGTACGCATTGCGCCCGACTATGAACCCGCAAGACGAGAGCTGACCCTACTGCTGGCCTATCGCGGTGATGTGACCGCTGCGCGCTATCATGCGGAACGGTTGGTCGCGGAAACCGCCGACGAACAGCTGCGCGCCGGATTGCAGACCTTTATCCTGAACAATACCTCGCGCAAGCCCGGCGGCTTTGCCCTGCGGTTCGCGCTGTTGCCGTCGTCAAACCAGACCCGCGGCAGTGCCGAGCAGGAGATCCTGATTGGCGGGGTACCGTTCACGCTGAACCCTGCGTCGCGCGCGTCTTCCGGGGTGGGGCTGGCGATTGGTGGCACCGCGTGGCGGCGCTGGCAGTGGAATGAAAGATGGTCCGGCGTGGGCACCGCCAGTCTGGATGCGAAATTCTACGATTCCGCGCTGAACACGGAAACCACGGCCGTCGCACGGTTCGATGTCATTCGAGGCGGGCAGCGGGGGCGGTTCTCTTTCGGGCCGATTGCCGAGCTGAGCTTTTCTGATTCAGACATCGTGCGACGACGGTGGGGGGCGGAGCTGCGCGGCGCCTATCAGCTGCGTCCGCGTGATCTGGTGTCGGGTGCGCTGCGGTTTGATCGGCAGACCTATGACCAAAGCCCGTTTCGGGACGGGCACCGGATGCGGGCTTCGGTCTCGTACCAACATCGGCTGACGCCGACGCTCGGGCTATCCTTCGGCCTGTCGCAGCTGCGCGAGACGACACAGCGCGCGCATCTGGATCACCATGAAACCGGCGTGTCGATGGGGATCGACAAACAGTGGAAATCGGGTCTCTCGACCGGCGTGATACTGGCATACGAACAGGACAGATACGACGGCATCTTCCCCGGCACCACGACCCCGCGCGAGGATGACACCACCAGCCTCACCTTCACCGTGCAGCACAATAAGGTGCAGATCGGGAAATACGTGCCGCGCATCACCTATACCTACACGCGGGCGAAATCGAATGTGGCGTTGTTCGACTATGACAGCCACGACATCGGGGCGAGTCTCTCGCTCAAGTTCTGACGTGGGGCGGGCAGCCTGATGGGGTGCCCGTTCCTGCAAACACAAATGAGACGGCCCGAATATCCTGACAAAACACAGGTTTGCGGGCCATTCGGGCATGCCCTTGCCGTAAAACTTTCAAAAATTTGGATTAATTCGCCTACCTTACCTTGCGGCGCCTCGATCCGAGGTGCAGAAAGACGCCATCTACGCGGTGGTCTGCAAAGCAAGGGAGACACGTATGAAAGACTGGAACGCTTTGGCGAGCGCGCTGTATGACGGCAGCTTTCGGCCCATGTTCATCAATGGTAAATGGTGCCCGGCCCAATCGGGCGCAGAGATGGATGCGCGCAATCCGGCGAACGGGTCTTTGCTGGCGACCGTACCGGAGGGGGGCGCGGCGGATATTGATGCCGCCGTAAAATCCGCCCGCGCGGCGTTCGAGGGACCTTGGGCCAAGTTCACCCCGTTCGAGCGTCAGGCGCTGCTGCTGCGCATCGCCGACAAGTTCGAGGCAGAATGGGAACGCCTGTGTCTGTCGGACACATTGGATATGGGGATGCCGATCCAGCGCACACTGGCCAACAGCCGTCGCGTGTTGGGGATGTTGCGGTTCTATGCGGGGCAGGCGGTGATGATCCACGGCCAGACGATCCCGAACTCCTTCCCCGGCGAGATTTATTCATCCACCGTGCGTGAACCCGTGGGCGTGGTCGGGGCGATCATCCCGTGGAATGCGCCAATCGCCGGTTCCGTCTGGAAGATCGCGCCCGCGCTGGCGACCGGCTGCACCGTGGTGTTGAAACCGTCCGAGGAGGCGTCGCTGACCGTGCTGATGATCGCGCGGTTGATGCAAGAAGCGGGGCTGCCCGACGGGGTGTTGAATGTGGTGACCGGATTGGGGGCCGATGCCGGTGCCGCGCTGGCGGCGCATCCGGATGTGGACAAGATCGTGTTCACCGGCTCAACTGCCACCGGTCAGGCGATTGCCCGCGCGGCGACGGGCACGCTGAAACGCGTTTCGCTTGAGCTGGGGGGTAAATCGCCGGTCATCGTCTGTAAGGATGCGGATATCGACAAGGCGGTGCCGGTCGCGGCCATGTCGGTCTTTGCCAATTCGGGTCAGATCTGCATCGCCGGATCGCGGCTGTTTGTGGCGCGCGAGATCCATGATGAATTCACCCGCCGCGTCGCGGAGTTTGCCGCAGGGCTGAAGATCGGGCAGGGGATTGACGAGGGCACGGATATCGGGCCCATCATCTCGGCCCGTCAGGCTGAACGGATCGCCGGTTTCCTGTCGGACGGTCCGGCCGAGGGCGCAACGGTTCTGACCGGCGGGCAACGTGCCGAAGGGGCGGCGCTGGAGGGCGGGCATTTCATCCAGCCCACCGTTTTTGGCGGCGTCACCGACGACATGCGCATCGCCCGCGAAGAGATCTTCGGCCCCGTGATTTCCGCGCTGCCGTTCGATGATCTGGACGAGGTCGTGACACGCGCCAATGACACGCCCTATGGGCTGGCTGCTGGTGTATTCTCGACCAATCTGGGGACGGCGCACAAGCTGGCGCATCGGCTGAAAGCAGGGTCCGTCTGGGTGAATATGTATCACGCCATTGATCCAGCAGTGCCCTTTGGCGGGGTCAAGATGTCGGGGTATGGCCGCGAAGGCGGGACCGAGCATCTGGAAGAATATCTGGACACCAAAGCGATCTGGATCAACGCGGATTAAACCGCGCTGCGGGACAAAGGGAGGAACGCGATGAAAGTTGGCATTATCGGTGTCGGTCTGATGGGCCACGGCATTGCGCGGAACGTCTTGCGCAAGGGCAAGTTCGAACTGGGCTTTCTGGATCACCCCGGCAACCAGCCGGTAGACGAGATTACGGGCCTTGGCGCGGTGGCCTATGACACGCCTGCCGCGCTGGCGGCGGTGAGTGATGTGATCATACTCTGCGTCACGGGATCGCCACAGGTGGAGGCGATTGTCACCGGCGATAACGGACTGGTGTCGGCGTTGAAACCCGGTGCGGTGGTTGTCGATTGTTCGACCGCGCTGCCCGACAGCACCCTGCGTATGGGCGACGCGGTGCAGGCCGCGGGCGGGGCCTATCTGGATGCGCCGATGACGCGCACGGCGAAACACGCCCATGACGGGGCGTTGAACCTGTTGGTGGGGGGTGACGCCGCGGTGCTGGAAAAGGTCCGGCCCGTGCTGGCAAGCTTTACCGATACGGTCGACCACGTCGGGGCGCTTGGCCACGGGCACCGGTTAAAGCTGCTGCATAACTATGTGTCGGTGGGGTTCATGACCCTGCTGGCCGAGGCCGCAGCGCAGGCCGCCGATGCACAGATCGATCCGCAGGTCTTTGTGGATGTTCTGGCCGGTGGCGGCGGGGCCAGTGTCGCGCTGGACCGCCTTGCCCCCTATATCACGCAAGGCGACCGCGAAGGGCTGCCGTTTTTCGTTAGCAATGCACAAAAAGACATCGACTATTACCGTGCCATGTCGACCGCATCGGGGGCGCAACAGACCGTCGCCGATAACGTCTCTGCCGCGCTCGCCCGAACGGTCGAGGCGGGGCATGGTCAGGCCTATGTGCCCGAGCTGGTAAAGTTGTTCCGGAAATCCGCGCAGGGCTAAGGCAGCGTTGCGTGGTGCCACGAGGGCTGCATCTTGTCAGCTTTGGTGGGTTTAGATAGCACATCCACAAGGTTACTGGGAGGTTACCATGAAATTCAATCTGACACATTTTGCGGCCGCAAGCGCCTTTGTCGCGCTGGCGGGTGCCGCCGCCGCGCAGACCGAGATCAAGATCGGCTATGCTCTGGCCCCCGACAGCCACTACGGCGTCGCGGCGCAGAAATTCGAAGAGGTCGTGCTGGCGGAGACCGGCGACCAGTTCAGCTTCAAGCATTTCCCGTCCTCGGGTCTGGGCGGTGAACGCGAAGTGATCGAGGGGCTGCAACTGGGCACCATCGAGGCAACAATCGTGTCCTCGGGCACGCTGGCGAACTTCGTCCCCTCCACCGGTGTTTTTGACATTCCGTTCCTGTTCAGCGGGTTGGACCACGCCCGCGCCGTGCTGGACGGGCCCATCGGTCAGGACATTCTGGGCGAGTTCGACACTGTCGGCCTGCACGGTCTGGCATGGGGCGAACAGGGCTTTCGCCACATCACCAACAACCGCAATGCGATCCACACGCCTGCCGATGTCGAAGGGCTGAAGATCCGCACGATGGAAAACCCCGTGCACCTCGCCGCCTTCGACGCCATGGGGGCCGCCCCCACGCCGATGGCTTGGCCCGAGGTGATTTCGTCGTTGCAGCAAGGTGTGATCGACGGTCAGGAAAACCCGCTGTCGGTGATCGTTTCGGTCAAGCTGAACGAAGTTCAGAAATATCTGACCTTGTCGGGCCACGTCTATTCGCCCGCGATGCTGCTGGTGTCCAAACCTTTCTGGGACGGGCTGGACGACGATCAGAAAGCCGCGATGGAGAAAGCCGCGACGCAAGCGGCTGCCGCGATGCGGGGCTATGTCGACAATGTGGAAACCTCGGGTGTGGAAACGCTGAAAGAGCGTGGCATGGAAGTAAACGCCCTGTCCGCCGAAGAGAAAGCCGCGTTTCAGGCGTCGATCAAATCGGCCTATGAAGGCTACTATGACACCTACGGCCAAGAGCTGGTCGACTCGATCGTAAACTTCGAGTGAGCAATACCGCCGGCATCCAACGGGTGCCGGCGACATCGGGCGAGGGGAAGCCGTGAAGAGACTGGAAACCATTTTCGTGGCGTTGAACGGTTGGGCGCTGATCCTCATGCTTTCGGCGATGACGCTGGTCGTCGGTGCCAATATCACCCTGCGCTATGTGACCGCCCATTCGCTGCCTTGGGCGGATGAGGCGGCGCGCTATCTGATGATCTGGATGACCTTTGGCGGCGCGGGTCTTGTGCTGCGCACCGGCGGGCATGTCGCGATCACCAACCTGCAGGATGCACTACCCAGCATGGGGCAAAAGCTGCTGCGGGCGGGGATTGCCTTGGGGCTTTTGGTCTTTTTCGGTTTCATGGTCTACGTCGGCATCCAGTATGCGCAGCGCATGCAGTATCAGGTGACGCCCGCACTGCGGATGCCCTTCCTGTATGTCTACGCCGCGATGCCGGTCGGGTTTGCGCTGCTGATCGCCCACCTGCTGCTGATTGCGCGCCCCTTCATCATGGCGGGGGATTATAAACGTATGGATGGGGCCACCGCCGATCCGCTGCCCGGAGGCGCAAATGGCTGAGATCCTTTTTCCCGCGCTTTTCGTACTGCTCGCCCTTGGTCTGCCCGTGGCCTTTGCGATGGCGATATCCGTCTTTGTCGCGCTGAGCTTCGGGTCGTCCTACCCCAACCTCGTTGTGGTGAAAGAGATGTTCTCGGGTCTTGATAGTTTCCCGCTGCTGGCGGTGCCGTTCTTTATCCTCGCGGCGGAGATCATGACCGGCGGGGCGGTGACCCTTGCGATGCTGCGCTTGGCGCAATCGCTGGTGGGACATCTGAAAGGCGGGTTGGGTCATGCGAATGTCGTCAGCTCTGCCATGTTCGCGGGGATCTCCGGCTCGGCGCTGGCCGATGCTGCGGGGCCGGGGACGATGATGATCCGCATGATGGAGAAGGGCGGCTATGGCCGTGCCTATGCCGGAGCGCTCACCATCTCGAGCTCGGTCGTGGGGCCGATTATCCCGCCGTCGATCACGATGATTATCTACGCCATGCAGGACCAACAGGTATCGGTCGGGTCGCTGTTCATGGCGGGTGTGCTGCCGGGTATCCTGATCACCGCAGCGGTGCTGCTGGCCAATGCGCGGGTCAGCCACAAACGCGGCTATGCCAGCGGCGCGCCGATGCCTCCCTTGGGAGAGATCGCGCGGATCGCGCTATACGCGCTGCCCGCGCTGATGTTGGTGGTGCTGATCGTCGGCGGTATCCGTTTTGGTGTGTTCACCCCGACCGAGGCGTCGGTGATCGCGGTCTTCTACGCGCTGTTCGTCGGCATGTTCATTTACCGGTCGCTGCGGGTCGCGGATCTGCCCGCGATCATTCTGCGCGCGGCCCTGGTGTCGGGGGCGGTGCTGTTGATCCTTGGCGCGGCGCGGGCCTTTGCCTGGGTGTTGATCATCGAAGGCGTGCCGCAGTTTCTGGCAGAGACGATCATTGCCTGGGATCTGTCGCCGATTGTCTTTTTGCTGGCGGTGAATGCGCTGTTGCTGGTCTTTGGCCTGTTTATGGACCCGCTGCCCGGGGTGATGATCCTTGTGCCGATCCTTGCGCCGATCAGCTTTGCGCTTGGCATCGACCCGGATCATTTCGCGATTATCGTGATTGTGAACCTGACCCTTGGTCTGACCACACCGCCGGTGGGAAGCCTGATTTTTGTCGTCTCGTCGGCGGTGAACATCAAGCCATCGGCCCTGATCAAGGAAATGCCACCGTTCTTTATCGCACTGATGGGGGCGTTGCTGTTGATCACCTTTATCCCTGCGCTGTCCACGTGGTTGCCGACGCTTAGCGGGTTCTAGGGGGAACTGTCCTTTGATATCGGGTTGTTTGCCAAGGATAAAACCCAATTTAACCGTGCCTTAAGCAAAATAAACTTTCCCAGATTCGTGAAGTGTGGTCATGTTGGGGAAAAAGTTGGGCAGGCAATGACAATAACTTATGCAGCAGCGCGCAATGCGCCGATGTTGGCGTTGGAAGATGAACGTGTCCTGTTAAAGGATTGGCAGGTTAGCAAAGATAAGTTCGCGCTTGAATCCTTGGTGCTGTCCCATGCGCGTATCGTGTTCTACTGGGCGCGCAAGCTCAGCGATGATCAGGCCGAACGCGAAGACCTGATTTCCGAAGGGATACTGGGGCTGATCCACGCCGCCGATCTGTTTGATCTGGATCGGGACGTACGGTTTTCGACCTATGCGAAATGGTGGGTCAAGAACGCCACGATGACCGCCCGCAACCACCTGCGTGCTATTGTCGAGACTCCGGCGGGCGTGCAGAAAACAGTGCAGCATTCCATTGACGATGATGACAGCTTTGCGCTGCTGGCCTCGGAAGACCCCAACCCCGAAGAGGCCGTGATCGCGCAGTCGTCGCAAACCCTGATCCGCGCGCGACTGCTTGAGGCGATGGAACGGCTTCAACCGATGGACCGCGAGGTGCTGCGGGCGCGGACCTTGCAGCAGCCCCCCGAAAGCATTCAGGATCTTGCCACGCGGATGGAGGTCACCCCCGCCAAGCTGCGCCAGATCGAACGCCGCGCGATGTCGCGGTTGAAGTATGAGCTCGCGGCGCGTGGCGTGATGACAAGCAAGATGCACTGAGATGAATGTCGCTTTATCCGCATTGATGACGGGGCAGGCTGGTGTGAAAACCGGCAAGGGCTCCAGCGCCGTGCCCGAAGGGTTCGCCGCGCTGATGGGGACCGTCGCAATTGGCGAGGCAGGTGCCGCGGTGCCGCCCTTCACCCTCGACCCCGATGGTGAGCCTATTCTGCTGGGTAGTGACGATGCTACCGCCGAAGGGATGGCAGATGTGCTGGGGCTTTCGCTGACCACAGAGCAAGCGGGCGATCCGACGGCCCTGTCGATGGAGGCATCCTTCACCGGTCTGATGTCGGCCGCCCAACCGACGGGCGAGGGGGCTATCGTTCAAGCAACTGGGCAAGTAACCACCGCAACCACGGTCGGCGCCCCCGCAGTCGCTGTGCCACAGGCATTCGTGCAAGGTGTCGCGGGCGAAACTGACCCTCAGTTGCCGTTGGCCGCGCCACCATTGGCCGCTGACGCGGTAGCGGCCAACGTGACGCAAACCGCTGTTAAGGTCGCGCCCGAAACGGCTGCACCTGCGGCGCGATCCCCTGTCGAGGCGAAAACCGATGTCAAAATCGCGGCACCCGCACCGCAACCCTCTGCTGTGCCGCAGCCCGTTGCTGCCCCCGCGACACCAGTAGCGGCACAGCAACCAATCGCTGCCACGGCAGAGGTTCAAAGCGTTGCGCAAACGCAGGGGGTGGCGGGGGTGCAACCTGTCCCTAAACCGCAGGTTAGTGACAAGGTTTCGACCCCGCCGCGTGCAGCACCCCAAGCCGCAGCCGCTGTTGAGGGAACCGCCCCGCCAGAACCATCGATCGACGCGGATACGCCCGTCGCGCCGTTGCGACAGGCCGCTTTCGGGGCAGAGCAGCCGACCTTCTTGAACGCAGGTCAGAATGGCGCAGCCGCACAGGGCAAAGCGCCCGTTGATGTCACCGCGACCTTCCGGCCCGCTGAGGTGGTTCAGGCGCAGCCCGTCGAAAGCAACGCGCTGATCCTCGCCGACCAAGCAAGCGATCTGAAAGCCGCCGCGCCAAGTGCCGAGACGCAGGCCAAACCCGCACCGAAACCCTTTGCCGATGCGCTGATTTCCCAAGTGAAGGCCGTCGAGGCGAAAGAGGGCCGCACCTCGGTCAGCTTGCATCCGCGCGGTTTGGGGCAAATCGAGATCGAGGTCGTCACCGACAAGGATAGCGGCACCCGCGTTGTGGTCCGTGTCGAGAACCCTGCCGTGCTGCAAACGCTGCGCGATGAACGCCAGCTTTTGGCGCAGGGGCTTGGGTTTACCGACGCGGGCAGCTTTGAATTCCAGCAGGGGTTCTCGGACGACGGTGCGCGCGATCAACAACGCTCTGCCGCGGGGTTCGGTGGGGGCATTGATGACGGCGCAGGCCCTGTGACCGCTGGCGTTCAGCACAAAAATGTGGTGGATGACGGACAACTTGATATTCTCACCTAAGGGGGTGTGATCCATGCTGACAAGCCAGACACTGTTGAACAATTTCACAAGCACGAACCAAAGCTCGGCGCAGGATTCACTGGGCCAGTTGGGCGAGGATTATACCAAGTTCCTGACCCTGCTGACCGCGCAGATCCAGAACCAGGATCCGCTTGAGCCGGTCGATAGCACGCAGTTCGTCGCACAGCTTGCGCAGTTGTCGCAGGTGGAACAAGCGGTGCAGACAAACACGCAGCTTGAGACTTTGACCAGCCAGATCAGCGGCTTGCTGAATCTGGGGGGCACCGATCTTTTGGGGCGCGATGTCACAGTGCAATCCGATGTGGTAATGCTGGAAGATGGCACGACCTCGACCTCCTACGAGGTGGGGGCCGGCGCAGCCGAGGTCAGCGCGAAAATCTATGATCCGCTGGGACGCAATGTGCGTACGATCAACGGCCTGTCCACAGTATCCGGCACCACGAACCCGCTGGGGTGGGATGGCAAGGACGATTACGGCAACGCGCAGTTGGCGGGGAAATACACCGTGGTGCTGACGGCGAAAGATGCCGCTGGCAACAATATCGCGATCCAGCCGTCGCGCAGTGCCCGCGTCGAAGATGTACGTTTCCGCGAGGGAGAGATCATCTTTGGACTGGACGGCGGCGAAACGGCGTCGTCGATCACCGTGAAATCGGCAAGCTGATCGGGTCTGTCAGTTCCGCAGGCTGGTATTGGCGTAAAAGCTGTTCAGCCGTGCCGTACGTACTGCCGGGAAATTAACGTAGAGCTTACGCACGATTTGCGCGGCAAGCTCCGCTTTGCGGGCTTCTTCTTCGATCGGTTGGGCGAGGCTCAGGTCGGTTTCTGCAAGCTCGGCGATCGCTGACACGGTTGCGTCACGCAAACGGGCGCGCCCGACGGCACCGTTGATCTCGTGAAACGACGAAGCCCCCATGACATAGACATCCATGTCAAACACCAGATGCAGGATTTTGCGGCTCTGGATGATTTGCATGGTGAATTTGCCCAAAGGCATCTTGAACATCAGCTCTTGCGACGCCGCCTGATCCGAGGGGGCTGATGTCGTTGGCCGCATAAAGCGTTCCCCGACATAGCCCATGGCCCCCGCACCAATCACGCAAACGGCGATGATGATGTATTTGATCACACCCGCGTCCTGCCTTAGTAGGGCAGGAACACTTCAAGCGCGTCCTGACCGTAGCGCGCGGTTTGCACCGTCGAAATCTGCCCGCGTCCGCCATAGGTGATCCGTGCCTCGGCGATCTTGTCGTAGTCGATGGTGTTCCCGACGTTGATATCGGACTGGCGGATGATGCCAGCGATGCGCAGCTCGCGCAGTTCGTTGTTCACCTTGACCTCTTGCCGTCCGGCGATCACGAAATTCCCGTTGGGTAGGGTCTGGATCACAAGGGCGGCCACCCGCAGACGTATGGTCTCGTTCCGGCGGATCGACCCTTCGCCTTCGCTGGACGAGCTGCTCGACAGGCCAATCAGCTGCCCGCTGTCGGTCGAGGTGTCGAAGTTCAGGATATCGGGGTCGTCCACCCCAGTGGAGGAGGACCGGCTGCGCCCTGTGGCATTTTGCAACTGCGCGCGGTCATCGATATCGATCAGAACGGTGACCAGATCGCCCACGTCGCCGGCGCGACGATCCTGAAACAGACGCGGTGTTGAATTGCTCCAGAGGCTGGCCTGATCGGCGCGTTTGGGCTGTTCGGGCGCTTTGGGCAGAGGCATCGGGATGCTCACGCGGTTGACCTCGCCCATGTGGTCGGGGCTGAGCGTCAGATCGCTGACCGTGGGGTTGTGGGTTTCCTGAAAATCACCACAGGCCGCCAGAAAAAGCGCCGAAGCTGCAAGCAGACAGCCGAGCCGAGCGGGAAAACGAAGGGATGTCATTGTACGACCTCGACGACGCCTGCTGCCATCGCGATGGTCGACAGGGCCTTGTTGCTGGAAAGATTGACGACGCGCAGTTCCTGACCCTTATGGGCATCATCCAGGGCACGTCCTTTGGCCGTTAGCTGCAGCCCGCCGTGGGTCAGGCGGATTTTGACCTTTTCACCGCGGCTGATGATACGGGGCGGCATGACCGAATTGCGCGGGACGGGGCGGCCGGTGACCAGCATACGACGCACCTGCTGGCCGACGAGTTGATCATACTCATTGATCGCATAGCTACCGACCCGCTGCATCGGCATTTCGACCAGCGATACGTCCTGGGCGCGGACGATTTCATCGGGCACGATGCGCCGGTTGGGAACAGGCACGGTCAATGTCACCATCGCCAGACCCCATACGCGTTGCGGGACACCGCTGTCGGTGACCACATTTGCGATGAATTGGCCCGAGTCAGGGTCGATCCAGAACTCCTGCACGAAGTTACCCTTCTTGATCATCCCCTCGGCCATGCGGATATCCAGCTTGGCTTTCGCGGGCAAAGTTGCCCCCAGTTCGGCGACGGCGCGTTCCTCGATCAGGTCGGTAACGGGCACGGCTTGTGCAAGCGCAGGGCCCGCCACCACAAGAGCGGCGGCAAGCTGGAACAACACGAAAAGGGCAATGGCAACACGTTTCATCGGTTCAACCCGTTACTTGATCTGGTTCGTGGTGGTCATGATCTGATCGGCGGTCTCGATCGCCTTGGAGTTCATCTCGTAGGCGCGCTGTGCCGAAATCAGGTCGGTGATCTGCTGGATGATATTGACGTTCGACTGTTCAAGATATCCCTGCCGCGTGATGCCGACGCCGGGGGTGCCGGGGACGTTCTGCACAGGCTCACCCGACGCGGCGGTCTGCTCCATCAAGTTGTCACCGACAGGTTTCAGGCCCGCTTCGTTCAGGAAGGTCGCAAAGTTCAACTGGCCCAGTTCCACCGGTTCAGGGTCGTTTTCAACATAGGCCATGACCACGCCTTCTTGGTTGATTTCGACCTGACGGGTCAGTTCGGGCACGATGATCGCGGGCTCTACCTCATAGCCGTTCAGGGTGACCAACTGGCCTTCGGCGCTGAGCTGGAAGTTCCCGTCGCGGGTAAAGGCCTGTGTGCCATCGGGACGGTTCACGGTGAAATAGCCGCGCCCCTCGATCGCGAGGTCCAACTGGTTTTCGGTCTGGATCAAGCCGCCCTGGATGTTGTGACGGATCACGCCCGCCGCCTGCACGCCCAAGCCGATATCAGTGCCTACAGGACGCGCAGTGCCTTCTTCGGAGGTCAGCGATCCGGCGCTCGCAAAGCTTTGATAGACCAGATCCTGAAACGCGGCGCGCCCGCTTTTAAAGCCGGTGGTATTGGCGTTGGCGATGTTGTTGGCGATGACGTCAACGTTGGTCTGTTGCGCCAACATGCCCGTGGCCGCGATCCCGAGTGCTTTCATCTTATGCTCCTTCCGGCGGCGTTATACGCGCCCAAGTTTCTGGATGGCCGTGCGGGTCAGATCATCGTCCGACCCCATCAGTTTGACCGAATTCTCATAGGCCCGCTGGATGTCGATCAGACGGGTCATTTCAAGGACGGCGTTCACGTTGCTGCCCTCGATAAAGCCCTGTTTGACCTGCGGGTTCTCCATCTGCTGTGGCTGGCCTGCGTTCGGGGGCAACTGGTACATGCCCGCGCCCATGGGCAGCATCTGCGCCGCCTCGTTGATCGCGACAACGCTGACCGCGCCAAGCACCGCGCCTTGGGGGTTGGTCACGGTGCCGCTGGTGGTGATCACCACCTCGTCACCCACATCATCGGGCAGCACGACAGGCCCGCCGCCCACGCCAAGCAGGGGCATACCACCTGCGGTTTTCAACTGGCCGTCGACATCGACCACAAGACGCCCGTGACGGCTGTATCCGGTTTCGCCGCCAGGCAGCTGGAAGCTGAGCCAGCCATCACCGGCCACGGCGATGTCCATCGGGTTGCCGGTCTGCATCAAGGGGCCGTCGGCAAGCTCAAGGTACGTCCCGCTTTCGCGCACATAGTTGATCGCGTTATCACCGCTGCCATCGGGTATGGATTCCAGCACGGGGTGGATCGCCTTGTAGCCCGAAGTCGTGGCGTTGGCGAGGTTATGCGCCGTCGTGTCCATGCTGCGGGTCAGCGCGGTTGCCTGAGAAAGCGCCACATAACTGATATTGCTCATCTCATCCTCCGGCGGTGCTGAAGCATCACGAAAAAACGCATTGTACATGTCATTGCAAATACAAATTTTCATGAATACAAGGATAAGGCAAGTTCTATTTACACTCTCAAGGATAGGTGTGCGCCAGTATATTTGCATAACGGTGGTTAAGGCGTTGCTGGTTCTTGCGGTTCCGGCGGGTGTACTTGTGGCCGCGCCCTCTGATGCGGTTGATACGCTGGATCACAGCGCGTTGGACGCAGGGCAGACATGGCGGCGGGATCTGGATTTGCGGCGCTGGTCCCCGGACGGGTTGCGCGATGATTTGCGACACAGCATTGCCAAGCTCGGCAGCCAACGGGGCAGCGACCAGACGCGGGTGATGATGGATGTGGCCGAACTGTATATGGCCCATATGCTGCTGTTCGAGGCGGGCTCTATCCTTGCCGAAGTAACCCCTGACACGCCGGTCCATAAACGCCGTCACCGTGCGCTGTCCGACGCGGTGCGTCTGCTGGCGGGGGAGGCACCGACGGCGGTAACGCCACCTTTCAGCACGTCTCCGCTGGCAGGCAACCGACCGGATCGCGCCTTTTGGGCCAGTCTGGACGCGATTGCCACCTCCGACGTTCGGCGCTTGTCGGATAATATCGAGCCAAGCTTTGGCGGGCTGAGCACACAGCCGGAGTCCGTCGTGCGGGCCGTTCTGCCGGTGCTGCTTGAAGCGGCGATTGAGCTGGATAAGCGTGAATATGTCGACGCGACGCTGCGCCTGCTGGACGAAATGCCAGAGCTGGCCGGGGCCGAATCCGGTACATTCCTGCGCGCACGGGCCGCGCAAAAGCGGGGGGACGCGGCGACCGCGCTCAAGATCTATCTGGAAGCGGCAGAGGGCTGGGACCAATACGCCGTGCGCGCCCGTTTGGCGGTTGCGGATATGGCGCTTGCCGATGGCGGAAGAGGGGCGCTGCTGGCGGCGCAATCGACCCTAGAAGGCGGATCAGAGGCGTGGCGCGGCGGGCGGTACGAGCTGGAAGTATTGCGCCGGCTTGAACGGGTGTACCACGCATTGGGCAATCATCCCGAAGCCGTGTTGACCCTTGGCCGTATTCTGCTGCGGTTCCCCGAACCTGCCGAAGCCGCCCCGATTGAGGCGCAGGCGCAAGAATTGCTGGCAGATATCTATAAAGCAGGGGGCGAGGGGCAGTATCCGCTGTCGGCTTGGGTCGCGCTGCATCTGCGTTTGCTGCCCTATTTCCGCTATACCGACGGGTTCACGGCGCAGATTGAAACACTGGGTGACTACGTCCTGAAACTGGGGTCGACCGATCTGGCGGCCAAGGAATACCGTCGTGCCGTGCGTATCTTGCAAGAAAAGCAGGAAGAACAAGGCACCTCCCGCGCGGCCGAGATTTTCCGCCTGAACATGAAGCTTGCGCAAGCGCAGGTGCAGGGGGGGCAATTCGCCGATGCACGGCTGACGTTGGAACTGATGGACGTCAGCGTCGCCCCCGAGATGGAGGAGGCGCATCAGAGTTTGCTGGCGCAAACCCTCTCGAAACTGGGGGATAAGCCTGCGTTACTGAAGGCGTCCGTCGATGCGCCAACGGCACAGCATTTGCGAGATGTGGGCCTCGCGCTGTCAGAAGAAGAGCGCTGGCCGCAAGCGGCGGACGTTCTTTCGCAGCTTTGGCGGACATATCCGCAGGATTTTTCCTTGCAGGATGCCACGCGCCTGTTGATCGCGGCCTATCGGTCCGAAGATCAAGAGACGCTACAGCAGGTGACGCGTTCGTTTCCCAGTCTCACGCCATCTAAAGATTTGATTTCGCTGGCAAATAGCATATCCGAGGTGCGCGATAACGTGCTGCCGCTGAGCGCGGGCGGGGCGGCGAAGCGGTTGGAGCAGCTAGAGAATGCCTTTGAAAGCATCGCGAATTCAGGGATATCTCCATGAACTCGGCTGCAAATTTCGGCTAAACCAAGGTTAGACAAAAATAAATCGCGAAAATTTAACCTTCTTTAAACCAATTCGATTATTTGTCCTGTTAGGCAAGAATACCAAGAACGACAACGAGGTAGGAAAATGAGCATTTCAAGTGCGCTTCAGACGGGTGTCAGCGGGCTGCGCGCCAACTCCAAGGCGGTTGGCAGCATCTCCGAGAACATCGCAAACTCGAACACGGTGGGGTACCGCCGCGGGTTCGCGCATATGGTCACGACCACTGCCTCGGGCGGGAATGGCGACGGGGTCCTGTCGGTCAACGCCGTTGAAGAGCTGGACATCGCGACAGCAGGCGGCCTGATCTCGACCAACTCCTCTACCGATCTGGCGATTGGCGGGAACGGTTTTTTCGCAGTGTCGATGAACCCGAACGAGACAGTGCAGACCAACTACATGCTGACCCGCGCGGGATCGTTCCTGCCGGACGAGCAGGGCAACCTGAAGAACGCGGCGGGATATTATCTTGCGGGCTACCCCTACGGGCTGGAAGGGGACATCGGGTCGGTCGACCGGACGTCCTTCAAGGATATGGAAACGGTCAACATCGGCAATCTGAACATCTCTGCCGGCGTGACGTCGACCATCACTGCCTTTGGCAACCTGCCATCGCAGGACACTGGCCAAGCCGATCCCGGCGCACCTTTTGTCACCTCGTCCGAAGTGTTCACCGCCTTGGGTGAAAGCCAGCGCGTGAGCTTTTCCTGGGCACCTGGCACCACGGCGAACACATGGGATCTGGCGATTGCGGATCAGAACGGCAATGGGCTGGGCAGTGTCACGATCGAGTTCAACAACGCCGGACCTGCGGCGGGCTCTCCGCTGAGCTATAGCAACATCAATTCCACCGCGACGGCACCTGCCGCCTTTACCGTGGACCCTGCGACAGGCGTGGCGACGATCACCCTTGATAACGGGGTTGTCCCGCAAGAGATCGACATCACTCTTGGCAAGCCCGGCGCATTTGACGGGATCAGCCAGTTCGCGGGGGATTTCAGCCTCGCGTTTGATCGGGACGGGTCCAGCGCGGGTGAGCTTGTGCGCACCGAGATTACCGAAGACGGCACATTGTTCGGCGTTTTTGACAATGGCATGCGCCGCGCGCTTTATGACATTCCTGTCGCTGTCGTCGCCAACCCCAATGGGCTGGTCGAAGTGAAGGGCAACGCCTATCGCCTGTCGGGTGAAACAGGGTCGTTCTCTGCTTTGCAGGCCAATTCTTCGACCGTGGGGTCGATCAACGCCGGTGCGCTTGAAGGGTCTAACGTGGACATTGCGCAAGAGATGACCGACCTGATCAAGGCGCAGCGGGCGTTTTCGACCAATGCCAAAGTGATCACCACCGTCGACGATATGATGGATGAAACCACCCGTCTGAAACGATAAGCCAGACGGTCTGACCGGAGCATGACATGAGCCTTTCGGGCGCGCTGAATTCGGCCACAGCCGGTTTGCATACGACACAGGGTCAGTCGCGGATCGCGGCCGATAACGTGTCGAATGCGATGACCCCCGGTTATGTCCGGCGCGAGGCGGTGCTGGTCACCGCCAGCGGCGGGCAGGGCGGTGCCGTCATCAGCGAGGTCCGCCGCGAGGTCGATGCGACGCTGCAACGGATGTCGCGGCTCGAAAACAGTCGGATGACGCAGTATCAGTCTATTCAGGAGGGGCTGACCACCTATACCGCCTATCTGGGGCAGCCCGGTGACGGCACATCGCCCGCAGACCGGTTTAACGATTTCCAGAACAGCCTGACAACGTTGGTCAATATGCCGTCGTCGAACGGGGCGCAGACATCCGTTGCGCTGGCGGCAGAGGATCTGGTGCGGTCGGTCAAAGGGGCGGCGACAACGCTGTCGACGACGTTGAACGACGTGAATATGGAAATCCGCTATGAAGTCGCGGACCTGAACACGGCCCTATACCAGTTGCGTGATCTGAATGCCTCGGGCAGCGGCTTTACCCCCGGTTCGCTGGAGGCCGCGCAGTTTGATGAAAAGGTCGACACGATCCTTGACCAGATTTCCGGGATCGTTGACACGCGGATACATCGGTCTTCGAACGGGTCGATCAGCCTTTATACGGTCAGCGGGGCCGCATTGCTGGAGGGGCGCGTCGTGCAGGATGTAACCTTTAACCCCAGCGACGGCACATTGATGGCGGGTAATCAGGACATCACCCCGTTCAAAGACGGTGTGCGTGGTATTCAGCACGGCAGTCTTGCGGGGCTTTCCGAGCTGAAGAGAGAGACTATACCGCAGTTTAGTCAACAGTTGGACGAATACGCGCGGGGGCTGATCCAGACCTTTGAAGAGGCCGATGCCAGCCTTGCGCCGGGCGAGGCGGGGCTGTTCACAGATAATGGGATCGCGTTTGATCCGGCGAATATCACCGGTCTGGCGAGCCGCTTGCAAATAAACAGCAAGATCTCCTCTACCGGCGAGGCGGAGGTTTGGCGTATCCGCGATGGTCTGGGGGCCACGTCCCCCGGTGCAGGGTCTGAAACGGTGCAGATCAACGCCTTTCTGGAAGGGCTCGACACCTCGATGAATGCGGCGACGGGCACGGGTATTCCGGCCGAGGTCACTTTGCGCGATTTTTCGGCAGAGATGATCACCAGCCAAGCGGCCACGCGCGCGCGGGCAGAGAATGACTTTAACGCTGCGGCCTCTGCGGCCGAGGTCGTGATGTCGGCGCGGCGCAACTCTGAAGGTGTGAATATTGACGACGAGATGCAGCAACTGCTGTTGATCGAACAAAGCTATGCGGCAAACTCCAGAGTGCTTACAGCAGTGTCAGAGATGATCGACACGCTGATCGCAGCGGTATGAGGCAGGGACAATGGTTCTAGGTATCAGCAGTTTTTCGTCGTTCCAGTTTAACCTTTTCAACCGTCAGAACGTGCAGCGCACGACACTGGAATTGCAACGGGTGAGCGAAGAAGTCTCTACCGGAAAGAAGGCCGACATCTATGCCGATCTGGGCCCGCGCGCGGCCTCGGTGATGAAGCTGCACGGGCGCGAGGCGAATACCCAGACCTTCATGACATCGAACGACGTGCTGGCGAGCAAGCTTGACGCGATGCTTGCGTCCGTCGATGCGGCACGCACGCAGGTACAATCGGTGCTGGAAAGCGCGCTGGTCAATGCCACACGCAATGGCAACGGGGCCGAGGTGTTGCAGATGCAAGCCCGCGCCGCGCTGGAAAGCCTCGTGTCGACGATGAACACGTCGTATAATGGCGAGAACCTGTTTTCGGGGCTGGAATCCAACAAGACCTCGCTGACCCGCTGGCCCGAAACCAGTGCCGACACAGGCCGTTCACCGCAATCGGTGGTCGAAGAGATTTTTGGCGCCGGTCCAACCGACCCAGCCAGCGCCCAAGCCATCGCGGATCAGCTAGAGACCGTGTTCAACTCGCAAGACGCCGACGCCAGCCGGAACTTTCAGGGCACCTTCTATCAAGGCTCGCCCGAGCGTGATGCCAGTGGGGCCGAGACAAAGCAGATCAGCGCCTGGGTGAATACCGGCCAAGAGGTCGTCTACGGTGTGCGCGCCAACGACCAGTCGTTCCGCGATGCCTACAAAGGGTTGGCGATGCTGGCCGTGACCGACGTGAGCCAGATGGACGAAGCGGCCTATAGCACCTGGATGTCAGAGGTGGTCGATAGCCTGTCGGCGTCGCAAGAGGGTATGTTGGATATTTCGGCGCGGATCGGGTTCAACCAGCAGATCGTCGAGAAGACCCAAACGCAGCTGAACGATCTGTCGCTGGTGCAGCGGACGCAAATCTCGAACTACGAAAGTGTTGATCCCTACGAGGCGATCACGCGCATGAATAGTCTGGAGACACAGTTGCAGGCGAGCTATCAGGTCTCCTCGCGGCTTTCGAGCCTTTCGATCCTGAATTACCTGCGCTGATCAACCGACTTTCGACGTCACCTCGGGCGAGCTTAGCTTGTAGCCGCGGCCATGCACGGTTTCGATATACTGCCAGCCTGATTTCGACGCGGAAGCGAGCTTTTTGCGCAGTTTGCAGATGTAGACGTCGATGACCTTATCGAAGGGCTGATCGATGCTGCTGCCGTAAATTGCGTCATAAATCGCGTCTTTAGAGATGACTTTGTTCGAGTTCAGCGCAAGATGCTGGAACACCGAATATTCCCGTTTCGACAGTTTGATGCGGCTGCCCGATACAATCGGATCGCGCCCGTCGAAATAGGCGGTCAGTTCTCCGACGATCACGCTTTCAGAGGCATGGCCATAGTGGCGCCGGATGATCGAATTGGTCCGCGACAGCACTTCGGCCCCACGGATCGGGCTGACGATCACATCATCCGCGCCAAGGTTCAGCAGGTCCGACGTATCCTTGGCGTTGCGGAAATCCTTGAGCACGATGACAGGGTTAACGCAGCCTGCGGTACGCATCGCGCGGATATATTCACGCGTATCGTCGCATTCACCGATCAGAACCGCATTGGTCTGGTGGCCGGGTTGCAGCAAAGGGCCAAGGCCCGTCGTGAAAAACTCGGCGGTGACGAACTGAAGCTCGATACCTGCGCTGCGCAGCTCTGCCGTAAGGCCGGCGCATCGTTCTTTCCGCTGTTCGAAAATATACATGCGCATGTTTGTGTGCCCTAAACCCTGACTATTCCTATCGGTAGCAAGTATATTCTGCGGTAGCAACAATTAATAGATGATTTAACTTGTATAAATCCGGTTATTACGTGATTATGACAAGGATAGTTGAACTGTTCTTGTACCGGAGATTTCGCAATGGCGCACGGCCAGCGACGCCCCATGACCCGCCTGTTGCGCTGCCTGCAGGCGCTTGCCGCCGCAACACTTTTGGTTGTGCCCGCGATGCCGTCCTGGGCCGAGGTCCGGATCAAGGATATTGCGCATTTTGAGGGTGTGCGAGAAAATCATCTGATCGGGTATGGCCTCGTTGTCGGGCTTTTGGGGACGGGGGACAAGCTGAACTCCAGCCCGTTCACCCGTGAATCCATTCGGGGGATGCTTGAACGGCTTGGCGTTGCGAACCTTGATGGCGAGGCGCTGAAAACCAAGAACACCGCCGCTGTAATGGTGACGGCCAAGCTACCCCCGTTTGCGCGGCGTGGCTCTCCCATCGATATCACGGTCTCTTCGCTAGGAGATGCGACGAGTTTGCGGGGCGGCACCTTGTTGATCACCCCGCTGACGGGCGCGGATGGTGAAGTCTATGCCGTGGGGCAGGGCGCAGTTGCGGCCTCGGGCTACCGGGTGGATGGCAATGCCGCGAGCGTTGTGGATGGCGTGCCGACCATCGCGCGGATCGAAAACGGGGCCATCGTCGAACGCGAGATCGAATTCAGCCTCTTTCAGCTCGACAGTATCCGGATTGCGCTGAACAACCCTGATTTCACCACGGCGGATCGCGTGCGCGAAGCCATTGCGAAACACCTTGGGTCCAGTCAGGTCGAGGTGTTGGATTCTGGCACGATCGAGGTCTGGGTCGGTGACAAACGCAACGCGCCCGAGACGATCATGGCGGTGGAAAACCTGCTGGTCACGCCGGACGCCGTGGCGCGGGTCGTGATTGACGAAAAGTCGGGCACCATCGTCATGGGCTCGGACGTGCGGATCGCGCAGGTCGCGATCAGCCAGGGGGGGCTGACCGTGCGCGTGCGCGAGAATTTCGGCGTCAGCCAGCCCGGTCCGATCAGCCTTGGCGGGAATACGGCCGTGATCAGCGAGGAACCTATCTCTATCGGGGGGACGACCGTGATCGTGCCGGAGACCGAGATTGATATCGAAGAAACTGACGGCAGCTTTACCATTCTCAACGGTGACGTGAGCCTGCAAGAGCTTGTCGACGGGCTGAACGCCATCGGCGTCGGCGCACGGCAAACGATTGCGATTTTGCAGGCCATCAAAGCCGCAGGGGCGCTTCACGCCGATCTGGAGATTATCTGATGACCGGCTCAATCCCCCCGTCACTGCCTAGTTTCGATATCGCCAAACCCGACCGCGCGGTGCAGACAGGTAAAGAATTCGAAAAGGTGTTCTTAACCCAGTTCGTCGACGAGATGATGAAAACCGCCGGTGCCTCTGCTTTCGGCGGGGAACAGCAGGCGGATATGTGGCGGTCCTTCATGTCCGAAGCCGTCGCTGGCCAATTGGTAGAGCAGGGCGGCCTGGGCTTTTCCGGTAGCGTGTCGCAAATGCTGGACGCCTACGGGCAAGGCAAAGCCAAATTTGCGGAGCAGGGCGAATGACCCCGCGCACCTTCCGTTTCGGTCAACGCGGCACCGCGCCCGAGGGCGAGGCCCCTGACCAGCTGGTGCTGACCTCGCAGGACGAGGAAAACATCCACGCTTATGTGGCGAAAATCCACGACACCATCGACGTGCTGAACTGCGAGGTCCAGGCGATCAAAGCCGGCAATCTGGATGTCGTCAGTGCGATCTTCGACGAAAAATCCCGCGCGTTGAAGTGGCTGGAGCTACAAACCCCGCTGGTCGAACCCTTTATGGATCACCCGATTATGGTTGAGCTGGAGGTGAAAGCGCACCTCAAGCAGTTAAAGGGTGCGATTGAAGAGGATAGCGCAATTTTGTCGCGCATGGCCGTCGCCGCCCGCACCATTCTGCGCGAGGTCAAAAAGATCAGCAATCGCAATGCGCTAGACGGAAATTATGGCAAGATGGGCCAGCGTGTGAGCGGCGTTGCGGATAAGAATATGCACGTCGATCAGAAATTCTAACGCGCGTTCCGTCGATTTTACCCAATTTGTTAACCCTGCTTTAACCTGAACTGCTATGTAGTTCAGGTTAGCCTTTACGGCTGACCTCAGTCAGAAGACTGGATCAATACGAGAAGCAAGGAGAACATTAAATGTCGTCCATTCTCACCAATAGCTCCGCAATGAACGCTCTGGCCACGTTGAAAGACGTGAACCGTGGGCTGAACCAAACACAGGACCGTGTTTCCACGGGTCTGAAAGTGGCGTCTGGCAAAGACAACGCCGCCTATTTCGCCGTCTCCGAGACGATGAAAGGCGACAGCGGCATGTTCAAAGCCATCAACGAAGGCATGACCGCGACCAAGAACTCCGTCGCGACAGCCCGTCTGGGTGCCGAAACCGTTTCCGACATCGCGCAGCAGATCGTCGAGCGTGTTGCTTTTGCTCAAACCGACGGCGTGGATCGCGCTGACGTCCAGCTGGAAATCGATGCACTGGTCAAGAACATGGGTACCGCAATCGAGCAGGCGACTTTCAACGGCGACAACCTGGTCGACGGGACGAAAGTTGGTGTTGGTAACGAGGTCACCGTGGTTAACGGTGTGAAACGTACCGGCGCGACCTTCGGGACGACGTCTTTCACCTTCGAAGGTGTTGACTTGGGTGCGATCAAGACAGCGATGGAAGCCATCGACGTTGGGACCTCCACCGATCTTGCAGCCGATCTGGCAACCGCCGAAGGTCAGCTGGCGGCTTCGATCACTGCATCGACATCATTGGGCATTACCGAAAACGCTCTCGACGGTCAGATGGAGTTCATCGACAGCCTGACAGACACGCTGGATTCCGGCGTGAGCTCGATGGTTGATGCGGATATGGAAGAAGAAGCGGCGCGTTTGCAGGCCTATCAGGTTCAGCAGCAGCTGGCGACGCAGTCCTTGTCGATTGCAAACCAGGCGCCTCAGAACATCCTGAGCTTGTTCCGTTAATTCGGTTCAGGCGTTATATGAAAAACCCCTCTCCGCCACTGGTGGGGAGGGGCCCTGACGAAGTGGCCACCGGCTTGGACATACGTCCCGCCGGTTTTTTTATTGCGCTGGCGTCGCTTCGGCGCGGGCGCGTTCCTCGAAAAAACTACGCAGCGGGTCATCGATGCCGGATTCAAGGATCATCCGGTAGGTGTCGGCAAAGCCTTCGGCGGCTGAGGTCTTGTCGCCGCGGCTTTGTGACAGGAACGGGCTGGCCGCGCGGAAAAATGTGATGGCTTGGTCCGTTTCCGGGTCGGACCCGGCTTTATACGCCCCCAAACGGATCAGATCTTCCATGTCGGCATAGCGGCCCAAGGCCTTGCGCGCGACTTTGGTGATCTCGTATTCTTCGGGAGAGTGGCAGCCCGGCAGCATCCGTGACAGCGATTTTTGCAGGTCGATCGCGGGGAAACGCCCCTGTTCGGCGATGCGCCGGTCGAGCACCAGATGCCCGTCCACGATCCCGCGCACCGCATCCGCGATGGGTTCGTTCATATCGTCCCCATCTACCAGCACCGTATAAAGACCGGTAATGTCACCTTCTGCCGCCATGCCGGGGCCCGCACGTTCCAACAAATGGGGCAATTCGCTGAACACCGACGGCGGATAGCCCCGCAGGGTTGGCGGCTCGCCGCGGGCGAGGCCGATTTCACGCTGCGCCATCGCAAAACGGGTGACGCTATCCAGCAGCAGCAGCACCTGCTTTCCCGTCGATTTGAAGTATTCGGCAATTGCGGTCGTGGTTAATGCGGCCTGTTTGCGCAGCAGCGGTGCCTCGTCCCCGGTAGAGACGACGACAACGGCGCGGGCCATGCCTTCTTCGCCCAGATCCTCCTGGATGAACTGTTGCACCTCGCGGCCGCGTTCGCCGATCAGCCCGATGACAATCACATCGGCATCCGTATTGCGGGCCAGCATGGCCATCATGGTCGATTTGCCGACACCTGAACCCGCGAAAACACCCATCCTCTGGCCGCGGCAAATCGGTGTGAAAATATCAATACATTTGATCTGTGTTTCCAGCTTCTCGCCCACTTTCTTGCGGTCGAATGCACCGGGTGGGTTGGCGCGAAAGCGGGTTTTGCGGCGCGGGCGGCGCGCGCGGGTGTATTGCGTGAGCGGGCGGCCAAGCGCATCGACCACCGTGCCGATCCAGCTGTCGTCGGGGGATACCATATCGTCATGCTCAATCAATTCGACGGTATTCCCGACGGACACGCCCTCCCATGTGCCGAACGGCAGAACGCAAAGATCACTGCTCTGTGCGCTGACGACTTCGCCATCGATGTGTCCTGCGGGGGTGTGCACCCGGCATTGGCTGCCGATCGCTGCCATCGCCTCTAGCCCGCTGACGGTGAGGGTCATGCCAGTGATGGACCTGACGGTGCCCGAGATCTTTGCGCTGGCGCATGAATAGATGGACTTTTGCAGGTTTGCGAAGGCAGAAGTCAAAATATACTCTTTCGAAAATATTCTATCCTTGCTATATAACAAGGATAAATAATGAGTCTAGTATGAATACAGATCCCACATCCTTGTTCAGTCTTGCACCCAAGCGTTTGCAGTGGCTTGCCACGCGGCAGAATGTCGTGTCGGAGAACATCGCGAATTCTGACGTTGCGGGATACCGCGCGCAGGATGTGCAAAGCTTTGCCAGCTATTTGGAAGACGCAGGTCGGTCGCAACGTTTGCAGGAGGCCGAGGTGGTTGAGGCGCGGGTTCTGGGTGGCACTACGGCAACCGGGAATAACGTGAACCTGGAAGAGCAGTTGGTCGAGGCGAACAGCGCCTCGGGTCAGTTTCAAATGGCCGCGAGCCTGTACCGCAAAGCGCACGAGATGGTTTACGCCGTCGCTGGCCGGAAATAACGGAGAGACGCGCGATGGATTCCCTTTCCAGAATTTCGGCAACAGCAGCCAGCGGGATGCGGGCGCAGGGTGACCGGTTGCGCATCGTCTCTGAAAACCTTGCCAATGCCAGTTCGACCGCGCAAACGGCGGGGGGCGACCCGTACCAGCGCAAGACGATTTCTTTTGAAAGCGCTACGGATCCGTCAACGGGGGCAGCGATTGTGCAATCTGCAGGCGTGCTGCGGGATGATGCCGATTTCACACTGCGGTATGAACCATCGCACCCCGCGGCGGATCAGAACGGCTATATCAAGATGCCGAACGTGAACCCGCTGATCGAAATGAGCAATATGCGTGAAGCCGCGCGCAGCTATGAAGCAAACCTTTCGATGCTGGACAAGGCGCGTGACATGCGCCGTCAGTTGGTCGAGCTGTTGAAGTAAGGTGCCAGAATGACAGATTTTTCCGCCATCCGATCGTCCTATGTTGAAGCCGCCTATGCAAAGACGGTGCAGGGCGAAACGCGGGGTGCAAAACCCGCTGGTCCCGCCCCCAAGGATTTTGCCCAGATGGTCGGCGATGCCGCGTCGCAGGCGGTGGATTCGGTGCGCGAAGGCGACCAGATGGCGATCAAGGGGCTGACAGGGCAAGCCAGCCTGCAAGAGGTTGTTCAGGCCACCATGGCGATGGAGCAGACAGTTCAGGTTTCGGTCGCGCTGCGTGACAAACTGGTGGAAGCGTACCAAGAAGTTATGCGTATGCCGGTTTAACGTCAGGTTAACACGCGCCATGTTTTTCGGAGGTCCGCTGTGGATTCTGTCACTATCTACGAAATCATCCGGCAGACGTTAACCGTGACATTGATCGGATCGGCACCTGTGCTTGTTGTGGCGCTTGGCGTCGGGCTTGCCATCGCGTTTTTCCAGGCTTTGACACAGATTCAGGAAATGACGCTAACGTTCGTGCCCAAGATCGCGGCGATTTTTGTGACGCTCGCCATCAGTATTCCTTTTATTTTTTCGACACTTGTCGGGCTCTCGGACCGGGTGTTTGATCTTGTCTCTAACGGGGGGCTCTAGGGTGCGGCTTACCGCCTTGTTCATGGTTCTCTTGCTGCCAGTGTCTGCCTTGGCGGACAAAGGCGGTTGGACGGGGTTTTACACGTCATCCGCTCCTGCCGTGAAGTTGGGTCGGCAAAACGCCACGTCAAACCCGATGCGCGTCTGCGTGGACGAGATCCTTTCGGCTGAACAGCGCTATAACATTCCCGGTAACCTATTGTTGGCGATCGGGATTCAGGAAGCTGGCCGTCAGGTGAACAACAAGCTGGTGGTATGGCCGTGGACCGCAAACACAAACGGTACCGGCACGTTCTTTGGCAGCAAGCTCGCATTAGAAGCGCATGTGCGCGAGACAGAGGGCCGCGGCATCCGGTCCACGGATGTGGGATGCATGCAGATTAACCAACGATGGCATGGAGACCAGTTCTCCTCGCTAGAAGAGGCGACGACGCCAGCGCATAACGTCGATTATGCCGCACGTTTCCTGACCGCACTGTATCACGAGACAGGTGATTGGTGGCAAGCCGCCGGCCGGTACCATTCGTCTAACCCCAGCTACAAAGCTGTTTATCTGCAGAAGTTGCAGCAGAACCAGCGCATCGCCCAGGCATTCCTGACCCGCTTTGCAAGCGATGTTAGCTCGGGCAATAGCACCCCGCAGCAGGTTGCAGTCACCCGCGAGATGCCCGATTTCAACTGGAGCGCCGATCTGAGCGGTGCAAACTCCGGAAAAGCGGGCGGCGCGCTGTCTATCTATTCTACGCAGGCGTTGGCCCCCATCCTGCCCCATTACGCAGAGGTCAACTGAGCGTGGCGACACCAGACACAAATCCGCAGCCCTTCAGCTTTGCCAAGCTGAGCGGTGCCAATCGCGACATCGGGTTCGCCGTGGGGATGGTTCTCATCCTGGCGATGTTGTTTATTCCTTTGCCGCCCTTCTTTCTGGATCTGGGTTTGGCGATTTCCCTCGCGTTGTCCGTTCTGATTCTCATGGTGGCTCTGTGGATCGGTACACCCTTGGAATTTAACTCCTTTCCGACGCTTTTGCTGGTTGTCACGATGCTGCGTCTGGCACTCAACGTATCCTCCACCAGATTAATTTTGAGTGAAGGTCATAACGGACCGGGCGCTGCGGGGAATGTCATCGAGGGATTTTCGCAGTTCATTCTGGGCGGCGACTTCATCATCGGCATTATTGTTTTCACAATTCTGGTGATCATTAACTTTATCGTCATCACTAAGGGCTCTACTCGAATCGCGGAGGTTGCGGCGCGATTCTCGCTGGATGCGATGCCGGGCAAACAGATGGCGATCGATGCTGACCTCGGCGCCGGTGCCATTACGGAGGAGGAGGCGAAACTACGGCGTAAAACGGTCGAGGAAGAAAGCGCGTTCTTCGGGGCGATGGACGGTGCGTCCAAGTTCGTCCGCGGGGATGCAGTTGCTGGGTTGATCATCACGCTGATCAACGTTTTTGGCGGCATTATGATCGGTATGATCAGCCACGGACTGAGCGTGGGCGACGCGATGAGCCGCTATACAGTGCTAACGATCGGTGACGGTTTGGTCACGCAAATCCCGGCGTTGGTCGTGTCTCTTGCCGCTGGTTTGCTGGTGACCAAGGGCGGAACACTGGGTGCGGCGAACGAAGCCGTCTTGGGGCAGCTCAGCAATTTCCCCAAGGCTTTGTATGTCGCGGCGGGACTGACATTCTGTATCGGTTGGCTGCCCGGCTTTCCGTTGATGATCTTTCTCGCGCTCTCTGCCGGGATGGCGGGCTTTGGCTATATCATGCAGAAGTCCTTTGTAGAGCGGGACAAGGCCGAGAAACTCGCCGCCGCGCGTGACGCGGCACCTGTTGAGAGTGCTGAAGACAAGCTGTCGGATATGCTGCGCGTTGATGATGTCCGGCTGGATCTCGGCTCTGGTCTCGTGCCGATGATTACCTCGGTCAATGCGGCGCTGCCGGGTAAGGTTAAAAGCCTGAGGTCGTTGTTTATAAAAGACTTCGGGTTTGTCTTGCCGTTGGTTCGGATCAAGGACGATGCGGAGCTTCCCGCCTATACCTACGCCATTTCCCTGCAAGGGGTGGAGGCCGCCCGTGGGGAAGTGGACCCGATGATGATGATGGTGATTAACCCGTCGGGCCAAGAAATTAACCTTCCCGGCAAACGCACGCGCGAACCGACCTTCGGGTTGGAAGCGATTTGGGTTGACGAAACGCGCGCATCCGAAGCAGAGCTCATGGGGATGACTGTCGTTGATCCGGAAAGCGTGATTACCACGCATCTGACCGAGGTGATCAAGGAGCATATGCCCGAGATCCTGACCTATGCCGCGACGCAGGAATTGATCGAGGGGCAGGGCAAGGAATATCAGAAACTGCTTTCAAGCGGCTCTGACAGCAGTTCTGCTGTTATGTTGCAGCACGTCTTGCAGGCGCTGCTTGCAGAGCGGGTGTCGATCCGAAATCTGTCGATGATCATCGAAGCGGTCGCGGAGGCAAGCGCCACGTCCAAGAATATCCGCACAGTGATCGAGCACGCCCGTAGCAAACTGGCTAAACAAATTTGCCAATCCTTGAAGGATTCTCAAGGATATGTGCCCGTCATAAATCTGGGTGGAGATTGGGAGCGCGAGCTTGCGAGTTCGATCTCTAAAGCGAACGGGGAAGAGACCTTCTTGATGTCGCCGTCGCGGGTGCAGGAGTTTGTTCTTGCAGTACGCAAGGAAATCCAGAAGTTTTCGAGCGCAGATGAATGGCCGGCCATTTTGGTCAGCCCGCAAGCGCGGCCCTACGTCCGGTCGATCCTCGAACGGGTGAGCCCCATGACCCAAGTGATTTCGCACAACGAAGTCCACCGCAAAGCGTCGCTACGTACTGTTGGCACCGTCGGTTAACCGATCGTGGCAATCGAACCCTTCATCTCGACGCTATTTTTCTCTTTTTTTGTGGTGTTTGCCCGCATTGGCACGGCGCTGATGTTTATGCCCGGGTTTGGGGAGGTGCAGATTCCGGTGCGCCCGCGGCTGTCCTTGGCGGTGCTGATCAGTCTTTCCCTGCTTCCGCTGACGCCCATTGCAAGCGCGCTGCCTGATAGCGCGGTGACCGCGGTGTTCCTGTTGGGCGCCGAGGTGCTGATCGGGCTTTGGATTGGTCTTTGTGCGCGTATCCTATTGTCAGCATTGCAGTTTGCGGGGTTCCAGGTCGGGCAGGTGTCTGGTTTGGCAAACGCTTTTGGCCCGTCGTTCGGGTCGTTTGAAGGCGCGACGATGGTGGCGACCTTGCTGCTGATGAGCGCGGTGACCATGATCTTTGTCACAGACACCCATCATCTGATCATCCGCGCATTGCTTGCCAGCTATCAGGTGTTCCCGCCCGGACAGTTCGTGCTCGCCGATCTTGCTGATCAAATACTCCGTGTCGCGAGTGCGAGCCTTTACATCGGGACGGCAATTGCGGCCCCCTTCTTTGTGATGGGGGTGATTTTGAACCTTGGCATGGGGCTGGCAAACCGGATGATGCCACAACTGCCCGTGTTTTTCGTGGCGGCATCGCTGTTGATCGGGGCAGGGCTGCTGATCCTTGCTATCGCCCTGCCGGCCATGCTTGATTACTTTCTAGTGCGATTCCAGGAGTGGATCATGGGCTTTAGGATCTAATCATGGCCGAGAATAGCGACAGCACGGAAAAGACCCTAGAGCCGACCGAAAAGAAGCTTAAGGACGCGCGCAAGAAAGGGGATGTCCCGTCGTCAAAGGAGACGGGAAACATGGTCGTTGTCGTGGCGATGTTAGGGATCGCCGCCTTGGTCTTGCCCTATCAGGCCCCGCAAATCGTCGTCGCGCTGTCGGTTCTGCTGGACCATTCCCCAAATCTGATGGTCGCCACGGGGGAGCCGGGGGTGATCCGGCTGGGGCAGATCATGAGCGAATTTTTTTATATGATCGTGTGGGCAGTCCTTCCTATCTTTGGCGTTTTGTTTTTGGGCGGCGCGATTGGCGCTGTGATTCAGGGTGAAACCGTCGTTGCGGCAGAGCGTATCAAACCAAAGCTTTCCAAATTGTCACCGCTGGAGGGGTTGAAGCGTCTTTTTTCGGCCAATGCGCTGGTCGAATTCGCGAAAAGTATCGTAAAAGTCTTGGCAATCGGTGGGCTTGCCGTGTGGTTCACGAATGAAGCGGTGCGGCGCATCTGGACCTCGTCGGGCTTTATCCCCGAGCATCTGCCCGGCTATCTGACCGCCGCTGCTGTTAAGCTGTTGATTGCGGCTGCAATTCTGCTTGTGCCAATCGCGATTGCCGACATTCTGTGGCGTCGTTTTGATTGGCGGCGCAAGCAAAGGATGAGCCAGAAAGACATCAAGGACGAACATAAGGAATCCGAAGGCTCCCCCGAAATCCGGCAGAAACGGGCGCGTCGCCGGCGTGAGCTGTCACAACAGCGTACAATCACTGCTGTGCCTTTGGCGGATGTCATTCTGACCAACCCGACCCACTATTCGATCGCGCTGAAATACGACCCGGCGCAGGATATGGCCCCGGTCTGTATCGCCAAAGGCGCAGATCATCTGGCGCGGCGCATCCGCGAAGTGGCTGCGGAGCACGATATTCCGATGATCGAGAATAAACCGTTAACGCGAATGCTGTATGACGAGATCGACGTCGATCAGGTCATTCCCGTCGCCCATTGGGAAATTGTCGCCGAGATCATCAGCTTCGTCTTTGACCTGCGCAACAATAAAAAGCGGGCGGCACCGCAGGGGTCTACCCTGCGGACCGATCCATATTAACGAAGCTTGATACCTGTAAGGTCTTGGTCCGCCGGAAGCTGCGAACGTTCCAGAATGATTTTGGAGACGGCGCGCGCCCGTACAGGCGGGATCTTTGCAAGGATAGGCGCAGCTGTTCTTGGCTTCATGGTGCCAAGGATCATAATCGTCGTCTCGATGTCCAGATCATCCATGATACGCGCCGCATCGGTCGGCTTCATATTCGTGTAAAGCTGGATCAGACGATCAAGGTCTTCGGTTTGCGCGGCATCAACGCGACCCAGCAGATCCTCGATAGAGGTCTTGAGCTCGGTCAGAGATGCTTTTTCGATGTTAAGCCGCTCGCGGGCCAGCGCAAATTCAGCACGTTGGTTTTCCAGCTCTTCCTGCTGCAACCGCACCAATTCGCGCTCTTTCGTGAGCGAGATCAAAACGTCTTCGGGCGCTTCGCAGCCGTTTGAAAGTTCGGGCAGGTTGCCCACCAGCGGCGGTGCATCCTGAACTGGTTGCAGGCCCGTTTCCTCTTTGGTTTCAGCGGCAAGAACGACCATCGGCTGCTGCGGCAGCGCGCTATCCTTGAACAAGGGCAATTCAGGAAAGGATAGCGCGGCTTTGGCGCAGAGCGTCAGGGCCAGCCCCCCAAGGATAATTTTCCCGTTCAACATACCTGGTCCAAACATCTATCAGCCCTTTGCCGCAGAAGAATTTTCGAAAAACGCGCGCACCATCTCTTTTTTATCCCGTACCACACGCACGCCGTTGCGTTCTGCCGACGCTTGCTTGGTCGCGCGGCGGCTGGCGAAAGAGGCGGCTGTTTCTTCGGGCGGGGGAGGCGCTTCGACGGGGGCCGGCGCACGTTGCGCGGTTTCGATGCTTTCGCGCATGTGGTGCACAGATTGTTCGGATTTATCGACCGCAGAGGAAAATTGTTCGACCAGCGGTTCAAGCTGTTTCAACGTCGCCGTCAACTTGCGCAATTTCATCGAAACCACGTAGCCATAGCCGATGCTGCCGATCAGCAATACGACGATCAGGCTGTCAATTATCGTTGCCATCATCTTCGTGGTCCTCCAGAATTTCCAGCTTTTCGGTAATTTGCACAGCCACATAGCCGTTGTTGCGTTTGCCCAACGACACGTTGAACATCGGGGTGTCGGCACAGGTCACAGTGGCATCGCGGCCTTCCTCGATGCCGAAATCAATGGTGTCGCCGGGCCGCCATGACATGATTTTTTGGAGCGGAAAGACGTTTTCGGACAGGACGACATCCAGATCGACGTTCGCCCGTTCGATCTGCGCCCCGATCAACCCGCGCCACTGGTCTTGCGACACCATACGGTCGCCGAAATAGACTTTGCCCAAGTCGGGCAAGATCTGTTCAAGTGCGTCATAGGGGATAACAAGATCAAGGTTTCCGGTATTTCCTGCAAGGGTCAACGAGAGCCGTAACCGCGCGCAAAGGCTCGTGTTTTTGGCAATCGCGGCACCTTCGGCCTCGGTTTCGATGCGATCGAGTTCGAGGTTCGCAGCCCCCACAACCGACAACGACCGCTCAAGCTCGGCAAAGACGGCAGAGGCGAGCCGTTCGCCAAAGCCAAGCTCGATCGCGGTAAAGGGATCGGTGTTGTCGAGATCGACGTTCTTGGCGTTCCCGCCCAGCATCAGTTCAACCGCGGTCATAAGCACCGCTTGATCCATCACCACAAGGATTTCACCAACAAAGGGGTGACCTGTGCCAACGGCCAGAAACGTGGGCTTGGGCAGCCCTTCGATCACTTTGCCCATGGGGATATAGTCAAGCGAGGCGAGTGAGGCTTCACACATGGCGCGCATCAGGTCGGGCAGGGCAACCGACAGGTTTTCGACCATGCGATCGCCAATGATGTCGAGCATGGGCAGGCGATCAAAGGTGAAATCCGACATGCGGATGATCTCGTCGATCAGGGTGCTGCCTGCTTCGTCGGGTCGCCGTGCTGTTGTGTCGCTCTCGCTCATCGCCGCCTCCTACTGCACGATCAGGTCTTTGATCAGGATTTCCTGTGGCAGATCGCTGCCCACGGCGGCGCGCGCCCGTTTCAGCAGTTCGGCCTTGATATAAAGAATGCCCGCCATGCCGCGCACGTCGTTTTCGGTCAGCCCCCGCAGGTAGCCGTTGAAAAGATCGCGCATGAAGGGCTGGCGTTCGACCATCAGCTTGTCCGCGCCCTCATCGGGCCGGTAGGCGACCATCAGGTTCACCTTAAGAAACGCCGATGTCGGCGTGCCGTTCTGATCGAAGCCTTGGATGTTGGTCAACATCTCGCCTAGATCAATCAGCCCTGTGCTTGCGGCCTTGGTGTCATCGGCGTGGTCTTCGGCATCACCCTCGTCCTTGGCGTGGTCGTCTTTACCATGATCTTCCGCGTCGGCGTGATCATCCTTGGTGTCCGTCTGATCGGCTTCTTCGCTTTTATACTCGGGCTCGAAGGCTTCGGCGTCTTTGACGTAGGCCGCACGGGCAAGGAAAAAGCCGCCGCCCAAGGATACCACGCACATGAGCGCGGCCGCGATCAGCATTTTACGCGACCCGCGTGGCCGGTCCGCTGCGTCAGCAGAGGCGGCCTGCTTTGCCGCAGCTGGCTTTTTTTTCGCTTTGTCGGCCATGTGGAAACCTTAACTTGGTGTTAATGCCACATTCCCCTTTTAAGGGCAAAAACACAAGGTTAAAAATTGTTTAATACTTGCCTTGAGGCATGAATTGATCAATATATTCACAACAAATCGATGCTGAGGGGCCCCATGCAAGGATTAATCGACAATCTCACGTCGCTCGGTAAAAACAAGCTCATGATGCTTGGTGGGGCGGGCATTGGTGTTGTGCTGTTGATGATTCTCGGCATTGGTGCTGTGACCCGTCCGGACTACGCGCCGCTCTATTCGAATCTGTCGATCACCTCCGCCAATTCGATCGAGGCGACTCTGGCAAACGCGGGCTTCAACGCGATGGTCTCTGAAGACGGTACCAGCATCTCGGTTCCCCGCGGGGACGCGGTGCGGGCGCGTATGGTTTTGGCGGAGACCGGCATGCCCATCGATGGGGATCCGGGATGGGAGCTGTTCGACGAAAGCAGCGGGCTGGCGATGAACTCCTTCCTGCAGAAGATCAATAAGATGCGCGCGATGGAGGGGGAGCTCGCCCGCTCCATCCAGACGCTTGACGGGATCTCGTCTGCGCGGGTTCATCTGGTGTTGCCCGACCGCGAGCCTTTCTCCCGCGATGCGCCAGCGCCGCGTGCCTCTATCATCCTGCGCCCCGAATCCGGCCGTGCGGTGACCCGTAAACAGGCTGTGGCGGTCAGCAATCTGGTCGCCTCTGCCGTTGCTGACCTGGATATTTCGCGCGTCACCGTTCTGTCGGCCAGTGGCGAGACGATCCTGGCGGAAGGGCCGGACGGCAGCAGCCAAGGTGGTGTCCAATCCGCCAAAGCAGGCATTGAAGACCGCCTGTCGCAAGAGATCCAGAACATCCTGACAGCGCGGGTCGGCGCGGGGAACGCGCGCGTCCATGTGAACGTCGAATTGACCACGCAGCGCGAAGTCATTGTCGAGCAGACATACGACCCCGACCAGCAGGTCGTGCGGTCGACCGAGACGAAGTCCGAAGACCAGACCGGCACGAAAGAGGCTGGCAACGTCGGTGTGGAAAACAACATCCCTGCCGCTTTGGCCGATGGCAATGGGGCAGGGACATCGACCCGCCGGTCCGAGGCTGATGAGATCGTGCAATATGAGATCGGCAACACCCGCCGCGAGATCGTGCGCGAAGCCGGCGACGTGCGGCGCATGTCGGTCGCGGTTCTGGTGAATGGGATCTACAACGTTGACGGGTCAGATGTGATCTACGCTGAACGCACGCCGGAAGAGCTCGCGCGGCTAGGCGAACTGGTCAAAACTGCCGTCGGATTCGACACTACACGTGGGGATAGTGTCTCTGTCGATAGTATGCGGTTCATGGATTATTCGATGGATCTTGGCGATCCGATCGACAAATCTATCGGGGATGAGCTGACCGAGAATGTTGTGTCTATTGTGCGCGGTGTTCTGGCCCTGCTGGTTGTCGGCCTGATCCTCGTCTTTGGCGTGCGGCCCATGCTGCGCAAGTTCAGCGAAGGCGATCAGCTCAACAGTTACGAAGATCCCGCCCTGACCGCAGAAAAGGCCGCCGAACCCGCCGCACTGACAGCGGAAGGCCAGCGCCCCAAGCTGCCCGGCACCACGCCAGCCGTCGCGGATATTGCCGAGGATGACGACCCGCTGACTGTCACGGATGAGGATATCGAAGCTGCTGAAGTGGCTGAATACGTCCGCAAGGAAGGCATCCGCGGGAATCTGCACAAGAAAAAGATCGAGACGATCCAACAGCTTGCAGATGAGAAACCCCAAGAGGTTCTGCGCGTGATCCGGTCGTGGCTTCCTGCCGAGGCAGGCGCATGATCGATCTTTTCGCCCGAAATTTTGACAGCGACAATGCGCCCGCGGCGCCCGTCACTACAATCGACGAGGAAGAGCTGAACCTGCGTCTTGCCGAAGCGCGCAAGCAGGGCTTTGATGCCGGGCGCGCCGTCGGGCAGCAAGATGCAAAGGCGGAGTTTGACGCGCAAGAGGATGCACGACTAGAGGCGGAGAGCGCTGAAATCCGTGCGCAGCTTGACGCGCTGATCGCGCAAGATACGAGACAGTGCCGCGCAACAGAGACGGATATCGTGGAACTCTTCCTCGGCATCGGCGACCGGCTTGTACCAGAGTTGCTGCAAAACTACGGCGTCGATCTGGCCATTGGTCGCATCCGTGAAAGCGTCGCCCTAAGTCGCAGTACACCGGTTCTGTCCATTACCGCCTGCCCCGAAGTCGCCGCGCGGCTGAAAGCCGAGCCGCCGGTTTGGCTACCTGCATCAACAGACGCCGCGTCGATCAAGATTGTCGCGGATAGCGATCTTCCCCGCGGTGCGGCGCGGGTCGTCTGGCAGGGCGGGAAGCTGGAATACGATCTCGAAGAGGCAACCACGGCCGTGCGCAGCGCCTTGCAAACCGCCGCCGTTGAACTGACCGCAACCACAAGGATTGCTGAATAATGCTACATAATGACCAGGATAAAACCCAAGCAGACCTGACTGACAGCAACGCTCAGGATGCAGAGACCAAAGCGCCGGCGGGTCTGGATGGCAAAAGCCTCGATGCGATCTTTGGTGTCAAACTGGACGTCCGTGTCGTTCTGGGGCGCAGCCGTATGCCGATCTCGGAGCTGCTGAACCTGACCAAAGGGTCGGTGATCGAGCTTGACCGCCGCGTGGGTGAACCCGTCGACATCATGATTAACGATCGCATGGTCGCGCGCGGTGATCTGGTGCGCGTGCAGGGGGATTCCCTTGGAGTTGCGCTGCGTGAGATCGTCAAAGACTTCGTCTCAGAGATCTGATGTCCCCCCGTTTGCTGCCCCTGTTTGCACCGCGCGTGATGTGTGGTCTGGCCTTGGTTTTGGCCGGTGTCGTCGCGTCCGCATCGACTGGATGGGCGCAAGAGGCAGACCTTGGCAGCATGGTGCGGGACCTCTCTTCGGCTTTCGGTGACGTAACGCCGGGCACGGACGAGGGGGCCAGCCTGTCGGGCCGTCTGATCCAGCTCTTCGCGATCATCACGGTCCTGAGCGTGGCACCGGGGCTTTTGGTGATGGTCACGAGCTTCACCAGATTTGTCATAGTTTTCTCGATGTTACGGCTTGCGCTTGGGCTGAACCAAACGCCCCCGAACATCGTGTTGAACGCTATGGCGCTGTTCATGACCTTCTTTGTGATGCAGCCGGTGTTCGAGGATGCGTGGGAGGGCGGGCTGGTCCCTTTGATGGAAAACGCCATCATCGAAGAGCAAGCCGTGCGCAATATATCCGAGCCGTTTTACAACTTCATGTTGGTTAATACACGCGACAAGGATCTCCAGCTTTTCACTGATATTGCGGATGAAGCGTCACCGCCCTCGGACGGGCCTGCTGCGCTGCCAAGCTGGCGGGTGCTGGTGCCATCCTTCATGATTTCGGAACTGCGTCGCGCGTTTACCATCGGCTTTCTGATTTACCTTCCATTCATCGCGATCGACCTGATCGTGGCATCGGTTTTGATGAGCGCAGGCATGATGATGCTGCCGCCCGTGTTGGTTTCGCTGCCCTTCAAGGTCATCTTTTTCGTACTGATCGATGGGTGGTACATGCTGGCTGGATCGCTGATTCAATCTTACGTGTCCGGATAAACCGCCGCGGTCATAAATAGCCATGTCAAACAAGAATAGTTTCGGCTATCCTTGGGCGATAATATCCAGCCTGCGGGAATCGACGATCTCATGAACCAGTTTGTACCCCTTCGCAAACATCGCCACATGTCCGGCGCGCAGAAATCGGCGATCCTTTTCCTGTGTCTGGGCGAGGAGAGGGGCGGCGCGATCATGCAGCAGCTTGATGTTGATGAGATCCGCCAGATCACTACCGCTATCTCGACGATGGGCGAAGTCGACGCCGGTATCGTAGAAGAAATCATCGCGGAATTTGATGAAAAAGTGAATCACAGCGGTAGTGTGGTCGGCTCGATTGATGCTGCGCGCGGATTGCTGAAAGAATTCCTCCCCGAAGATCGTGTTGCTGAAATTTTGCAGGAAATTGACGGCAAAAAGATCGATAACGTTTGGAAAGACCTGTCGGATCTGGACGAGAAGGAATTGGTCGCCTTTCTTCAGAAGGAACATAACCAGACGATTGCGGTCATCCTGACACGAATCCGGCCTGACGTCGCGGCAAAGGTATTGCCGCTTTTGGGGGCCGAACGCGCCGCTGATCTGATAGAGCGCATCATGGGCATGGACAAGCTGCCGATCGATACGATTCAGAATATTGAGAATACACTGCGTGAAGATGTGTTGGCCAAGGCCGGGAACAGCGCTGAAGCCCGGATCGAGAGCCAATTGGTGTCGATTTTCAACAAACTCGATGAAGATATGTTGGTTAATCTCACCCGCAACCTGGAAGAGCGCCAGCCCGATAAGCTTTTGTCGATCAAGCAAAAAATGTTTGTTTTCGATGATTTGGTTAAGTTCAACGAAATGATGTTGGGGAAAATCATGCGCGAAGTGAGCGGGAATACCCTGCCGATGGCGCTGCGTGGTGCCAAGAAGGAAGTGCGTGAACATTTCCTGGCGTCCCTGCCTTCGCGATCACGCGGAATGCTGCAGGATGAAATGTCTTCTATGGGCCCTGTCCGGTCCAAAGATGTTAAAGGCGCGCAGGCTCAGTTGGTCGAAGCCGCATTGCGTTTGATGTCGGAAGGGGAGGTGTCCTTGCCCGAAAACGACGACGATATGATGTCGGATATGCCGAGCTGATCAGCGATACAGGCGCGATGCAGAGAATGTGACAGCCGTCACATCGATTGTGATCGGCACGAACTGGCCGCCCAGATTGTAGGATTGCAGCAGATCAAGTGCGATCGAATTCGCCTGAAATCCCTGTGGGTTAACTGCATCTGAAATGGCGACGTAGCGCGCGATCAGCTTCTCACGCTCCGCCGGATCCGCCAGTTTTTCGAGGTCGAATTTATCAGCGAGAAGGGCCTTTTGTTTGTCGAGATCAAGGGCAGACATCTGTTCGGGGAGCGACAAGGCGACTTGGAAGAAATTGGTTAGCTTCTCGCTGGCCAGCACCTCGAACCAGTTATTAATACCGCTAAACTTGTCACGAAATTCCAGCACCGTGCCCACGGTCTCGTTCTGGGCGTCATTTTCGTTGATGTACTGCCGATTATAGAAGCGCGTCGTTACATCATTCAGGAAATCAGGGTTCGTCAAATCAGGTGTCTGCGGACCTGCCTCGGTTGTGAAGCCAAGGGCCAGATGCATTTCGCGGAAGCGGCTGTCGGTCAGTCGGTTCAGCAGAGATGAAGGTTCGACCGGATCGGATTCCAGCATTTTGCGGATCAGCCCTTTGCCGAAAATCTGGTCTTCCAGGTCAAAGGCCCGCATTACAAAACTGTAGACTTCAAAATCCGCGATCAGCTCTTCCGGGCTGGAGATGTCGCCGATTCTGTCGCGAAACGCTTCTTCCGCGCGTTTGTTGGCGGCGGAATCACGCATCAGATCAAGCTGTTTGTCCCGCGTTGCGTCAATCAGCTTGAGCGCGGTGGAACTGCCTAAACCTGAAATGCTGATCATAGGTTTACCCTATTCCGCCGCCGTGGCTGTGTTCTTTTCCCGGATCATTTTGAACAATTTTTCTTCATACTCGATCAGGGGCCGCAATGTGCGCATCGCTTTGTAGAAGTCAGCCGAAGACACGTGAGCCGCGGCTTCAAAGATGTGGCCGGCCATCTCGTCGTGGAAAACCGGCGCTAGCGCGCCTAGTTTCCTTTGGATGATCGACACCAATTTTTTGCGGGTCGTTGGCTCAAGCAAGGCGGTCTGGATGAAGAAATAGACCTCTTTTACAGGGGTGCGCTCTTCATCCTCTTTTAACAGATCGGCTTCACGCACAATGTCTGCCTGATTCTCGATAACAATCATCTGACGGCGATCGGCGTTGCGCACGACACAGCCATTAATCAGGATCCGCTCGTTCGGTTTCAGGGTTAATCGCAGCGCCATAAAGCTTACTCCGCCGCGACTTTTGCAGCCCGTCCGCTCAGACCGTCGATAATACTGCGGTTAATATCAATCAAAGGCTTCACATTTTTAGACCCTGACAGGACCGCTTTGGTGTGGTTTTCCACCCAAAGAGCCAGCGAGATCAGCGCAGCGCGCAAATCGGCCGTCAGCCCGTTATCCTTCTCGGCCAAATCGGCCTTGAACGTGAGCCAAACGCGCTGGTTCTCCCACAGGGTATCGCGCAGGCCATCTGCAAGCATCTGAAGCTTTTGAGATTTTTCCGCAGCACCGTCAAATGCTTCGAATTTGTTTTCAAGTTTGGATGTCACGCTCGCCAAAATCCGACGCTCAATCTGGCGCGGATCTTCGGTGTGCGAGATGGTCCGCTTATACGCGGTTACACTCATTTCACTGCCTTTTTATTCTGCCTCGGTTCAACTATAGGGTGGCAGAGTTAAGGGAGAATTAAAAAATCCTTAATTTCTTGAAAGCAAGGATAATTTTAAGCACTTGTTTTTAAATCATGCTTTGCATGTCACACTGTGGCGGGGTTTTCGGGGGGCCGCAGTGTTAATGAATGTGCTGGCCCGGAGTAACCGTGCGCAGCATTTCGCGGTGAAAGCTATGGGCGATATTATCAGAGGAAAGCAAGCCGTCAGGGGCGGTGCCGTCACGCTCGGACTGGGCGAGGGAAACGATGATATGGCCGATGTGGTGGCCAAGTTGAACGGGGCACGTAGGCGTCAGGGTTGGTTGGGCGCAGGGTTCGATCAAAACGATGGCGTCATCTTCCAGATCAAGGCCAAACTCCTGATCTAGAACATCGGCCAGGGAAGCGCCGGAAATGATCTCTTCTCCGGCGTAGATCGCGAAGGGCGTAAGATCAGCGTCCTCTACGGCGACGGTGAAACGGGTGATCGGCGACGCCAGCAGTGACGACAGGATGCGGCCCAAGGGCGTGTTGCAAGGATCGGCGCAAAATTCCAGCCGACCGCCCCAGATGTGCCCCATCAAATCAGAACGCATAGTTAAAACTTCCCCAAGTGTCGCGTGTGCAACCCCAAGGTATCTTCCCGACACGGTTTTTTGAATTCCGGATTTGTTAAACTTCGCAAGCTGTTCTTGAATTCCAACAACGATCAGCGCAGCGGTTTTGCGCTGACGCTTGCGGTGATTTCGGCAAAATTCCCCCAATCACCCATATTTTTGGGAACCAAATATGGGGCGAAATGTTATCCACAGCACAAGTATTGGTGGGCGGGGCAAAATATGGCTGCATGTTCACCTGTATGCGAATTTACAATAAATGTGTTGAGAATGTGCGGTAGGTGTGAATGCGGAAAGGTGCGATTCTCTCACGATGCAGGTACAGGCCCCCTTACGTCGGATCGAATGCATTCAGCCCGCCCGTGCGCAGCATGTAGCCACTGGACCGTACCGTTTCGACGGAAATGCGTTCATCAAATGTGTCCGCAAATTTCTTACGGATTTTCGCGACGTGGACATCAAATTTCCGATCACCATAGCGCCACGGCCGAGATTCTACGGCGAGACTTAGCGCATCGCGGGTCACGATTTGCCCGTCCTGCGCGAATAATACCCGCATGATCTGAGCTTCCGCCGTCGTTAATCCGGCGCGCAGAGCGATATACGCTTCGACATCCCAGCTCACATCGTGAGGTTGTTCAACTGACGGCGTAGGGGTTGGTAGCCGTCGGTTCAGTCGCAAAGACAGTTCGCGCAGATTGCAGGGCCATGTGAGGACATCGATCGCACCCGCTTCAAACGCATCGGCACCCCATACCCCCTTCAGCTCTTGTATTGCGAGCACGACTCCGGGCTGCGCGTGGGTGGTGAGCGTGCTGATCAGCGGAGCCGGGTTGCTGTTCGCTTCGGTCATATCGACGAAAATGGCATTAACGTTTTCATTGTTGTGTAGCCAATCTTCGCAGGCGTCAAAGTCTATACATTCAAAGTCAAATTTTAGGATAACCGTAAATAAATAGTTCAGGGCGTTGCGCACCGAAGGTGACGTAGAGACGAGTAGGATCTTGGTCATTTATCGCGCTGCCCCAATGGGTTGACCGATGGATGTTCGGAAAAGGATAGCATTGCGGCGAGACGCGGAAAGGACACGATGATAACGGCCATATACTAGGAAAGGGAGCGATGAACTGGGTTATCCCTTTGTTGCACGAACCCGTGGGCGAAATCAAAGTCAGAGTTATGCGGCAGTAATTGGGCTTGCTTGTCATGAAAAAGCCATACGTTCACTATTCTTTAACCTTCCACGCTATGTATATCCTTGCAGACTGCAGAACGCGTCTGAGAGAACCTCAAGAATAGGCGCTAGAAAATGGCAGACATACTTGAAATTGTTGCGCCAAAGCGGCGTGCGCTCGCGGCGGCCAAACGGCTGGTCCATTTGCGCGACGAGGCGGTGCAGGATGAAAACATGCGCGCGGTGATCCTTCACGCGGCAGAAATTGTGGCCAAGTCGGGTGTTCTGTCCGCAGTCGCTGAGAGTGGTCAAAAACGGCAAGGTTTTGCCACATCTGACCTGCCGAGCTTGCATCCCGCCCGCCACCGGTTGAATTAATCCACCGCAGTTTATCTTGAGTTCATAAGTTGTTGTCCTTTCGCCATTCCTTGCGGCGGGCCAACCTATACTTAAGAGACATTGACAATTTTTGTGAGGTTGGCGGACAATCCTGGTATTCTAGTAGAGTTTCCAAGATTTGTTCACGAGGCTTCATCCCGCACCGACGTAGTAAAGGCGCATACGAAAGTGACAGAGTTTACAGATCCCCCCGTTTCCGAGGCCGCAATTCGCGTGATTACCGCATTCGCTGGCCGAGAATCCGCAACCGTGCAAGACATTCTGGCGTTGTCGCAGGCGCTTCCCGCCGCACTCGCCGGGCTCCAGCCCGCAGCCGCCAAGGCCGAAATCAGCAAGGTAGCAGCGCAGTTTACGACTGAAGCCGCCATTCCCGCGGTGCCGGTTGCCGAGTCTTTTACCGATGATTCCGTCACCTGCCTGTGCTGCGGCCGATCCTTTACCATGCTCAAGCGTCACCTGCGCGCAGAGCACGGCTTGAGCGAGAGCGAATACCGGATCAAGTTCAATCTTGATGATGATCATCCCCTCGTCGCACCGAACTATTCTTTGCGCAAAGCGGATTATGCCAAGAAAGCCGGCCTTGGTCGCTATGCCCGCGACGAGGCGGTGCAGGCAAATCTTGGGTCGCAGCTGTAAAGTTCAAATGCCTTTCCTTTGCCACCGTTTTGTCCTGCGGAGCACCTAATCCCCCTCGATACATGTCTCTGAGGCAGTCGGTGCAGAAGCACGTCTGCCGAACCGGCCCCCGTGGTCGCGAGAATAGAGGCAGGACATATGGCAGCGACGACACAGCCGCGCGTATTTAAAAAAGTAGAAGTTATCGAAGGCGGTGGACATCACGGTGGCGGCTGGAAGGTCGCCTATGCTGATTTCATGACCGCGATGATGGCGTTCTTTCTGCTGATGTGGATTCTCTCGAGCGCGGACGAGCAAAAGCTGCGCGGGATTGCCGAATACTTTACCAATGCGACCCTGCCCGGCGGCAGTGGTGTATTGGACGGTGCTACCCTGGGGCCACCCGGTACATTGACCGCCTCGAATGGGGCGATTGTGGCCCGTGGCAGCGAGCTTGGGAAAATCGACGATCCGGCCTCGGCCAAGTGGGAAATCCGCGACGAAACCGCGACGTCGGTACCAGACGAGACGCAAATCGGCTCCGAAGACGGTGCCCATGAAAACCCCGCCGCGGCCAATGTTGCCAGCGCGTCGCAAACCGCATCCGATGGGTCAAAATCGGCTGGCGATGCGACCATTGATAATGTGCACGCATTGGACAATGAAAAGTTCAAAAAGTTGGAGCAGGATATCTTGCAGGCGATGCAGGAGAATCCCGACCTTGATCCGCTGAAGAAGAACCTGATTTTCCAGCAAACCCCCGAAGGCTTGCAGATCCAGATCATCGATCAGGAAGGGCAGCCGATGTTCTATAGTGGCCGTGCCGAAATGCAGGGTGCCACAGATCAGCTGCTCGCGAATTTGGGTAAGTCTTTGGCGCGCCTGCCGAATAAAATCACGCTGTCAGGGCACACCGATGCTGTCCGCTTTGCCAATAGCCAGAAATACGACAACTGGGATCTGTCCTCGGATCGTGCCAACGCCACGCGCCGTGTTTTCGAAGCCTCGGGCGTCGCACGTGATCGTATCATCCGCGTGTCGGGCCTTGCCGATACCGCGCCGCTGGTGCCCGAAAACCCGACCGACGCGTCTAACCGACGGATCACGGTGTCGGTTCAATATCAGAAGGTCGAGGATTATGCCGGCGATGACGTAGCCCCGACGCAGATTGATGCGGCGACACCGCCAGCCGAGACCGGCGAGAAGCTGTATAAGGCGTCGATCCCTGCGCCCGTAGCGCCACAAAACAGTGGCGAGGTGCAACGGGTCGCACAGAATGTCGAGCCTGTGGCGGCACCTTTGAAGGATGATGTATTCTTGAACCTGCGCAACGCGCTGCGGTGATCAGGCTCTGATCAACTCGCCCAAGGTGGGGACCCGTCGGCTGGCAAAGATCGGCCGGCGGGATCGTTCGACCGAGCGGCGCAGAAACTCTGGCAGCATGGAGTTTGCTTCTTCATTTACCATTGTGCCGCGCGGTGCAGCGACCACGGGGTCGGCAGTGGGAATATCCAGGCCGAGCATCTTGGCGGGGTCCAGCCCTTCTTCCAGCGCGTAGTTGTAGTTCACGGCGTAATCGACCGCTTCTTCCAGCACCACCGGGTCCGATGCGACCAGCGCCATCAACCGGCGTTCGTCGGAATATAGGAATTGCTTGGTCTTGAAGCCGTCGACCTCGGGGACAAAGCAGGTGTTTTCGCGGCGCAGCTTCAGCAGCTTAACCAAACGATCCGGCATCAAGTGGCGTTCATCGCGGCGAAACACGATCATGCTGCAGGTCCCAAAGCTGGACAGGCACGCCGCGAGGCAAATGTGATCCGGCCAGCCCGAGAATGCGAATTTCACATCGTCCGCATCAATCAGGACAATCATTGTGGTTTCAACATCCGAGATCACGGCACTCTCCAGCTTATTCTGAGGTTTACCTTAGTCACACCATGGAAAGATAGCAATTGGTCTTGAGCGACAAATTTTTAAACTTGGAACACAATGAACTGTTCTTGAGATTTCAATGAAAATGCCTAAAGTGCTTGGAAACTTGCAAGTGGAAAACAAATGACGATTATTCTGGGCTTCGTGGTCGTGATGGGCATGGTCTTTGGGGGGTATATGCTCTCTGGCGGCGACATGGGCATCATCACCCACGCGCTACCGTTCGAAGGTATGATGATCGGCGGTGCCGCGCTTGGCTCGTTTATTGCGGCGAATTCCTTTGCCAATATCGCGGGGGCAGGGCGCGCACTGGTCAAGGCATTCAAGGGCCCCAAGTGGAATTCGGGCGACTATGTGGACCTGCTGAACCTCATGTATACGCTGGCCCGCAAGTACCAGCAAAATGGCATGCTGGCACTAGATGAACATATTGAAAACCCGCAAGAAAGTTCGATCTTTTCGCAGTATCCCAAGTTGCAGAAAGACCACTTTGCCATTGATCTGATCACCGATAGTTTCCGTATGCTGGCGATGCAGTTCGATGACCCGTATCAGGCGGAAGATGTCATTAACCGCAAGCTCAAGAAGCACCACCATGAAGCGTTGGTAGCCCCCCACGGGCTGACCACCGTCTCCGACGCGCTACCCGCCATCGGGATTGTTGCGGCGGTTTTAGGCGTGATCAAGACGATGTCGTCGATCGACAAGCCGCCTGCGGTTCTGGGGGCGATGATCGGCGGCGCGTTGGTCGGGACATTCCTTGGGGTTTTCCTTGCCTATCTTTTCGTCTCTCCGGTCGCCAACCGTCTGCAAGCCATCGAAGAGCAGGACGGCATTTATTACGCCGTGATCCGCGACATCTTTATCGCGATCCTGCATGGCCATTCGCCCGCGATCTGCACCGAGATCGGTCGCGGTAACATTCCCACCAGCCTGCAGCCCAGCTTTTACGAGATGGAAGAGGCCCGCAAACAGATGCCAGAGGCCGCATAACCCATGGCCGGACGCCGTCAGATCGCTGCGCTCAAGCTGATCAACACCATCCGGCAACACGAGCTGGATGCCATCGGGGCACAGCTTTCGGGTCTACGGGCACAGCAAACATCGCTGACGGAACAAAGTGCGGCGCTGACCCAGCGGGCGATTGCTGAACAGACGGGCAGCACCTTGGAAACACAGGCCTATTTGCCCGCCTACCTATCCTCGGTTGACCGGCAACAACGTGGCTTGGCGGCGGAGGGGGATGCGCTGTCAGGGCAGATCGACACGCTAGAGGATGCGCTTTTTGCGCAGTTCCGCGCGCTTAAGACCACGCAAACGGTGCTGTCGAAAGCGCAAACCGAGGCGAAAGCCGATGCCGACAGGGCAGAACAGGCCGCACTAGACGATGCGTCGCGCGCGCTGTTCGCATTGCAGCGCCGGTAACCCCCCTTTGCCTTAGCGCCCGCTGCTGAATTTTGACACCACACCCAGCGAATTCTTGTTCTCTACATTCCGGATGACAAGCACGCAGACCGGCCAGCCCGAGGGCATCAAACCTTGCGAGGTTGGCACCGCCATGACGCTGGCCGACCCGTCGTTGATGGCAAAGGTCAGCACGACATCCGCCTGCGACGTCGCGACTGATTTTGCGAGATCCACGGTATCGTCAAAGGTCACGATGCTTTCGGTTTCAAGCCAGCTGGCAACATCCGGGTGATCGACCGCCGCGATGGTCAGCGGTTGCGCGGGATTGCCGATGGGTTCGGCACAGGTGGCGAACCATGCCCGCAGCTGAGCCACGGCGGTGGATGCGCTGCCCGCCGCGCTGTGATCCGTGTCCGAGGCGGCTTCGATCACACAGACCGCCGCATCCGCAATCGCGCCCGCGCCGATCAACTGCGAGAGCGTGTCGCGTTCGTTCTGGGTGATCCATTTATTTAGCAACGGCGCGCCGACGATTTCGACACCTGCGGCCAGACGCCCGACGTCGGCTTTGCCAAGCTCGAACTCCGGTCCGTATCCCGCGCGTGTGATCTGTTGCACCAGATGTTCCGCGGCGGTCTTTTTGATGACAGACGGCGTCTTGCGGGCCTGCTGTTCCAATGCGGCAGAAAAGGCCGTTGGCGGGGCGACTTGCACCGGCGTGTCGGGTGCCGGCGCGTCCTCTTGCGCGAGGCGGGGGAGGGAGATGATAATTTCTGTCCCCACGTCTTCGCGGCTGAAGAACGTGATCTGTCCCTGATGGTGATCGATGATGACTTTGGCGATGGTCAGCCCCAGCCCCGTGCCCCCCTTGGACCGGCTGTCAGAACTGTCGCCTTGGGTGAATTTTTCAAACACCGACGCCTGCGCGGCAGCCTGAATGCCGGTGCCGAAGTCGCGGATCGAAATGCGCAGCTGATCCCCGACCGCGTGCAGGGCGATCAGGATCTCCCCGCCGTGTTCCGAAAACTTCACCGCGTTGGACAAGAGGTTATCCAGCACCTGCACCAACCGTTTGGAGTCGCCATAGGTCAGCATTACATGGTCATCGGGCGTATCGACACGGCGCAGCGATACGCCTGCGCGTTCGGCATAAAGCTGGTTCGGCACCAGCGCCGTATTCAGCGTCTCGGACAGGTTCAGCGTCTTCATCCGGAAATCAAGCGTGCCGGTTTCGATTTTCTCCATATCCAGAATACTGTTGATCAGCAGGATCAGCCGGTCACAGCTTGAGGCGGCGATGGTGATCAGCCCCTTCATCTTGTCAGGCAACTGCCCCGTGGCACCTGATAGCACCAGCCCCAAGGCCCCTTTGATAGAGGTCAGCGGCGTGCGCAATTCGTGGCTGACGGTGGACAGGAATTCGGTCTTTGCTTTTTCGGCCACCTTGCGCTGCGACACATCGCGGTAGATAGCGATGAACCGCGGTTCGTCCTGGGCGGGGCAGACATATTCAAGGCTGATGTCGTAGGTAATGCCTGATTTCGCCTCGACTTCCCAGGTGACGCGCCGCTCTGGCCCCTTGATAAGGCCGGCGCAGCGTTCGCGCAGACTGTCATAATCCCGTTTGCCAATCAGGTCGGACAGGCTCTTGCCGCGCCAGTCGTCGCTTTCATCATGTCGCATCAGGTGTCGTGCGACCGATGCATTGGCATACATCACCGCATAGGTTTGCGGCTGGAAGACAACAACATGATCCTGCAACAGTTCCAACGTGTTGTTGAACCGCGCCTCTGACACGCCTTCGCGGGTCTTGGTCATATCCGAAGCGACAATCGCGATCTCGCGCAGCTGTTTTTCGCCGTCGGTGATCGGAATAAAGCTACATTGCAGCCAGACCGCCTTGCCGTCGGTTTTATGCAGAACGATGGTGCCTTTCCACGGGGTGCCCGACATCATGGCGGGCAAGACATCGCCCGTCAGCACACCGCGATTGCCGGCATCCATGACATCAACCAACGGCGTGCTGATCAGCGCCTCGCGGGACCGGCCGCTGGCCTGGACAAACTGGTCGTTCACATGGGTGATCGCGCCGTTCTGGTTCAGCATGCAGAACACGGTATGGGCCTCTACCGCGTTGCGATAAAATTGCTTGGACCGAACCTCCGACTTCAGCACATCCTTGCGGGCATGGGCCTGTCGCGCGTTTTCGCGCAGTTGGAAAATCAGGAACAACAGCGAAAACACGATCAGCAGCAATGTGCCCAACACCAGCCACTTGTAGGTTGAGGCAATGCGCAAGGCGGAACGTTGCAGGTAATTCTCGTAGGGGCGTGCGCGCAATGAGATCAGCAGCTCGTGCACGGATTGATAATTTTGCGGGGGCAGCCAGACGGTGCCACCGGCGGCAATCGCCTCGGGGCTGCCGGTATCTTGGCCCAACAGGGTGTCGACAAGAATGGTTAACGCCGCCTGCGGCACACCGGGGATCGTCCCCAGCACCCAATCGGGGTACAATATGGTACTGGCCCAGAACGGATAGCCCGGATGATCGACAGGGGACACGGGGCGGAAATCGTTCATATCGATCACGCCGTCGCGGGCCAGCCCTTCGAGCACACCGGCGCGCACGACGCCCACATCCACCAGACCGGCTTGCACGGCATAGACGACCTCGCGCTGGTTCCCGCCCGAAAACAGCGCGCGGGACGCGATATCGTCGATATCCAGCCGGTACTTGCGAAACTCTTGCAGCGCGAGCTTCCAACCGGTCATTTCGTCGGCCGACACCCCCATGATGCTGCGACCCGCGATATCCGGGATGGCGCGAATATCGCTGTCAGCGGTGGTAAAGACGACGACGCTGGTTTTATCATAGACCTGCCCCTCCCACATCTGGGCGACAGAGAGCAGCGGGCGGGCGTTGCTTTCGACCTCTGCCACGACAAAGGCCGCGGGATCGACAAGGAAGAAATCCAGCGCGCCTTGCGAGACTTTATTGATCATTGTGGCGTCGGTGTAAGGCGCGATCTTGAAACGGTAGTTCAGTTCCGCGCCCTGTGCGGCGGTGTTCAGCGCGGCGGCCATTGGCAACCAGCTGTCCAGCGCGCGGGTGATCCCTTCGGAGGCGAGAATACCGATGGTGATGTCACGGGGCGCATCCATCGTGTCGACCTGCTGACCAGCCGCCGGTTGCAGTGCACCGATCAGGGCTATAGCGGCACCCAAAAGCGTTCGACGCAGCTTGCCCCATGCCTGTTTCACGATTTTAGCGCCCGCCATATTCTCTTTCTGGTTCATCTCGTCGCTTTGCGGACGCCGGAAAGCATAGTCAAAGCCCGCCTCCTGCTATCAAACATCACAACGTCAAACCACTTGTAAAAGCATCCAAAGCGATCGATTCCATTGCGCCCCCACGGCATATGCTGCGGAGCATGGCAACTTGGATGTCGTCTGGTGCTGTCCTTTCACTACTGCTCGAACTGCGTTTTTTGCTGCGCCTCGTTGATCGGGCGCTTTTTGCAGTTGCGAAAAGGCTAGGCGGGGAGGGCTTTTTTGGCAATGGTAAACTCCGTTTCTGCCTGCAGGGCAGGGTGAATAGTGCCCCTGCAGCAGCAGGTACCTATCCTTTGGGATAGCGCCATAGCCACAAGCTGCTTTGGACTACCCGCCTAGGCCCGCGACGCCCTTGGGATTTAGCGTTAATTTCATCTTAACAGCTACCAAACACAGGCTGAAACAAACCCAAGGTGAAGACGATGGCAAACGCAACATTCCTAGAACTGGCCCAGATCGCCAACAACTCCTCCCTGCGCGAGGCGGTTTTGGGTGCAGTACTTGGCATCCATGTTTCGGGAAACGCTACCGACTCCGTCTTGGACATCACGGCCGACAGCACCGCGCTTAAACTCGCGGCGGACCGGATGCGCTGCGCCCGCTATGTCATGCCGACAGATGCGGACCCGACGCAGGCCATCCAGATCAACGCTGGCTTCTCTCATGTGCAGGACGTCTGGGCCGCGCCCCAGACTGCACAACCCGACCTGACCCAGGAGACAATGACCATCGCCACGCCTGACTTTATCGTGGTACCCTCCGACACGCATATCGTCGTCAATAATTTTGACGTCGCCCGCGGCGATGCGATCACCTTCCTGGGTCAGTTTTCTTCCCGCGCCGATCTGCGCGCTGCCATGTGCCTGACCGGGTCCCGCGATGTGCGCGACGGTGACGTCATCATCACGATGGAAAACGGGGCCCGCGCGGTCTTCGTGGGTGTCGCTGCCCAGGCCGAAGATCTGATCGACGCTGTGTTTGATTTTTCTGCCGAAGGGCAGACAGCCTTCAAACTGGCCGACGCGCTGAACAACGCGACCTCGGCCGAGATCGACGCCTTTGTGACCGCCCTCGGCACCGATGAATTCGACCGCGCCTTTGGCGTCGGCAGCGCTGCGGTGTTGCTTGCAAACCTCGACACCCCTGCCGCGACGCGCCTGTTGAATGTGCTCGAGGCGGAAGAACTGGACGAGCTGCTGCACAATGTAGGTGCCGGCACGCTCAAGCTGCTGCTCGAAGAGCTGACGCTGACGGAACTCGTGAATTTCCTGAGCGGCGTGAACGAGACTGTGGTCGGCGCGATGGCGGACCACATGGGAGCCACAACAATAGATGCCCTTTTGTGGGGCAAAAGCCCGGCAACGAAAGGAGGTATGCGTCAAAGTTAACTGGTTTGTCCTGTCAAAGCGGCATGCCTCGCCGCAGCCAGGGCCCGAGAAAGCACCGTGTTCGACCCGATATGATTTGAAAGGACTTAACAGCAGACGGGCATCGAATGCGGCGCTTTCCCTTTCTCGTGAACCCTCAACGCGCGAATTTTCGCGGGGCAGAGTTCATCAGCTTAATCGATTTTCGGGCCTGCTCCGGCCCTTACTACTTTGCCCTGTGGACCGGCGTAGATGCCGGCCACGGGGGCTTTTTGCGTTTTCGAAGATTTAAGCCGGTGACATCAAGCCAACCCGCCAGGGCTTAAAGCCGGACGAGGTGATTGTCCCACATCAGCGGTTTTTCCGGGTTCAACCTGCCAGAGAGACGCTGAACGATACCGGTACCGCTGGTCACAACAAAATCTTCCGGTGCCGCGGCAACACCGCAGACATCGGTAAGCGCGATACTACGGGTGTATGACGCGGTTGCTGCGTCAAATACCTGCACCAAACCGGCACGGGGCGAGGTTACGGCAATCTCGGACCCGTCGTCCGACAGGGCAATACTGCCGATGTACCCGTGCATATCTTCGGCACCGTCCAGCAAGAGCGGTGTCTCTCCTTGCTGATGCAGCCCGACAAGCGCGGGGGCATCGCCGTCGCCTTGCCATTGCATCCCGAAAGCGACACGCCCGTCGGACCCTACGGCCAGATGCCGGATCGAGTTGCGGTGCATGTCATGGGGCAGTTCTATCTGCTCTAGAATACGACGGTCGTTGATGTAGGTGAGGTTGGGCCGCATGGTGGGGATATTCAACTTGGCGCGCCCTGAATCGGGATGCGTATCAATCCCGCCGTTCGCCACGACCAGCGTGTCGCCACCGGGCAGACGTTTGATATCATGAGGGCCGACACCGCCGCTGGCAAATTCATCGACGCGTACATAGCCAAGCGCCACGTCCCAGACACCAATGCGTCCGATGCCGTTGGCATAGTCATTTTCGGTCGTGTAAAGCAGGCTCCCGTCGGCGGAAAAAGCCCCGTGCCCGTAGAAGTGCCGCCCCTCGGGCGCGTGCAGCGTGGCCTTGACCCGCCCCGACATGCAGTCGATCACCAGTGCGAAATTGCCGGGGCGCCGTGCAAAGGCGACAGCTTGCGGCTTGGACGGATGCGCCGCCGCCGCGTGGCCGCGACCGGGCAGGGGGATTTCGAACACCACCTCAAGCGCCGCGTCAATGCCGCAGAGCACAAAGCTGCCATCGCGCAGACCGGCAGCGGCAAGATAGGCCGGCCCACCCGCATCGGCCCAAGTCGGGGCGGGCACCAATCCTGATGCCAGCATCCCTGCAATGAAATGGCGGCGGTTGGTCATGGGATCAATCTCCGTCCAATGCGTTAAAGCCCGAAGCGACGCCCAAATGCGGGCCCAGATCTTGGCGGGCCACATCGCGGATCGCGGCAACAGACTGCTGCAACACCTCTACACGCAGACGGGATTGCGGCTTGGCCGTTCCAACGAACACAGGGTCGTCCAGGTCGGCAGCGATTGCCAGCGCCTCGTCAAACCGGTCGTCAAAGGCGGCCACCACGGCCACGTCATCCGCCGCCAACCGCTCCGCCAGATCCTGCAGAGAGGTGAGCGCGACCACGACATTGCGCAAAGACCGCCCCGATCGCCGCGTCTCTGCCCGATTGGGGCGCGGGCGGTCAAAGCTGCCCATGGGGCGTCCGATGCGGGTGTCGGCGGTAAATTCCAGCCCGAGGTTCAGCGCCTTGAAAAGCTCTTGCGCGGCTTCCTCGGTGCTGCGGTAGGGACCTCCTTCGGCGGGGGTGGCAAGGGCCTCGGCATAGCCAGAGGTCCAGCCGTCCAGAATGGCTTGGGACTGCGTGGCGATATCGGCAGTTACCGTCTGCACCAAGGCGCAGCGATAGCCAGCATCGCCCATCGTGCTGATCTGGTCGTCATACAGCAGGAATTCGAGCGCATAGAAACCGCGCCCCGCGATGGAAACATCGGCATAAGCCTGCGCGTCACGGCCCACGGGATCGGCATCCGTGATGAGCCCCGCGAGCGTTTTGGGTGTGGCCCCACGGCTGTCGGGCCAGAAGGCCAGCGCAAAGGCGCGGTTGTCGGTCTCGGACGGGCCAAAACGCAGATGGCTCACCGCGATCCACGCGTCAAAGGCTTCGTGGTAGGCATTGCGCAACGCGGCGTCATCGGCAGCGCAATTCTGCTGGGCAACGGCGGCCAATGCATCCGTACGCTCTGCCAGTGTGGTATAGCGGGGCAGGATGTGATGATCGACCACATCGCGCAAAACGGCGGAGCCTACCTCGGCCGCAGCACCCAATGGTGCGCAGAAAAGACCAAGGGCGAGGACCAGTTTTTTCATGTTACAAACTTTCCAGATAGTGGATCAAAGCATCACGGTCTGCGGGTGGCATGTCAATGACGCGGTTCTTGGCGGGCTCGGCCTCTCCGCCATGCCAAAGCACGGCTTCCAGCAGTGACCGCGCGCGCCCGTCGTGCAGGAATTGCGTATGTCCCGATACGGTTTCGGTCATGCCAATCCCCCACAGCGGCGCGGTGCGCCATTCGGTGCCGGTGGCGCGGGCCTCGGGGCGGTGATCGGCCAAGCCTTCGCCCATGTCATGCAGCAACATATCGGTATAGGGCCAGATCAGCTGAAAGCTTTGCTCTGGCTGGTCCTTCAGACGATGGGTGACAAAGCTGGGCTGGTGGCAGTCGGCGCAGCCCGTCTCATGGAACACCTGTTTGCCGCGCAGCACCTCGGGTGTGTCCGCGTCACGACGGGCGGGCACGGCAAGGTTACGGCTGTAGAAGGTGACCAGATCCAGCCCTTCAGCGTCAATCTCGAACCCGCGCACGTCACCGGCCCCATGAGGCGCGTTTACGCAGGCATCCTGAATGGTCGAACAATCGCCAAACGGATCGCCGAAGATCGGGTTAGAGATGCCGATATCGCCCGCAAAGGCCCCAGCTGATTGTTCGCGGATCGTGGGCATCCCGGCCTTGAGCCCGAAACGGCCCAGCATCGGCATGTTGTATTCCTGCGACCAGACGATATTGGCGCGGCCCGAAATACCGTCACTATCCGCGTCATTCGGGTCTGCGAGCGCCAGAATATCCGCGGCAGGGATCGCTTCGAGAAGCCCAAGCCCGATCATTTGCGGCGTCACACGGGGCGACAGCATCGCGTCGGGGTGCAGCGGACCATAGCCAAGATCAGCCGCGGTGTATGTCGGGTGCCGCAAGGACACGACCTGCCCGCCCGACAGGGTCACGGGGACTTCGGTATAATCGATCTGCAAGCGGTACTCGGCACTATGCCCCGAGACGGCGAAATCCTGCATCTGCGTGCCGTAGGTGGGTTCGGCGAGCGTGGCCAGATACCCTTCGATCTCTTTTATGTTGCCGGCGTCTTCGTTGCCCGGAATAGACACGCGGAGGAACATGGAAATCGCGCTGTCGTCGGGGCCCTCGGGCGGGTGGCCGCGCCCGTCCTTGATGTGGCAGCTTTGGCACGACCGCGCGTTGAACAAGGGCCCCAACCCGTCAGAGGCCAGCGTCGAGGAAGGCGACGACACCCACAGCTTGCGAAACAGCCCATTGCCCAGCTTGAAGGTCAGCTCGTCCTCGAACGACATATTACCCGAGGCCTGCGAAAACGCATCGGCGTTCATGCGCGGGCGAACGGTGGCCGCGCCGCCGCTGTTCACCTCGAACGGGCTGGGGGCGTCAAAACTGTCGGGTGGGGCGGTCACATCGGCGATACGGGCCGTCTCATCGGCGGTACGCGGGATGATATCCAGATGGGGTTCATCAAGCGGCCCGGCGTAGACCGGACCGCTCAATAGGGGCAGGGACATCACCAGGGCCTGAGGGATAAAAGACCGGAGGAAATGCATATTCTGCCCTATTTCGATATTAGAAGGGGATCACCAGCGATGCCCCGACAGCGGTAAAGTCGTTGCCGTCTACATCGTAGAAGCCGACGCCACCACCAAGCGACATATCATTCTCGAACGTGTAGTCTACACCCACGGTGATCAAATCGTCGTAACCATTCGCGGTGTTGTCGATGCCGGTGTAGCTGGCAGAGTAGGCCCACGGCCCCTGAACGTAAGAACCGCCCAATGTCGCATAGGTGGAATCCTCGCCCGTGCCTGCGAACCCGTCGAAATAGGCCACTTCGGCGATCAGGTCGAAACCGTTGCCAAAGTCATGCGCCATCCCGATGACGGCCCCTTTTTCGTCGGATACATCGCTGTCACCCGCGGTCAGGAAACGCCCGCCAACCCAATAGGTCGTGTCGCCAACTTCTTGCGTGTACTGTAGCGCCACGTTGTTCAGCTTGCCGGTGTTACCCGCGCCGCCGTCCGCGGTGGTGTTGCGGCCGCGTTTTGTCCCCAGCGAGTCGCTGAACGCCGTGTCATCCGCATAGAACAGCGCAAAGGACAGAACCCCGCCGGAGGCGGCGACGGGCATGTCGAATGTCGCACCGATCACTTCGGACAACTCATAGTCTTCGGCCAGCGACGTGCCGTAGAAACCGGGGGCTGCGTCCCATGCAACAGCGAAGGTCGGGCTTACTTTACCGACGCTCAGCTCGCCTGCGGCCAGATCAAAGCGCAGGCCAAGTTCGTTCACATAAAGACCCAGATCGTCGAACTGACGGGTCTCGGCCGGGTCTGTGACGCTTTCCAGGGTCACTTCACCAAACAGCGTGATGCTGGTCGCGACACCAGCTTCGAAGGCGAGCGAAAGGCTGGCGTAGTTATCGGTCAACTCGCCTGCAGGATCATCGGATGTGACGGTGCTGTCGACGCCGATTTCAAACTCACCGCCCCAGACAAATGCCTGTTCTTGAGCCAAAAGGGGAGTGGCACCGGTCAGCGCCAAAGCGCAACCGGCGAGAGCTAGTTTCTTCATTCTTGTTTACTTTCAGTGGGAGGAGGAACTCATGAAAACGGGGTATTACTCGAACACGGCGCCGGGGCTATCGAGGCTGTCGGAGCCTTCAATCGCCACGTCATCGACGCCGAGTGTGGCAACGACGCGTTCGATGGTCTTGGTCTGTGCGATCAGGGCGTTCACCCCCCCCATGACCAAGGCTTCGCCGCCCTTGTTGCCGCGCGCCATCATCTGGTCATAGGACATGCCCGCTTCGGCAGCGGTCTTGATCTGGCCAAGCTTGCGCATGGTGGTCGACAGGTTCAGCTGCATTTCCGCATCCAGATCAGCGTTTTCGGCAGCGACCAGATCGGACAGGGACGGGCCGGTGACCAGCGTGCCGTCGGTACGCGCATAGGCTCCGAGGTACACGTTCTGGATGCCCAGACCGTCGTAATAGTGGCTGTTGTGCGTGTTGTCCGAGAAGCAGTCATGCTCTTCTTCAGGGTCGTTCAGCATCAGACCAAGGCGCATGCGTTCGCCCGCGAGCTCACCGTAAGACAGCGACCCCATGCCTGTCAGCATCGCCGAGATCGCGCCGTCTTCGTTGTCGGTCAGGTTGGTGCGCGCGGCACCGCCTTCGGCCCATTGTGCAACCATATATTCCAGATCGGTCACGATCAGATCGGCAGCAGCCTTGAGGTACTGACCGCGGCGGTCGCAATTATCATTGGTGCAGTCTTCGCCCGTGGCGTAGTCTGTCCAGTCACGCCCACCGGCCCCGTGTTCCGTGCCGTTCAGATCCTGCCCCCAGAGCAGGAATTCAACCGCGTGGTAGCCCGACGCCACATTGGCTTCGTTCCCGTCGGCTTCGTGCAAGGTTTCGGCAAGGAAGTCGGGGGTGATTGTGCTGGCGTCAACTTCGGTGCCCGACAGTGTGAAGGTCGCGTTCGCGATAACGTTCAACGCGGCGGCGGCGTTTTCATCGGTGGCCCCGCCATATGAGGCATCAACATAGTCGATCAGACCTTCGTCCAGTGGCCAGGCGTTCAGCTTGCCTTCCCAGTCGTCAACGATGGGGTTACCGAAACGGTAGGCTTCGGTCTGCTGGTAGGGGACGCGCGCTGCCAGCCACGCGGTGCGGGCGGCTTGCATCGTGTCGGCGGAGGGCTCTGCGATCAGGGCATCCACGGCGTCGACCAGCGCTTGGGCTGTGATCAGGCTGTCGCCGTAGGCGGCTTCGGCGATGTCGGCGTATGTGTCGATCACCTCGGACTTCTCTACCGCCAAAGCGGGGGAGGCCAAGGTCAATGCAAGCACAGAGGTCATCAAGCTGCGGGTCATACGTTCAGTTCCTTTTGACGGATCGCGCCTGCGGATGCTGTCGACAATTGCGGATCGACGGGCCGCGCCGGAGGCATGGAAATTATGCGCAATACCTGAACAGTATCGCGGGGAAGGTCAACCCGACAATTTTAGTAAGATAACTTTTTTGCCGCTCACGTTTTTGGCATTGCCCAAAAAATACGCGGTGATCCTAGGGGCTTACTATGTAAGGCGTGCGACCTGGGGCAAAGTAGGGTCAGAAGCATTCAACCGATCAACGGCAAATCCTGCTGCGGTCTTGTACTGCGCCATATACTCGGCCCGTTCCTGAGGAGGGATCACGTCGTCGATCTGGTCGAAGGCACCGCCACAACGGTCGTTCACCATGTTCAGCAGCCCGAAAGGACCGGCCCCGCGATTGCGTAGGATCAGCTCTGATATCGGTCCGCAATAAGCGTCGTCAAAACTGCGCAGCGCCGCGGGGGTTACCCCGTCTTGCAGGAAGCGCGCGCACAGATGGCGGGCGTCCATGATCGCCTGGCTCGCGCCGTTCGATCCCGTGGGATACATGGCATGGGCCGCGTCGCCGATCAGGGCAACAGGGCCGTCGACCCATGTGGGGATCGGATCTCGGTCGATCATCGGGTTCTCGTAAATCTCTGTCGCGCCGCGCAGCAGGGCGGGGACATCCAGCCAATCGTAAGTCCAGCCGTCAAAGTGATGTGCAAAGTCCGACAGCTCCGCCGGACGGTACCAACCGCTTTTGCGATCCTCGGTCTCGTCCAGCGTGACTTCGGCGATCCAGTTGATGGTGGCATAGCCCTCGGCATCGGGGGCTGAAATCGGATAGATCACCATGCGCTGGCGGTGGTCGCCAAGCCCGACAAACGAAGACCCCGTGCGCACCGGTTTTGCCCGCGAGGTGCCGCGCCACATCAAAGCACCACCCCAGTGGATCGGCGGCTGATCGGGATGCATCTGCGCACGCACGGCGGAATGTATCCCGTCGGCACCGATCAGCAGGGTGCCCTCGGCACGTGTCTGTGACCCGTCGGCATGGGCGATATGCGCGGTTACGCCACCCGCTGGCCCGTGGGTGTATCCGGTGATCTTGGCGCCAAGCTGCACGGCCTCGGCACCAGCGCGGTCCACCAGCGTTTGATACAATAGCATATGCAGCTGGCCCCGATGCGCGGCATATTGCGGCCAGCGATAGCCTGCGTCGGTGCCGCGCGGCTCTGCGTAAATCTCTTGCCCCTTCTGCCCGACCAGCGCCCATTCCTTTGCGGGCACGCCGATTTCGTCAAGCTGCGCTTCGGTCAACCCCAGATCAAAGAGCTCGCGCACGGCATTGGGCTGGATGTTGATCCCCACACCCAGCGGTTTCAAGCTGCGCACCTGTTCATAAACGGTGCAGCGCAGGCCAAGCTGGTGCAGCGAAAGCGCCAGTACTAGGCCGCCGATACCGCCGCCTGCGATCAGGATATGGGGTTGGGTCATGGTGCAGTTCCGCTTTCGACTAGGGGCAATTCGTTGCGCGACGAACGTCCTACATCATGGTGCGGAAATCAATGGGATGTCTGGGAAAGCGGGGCACACCCCGCATCGCCGGAGCGCGAGGCGCTGCAACGGCAAATGGCCCGTGGGGGCCGGAAGCGCAAAGGACCGTTTAGGCGGATTCCAGCGCGGATTGTTCGGCAATCAAAGCTTCGGAGGATTTTAGGAAGTCATCCAGACCAAAGATAATCTCGGTCGGGCAGTTGGCGATCTTGCCCTTGGGGCCATCCAGATGCGCGTCAATCGCAAGCTCGTTGTCGCGCGCCACGGTACCCAGATCGTCGAACCCTAAAGAACCGGCCGTGCCCGCGATCTGGTGCAGAATGGTACGGGCTTCGGCGAGGTTATCGTTGATCTCTTGCAGCGTGCTGCCTTCCCAGGCGGCCAGTGCGTGCTCGGCCAGCGCACGCTGGCGCTGCTCTAGCATATCGAGGAACCGCGCGCGAATACGCTCGATCCCCGGTAACTCCAGCTTCTTGTGCATCACGCTGTTCTCCCCACATTCCAGAAGTCGTTCTGGACCTTCTGGTAGTTGGCTGTCGCTTCTTCGGCAGAGGCATGCGCCTCTGACAGCGCATCCATGACCGAGGAATTTGTCTTCCACATCAACCGCACCGCCTTGCCGGCGCAAATACGTGGGTTGATGTGTTGACCACGGTTATCGAACAATTCGGTTTTTGCCAGCGAAATGTTGATATTATTCGCCAAAAGCTTTGGATCAGGGCGCCAGCCGCTTTCTGTGATGCATACAAACGTGCCGCCGCCTGCGTAAGACATGAGGAACTGGCACCCTTCCAGCGTATCCGAAATGATCTCTCCGACATCGCTGAGCATGCTGCAGAATTCGAAGTTCGACATGTTTTCGTGGAAGATTTCGACATCGCGGATGTTGAAGGCAAAACAGATCGAGCCGAACAGGTCGCTGCGCGACAATTGCTGCACATAGTTCTCAAGCGCCATGAACTCGATCAGGTTGTTCACATCATGGATCGCCATCGGCTCGTGTAATTGCACGGCGCGTTCGGGCCGACCGTCGTGATGGGTAACCGCCTTGGCCGCGAACACTTTGCTCGTGCGGGTTGCCAACCCGTCAACCGCGCGTTCAACCAGCGACAGCCGCGCCTTAAGCTCGGTCATTTCGAACGGCTTGGTCACATAGTCGGTCGCACCGGCAGAGAAGGCGGCGTCGATATAGGATTTTTCGGACATCGCGGTCAGCATCAGGATCGGCGCATCCATATATTGCTTCATCGCACGGATCTGGCTGGCCAGCTGGATACCGTCGGTGACCGGCATCTGAATATCCAGAAGGAAGCTGTCGAACGGGGCGCGGGCGTTGTCCTTGATCGCCTCAAGTGCATCGGCAGCGCATTCGGCAGTGACCAGTGTATGGTCTGTCATGCCTTCAATGAAATGCGACAAAAGCTCTAGGATGATTGGGTCGTCATCTACCGCAAGAATTTTCATTTGTTTGCCTTACTACTTGTCCGTAACAGCTCGGTATGGCTGTTTCTGTTGTTTTCTATCTGATGGCGAAACTTGTCATAATTGGGGCGATCTCGGTTAAATACTTAGGCATTTAGGCTAATTAGATGTTCGTTTGAGCAGTTGAATAGACGAAAGGGACCATTCGATGACGACGGCACAGAGCAAGAAAAATAAAGCCGATTCAACGGTTTTCGGCACAACGCCAGAGGGTGAAAAGATCGTCCGGCATCAGATCAGCAATGGCGGTACGTCGATTTCCGTTTTGTCTTGGGGGGCAACGATTCAAGAGCTTCGCGTCATGGGGGAATCGCATTCGCTGCTACTGGGCGGGCGCGACGTGGCTGCCTATCTTGGCAGCATGCAGTACTTCGGCGCGGTGGTCGGTCCGGTCGCCAATCGCATCGCGGGCGCAGAGATGGAGATTGCGGGCATCCGGCATCAGCTTGATCAAAACGAAGCAGGACGGACCACATTGCACAGCGGCGTCGCGGGGTATTCTGGCCGGAACTGGCGCTTTACCAATGTCACCCCCACGGGCTGCCGGCTTGAGCTGCACCACCCCGACGGGTTGGGCGGGATTCCCGGGAATATTGACGCCTCTGTTACATACACGATTGATACTGCAGGACATCTAGAGATCGAGATGACGGGCGCGGCGGATCAGCCCACCTATTTCAATCCCGCCTTTCATGGCTATTGGAACCTGTCGGGATCGGCGGATCTGTCGGATCACCGCCTGATGGTGCCCGCGACCAGTTACCTTGCTGTGGATGACGCTCAACTCCCGTTAGGCGCGCCCGTCTCGGTAGCGGGCAGCGAATTCGACTATCGCCATGCGCGCGCCATCGGGCCGGTGCTGGATCACAACTTTTGCCTGTCCCAAGGCGGGGACCAGATGGTGCTTGCGTGCCGGTTAAGCACTCAACGTCTACAGTTGGATGTGTTGACAGATCAACCTGGGGTGCAGCTCTATAACGGCGCGCATATTGATACAGGTGCGGATCTGGGCGTGGACGGAGGCGCCTATGGGCCCCAGGCAGGGCTTGCGATCGAGCCGCAGTTCTGGCCCGATACCCCGCACCACCCCGAGTATCCCGATTGTTTGCTGCTGCCGGGAAAGCCCGTGCGCTACCGATCCCGGTTCGAGCTGCGCCGCATTTGACAGCTTTACCGTGGTAACCTCACGTTTTTTTGGGGCAGGGTCGAATTGACACTTGGTTCAAGATGTATCAGTGCGCTATATAATAAGGTAAACATATTAAAAGCGGACAAGACATGCGTACCAAGATCAACCCCGACAGCTTTGGTTTCCTTATCAGCGACATCGGCAGGCTCAGCCGTGGCGTATTCGAGCGCGAGATCGAAGCCGCCGAGCTTCCTGTGACGGCGGCAGAGGCACGGGTGCTGGCGCATATGGCGCGCTGCGGGGCGACGCGGCAGCATATGCTGGCTGAAAGTCTTGGCATGACGCCGATGAGCCTCACGGGGTTTCTGGACCGTCTGGAAGCGGCAGAGCTGATTGCCCGTACCGCCGACCCGAATGACCGCCGCGCCAAGATCGCGTCCCTGACCCCGCGAGCCAATGACATCCTGTCGCAGATCGCACAGGCCGGCGCACGGGTAGAGACAATCATTTCGGAAGGATTGACGCCAGAGCAGTGGCAGACCTTCCGCGCCACGGCCTTGACCCTGCGACAGAACCTGTCGGCGTCCCGCGGGGCGACGTGCAAATCTGAGGCCGCCGAATGACAACGCCCATTATGTCAGAACGGCGGGTCAGTCTGATCGGCGCGCTTCTGGTGGCCATCGGACCTGTATCGATGGCCTTGTATACGCCCGCGATGACAGAGCTGGTGCGCGTCTTTGACACCACGGAATCCGCGATCAAGCTGACGCTGACGCTTTATTTCGGGGGCTTCGCCTGTGCGCAGCTGATCGCAGGGCCGCTGTCGGATGCGCTTGGACGGCGGCCGATCACGATTGCCTTCATGGCGCTTTATTGTGTGGCCAGTGTCGCTGCGACCCTGTCGCCCACGGTAGAGGTTCTGATGGGCGCGCGTTTCCTGCAAGGCATCGGTGCCTCCGCGGGCATCGCGATCTCGCGGGCATTGGTGCGGGATCTGTTCACCGATGACCGGTCGTCGCGGATCATGAACCTGATCGGGATTATTCTAGCTCTTGGTCCGGCGCTGGCCCCGACCATCGGGGGGCTGATGCTGCCGGTGTTTGGTTGGCAGTCGATTTTCTTGCTGATGACCGTGATCGGTTTCCTCGTGATCTGGGTCGCGCTTTTTTCCATGAAAGAAACCGTGACCGCAGACCCCTCGCGCCTGAATTTCAAGGCGCTTGGCCGGACCTACAAGGCTTTGCTCAGCAATCCGCAGTTCCTATCCGCCGCTTTGGTGATGGGCGGTGCACTTGGGGCGCTCTATGCGCAGGCGACATTCCTGCCGTTTATCCTGATGGACGAGGTCGGGCTGACGCCTGCGCAATTCGGGGCGTCGATGTTGGCGCAATCGGGCAGCTTCTTTACCGCGTCCTTGTTGGTGCGTCAGCTGATGGGCCGGTTTTCGGCAGACCGGCTGGTCGGGCCGGGGCTGGTGTTTGTGGCCTTGGGCAGTCTGGGGACGTTAACCCTGCTGCTTTGGCCGCCGAGCTTTCTGCATGTGATGGTGCCGGTCGCGACCTATTCTTTCGGGATTGCCTTTGTGATGCCTGCCATGTCCACCGCGGCACTTGCCCCCTTTGGGCGGGCTGCGGGGGCGGCGGCGTCGATGCTGGGCTTTATCCAGATGGGGTCCGGTTTGTTGGTCGGGTCGCTTGGTGCCTTGCTGGGCAATGCGCTTTTGGCTATGGCAACCCTAATCCCGATGATGGGCGCGGTAGCTTGCGTGTCGTTTCTGGTTTATCGCAAGATCCAGCCTCGGCCCGCAGCCGCTGCACCGGCAGAAACCCGTGCCACCTGCGGGCCCAAGGTGACGGCGCCGTCGCCCGTGTCGGCACCGGAAAAATAGGGCAATTTGTCCGCCCCATCCACAGCACCCCGCGGTGGTGCTTTCGATTTGAACTAAAAGACAGGATCGTCAGAATGTACTCCTTGATCTCCGGGCTGCGCTGCGCCGCCCTTGCAACGGCTATTTGTGCGGTGTCTGTCCCCGCAACGGCGCAGCAGGGCGAACGCCCGCCCGCTGCCGTCACCGTCATGACGATGCAGCCGCAGGATGTGCAGCTTGCCACGACCTTGCCCGGACGCGTTGTCGCCTCTGCCGAGGCAGAGGTGCGCCCGCAGGTAGCCGGCATCATCACAGAGCGTCTGTTTGCCGAGGGTGAGCCCGTGGCGGAAGGCGATGTGCTGTTTAAAATTGATCCCATCGTTTACGAGGCCGCTGTCGCGCAGGCGCAGGCATCGGTCGCGCAGGCGCAGGCGCAAGCCAGCTCTGCCGAGCGGGAGGCCAAGCGGCTCGAGGAACTATCCTCGCGCAATGTTGCCAGCGATCAGGCGCTGGATGCGGCGGTAGCGGCACGCGACAGCGCGGCGGCTTCGCTTCAGGCGGCGCAGGCGGGGCTGCGCTCTGCCCAGATCGAGCTGGATCACACGCAGGTCCGCGCCCGTCTATCGGGCGAGATCGGGCGGTCCCTGACCAGCCCCGGTGCCTTGGTGACCAACAGTCAGGCCAGCCCTCTGGCCGTGATCCGCAACATTGATCCGGTCTACGTCGATGTGACGCAATCAGCGGCCGAACTGCTGGATTGGCGGCGCGGCAATGCGGAAAAGCGCCTTGGCGATACCCCGCGCGAGGTCAAGCTGACGCTGGCCGATGGCAGTATCTATGACCAGACCGGTACGCTGACCGCCGCCGAACCCGATGTGGACCAGCAAACCGGTGTCGTCGTGCTGCGGATGGCCTTTGACAACCCCGACCGTCTGCTGCTGCCGGGCATGTATGTGCGCGTTGAAATGCCCACGGGGATCGCGAAAGGTGCCTTCCTTGTCCCGCAAGAAGCCGTAAGCCGCGACCGTCGCGGGCAGCCGCTGGCGATGGTGGTGAACGGCGACAACGTCGTCGAACAGCGCCAGTTGACCGTGCTGCAGGACCGCGGATCGGACTGGATCGTGAGCGAGGGGTTATCGGCGGGCGACCGTGTGATCGTGATGGGGCTGCAAAAGGCCGCGCCCGGTGCGACCGTTACTCCGCAAGAGCAAGCCGCCCCAGACGCCAAGTCCGAGGACGCCGCACCGGCACCCGCCGAATAACCAAAAGCCGGAGCGTTTTGCATGGCCCGTTTCTTTATTGACCGCCCCATCTTCGCATGGGTGATTTCGATTTTCATCATGGGTATCGGCGTCTTGTCGATCCTCAACCTACCCGTGGCGCAGTACCCGCAGATCGCGCCGCCCTCTGTGGCTGTGCGCGCGTCCTATCCCGGTGCCTCGGCGCAGACGGTGGCCAATACGGTGACGCAGGTGATCGAACAGCAGATGACCGGTCTGGACGGGCTGCGCTATATCTCGTCGTCGTCCACCAGCGAAGGCGGGGCGAGCATTACGCTGACCTTCGAGACCGGCACAGATGTCGATATCGCGCAGGTGCAGGTGCAGAACAAACTGTCGCAAGCCTCTGCCTTGTTGCCGGAACCGGTGCAGCGGCAGGGGATCACGGTGCAAAAATCCTCTGCCGGCTTCTTGATGGTGATCGGGCTGATTGGCGAGAACGGGAAGTATGACGCCACCGATCTTGGCGATTACATGCAATCCAATCTGGTGAACGAGATCAGCCGCGTCGAAGGCGTAGGCAGCGTACAAGTGTTCGGGGCGCAATACGCGATGCGCATCTGGCTTGATCCGGTGAAGCTCGCCGCGTTTGAATTGACCCCGTCCGACATCGTGGCAGCGGTTTCAGCCGAGAACGCGCAGATTTCAGCGGGATCCTTTGGCAGCCGTCCTGCCGTCGAAGGGCAGGCGCTGAACGCCACGATCACCGCGCAATCTCTGCTGACAAGCCCCGAGGATTTCCGCCAGATTGTGCTGCGCGCAGAAACCGACGGCGGGCTGGTGCTGCTGAATGATGTCGCGCGGGTCGAGATCGGGTCGGAAAGCTATGCCACGATCTCGCGCTACAACCGTAATGCGGCGACCGGCATGGCGGTCAGCCTTGCCCCCGGTGCCAATGCGCTGGATACAGCCGCCGCCGTCGAACAGCGGATCGAGGAACTGTCGGCGTTCTTCCCCGAAGGCGTGAGCTATGTCGTGCCCTTCGATACGACGCCCTTCGTGAAAATCTCTATCGAAGAGGTGATCAAGACCCTGATCGAGGCGATCGTGCTGGTCTTCATCGTCATGTATCTGTTCTTGCAGAACATCCGCGCCACCTTGATCCCGACGCTGGCGGTGCCGGTTGTATTGCTGGGCACCTTTGGCGTGCTCGCGGCCTTTGGCTTTTCGATCAATACGCTGACGATGCTGGGCATGGTGCTGGCGATTGGTCTGCTCGTCGATGACGCGATTGTGGTCGTCGAGAACGTCGAACGGATCATGGAGCAGGAACACATCGGCCCGCTTGAGGCGACGCGCAAGTCGATGGACCAGATCACCGGCGCCCTGATCGGGATCGCGGTGGTTCTGTCGGCGGTCTTTGTGCCGATGGCGTTTTTCCCCGGCTCGACGGGGGTGATCTATAAGCAGTTCTCGATCACCATCATCTCGGCGATGACGCTGTCGGTGGTGGTCGCGTTGACCCTGACGCCCGCGCTTTGTGCGTCTCTGCTCAAGCAGGGCAGCCACGAGAAGCGGCGCGGGTTCTTTGGCCTGTTCAACCGCGGTTTTGACAAGACACTTGGTGGGTATACCGGCACGGTCGGCTGGCTCGTGCGGCGTCCGCTGCGGGTCGGGCTGGTCTATCTGGCGATCATCGCGGCGATGGTGTTCTTGTTCATGCGCACGCCCGCAGGCTTCCTGCCGGCCGAGGATCAGGGCACGCTGTTCACACTGGTGCAGGCCCCCACGGGGGCGACGGCGGAACGCACGCTTGAGGTCATCAAACAGGTCGAGAACTACTATCTGGAAAACGAGGGCGACGTCGTTGAATCCGTCTTCGGCGTAGTGGGCTTCAGCTTTGCGGGCCAAGGGCAGAACCTTGGTCTGGTCTTCGTACGACTGAAAGACTGGGAGCAACGCACAGAGGCGGCGCAAAGCGTGCAGGCGGTGGCGGGGCGGGCCTTTGGTGCCTTCAGCCAGATACAGGATGCGATGGTCTTCCCCATCGTGCCGCCCTCGGTCAGCCAGCTTGGCAACGTGTCGGGCTTTGATTTCTACCTGCAAGGCCGCGGCGGTCAAAGCCACGAACAGCTCCTGGAGGCCCGCAATCAGCTTTTGGGGATGGCGGCGCAAAGCCCGCTGATCGCCTCTGCCCGCCCCAGCGGGTTGGAAGATGCGGCGCAGTTCAATCTGGATATCGACTGGCGCCGCGCCGGTGCGATGGGGGTCAGTGCCACGGATGTGGGCAACCTGCTGACCGTCGCCTGGGCGGGTCGTTATGTGAACGACTTTGTCGATGAGGGGCGGATCAAACGGGTCTATGTGCAGGGCGAGGCCGCTGCCCGCGCGACCCCGTCGGATCTTGAGAAATGGCGCGTGCGCAATGACAGCGGGGGGCTGGTGCCCTTCTCTAACTTTGCCGAAGGAAGCTGGGCGTACGGGCCGCAGGGGGTGAACCGCTATAACGGTATCCCCGCGATGCAGATCCAGGGTTCTCCCGCCGAAGGGGTCAGCACAGGCGAGGCAATTGCAGAGCTTGAACGTCTGGTCACCCAGTTGCCCCCCGGCTTCCAGATCGCCTGGACCGGGTTGTCCTTGGAGGAACAGGAATCCGGCAACCAGGCCCCCTTGCTGTACGGTCTGTCCCTGGCGGCGATCTTCTTGGCGCTGGCGGCGCTTTATGAAAGCTGGTCGATCCCCTTTGCCGTGATGCTCGCCATGCCAATCGGCATTTTGGGGACCTTGACCGGCGCCTATCTGGGCGGGTTCGAAAACGGGGTTTTCTTTCAGGTCGGGCTGCTGACTGTTGTGGGCCTGACGGGGAAAAACGCGATCCTGATTGTCGAGTTTGCCCGCGACAGACGGCAAGAGGGCGAAAGCATCTTTGACGCCGCTATCGACGCCGCGCGGCAACGGTTCCGCCCCATCATTATGACCTCTATGGCGTTCTCGCTGGGGGTATTGCCGCTGGTGCTCAGCACCGGTGCGGGGTCCGGCGGACGTACCGCGATTGGGGCCGGTGTGCTGGCCGGTACGATTGCCGCAACTGTTCTGGGGGTTCTTTTCGTGCCGTACTTCTTTGCGATGGTGGCGCGTTTCATCGGGAAGGATCCGGTCAAGGACACCACCGGCTAGGCATCACCTTGCTTTGATGAAGTCAGGACGGAGGCAATCGCGCGTTGCCTCCGTCTTTTGCGTTGGGGCACATTGACGCGCCGCGGTTGCGGGCTAGTTCCCTCTGCGAGGGAAGCCCCAACATTCCACGCCAGCAGCCAACATCCAATAGGAGGAGCCAGCATGATAAACTTTACCCTGAACGGCAAAGAGGTGAGCGTAGACGCGCCCGATGACACGCCCCTCTTGTGGGTGCTGCGCGACGACCTGCGGCTGACCGGCACGAAATTCGGCTGCGGTATCGCGCAATGCGGTGCCTGCACGGTCGAGTTGAACGGCATGACCCGCCGCAGCTGCGTCACCCCGCTTTCTATGGTTGAAGGCTCCTATGTGACCACAATCGAGGGTGTCGACGGGCCAGAGGCCAAAGCGGTTCAAGCGGCATGGGAGGCGATCGACGTGCCCCAATGCGGCTGGTGCCAATCCGGTCAGGTGATGAGCGCCACGGCGCTGCTGCGCGAGATCCCGAACCCCACGGACGAGGATATCGACAATGCCATGGCCGGTAACATCTGCCGCTGCGCCACCTATGTCCGTATCCGCGAGGCGATCAAGAACGCCGCCAAAGAGCTGGAGGGGTAAGCCATGACCAATCTTAATCTCTCTCGCCGCGGTTTTCTGTCTACTGCTTCTGCCGGACTGGTGATCGGCGTTGTTCTACCCGAAAAATCGCGCGCCCAGTCCGGTGCCGCGACCGCCTTTGACCCGGCGGCCGATCCGACCACATTCGCGCCGAACGCCTTTGTTCGTGTCGCCCCCGATGACACGGTGACGGTGCTGATCAAACATATCGAATTCGGGCAAGGGCCGAACACCGGCCTTGCGACCCTCGTGGCCGAGGAACTGGATGCCGACTGGTCGCAGATGCGTGCCGAAAGCGCGCCTGCCAATGATGAACTTTACGCCAATACGCTGTTCGGGTTGCAGGGCACAGGCGGGTCCACCGCGATGGCGAACAGCTATATGCAGATGCGCAAGGCCGGCGCTGCCGCCCGCGCGATGCTGGTTGATGCCGCCGCCGCCGAATGGGGCGTGCCCGCGTCCGAGATCACGATCTCGAAAGGGCGGATATCCCACCCCAACGGGACCGAGGCAGGCTTTGGCGCTTTCGCTGAAAAAGCCGCAACCATGACCGCCCCCGCCGAACCCAAGCTGAAAGAGGCCAAGGATTTTACCCTGATCGGCACAGATGTGCCCAAGCTGGACACCCATGCCAAGACAACCGGTCAGGCCGAATACACGATGGATGTCTACCGCGAGGGGATGGAAACGGTGGTCGTGGCGCACCCCGATAAGATGGGTGCCGTTGTCGCCAGCTTTGACGATACCGACGCGCTGAAGGTGCCGGGTGTCATCGCGGTACGTGAAATCCCGCAAGGGGTCGCGGTCTATGCCAAGACCACCGGTGCCGCGCTCAAGGGGCGCGAGGCATTGCAGGTGTCATGGGATGACAGCAAAGCCGAAACTCGGTCGAGCGCGCAGATCTATGCGGATTTCTCGCGTGCCGCTGCCGAAGGCGGCCGTGCCGCGGAAGAGGTTGGCGATGCCATGGCGGGGATCGACGGGGCCGCGCAGGTGATCGAGGCAGAGCTCCACTTTCCCTATCTTGCGCATGCCGCGCTTGAACCGCTTGATGCCGTGCTCGAGGTCACGGACGGCAAGGCGGAGCTTTGGATGGGCTCGCAATTCCCGTCGCTCGACAAGCCGACGCTGGCCGCCACCTTGGGGATCGATCCATCGGATGTGCAGATCAACGTGATGTTCGCGGGCGGCAGCTTTGGCCGCCGCGCGCAGCCCACGGCCCATGTTGCCGCCGAAGTCGCCGAGATCGCGAAAGCCGCGGGTGGCAACGGGTCCTGGAAACTGCTTTGGACGCGCGAGGACGACATGATCGGCGGCTATTATCGCCCGCTGACCGTGCATAAGATGAAGGGCGGTCTGGACGCGGACGGCAATATCGTCGGGTGGCATGACGTGGTGGTGAACCAATCCATCATGGCCGGTGGTCCAATGGAAGGCATGATGAAAGACGGCATGGACCCCACGTCCTACGAGGGGGCCACCAAGATGCCCTACGACCTGCCCGCGCTGAAGGTGGATTGGGTCCGGCAGGACAGCCCCGTTTCCGTGCTCTGGTGGCGGTCGGTTGGCCATTCGCACACCGGTTACGCGACCGAGGTGTTTCTGGATCAACTGCTTGAAGCAGGGGGCAAAGACCCCGTTCAGGGGCGTCTGGACCTGATGAAAGGCGACGCCGGTCGCGACCGTGGCGTGTTGGAGAAAGTGGCCGCGCTGGCCGGTTGGGACGGCACTAAGGTGAAGGGGGATCGTGCCTACGGCGTTGCTGTGCACGAAAGCTTTAACACCTATGTGGCCCAGATCGTCGAAGTCTCGGATCGGGGCGGCTTCCCCAAGGTGCATAAAATCTGGTGCGCCGTTGACTGTGGCGTCGCCGTGAACCCCAATGTCATCCGCGCCCAGATCGAAGGCGGGGCGGGCTATGGTCTGGGATCGGTGCTGTTTGACGAGGTCACCCTTGGCGAAGGCGGCACCATCATGGAACGCAACTTTGACACCTACCGCATGCTGCGCATCAACGAGATGCCAGAGGTAGAGGTCGCGATCGTCCAAAGCGATAACGACCCCACCGGCATCGGCGAGCCGGGCTTGCCGCCTGTCGGTCCCGCCGTTGCAAACGCGTGGCGCGCCCTGACGGGGCAAGCTGTTACCAAACTGCCCTTTACCAAATCCGTAGGAGTGTAAGTCATGAAAAATACGCTGAACATCATGGCCATCACTGCGCTGATGGCGGGCCCTGTCATGGCAGAGACCGTCAACGGTCTGCGCACGGTTGACGAATTTGACGCGATCGAGGGGGAGGCAGAACGCTCCACCGCGCTTTTCGAGGAGATGATGGTGGTGATCGGGCATCCACGCTGCCTGAATTGCCACCCCGTCGATAACTCCCCACGCCAAGGGATGGATATGCAGATGCACGAACCCCCCGTGGTACGTGGAGAGGCGGACTTTGGCGCGCCCGGCATGCGCTGCAACACCTGTCATGGCGAACAGAACTTTACCTTTGCCGCGGGGGGCGGGTCGATCCCGGGGCATACCCCTTGGCAACTGGCCCCGATTGAAATGGGCTGGATCGGTAAATCGGCTGCCGAAATCTGTGCCCAGATCAAGGACGAGGAACGCAATGGCGGTAAGACCCTAGAAGAACTGCACGAGCATAACGCCGAAGACGGTCTGGTCGGCTGGGGGTGGCATCCGGGCGAGGGCCGCGAGCCCGCACCCGGCAGCCAGGAGATTTTTGGCGAGCTGACCAAGGCTTGGATCGAGACGGGTGCCGCCTGTCCCGCGGGGTAACCGAGGTGACGAAATATCAAAGGGCCGCGCAGGGATGCGCGGCCCTTTGTCTTTGCGCTGGTGTGGGTGTTTAGTCTTTGAACACCGCCAGCCCCAACCATTCGGCGACCATCGCGGGTGTCTCGACGCCTTCGATCTCGATCGTTAGCAGATTCTCGCGCAGCATATCGGTGGCGTTGCGCGCCGTCACCTTTTGCAGCGTGAACCGCCCGCGCAGCCGCGACCCCGCCTTGACCGGGGTCAGGAACCGCAGCTTGTTCATGCCATAGTTGATGCCCATCACCTGTCCGGGCATCATGTTAAAGCAATCATAGGCAAAGCGGCTCGCCAGCGACAGGGTCAGGAACCCGTGCGCAATCGTTCCGCCAAAGGGCGTTTCCGCAGCCGCGCGTTCGGGGTCGATGTGAATCCACTGCATGTCGTGGGTGGTTTTGGCAAATTGGTCGATCATCTCTTGATCCACCGTGATCCAGTCAGAGACCCCGACCTCGGTCCCGATCAGCGTTTCACTATGGGCTAGTGCCTCTTTCAATGCAGACATGGGATACTCCTTCAGGATGGGTCCGCGGCAACACGCACCATGCGCTTGCCCTTGTTCTCACCGGCCAGCAGGCCGATCAGCGCCTGTGGCGCGTTTTCCAATCCGTCGACGATGTCCTCGGTCACCTTGATCTGCCCCGCCTCGACCCAGGTCTGCAACGCGCGCAGCGCCTTGGCGTCGTTCTGGGTCCAGTCCATCACGATAAAGCCTTCCATCCGCAGACGTTTGACCACGACCAGACCGGGTAGGTTGCGCGGACCGGTGGGGGTTTCGGTGTCATATTGGCTGACAGCACCACAGCAGACGATGCGGCCCTTTTCGTTCATCGCGAACAACGCGGCCTCGAGCACGGTGCCGCCGACGTTGTCGAAATAGACATCCACCCCGTCGGGGCAGGCAGCACGCAGGGCTTTGGACATGCCGGGGGCGCGGTAGTCGATGCAGGCGTCAAAGCCCAACTCCTCCGTCACCCATTTGCATTTCTCCGCTCCGCCCGCGATGCCCACGACCCGACAGCCAAGCGCCTTGGCGATCTGGCCGACATAGCCGCCGACCGACCCTGCGGCGGCCGACACCAGCACGGTTTCACCCGCAACCGGTTGCCCGACAGAGATCAGCCCGTGATAGGCGGTTTTGCCCGCGATGCCGTAAACGGACATCAGGTTCGACAGCTGCGGCACCTTTGGCAATTTCTCGCATTTGCGCGCATCGGCGACGACAAAGTTCGACCACGTTGCCTCTGACGCGACGATATCGCCAACGGCCAGACGGTCGCTATTGCTCTCGACGACCTCGCAGATGGCATAGGTCGGCATGGCATCACCGGCGTTGACTGCCGCACGGTAGGTCGCGCCTTTCATCCACGACCGGTTGGCCGCGTCGATGGACATCAGGATCACCTTGAGCAGCACCTGACCGTCGCCCGCCACGGGCATATCGGCGGTGGTCTGTTTGAAATGCGCAGGCGTCAGCGAATCGCTGGGCAGCTCTGCGATGACAATCTGTGTGTTGGTCATTTTGAACGTCCTATCTGCTTATTGAACATCCAACACCACTTTGCCCTGCACCTTACGGTCCTGCATCAGGTTGAGAGCGTCGGCAGCTTTTTCCAGCGGATAGCGGGCAGAGATGCGCGGCTTGATCTGGCCACCCGCATACATACGGAACAGATCGGCCATGTTTTCGGCATGTACCTTGGGTTCACGTGCCGTATGCGCGCCCCAGAAAACACCCATGATCTGCGAGCCCTTAAGCAGCGTCAGGTTCAACGGGATCTTGGGGATACCGGCAGGGAAGCCCACGACCAGATAGCGGCCTTTCCACGCCAGCGCGCGTACGGCGGGTTCGGCATAGGCGCCGCCTACGGCGTCATAAACCACATCGACACCCTCACCGCCCGACAGCTTCTTGATCTCGTCCGAGAAGGCTTTCTGCGTCGCACGGTCGTCCATGTCGCGGCTGTAGATGATCGTCTCGTCCGCGCCCAGATCACGGCAGAACTGCGCCTTGTCTTCCGACGATACGGCAGCGATCACACGGGCACCGGCGGCTTTCGCCAGTTCGATCGCGGCCACGCCAACGCCGCCCGCAGCGCCCATGATCAGCAAGGATTCGCCGGGCTGGATTTCGGCGCGGTTTTTCAGCGCGTGATGGGAGGTGCCATAGGTCAGCACCAGACATGACGCTTCGTCATATGGCATCGCATCGGGGATCTTCTGCACCCGTTCCGCGTCCACAATGATGTCTGTCGCAAAGCCGCCAAAGCCGGTCATCGCCAGCACCCGGTCGCCCACAGCAACGTTGGAAACGCCCTCTCCCACGGCGTCCACATCACCTGAAACCTCGCCACCCGGCGCGAAGGGGCGGGGCGGCTTCATCTGGTAAAGATCCTTGATAATCAAGGTGTCAGGGAAGTTCAGCCCCGCTGCGCGGATGCGAATACGCACCTGACCTTTCTTCGGTTCAGGCTGTGGCATCTCTGTCAGTTCCAGCGTTTCGGGGCCGCCGGGGGCAGTGCTAAGCATGGCTTTCATCGGGTCATTCCTCCTCTAGATTTGCAAAGCAATAGGCGCGTTCAGAAACTGTCTTGTCAATCGAATTTCGAAATGCAATTTTGCAGTGCGGAATTGGAGTTCGCAAAACGAGGGGGGAGAAAAGATGCAGTCCGAACAGGAACTGGAGGGTTTCCGCGCGGAGCTGCGCGATTGGCTAGAGGCAAACTGCCCGGCCGAAATGCGCGGCGGTGAGCCGAGTGAAGCATCGATATGCTGGGGTGGCAAGAATTTTGAGTTCGAATCCGACGCGCAGCGCGTCTGGATGGAGCGCGCCGCGTCCAAGGGCTATACCGTGCCCACATGGCCCGTCGAATACGGCGGGGCGGGGATGAACCGCGCGCAGGAAAAGATCTTTAAAGAAGAGATGGACCGGATCGAGGCGCGCAACCCGTTGCAAAGCTTTGGTATCTGGATGCTTGGGCCCGCCTTGCTGCACTTTGGCACGCATGAACAGAAACTGCATTATTTGCCCCCGATCGCCCGCGGTGAAATCCGCTGGTGTCAGGGCTATTCCGAGCCGGGGGCCGGGTCGGATCTGGCCAGTGTCCAGACCAAAGGCGAGGACAAGGGCGATCATTGGCTGGTAAACGGTCAGAAAATCTGGACCTCCTACGCCGATAAAGCCGACTGGATTTTCGCGCTGATCCGTACGGATCGTGACGCGCCCAAGCACAAGGGTATCTCCTTTCTGCTGATCGATATGGAAGACGCAGGCGTCGAGACCCGCCCGATCAAGCTGATCTCCGGCGCGTCGGTCTTCTGCGAGACGTTCTTTACCAATGTGAAGGTGCCCAAGGACCGGATCGTCGGCGAAGAGAACCGCGGTTGGGACGTGGCGAAATACCTGCTGACCCACGAGCGCGAGATGATCTCGGGCGGGGGGCAGGGCCTGTCGGGCGGTCGTGCGCTTGGGGCGGTGCTGAATGAATCTCTGGCCGAGGGGCAAGAAATGGACACCGTGCTGCGTGCCGATGCGATGCGCTGCGAGGTGGACGCGCTTGCCATTGGCCTCACGCTGGAACGCTACAAGGATCAGGCCGAGGCCGGTACCGGCGCGGGGGATGCCTCGGCGATGCTGAAATACATGGGCACAGAGCTGAACATGCAGCGTCACGAGTTGCTGATGGCCGCGGGTGGCAGCGACGCGCTGGAATGGGACGGGCCTTTGGGCAACCGTCCCGCGGACTGGCTGCGGACTAAGGCCAATTCAATCGAAGGCGGCACGAGCGAGGTGATGCTGAGCATTATCTCCCGCCGTGTGCTTGGGCTTCCGGGGTAAGATCATGGTAAAACTAGTATTAACAGAAGACGAAACCATGCTGGCCGACTCGGCGCGCGGTTTTCTTGATAAATCCGCCCCCGTTAAAGCGTTCCGCGACTTGCGCGATGCCGGGCAGACCCATGACGCGAAGATGTGGAAAGAGATGGCCGCGATGGGATGGGCCGGTGTGCTGGTCCCTGAAAGTGCCGGTGGCGTTGATATGGGCCATGCTGCTGCGGGTATCCTGGCGCAGGAAATGGGCAAGACGCTGGCCGTCAGCCCGTTCCTGTCGACGGCGGTGATCGCGGCGACAGCCCTGCGCCACGTCAGCGATGCGCGCGCCGAGGCCGCGCTGGCCAAGATTGCCAGCGGCGACGCGACCTATGCCTTGGCGGTGGATGAGACATCGAAGTTCAACCCGGATGCCACGGCAATGACCGCCACGGCGGAAGGCAATGGTTTTCGCCTGACGGGCAAGAAGACCTTTGTCGTCGATGGTGCTTTGGCGGACCGTTTGCTGGTGCTGGCCAAGACAGACAACGGGCTGACCCTGTTCGACATTCCCGCAGACCGTGCGGGCATCACACGCAACGCACAGAACATGATCGACGCACGCGATTCCGCGCGCATCGATTTTGATAACGTCGAAGCAACGGGCGACGATGTGTTGGGTCAGGTCGATGACGCCATGACCGTGCTGAAACCCGCGATCGAGGCAGGGCAGGCCGCCCTCGCCGCCGAGATGGCAGGCGTTGCTGCGGGCGCCTTTGGCATGACCGTCGGCTACCTGAAAGAACGCAAGCAGTTCGGCACGTTGATCGGCACCTTCCAAGCCTTGCAACACCGCGCCGCCCATCTGTGGTGCGAGACGGAAGTCACCGCCTCTGCCGTGTTGCACGCGGGGCGCAAGCTGGACGAAGACCCCGACAATGCGACGATGGCCGTGTCGCTCGCCAAGGCCCGTGCGACATCGACCGCCAAGCTGGCGGTGATCGAAGGGGTGCAGATGCATGGCGGGATCGGCATGACGGACGCCTTTGACATCGGCTTTTACATGAAGCGCGCCCGTGTGGGTGCCGAATGGCTCGGGGACTACGGCTATCACGCTGCCCAGGTCGCCAAGCACAGAGGATTCTAAGGCATGGATATTCAAACACTTTTCGGCCTAGAGGGTAAAACCGCGCTGGTCACAGGCGGGGCGACCGGGATTGGCCGCATGGCCGCCGAGGCGCTGGTGCGTGCCGGTGCCCGCGTGTTGATCGCCAGCCGTAAGGGCGAGGCCTGCGAGGCCGTGGCGAAAGAACTGAATGCGCTCGGGGCCTCCGGCTCTGCCGAGGGGTTTGCAGGGGATGTCGGCACCGAGGAAGGTGTCGATGCAATGGTCGCAGCCGTGAAGGACCGCACCGAGAGCCTTGATATCCTGATGAACAACGCGGGCATCACCTGGGGCGCACCTTTGGGTGATTTCCCGTTCAAGGCCTGGGGCAAGGTCATGGACGTGAACGTCGCGGGTCTGTTCGATCTGACGCAAAAACTGCTGCCGCTGCTCAAGGCGAACGCGACAATCGACGATCCGGCGCGGGTGGTGAACGTCGGATCGGTGATGGGCGAACGCGAAATGGGCGATGGCGCCTATAGCTACTCTGCCTCGAAGGCCGCGGTGATCCACCTGAGCAAGATCCTCGCCAAGGAACTGGCAGGTGACGCGATCACCGTGAACGCATTGGCCCCCGGACCCTTCGTGTCGCGGATGACCGCCTTTGCGACCCACGACGAGGATATGCGCAACAAGGTGGGCGAAGACGTCCCCCTGCGCCGCGTCGGCACCGATACGGATATCGCGGGCTGCATGTTGTTCCTTTGTGGCAAGGGCGGCGCCTATATCACCGGCGCGATCGTCCCCGTCAGCGGCGGCATCAATGTGATGAGCGGGCCGAACATCTTTGAACAAGCACTGCACTAAGGGGCAATGATGGATATTCGTTTTGACAACCGCGTCGCTATTGTCACCGGCGCGGGCACGGGCCTAGGGCGCAGCCATGTGCTTGGCCTCGCGGCGCGCGGCGCACGGGTCATGGTCAATGATCTAGGTGTGACAACCGACGGGCAGGGATCTTCGTCGGCAGCTGCCGAAGCCGTCGCGCAGGAAATCCGCGACGCGGGCGGCGAGGCGATGGCGCATGGCTGTGATGTCTCGGACGAGGCCGGTGTCAAGGATATGGTCACGCAGGTCATGGACGCCTGGGGCCGCATCGACATTCTGGTGAACAACGCGGGCATCCTGCGGGACAAGACGTTTTCCAAGATGGAGATGTCGGATTTCCGCAAGGTCGTCGACGTGCATCTGATCGGGTCTGCGAATGTGACCCATGCTTGCTGGCCGATCATGCGCGAACAGAAATACGGTCGCATTGTGCTGACATCCTCGGCCTCGGGGCTGTATGGCAACTTTGGCCAATCCAACTACGGTGCGGCCAAAGCGGCGATGATGGGGCTGATGAACGTGCTGCATCTGGAAGGCGCGCGCGACAATATCCGCGTCAACACGCTGGCCCCCACAGCGGCCACGCGGATGACCGCCGATCTGCTGCCCGAACAGGCGCAGGCCCTGCTGGCCCCCGAAACGATCACCCCCGGCCTGCTGTACCTCGTCAGCGAGGACGGCCCCAGCCGTGTGATCCTTGGGGCAGGGGCGGGTGGCTTTGCCCAGACCCGTATTTACGAAACGGAAGGCGTGACCTTGACCGGCGACGAGAATACCCCTGAAGGTGTCGCATCTGCTTTCGACAAAATCACCGACGCAGGCGGCCAGCAAGAGCTGACCGATGCCTTTAGTCAAACGAAGAAATACGCGCTCAATGCAGCCAAGGCCCAGGGTCTTGATCTGGATTGGGGCTAACAGAAGAACTTTCAAAGGGAGATCACCATGCGTGACGCAGTAATCGTATCCACCGCCCGTACCCCGATCGGCAAAGCCTATCGCGGTGCGTTCAACGCCACCACACCACAGGCGCTTGCCGCCCACGCCATCGAGAACGCCGTGAAGCGCGCGGGTCTTGACGGGTCGGAAATCTCTGACTGTGTCATCGGTTCCGCCCTGCAGCAGGGGCATCAGGCCGGCAACATCGCGCGTCAGGCCGCCATCCGCGCAGGTCTGCCCGTGACCGTTGCAGGCATGTCGCTGGACCGTCAGTGCGCATCCGGCATGATGGCAATCGCCACCGCGGCCAAGCAGGTGATCACCGACGGGATGGACATTGTCATCGGCGGCGGTGTCGACAGCATCTCCCTCGTGCAAACGCCAGAGATGCGCGTCAGCGCCGACCCGTGGCTCAAGCAGAACAAGCCCGAAATCTACATGACCATGCTGGAAACAGCCGAAAACGTGGCAGAGCGCTATAACGTGAGCCGCGAAGCGCAGGACGAATACGCGGCGCGCAGCCAAGAGCTGACGCATCAAGCGCAACAGGCCGGCCGCTTTGACGACGAAATCGTCGCGATGACCACCACGATGATGGTTCAGGACAAAGAGACCAAAGAGATTTCAAAGCACGAAGTCACCTTGGAAAAAGACGAGGGCAACCGCCCCGGCACCACGGCGGAAAGCCTTGCCGGTCTGAAGCCCGTGTTCAAAGACGGCATCCACCTGCCCGAAGGCAAGTTCATCACCGCAGGCAACGCCTCGCAACTGTCCGATGGTGCCTCTGCCGCCGTGGTCATGGAAGCGAAAGAAGCCGAACGTCGCGGTCTTCAGCCACTGGGTCGCTATGTTGGCGTGATGGCCGCAGGCTGCGAGCCCGATGAGATGGGTATCGGCCCGATCTATGCCGTGCCAAAGCTGCTGGAAGCGCACGGGCTCAAGATCGAAGACATTGGCCTGTGGGAACTGAACGAAGCCTTTGCCTGCCAGGTGATCGCATCGCGCGACAAGCTGGGCATCCCGGACGAGCTGTTGAACGTGGACGGCGGCGCGATCTCTATCGGTCACCCCTACGGCATGTCCGGCGCGCGCATGGTTGGTCACGCGCTGATCGAAGGCAAGCGTCGCGGTGCCAAATACGTTGTCTGCACCATGTGTGTTGGCGGCGGCATGGGTGCTGCTGGCCTCTTTGAGGTTCTGTAAACCATCATGGGAGAGCTACTGGTCATCCGCCACGGTCAGGCGTCTTTCGGGGCTGACAACTATGACAAGTTGTCGGACCTCGGGCACCGGCAATCCGAGGCCGTCGGCCAGCTGCTCCGCGATACCGGCTGGGTGCCGGACCGGACAATCACCGGCACCCTGACCCGTCAGAAAGAAACGCTTGCCTCGATGGGATTCGAGGCAGGCGACACCCACCCCGGCCTGAATGAGTATGATTTTCAGAACCTACTGGACGCGCGCTATAAAGGGGCGGTTCCCGAACTGGTCAAGGGCGACCGCAAGGTGCATTTCCGTACCCTGCGCGAAACCGTCTTTCAGTGGCAGGCAGACGAGATCGAAGGCCCCGCCGAGACATGGGCCAATTTCACCGACCGCGTGGAAGCCGCCCGTCTGATCGCCTGTGCCGAAGGGGCGGAGCGCGTACTTGCCGTAAGCTCCGGTGGGGTGATCGGGCAGCTGACGGCCGCGTCTCTTGGCGCACCGCATAAAATGATGATGACCTTGAATCTGCAGATCAAGAACACATCCATCACCAAATTCGTCTTCACCAAATCCGCGTTTTTCCTGCATGAATTCAACGCGACCCCGCATCTGATGTCAGCCGAGACCGCTGACATGCTGACCTATAGTTAAGGAACGGTAGCCATGAGCACAGACACCCAGACACTCGATATTCCGAAGGTCAGCGCCTATCTGGAAAAACACCTTGAGGGCTTTGAAGGCCCGCTTGAGGTCTCCAAGTTCCAGGCCGGTCAGTCCAACCCGACGTTCCTGCTGAAAACCCCGTCGCGTAACTATGTGCTGCGTCGCAAACCGCCGGGCGTTCTGTTGAAATCCGCCCATGCGGTTGACCGTGAGTTCCGCGTGCAAAAGGCGTTGCAGGATACCGATGTGCCCGTGTCGAAAATGCACCTGCTGTGCGAGGATGACGACGTGATCGGGTCGGCGTTCTACATCATGGATCATATCGACGGGCGCAACTTCATGGACCCGCGCATGCCCGACATGGACAAGGCAGGCCGCGCCGGCGTGATTGACGAGATGAACCGCGTGCTTGCCGCCCTGCACGAGGTGGACATCGACGCGGTGGGTCTGTCGGATTACGGCCCCCCCGGTAACTATTATGAACGTCAGGTCGCCCGCTGGACCAAGCAATACCGCGCGTCCGAAACCGAAGACCTGCCCGCGATGAACCAGCTGATCGAAAAGCTGACCGCCAGCATCCCTGCGGATGACGGGCAGCGCACGCTGGTGCATGGCGACTACCGTATCGACAATATGATGTTCGAGAAAGACGGCACCAAATGTCTGGCCATTCTGGACTGGGAACTGTCAACCATCGGCCACCCTTACGCTGACCTTGCGGCCGTTATCATGCAGTGGCAAATGCCCGCGGGCACCGAAGGGCGCGGCTTTGGCGGTGTGGACCGCGCAGCGCTTGGCGTGCCGAGTGATGCGGAATTCATCGCCAAATACTGCGAACGCCGCGGGCTGGACGGGATCGACAACTTTGGCTTCTACCTCGCCTTTTGCTTCTTCCGCATGGCGGGGATCATTCAAGGCGTATTGAAACGCGCGCTGGACGGCAATGCCTCCAACCCCGAGCGGGCGATGAAGGTCGGGGCCTATGTCCCTGTGTTTGCGGAAAACGGGCTAAAAGCGCTGGAAGGCAAGTAAGATGGCCTCCAACGAGTTCGCAACAGATCCGGCAGAGACGAAGGACAGAAACTTTGTCACGGCGCTTGCCCGCGGGCTGGATGTGTTGCGCTGCTTTCGGGAAAACGAAACAGCCCTGACCAACACGGATTTCTCCGAACGGACAGGGCTGCCCAAGGCGACGGTGTCGCGCTTGACCCATACGCTGGTGGAACTGGACTATCTTGTCGCCGACGCCCGCACCGGCACCTATCGGCTGGGAGCAGGGGTGCTGCAGCTTGGCTTTGGCGTGCTGTCGAGTATGGAGATCGGCGACCGCGCGCAGGAAGAGATGCGCAAGCTGCGTGACGGGCCCAATTCCTACGTCACCATCGCGATCGGAGAGGTCCACCGGCTGGACGTTGTCTATATCGCGACCAAACGCTCGCGCGAGGATGTCGCGTTGCAAATTCGCGTAGGGTCACGGCTGCCGCTGTTTGATTCCGCCATTGGTCGCGCCATCCTGACCGGCATGTCCGACGAAAGCCGCGACCGCGCGTTCCGCTATGCTGCAGCCGAAGGGCCCGAGTTCGAAACCCGCGCGCGCGACAGCTATGCCGCCGCGATGAAAGAGTTTGCAGATAAGGGATTTTGTTCAAGCTATGGCGATTGGCGTCCCGATGTGAACGGCATCGCGGTACCAGTGTTTTCGCCCAACGGATCGCAGGTTTACGGGCTGAATGTGGGCGGCCCCGCTTTCCACGTGAAGAAACGGCAACTTGAAACGACCTATGCACAGCTTTTGTCGGCAGCGGCGCAAGCCATCAGCATCCGGTTTTAGGGTGTGGACCCGCAGGACGGGAGAATCAACTTGGCCGGTCGTATAGATTTCAACCACCGCTGCCAGCAGCTTCGTTCCAGTGGCTGGAATTGGCAAAACTGCGGTGCCATGACAATTGTCAGGATCGCACCCGCCGTCGCAAATTTTTTTTGAATAGTGTCCAGCGGACATCTGTCAGGCACCGCGTAAAAACTGATCAGCCGTCACAATCTTGTGCAATTCATTAATACATTTATTTTCAAATGCTTATTTCTGACCCTGCGTCAAAAAACGGCAGCGGGCAAAATTTCACGCAGGTGATTTCGCCCGTACCGTCACGCAATATATGGCATAACCGACGGTGCAGGCTCGCAACTTATGAATAGAGGCGCTTGACAATAAATCGCATTATGCAAGGCTCTTCCCAAGGTCTGGCAATCCAAAAAACGCATTAAAAGCGCCGGGCCGTCCTTGGGAGGATTAAAATGAAAAATATCGCTAAGTACGGCGCGGTTTCCGCGCTTTCTTTGGTCATTGGCGCGAGCGCAGCCTTTGCCGAAAACATCAAGATCGCGTTCATTGACCCGCTGTCAGGTCCATTCGCAAGCACTGGCACCAACGGCCTGCATCAGTTCGAATTCGCGGCTGATTACATGGTAAACGACAAAGGCGGTCTGCTGGACGGCCAAAAAATGGAAGTGCTGCCTTTTGATAACAAGGTCAGCCCCAAAGAATCCCTTATTCAGCTTCAGGTCGCGATTGACCAAGGCGCGCGCTACGTCGTTCAGGGGAACTCCTCTGGCGTCGCGAACGCATTGACCGAAGCCATCGACAAGCACAACCGCCGCAACCCCGACAGCCGTGTTCTGTTCCTGAACTATGCCGCTGTGGACCCTGCGCTGACCAACGACAAATGCAACTTCTGGCATTTCCGTTTCGACGCCAACTCTGACATCAAGATGGACGCGCTGACCGATGTGATCGTTCAGGACAAGGACATCAAGAAAGTCTACATCATCGGGCAGGACTATTCCTTTGGTAAGGCTGTGTCTGCCGCCGCTAATGAAATGCTGGACGCGAAAGGTGACGGCATCGAGGTCGTCGGTGACGAACTGCACCCCATCGGCAAGGTGAAAGACTTTACCCCCTACGCGCGCAAGGTTGTATCCTCTGGTGCGGATGCCGTGATCACCGGGAACTGGGGCGCTGACATGCTGGGCATCGGCAAGGCGATCATCGACAACGGGTTCGAAGGGCCGATCTATACCTATTACGCTGCGGGTTCCGGCATCACAGCCGCCTTTGGTGAAAGCGGTAAAGACAAAATCCGCCTGATTTCGCAAGGCAGCATCAACCCGATTGCTACCGAAGAAGCGCGCGACACCTACAACGCCTTCCTCGAGAAGTATCCAGACGGCAACATCGACCAAAGCCGTATCTTCAACACCATCGGTATGCTGGCCCAGGCCATCACCGAAGCGGGCTCCGCCACAGATGTGGTCGCGGTGGCCAGCAAGCTGGAAGGCATGGAATACGACAGCATGTGGGGTGGTAAACTGTTCATGCGTCCGCAAGATCACCAGATCATTCAGGACATGCATGTCGGCGTCCACACAAACGACAACCTGGACTTTGACTATGACCAATCCGGGTATGGTGTCGTGACTGAATCGACCGTCGAAATGGCGTCGATGGACAGCCCGACAACCTGCGAGATGAAGCGCCCCGAATAAGGCGATTTCTCTCGGGTCCGCCTGCGCTGGCGGGCGGGCCCCTCTTGCACCTTGCCACCACACTACTGGAGGGGCCTCATGGACCTCATTCTCGTCAACCTCATCGACGGGCTGGTTACTGGATTGCTGTTGTTCATGCTCTCCGCCGGTCTGACCCTAATTTTCTCGATGATGGGTGTTTTGAACTTCGCTCACGCCAGCTTTTACATGCTTGGTGCCTATTTCGCCTACCAGATCAGTCTTGCGCTCGGCTTCTGGATGGGGCTGCTGATCGCGCCGCTCGTCGTGGGTGTGATGGGGGCAGGGGTTGAACGCTACGGCCTGCGCCGGGTTCACCAATACGGACACGTGCCCGAACTGATCTTTACCTTTGGTCTGGCGCTGTTGATCGAAGAACTGGTGCAATTCATCTGGGGCAAGAACCAACTGCCCTACGCCATTCCTGACGCGTTGAACTTTACCGCGTTTGCGATCTCGGGGAATTCGATCCCCGCTTATAAGATATTCATGATCTTCATCTCGATCAGCATCTTTATCGGGCTGCTTTACGTGCTGACCAAGACCCGCGTCGGCATGATCATTCAGGCCGCGCTCAGCTATCCGCGCACGGTCGAAGCCTTGGGCCACAATGTGCCGCTGATCTTTATGGGGGTGTTCGGGGTCGGCACGGCGCTGGCCGGTGTGGCCGGTGTGATTGCCGGACCGGTGCTTGGCACCTTCCCCGGTATGGCCTTTGTGCTTGGGTCGATCGTGTTCGTGACCATCGTGATCGGCGGCCTCGGGTCGCTCTGGGGGGCGCTGATCGCGTCGCTTTTGATCGGCTGGATCACCACTTTCGCCAAATCCTATAACATCGAGATGGAGAATATCCTGACCGGCCTTGGCATCTCTAAACCCGAGAGCCTGGATGACAGCATATTCCGCGACTTCTGGAGCCTCACCAGCCCGCAGATCGCCGACATCTTGCCCTATATCCTGATGGTGCTGATCCTCATCTTCCGCCCGGCAGGTCTTTTCGGAAAGCGCAGCTCATGACAGTTTCAGATCCAAGAACCGACATTCCCAAAGGCGCCCGCCCGAAAGAGCAGATCACCACGGACCCGTCCAAACCCGCGCAGCGTATGCGGTCAGGGTCCCTGGTGCTGACATTGGCCCCCTGGGTCATTGCCTCTGTCGTGCTGGCCATCCTGCCGATGGTGTTTACCAATAACTCGGCACTGACGATCATGAACCAGATGTCGATCACGATCGTTTTTGCGCTGGCCTATAACATGCTGCTCGGGCAGGGGGGTATGCTGTCCTTTGGCCATGCGGTCTATGCCGGTGTGGGCGGCTTTGCCTGTATGCACATCATGAACATGTCCGATTTTTTCTCGACCATTCCCCTGGTGATCCTGCCGGTGTTTGGTGGTCTTTTCGGCATGGGTCTGGCCATGATCGTCGGCGCGTTTTCGACCCGTAACGCGGGCACGGTATTCGCCATGATCTCGCTGGGTGTGGGCGAATTGATCGCGGCCTGTTCCGTCATCATCGTCGCGTTCTTTGGCGGCGAAGAAGGCATCAGCGGTGACCGGACCTACGCGCAGCCTTTCTTTGGCGTCGAATTCCTGCAACAGATCGAGGTCTATTACCTGACCGCTGGCTGGGTCGTGATCTCTGCCGCGCTGATGTACCTCTGGAGCCGCACCCCCGTGGGTCGCATGGCAAACGCCGTGCGCGACAATCCCGAGCGGGCAGAGTTTCTGGGCTATTCCTCGCGGTGGGTCCGCTTCTACAGCTTTGTCGCCTCTGGCTTCTTTGCAGGCGTGTCCGGTGGGCTTTTCGCGATCAACTACGAAATCCTGACCGAGGAAAACCTGAACACCGCCTCGTCAGGGATCATCCTGCTGGTGACCTTCCTTGGCGGCGTCGGGTTCTTCTTTGGCCCGATCATCGGGGCCATCGCCTTTACCCTGCTGCAAACCGTTCTGAGCCTGTCGACCGAGCTTTGGGCCTTTTATGCGGGCGTCCTGTTCCTATCCACGGTGATGTTCTTCCCCGGTGGTCTGGCGGGTCTGCTGATGATGCATGTGCCTGTGTTCAAGCTGGGCAAGGCATCGACGTTGATCATGCCCTATCTCAAGACGCTGCTGCCAGCGGCAATCGGTTTGATGGGGCTGGCCGCGCTGGTCGAGATGACGTTCCACTATCGTCATGGGGCCACGGGTGACAATGAAATGACCGTCTTCTGGACCACATTCGACAGCCACACGCTGATGCCGTGGCTGGTGGCGGGCGCGGTCGCGCTGATCGGTCTGGGCATCGCCAGGGCCACAGCACCGGCGTTGAAAGACGCCTGGAACGAAGCAAACACAGCAGGAGGCGCGTCATGAGCACACCCGCACTTGAACTGACTGGCCTCAAGAAAAGCTTTGGCAAGGCCGAGATCATCCGCGGCATCGACCTGAGCATCGGCAAGGCGGAACGCCACGCCGTGATCGGGCCGAACGGCGCGGGCAAATCGACGCTGTTCAACCTGATCACCGCACGGTTTGCGCCTTCGGCTGGAACGGTAAAGCTGCACGGCGAGGATCTGGCCGGGCTCGAACCCTTCCAGATCAACCGCAAGGGGCTAAGCCGCTCGTTCCAGATCACCAACATCTTTCCGGCGATGAGCGTGTTTGAAAACGTGCGCTGTGCGCTCTTGTGGTCGCAGGGCTATAAATACAGCTTCTGGAATCTGGTGAACCGGTCCCGTGAACTGACCGAGGGCGCGGACCGCATCCTTGACCAGATCAACCTGCTGGAACGGCGCAACCTGCCCGCGGGCACCCTGTCTTACGCCGAACAGCGCGCGCTTGAAATCGGGATCACCATCGCGGGCGGTGCCGATGTCATCATGCTGGACGAACCGACGGCGGGGATGAGCAACACGGAAACCGACTATATCACCGACCTGATCCTCAAGGTGACCGCGGGCAAGACGCTGATCATGGTGGAACATGACATGAGCGTGGTCTTCGGTCTCGCCGACCGGATTTCGGTGCTGGTCTATGGCGAAATCATCGCCACCGGAAAACCCGAAGAGGTGCGTGCAGACGCCCGCGTACAAGAAGCCTATCTGGGCGCCGCATTGGAGGCAGAACACTAATGATGCTCGAAGTCACGGATATGCACGCCTTCTACGGCAAGTCCCACATCCTTCAGGGGGTGAACCTGAACGTCAAAGAAGGCGAGATCGTCGCGCTTCTGGGGCGCAACGGGGTGGGGCGGTCTACCACCTGCAAGGCCATCATGGGCGAGGTCGAACCTAAAGGATCGGTCAAGTTTCAGGGGCAGGAGATCAGCGGCAAGAAAGCCTTCCAGATCGCCAATATGGGGATCGGCTATGTGCCCGAGAACCGCGATATCTTTCCCGGTCTCACCACGCGGCAGAACCTGACGCTGGGTCTGAAGCCGGGCCAGAAGGATGGCGCGGGCCGTTGGTCGATGCAGTCGATGTTCGACATGTTCGAAAACCTCGACCGCCGCGCCGACGTCGAAGCCTCGGTTCTGTCGGGGGGGGAACAGCAGATGTTGACCATGTGCCGCACGCTGATGGGCGACCCCGATTTGGTCATGATCGACGAACCCACCGAAGGTCTGTCCCCGCAGATGGTGCAGAAGGTCGCCGAGGTGCTCAAAGAGATCGCCAACCGCGGGATCTCAACCCTGCTGGTGGAACAGAAACTGTCGATCGCGATGGACATCGCGGATCGGGTCTATGTCATGGGGCATGGTCAGGTGGTCTATGAGGGCACGCCGGCTGAATTGCGCCAGCGTGATGATGTGCGCAAGGAATGGCTTGAGGTCTGATGACCTAAGCCGGACCATTACCAGTAAATCATCTATTGAAATCGTCGCGGTCCGCGGCCTCATCCTCCTGAGGCGCGGTCGCGGCTCGGGAGGAAAGTTTTTTGGCGTTCGACACAAATAAACTGGGCCGCATCGGGGACTGGATGCAGACCTATGTGGACCGCAAACGGTTTGCCGGGTGTTCGGTGCTGGTGGCGCAGGGCGGGCAAGAGGTCTACTTTGATGCCAAGGGCCAGCGCGACACGGATACCGGCCAGCCGTTCACACGCGACACGATCGCCCGCATCTATTCGATGACCAAACCCGTCACCTCGGTCGGCATCATGATGTTGGCGGAACGCGGGCTGTTCCACCTTGATGCGCCGGTGTCTGATTTCATCCCCGCTTTCGCCGATATGCGCTGCCTGATCGACGGCGCGACAGCGGCGGATCAGACCGAACCCTGCCAGACGCCGACACTGCACCAGCTGCTGACCCATACCTCGGGGCTGAGCTATCCGTTCAACCCCGGCATCACGGCAAAGGCAATGGACGAGGCCGACATCCTGTTCCGCGCCGATCAAGGGTCGCTGGCAGAGATGACCGACCGCGTCGCCGCATTGCCGCTGGCGTTTCACCCCGGCACCCGTTGGGAATACTCCGTAGGCATCGACGTGCTTGGCCGCGTGATAGAGGTCGTTTCGGGCAAGTCGCTAGAGGCGTTTCTGGTTGATGAAATCCTTGGCCCCCTTGGCATGGACGAGACGCGGTTTTCCGTGCCCTCAGGTGGCATTGACCGCTTTGCCTCGCTTTACACCCCGCTGGCGGGCAGCGCCTATGGCATGAACGCGGCCAAACCAGATACGCCCGTGCTGCGCTGCGTGGACAAGCCCGACACGTCCCCCTTCCTGAACGCCGAGATGCATTCTGGCGGCGGCGGACTGGTGGGCACCATTGATGATTACCTCAAGTTCACCGAGATGCTGCGCACCGGTGGGGCGGGGCTGATCTCGCCCAAGACGCTCGACTTTATGATGCGCAATCATCTGCCCGGCGACATCGCGTCGATGGGGCCCGCCAGCTTTGCCGAACAACCGATGGAAGGGATGGGCTTTGGCCTTGGCGGTGCCGTGGTGCTGAACCCCGGTCGCGTCCGCGTTCCCAGCAGCCTAGGTGATTTCAGCTGGGGCGGCATGGCCTCTACCTTCTTCTGGATTGACCCGGTGCTGGATCTGTCTGTCGTATTCTTCACGCAGCTTGCGCCGTCCAGCTCGTACCCCGCGCGCCCCCAACTCAAGGCCCTCATCCACGGAGCGATGACATGAACGATATCCTTTGGACCCCGACAAAAGAGCGCGCCGATGCCTCGACCATGGCGGAATTTGAACGGTTCCTGAAAGACCAACGCGGGCTGACGTTCGACCACTACAACGCCATGTGGGAGTGGAGCGTGACCGACCTTGACGGGTTCTGGTCCGCGATCTGGGACTATTTCGACGTGCAGGCCAGCGCGCCCTACACGACCGTCATGGCAAAGCGTCAGATGCCCGGTGCCGAATGGTGCCCCGGCGCGATGCTGAACTACACCGACCAGATCATGAAGCATGTGGACAGCCAGCCTGACGGCGATGCGCTGATCGTTCAGTCCGAAACCTTTGGCCGCAAGCGTCTGTCGTGGTCCGAGCTGCGCGCACAAGTGGCAAGCGTCGCCGCGCATCTGCGGGATATGGGCGTGACCAAAGGCGACCGCGTTGTTGCCGTGCTGCCCAATACCGAAACCGCGATGATCGCCTTTCTGGCCACCGCGAGCATCGGCGCGATCTGGTCGCTTTGTGCCCCCGATATGGGTCATGTCGCCATTCTGGACCGGTTCAAGCAGATCGAACCCAAGGTGCTGATCGCGCAAGACGGCTATGTCCACGCGGGCAAAACCGTGGACCGTCGCGAGATCCTCGCGGGGCTAGAGGCGGCGCTGCCCAGTCTCGTGCAATGCGTCACGGTGCCTTTTGTCGGGGATCTGCCCAAGGGTCATATGGCGTGGGACAGTCTGCTGGACCGCGACGCACCCTATGAAAGCACGCAAGTCCCCTTCGATCATCCGCTGTGGATCGTCTATTCCTCCGGCACCACCGGCAACCCCAAGCCGATCGTGCACGGGCATGGCGGGATCATTTTGGAATCCGCAAAACAATCGCTACACCATGATCTTCGGCGCGGCGGACGCTATTGCTGGCTGACATCCTCGGGCTGGATCATGTGGAACTCGCAATTCACCGCACTGGGGCAGGGCACCACGGTCGCGATGTTCGACGGGGCACCGAATTATCCTGACATGGGCGTGATCTGGCGCTTTGTCGCGGATGAAAAGCTTGATTTCTTTGGCGCGGGCGCGGCCTTCTTTAGTGGTTGCATGAAGGCAGGGCTGACCCCACGGGACGAGGTCGACCTTTCTGCGCTGCGCTCGCTCGGCTCGACCGGATCACCGCTGAGCTCTGATGCCTATGACTGGATATACGCACAGGTGAAGCAGGACGTCTGGCTGGCGCCTATCTCGGGCGGGACCGATCTGGCGGGGGCCTTTGTGCTGGGCCATCCCGGCATGCCCGTGCGCGCAGGTGAAATGCAGTGCCGCGCGCTTGGCAACGCGGTGCGTGCCTTCGACGAGGATGGCAATGACCTGACCGGCGTTGTGGGCGAATTGGTCTGTACCGAGCCGCTGCCGTCGATGCCGCTGTTCTTCTGGGGCGACGATGATGGCAGCCGCCTGCACGACAGCTATTTCGACACCTATCCCGGCATCTGGCGCCACGGCGACTGGATCGAGATCAACGAAAACGGCGGGTCGGTGATCTATGGCCGCTCTGACGCGACGATCAACCGCAAGGGTCTGCGCCTTGGCAGTGCGGAAATCTATCAGGCCGTCGAAGGGCTGGACGAGGTGATGGACAGCCTTGTTGTCGACCTCGAATTTCTGGGCCGCGAAAGCTTTATGCCGCTCTTCGTGGTGCCGGCCCAAGGCGTCGCCTTTGATGACGCCTTCAAGGACAAGATCAACGCCGCGATCCGCAAGAACGTCTCGGCCCGGTTCATTCCGAACGAGATCATCGAGGTCGCCGAGATCCCCCGCACCCTATCTGGCAAAAAGCTTGAGGTTCCTGTGAAAAAGCTATTGCTTGGGCAGGATCCGGAAAAGGTGGTGAACAGGGATTCAATGGCCAATCCGGACAGCTTTGATTTTTATGTCGCCTACGCCAATGCGCGTGCGACCCAGAAGGACTGAACCCAGATGACCGATGTGGCCCGCCAACTCCTTGAATTGCTGGATATCGAACAGCTTGAGATCGACCTGTTCCGCGGCATCGGGTCGGGCGGGGAAACCACCACGCGCATCTTTGGCGGCCATGTTATCGCGCAGGCTTTGATGGCCGCCTATCGCACGGTGCCGGACCGGATGTGCCATTCGTTGCATGCCTATTTCATCCGTCCCGGTGACCCGTCGATCCCGGTGATCTATCAGGTCGACCGCGCCCGCGACGGGGGCAGCTTTACCACGCGGCGGGTCGTCGCGATCCAGCATGGCAAGCAGATCTTCAACCTCTCGGCGTCGTTCCACGTGCAGGAAGAGGGCTGGGACTACCAGCACAAGATGCCTGACGTAAAAGGGCCGGAACACTGGCTTGACCGCCCCGACCTGCGCGAACCCTATATCGAAAAAATCTCGCCCAAACACCGCGACGATTTCCTGCGCGAACGCCCTATCGAAATCCGCGAGGTTGACCCGCGCGATCTGTTCGAACCGGAAAAGACCTCGGACAAGAACTATCTTTGGTTCCGGATGGAGGCGGCAAAGGGGCAGTCCCCGATCATGCAGCACTGCCTGCTCGCCTATGCGTCCGATATGAACCTGCTTGGCTCGTCGCTGCGGCCCCACGGGCTGACGTGGTTCCAGGGGCAGGTCATGACCGCCAGCCTTGACCACGCCATGTGGTTTCACGCGCCGATCGATTTCTCTGACTGGCATCTGTACGAACTTGACGCCCCCTTTACTGGCGGCGCGCGCGGGTTCAATCGCGGGCTGATCTACAATCAGAACGGCCAACTTGCCGCGACAACGGCGCAAGAAGGGCTGATGCGCCCCTATAAAAAGAAAGAAGCTGCTTCATGACACAGACGGGGGGCCGCTATCCGGGTTGGCGACCGGGGATCGAACTGCGCGACGACTGGCTGGGACTGGTCCCCGAGACCGCAATCGACCCGCAGCGCGAGATTGTGGACCCCCACCACCACCTCTGGCGTCACGGCACGCCCGATGCCCCCGCCGTCTACGAGATGGACGCGCTTTGGCGCGACACCGGCGCCGGGCATAACGTGGTGCAGACGGTCTATATCGAATGTCGGTCCTATTGGGATCGCGACGCGCCCGCGCATCTGCAATCGGTGGGCGAGACCCGCACCGTGGCGCAGATGGCGGCGCAGGTGCCGCGCGGTCAGGCGCAGATCGCAGGCATTATCGCGCAGACCGAACTGGTGCTGCCCCCCGACCAGCTGCATGCCGCGCTCGACGCGCATGAGGCCGCAGGGAACGGGCTGTTCAAGGGTATCCGCAACTCCGGCGCGCGCGATGCGGAACCGCAGCATCTGGCGATCCCCGGACGCGGGGTCGAAAACCAATACGGCGATCCAGACTTCATCCGCGGTGCCGCGATCCTGGGCGAGCGTGGGCTGACGCTGGACAGCTGGCATTACCACCATCAACACCAAGAGTTTCTGGACCTTGCCCGCGCGGTGCCACAGACCACGCTGATCCTTGACCACTTCGGCACACCCTTGGGCGTTGGACGGTTCAAAGGCAAACGCGACGATATCTTTGCCGCGTGGAAAGACCATATGTCAGAGTTGGCGGAATGCCCCAATGTGATGGCCAAGCTGGGCGGGCTATGCATGCCCGACAATGGGTACGGCTACATGCATCGTGACCTGCCACCGTCCTCGGACGAGATCGTAGAGACGCAGGGCAAATGGTACGCGCATATGCTGGATGTCTTCGGTTCCGAACGTTGCATGTTCGAAAGCAACTTTCCCGTGGATCGCACGGCGGTCAGCTATGTGGTGATCTGGAACGCGTTCAAGAAGATGTCAGCGCATCTGGATGACGCGGCGCAAGCGGCGCTTTTCTCTGGCACTGCGCGGCGCGTCTATGGGCTGCCGCCCGCGTGACGCGGACGGCAGGTTTTTACTTTAGGCGAATTTGAAAAAGCACAGTTTGTTGCCATCAAGGTCGCGGACATAGGCCCCGTAGAACCGGTCCGGCACCCTTTGCCCCGGCGCGCCCTCGTCTGTCGCACCGAGCGAGATCGCCTTGGCGTAGATCTCGTCCACTTCCTCTTTGCTGTCGGCGGTAAAAGCGACCATCACCCCGTTGCCGGGGGTAGGGGCCTCTTTGTTGTAGGGTTCGCAGACAGAGATCATGGGCGTGCCGCCGCCGGTGCCGATCATGGCGATCCGGCCGCTGTCGATCAGCACCTTGGCACCCTTGCTTTCGAACAGGTCACAATAGAACTGCTTGGCCCGCGCCATGTCGCTGGTGCCCACGGTGGTATAGCCGATCATGATACATTCCCCTGCGGGTTTCTGCGGTCGCCATACATCCGGTGCAGCTTGCGCATACCCCCGATCCAGCGATCGTAGTTCTCGGTTTTCTTGCGCATATACTCCAGCACTTGCGGGTGCGGCAGCACAAGGAACGTCTCGTTGCGGATGGTTTCCAGACAGGCTTCGGCCACGGGTTCCGCTTCAAGCAGACCGTCGAGCGCGGCGACAGAATCCTCGTGACCGCGGGTCATCTCGCTGCGGACAGCCTGAGGGCAGAGCACCGACACCTTGATCCCGTCATCACCATGGGACATCGCCAGCCATTCGGCCACAGCAACAGCCGCGTGTTTGGTCACGCCGTAAGGCGCGCAGCCGACCTGGTTCAGCAGACCTGCCGCCGACGCGGTGTTCAGCAGATAGCCGCCCCCGCGTTCGGTCATGCGCGGCACCAGATGACGGGCCGCCCAGACGTGGGCCATCACATTGATGTCCCAGATGCGCTGCCAGTCTTCGTTCGGCACTTCCATGCCGCCCGCGATCAATATGCCCGCGTTAGAGCAGAACAGATCAATCGGGCCGATGTCGTTTTCCACGGCATCGATCATATCCGCGATCTCTTGCTCGACACCGACATTCACACCGAAAGCCACGCCGTCGATTTCATCGGCAACCGCCTGCGCGCCCTCTTTGTTGAGGTCGACACAGACGACTTTCTTGGCCCCTTCCGCGGCAAAGCGGATGGCCATCGCCTTGCCGATGCCGCTTGCGGCACCGGTGATAACGATGATTTTATCCTTCAGTTCCATAGCAGCCCCTTACGTCCACATGTTCGATCCGCCACAAACGGTCAGCGCCTGACCGGTCATGTAGCGGCTTGCATCAGAGGCGAGGAACACGGCGAGCCCCGCGAAATCCTCTGCCTCGCCAAGGCGGCGCAGCGGGATCTCGTTCTTGATGCGTTTCTCGACATCGGGATTGTCCCACAGCTCGCGCGCGAATTCGGTTTTCACCAGACCCGGGCAGATTGCGTTGAACCGCAGACCCTTGGGCCCGAATTCGGCGGCAAGGTTGCGCACAAGGCCGATCAGCGCCAGCTTGGACATGCCATAGGTGCCCAGCATGACCGACGGTTTGAACGCCCCGATGGACGAGGTGAACGCCATCGACCCGGCGCCTTTCTCGATCATATCGGGGGCCACCATCTGTGCCAGCCAAAGATTGGACAGCACATTGGCGTTCATCGTCTTTTCATAGGCATCATCCGGGATCTCGGACGTGGGCCCATAGTAGGGGTTCACGCCCGCGTTGCCGATCACGATGTCGATCTTGCCTGCCAGCTTGTGGGTCTCGTCTACCAGCGCTTGCAGCTGCTCTTTATAACCAACGTTGCAGGCGACGCCGAACGCTTTGCCCTTGCCAAGCGCGTTGATCTCGGCGGCGGCGGCGTCCAGCTGGTCTTGCTTGCGCGCCGAGATGACGACGGTCGCGCCATGCTCGGCCAGACCCTTGGCCATCGCCAGCCCCATGCCCTTGGAGGCGCCGGTCAACAGCGCCACCTTTCCGGTCAGATCAAACAAGGTCATACGCCACCTCGCGTACGGCCTGTGGCGATCTCTTCACGGGCGCGCGATGTCCGCAGGTTGGATTCCTGATAATCCTTGACCTCGGCGCGGGCGATCACGTGGTGGTGGACCTCATCAGGGCCATCCGCATAACGCAGCGTGCGCTGCGACGTGTACATGCCCGACAGCGGCGACCACTGCGAAATACCTGTCGCACCATGCACCTGCATCGCCTGATCGATGATGTTGCAGACTTTTTCCGGCACCATCGCCTTGATCATGCTGACCCAGATGCGGGCCTCTTTGTTGCCCAGAACGTCCATCGCCTTGGCGGCTTTCAGAACCATCAGGCGCATGGCTTCAATCTCGATCTTGGCGCGAGAGATCGTTTCCATGTTCTTGCCCAGATCGATGATTTTCTTGCCAAAGGCTTCACGGCTCAGCCCGCGTTCGATCATCAGGTCCAGCGCCTTTTCAGCCGCCCCGATAGAGCGCATGCAGTGGTGGATACGGCCTGGCCCAAGACGCACTTGGGAGATTTCAAAGCCCTTGCCTTCGCCCCAGAGGATGTTTTCCTCGGGCACGCGGACATTGGTGAACTTGATGTGCATGTGACCGTGCGGCGCGTCGTCGTGACCAAAGACATGCATCGGGCCGACAATTTCAACACCGGGGGTGTCGATCGGCACGAGGATCTGGGACTGCTGACGGAAAGGTTCGGCATCTGGCGATGTCTTGACCATGGTAATCATGATCTTGCAGCGCGGATCACCGGCACCGGAGATATAGTATTTCTCGCCGTTGATGACCCATTCACCGTTTTCCAGCACGGCAGAGGTAGAGATATTCTTGGCATCCGAGGACGCCATATCGGGTTCGGTCATCGCGAAGGCCGACCGGATTTCACCGGCCAGAAGCGGCTTGAGCCACTTTTCTTTCTGCTCTGGCGTCCCGATCCGTTCCAGCACTTCCATGTTGCCCGTGTCGGGCGCGGAACAGTTCAGCGATTCAGAGGCCAGCGGGCTTTTGCCAAGCTCGGCCGCGATATAGGCGTAATCGAGGTTCGACAGACCTTCACCGGTTTCGGCATTGGGCAAAAAGAAATTCCACAGCCCATTTTCACGGGCCTTTTTCTTGGCGGTTTCCAGCAGCTCCAACTGGCCGGGCGCGTGTGACCAGCGGTCGGCACGACCTTCGCCAAGGCGGAAATACTCGTCGGTGATCGGATCGACATTTTCGCGGATGTGTTTGATGACGGCGGCCAACAGCGGCTTGGCCTTCTCGGACATCTCGAGATTATTCATTCCGGCCATAGCTTCGTTATGTGACATAGAGTGCCTCCTGGCAGTTGGTTCGATTATTTATTGACCCAGTTGGGTTTGCGTTTTTCGACAAAGGCGTTCACGCCTTCCTTGAAATCTTCGGTTTTGCTGAGNTCCGCGATCACCTCGCGNGAATAGGCGATGCTGTCTTGCATCCCGTCGCGCTTGTACATGTCGTTCAGGACGCGTTTCGTGGCCTTGACCGCCGACGGCGACACGGCGCACAGCTCTTCGGCCTTTTCCATCGCTTTCGCCATCAGCTGGTCGGCAGGGTAGACCGCGTTAACGCAGCCCATCGACAGCGCCTCATCGGCCATGATGGTGCGGCCGGTGAACATCATCTCTTGCGCGGCAAGCCGCCCGATATAGCGCGACAGGCGCTGCACGCCGGACGCCGCGGCGAAGAAACCGACCTTGACCTCGGGCAGGGCGAATTTTGCCTGATCGGAGGCGAGGATAATGTCGCACGACAGCGCCGTTTCAAACCCGCCGCCCATGGCGAAACCGTTGACGGCTGCGACGATGGGCTTTTCCAGATCAAAACGCGAGGACAGACCGGCGAAGCCGCTGGCGGGCATTGTCGCCTTTGACCCGCCCGCGGCTGTGGCTTTCAGGTCGTTCCCCGCGGAGAACGCCTTGTCCCCCGCACCGGTCAGAACCGCGACCCAAAGATCCTGATCCGCTGCAAAAGCGTCCCAGCAATCGGCCATTTCATTATGCATGTCGACGTGCACGGCATTGTACACCTCGGGGCGGTTCATGGTCACAACAAGGATGTGACCCTTCTTTTCGGTGGTGATATATTGATAGCTCATACCTTCAGCCCTCCGGTGTCGATTTCAGTGAATTTCCCGCCATTCTTGGCCAGGTCGCGCAGCAGTTCAGCGGGCGCGAATTCGGGGTCTTCGGCGCCCAGCTTTTCCATCACGTCCAGCACGGCCTGCGCACCGACCATATCGCCATAGAACATCGGGCCGCCCTTATCGGCGGGCCAGCCATAGCCGTTCAGCCAGACCACATCGATGTCAGAGGGGCGCTGCGCCTTGTTTTCCTCGAGGATTTTGACCGCTTCGTTGATCATCGGGTAGATGCAGATCTCGATGATCTCTTCCTGCGACATCTGGTTGGCCTCGGCACCGGTGATGTCCTTGATCACACCGGCAACCACATCCGACGGGATCGGGCGGCGGGATTCATCATAGTCGTAGAAACCCGCTTGGGTCTTCTGGCCGCGACGGTCCATTTCACACAGCGCATCGCGGATCGGGTTTTCGGTCTTGGCCCCTTTGGACCAGCCGATATCCAGACCGGCCAGATCGGACATCTGGAACGGCCCCATCTTGAAGCCAAAGGCGTTCAGCGCGGCGTCCACATCCCACGGCATCAAGCCCTGTTGCAGCAGCTTGTTAGCCTGTTTCTGGCGTGCGAACAAAATACGGTTGCCCACAAAACCGGGGCAAACGCCGACGAGTACAGCGATTTTGTTGATCTTGGCCGCCAGATCCATCGAGGTCGCGACCACATCATCGGCAGTATGTTTCGCGCGCACGATTTCGAGCAGTTTCATCACGTTGGCAGGCGAGAAAAAGTGCAGCCCGATCACGTCTTCGGGGCGCTTGGTCATCGCTGCGATTTCGTCGATGTTCAACGCCGAGGTGTTCGTCGCAAGGATCGCGCCGGGTTTCATCACGCGGTCCAGCTCGGTGAAGATCTTGCGCTTCAGCTCCATGTCTTCGAACACGGCTTCGATCACCAGATCACACTCGGCCAAGGCTGCCAGTTCCAGCTTGCCGTCAAAGCGACCCATCCGCGCTTCGACTTCTTCTTGCGGGAAACGGCCCTTATCGGCGCTACGCTGGTAGTTGCCGCGCACGACCTTCAACCCGCGGTCCAGCGCTTCTTGCGTGGTCTCGACGATGGTGACGGGGATGCCCGCGGTGGCAAAGTTCATCGCGATGCCGCCGCCCATCGTACCCGCGCCGATGATGCCTACGGATTTGATCTCGCGCTGTTTGGTGTTGGCGGGCAGGTCCGGGACCTCCCATGCGGCTTTGCCGGCAGCACCGATATAGGCACCAATTTCTGCGTCGGTTGGGGTGTTCATAGTCTTCCTTTCTTCCGGCCCGGTTGGTGGGCCTTATGTGTCCAGACAGGCCGCGCGGATCGCACGGCGGTCAATCTTGTCGGTGGCACCACGGGTCAAAGGACCGTCCTGGCACCACAGTTTTTCGGGTATCTTGAATTTGGCCAGCCGCCCGTCGAGGTGCGCCGCCATGTCGGCTTGCGTCAAAGGCTTGCCATCGCGGGTCTGCACAGAGGCCCCGACGACTTCGCCCAAGCGCGGGTCCGGCACGGAAAATGCGCAAGCCTCGATCACATCGGGATGCGTGTGCAGCGCGCCCTCGACATCCAGACAAGCGATGTTTTCGCCGCCCCGGATGATGATGTTCTTCTTGCGATCAAGGATGGTGATATAGCCTTCGGCGTCGATCACACCCAGATCACCGGTGCGCAGCCAGCCGTCTTGCATCGTCTCTTCGGTGGCTTCCGGCTTGTTGAGGTAGCAGCGCATATTGGCCGGGCTTTTGACGGTAATTTCGCCCAATTCGCCCTGCGGAACATCGTTGCCCTTGTCGTCCAGAAAGCGGATGTCTTGCAGCGGCGGATGCAGCTTGCCTGCGGCGTCGGGGCGTTTGTTGTATTCCTCGCCCACCATGCCGATGCCAAGCGCGTTCGTCTCGGTCATTCCCCAGCCT